>ERZ780178.3-NODE-3-length-234643-cov-30.438407_pt1 | contig 234643 bp, 198 predicted proteins | sample MGYA00511018_ERZ780178 | MGnify/ENA primary metagenome ERZ780178 (study PRJEB29588, sample SAMEA2151439) | human gut metagenome | biome: human gut; feature: human-associated habitat; material: faeces | place: Denmark | collected 2008/2010 ...
ACCCGCGTTTCGGCATTTTCTTTTTATTTGAAAAAGAAAACGCCTGCAAAAGAAAGCAAAACAGGGGAATCCCCCTGTACCCCCCGCAACGCCGCGCCGCAGTACATAGCTTGCGGCTCTCAGTTAGTTGCTCGGCACATTCGCACGCAAACGCGCCGGAGCTTGAACGAATGCGTGCTCGTGCGTCTTGCTTCGCAAGCCGTTTCCTCGCTCGTCTCCGTTCACTTACTTTTACTTTGCTACAACTCGAGTGATAAACAAATAATTATATATACAAAAGATATCACTGTCGGGACTGAAACTGTTTATAAACACTTGCTTGGTACAATACGGATTTTTCAATTCATTCCGGCGCTTCCGACTGCGTCGAAAAGCCGCTGAATCTCGTTTTTCAGAGCCGCGCTCTCGGGCGATGAAAGCTCCGGGTCGTGCGCTATAATTTCTCTTGCCGCTCTCTGCGTCTCTTCGAGCGTGCTCCTGTCTTCGAGCATGTCTGCGATTTTCATCTCGGGCAGTCCGTGCTGGCGCGAGCCGAAAAATTCGCCAGGGCCGCGCAGCCTGAGATCCTCGTCCGCAATTTTGAATCCGTCTGTCGTCGTCTCCATGACCTTTATGCGCCGCTGCGCCGTGTCATTTTTGGCGTCCGTGATGAGAATGCAGGTGGATTTATACTGCCCGCGTCCGATTCGTCCTCGGAGCTGGTGGAGCTGAGAGAGCCCGAATCGCTCGGCATTTTCTATAACCATAATTACGGCGTTCGGCACGTCGACGCCGACCTCGATGACTGTTGTCGAGACGAGCAGCTGCGTTTCGCCTTTGGAGAACGACTCCATAACTTTTTTCTTGTCCACGCTCTTCATCTTGCCGTGCATCAGCCCGACCGTGTAGCCGCGGAAATCGCCGTGCTGTAGTTCGTCGGCGTATTTCACGGCGGAGGCGAGTTCTGTGTCGCTCTCGCCCTCGTCAACGAGCGGGCAGATTATATATCCCTGCCGCCCCGCGTCGAGGTGTTTTTTAACATAGTTATATGCTCTTTGCCGCAGCTCCGAGGTGACGGCGTAAGTCTCGATTTTCTGCCTGCCGGGCGGCAGCTCGTCGAGAATTGATATGTCCAGTTCGCCGTAGATTATCAGCGCCAGCGTGCGCGGAATGGGCGTTGCCGACATGACATAGAGATGCGGATTCTCGCCCTTTTCGCCGAGTGCGTTTCTTTGCTCGACGCCGAAACGGTGCTGCTCGTCGGTTATGACGAGCGCGAGGGACTTGAACTCAACATCCGACTGGATTATTGCGTGAGTGCCGATGAGCAGGTCGGTTTCGCCCGCTTTGAGGGCTTCTTTTTTTCGCCTTTTCTGCGCAGCGGTGTCCGACCCTGTGAGCAGTTCGACATTTATTCCGCAGCCCTCAAAGAGCTTCAAGAAAGTTTTATAGTGCTGTTCGGCGAGCACCTCCGTGGGCGCCATGAGAGCCGACTGCATCGAATTTTTTGCCGCAGAATAGACGAGCGCGGCGGCGACCGCGGTTTTGCCCGAGCCGACATCTCCCTGGAGCAGGCGGTTCATCTGTTTGCCGCTCATCATGTCCCGCATGGCTTCTTTTACCGCTCTGCGCTGTGCGCCGGTCGGGGAGAAGGGGAGATGCGAAAAATATTCGTCGCTGAAATCGCGCTCTATTATCGCGCCCGCGTTCTTCTGAGTCTGCGAGCGCATTTTTTCAAGCCCGAGCTGCAATATTAACAGCTCTTCGAATATCAGCCTGCGCCGCGCCTCTTCGAGATAATCGGGGCTCTTCGGAAAATGAATGTTCCAAAGTGAATCCGGCAGATTCATCAGGCAGTATTTTTCGCGCAGCCATAGCGGAATCGGGTCAACAAGCTCGTCCCGGCACTCAGTAAGCGCCGTGCGGACGAGCTTCTCTATTATCTTTGAATTGAGTCCGTGCGTCTGAGGATAAATCGGTCTTATCCTGTCCGCGCCCTCGGCGGGTTCTATTTCCGGCGAGTTCATCTCCTTGCGGTAAAGGTTGCCGCCGACTCGACCGAAGAACAGAAATTCGTCGCCCTCGGTGAGCTTTTCCGCCGCAAAGCGGCTGTTAAAAATGGTGATGCCCATTATTCCGCTGCCGTCGGTGATCTCCGTCTTGTAAAGTGTCAAGCCTTTACGAATGAGACTTTTGCGCACTGGTGAGCCTACAATGCCTTTTATGCAGCATATCTCGCCTATCTGCGCCTCGTTTATGCTTTTTATCCTGCTCCAGTCCTCGTAGACGCGCGGATAGAGACGCACGAGGGCGTTGACATCAGAGACGCCAAGCCGCGACAGCATCGCGGCGCGCCTCTCGCCAACGCCCTTTAAGTATTTTATATCAGTATCGAGCTTCATCTTATTCGACCGAAATTATGAAATAGTAGACGGGCTGACCGCCGTTTATAACAGAGACCTCGATATCCGAGCCGAACTTCGCGGTCAGCAGGGAGGCGAGCTCCTCGGCTTCCTCTTCGGTGGTGCCGTTGCCGTAGATCAGCGTGACAAGCGAGGAAGTTCCGCGCTTGAACAGGTGCTTTGTGACCTTGTACGCCGCCTGAATGACATTCGACTCGACGGTGGTTATCTTGCCGTTTTCCATGCCGAGAATCTGACCCTCTTTGACGGACTGACCATCTATCGAGCTGTCGCGCGCGGCAAAGGTGACAAGGCCGGTTGAAATCTTCTCGGCGGCTTTCATCATCGCGAGATGATTCTCCTCCGCGGAGAGTGTGTCGTCAACGTTGAGCAGCGCGGCGATGCCCTGCGGAATGGTCTTTGTGTGCAGCACGCGCACGTCGCGGTCGGTCAGGGGATCGACCTGTTCTGCCGCCATGATAATATTTTTGTTGTTGGGGAGAATATAGACATGCTCTGCGGGGGTCGCGAGAACCGCCTTGAGCAGATCGTCGGTGCTCGGGTTCATCGTCTGTCCGCCGCTGACTATCTGATCCGCGCCGAGCTCGGTGAACAGCTCGCACAGACCCTCGCCGGACGCGACCGCAACATAGCCGAACGGCTTCGTCGGCTCGACCGCCTTCATCGGCTCGGGCTGATCCTCGGGAGCCGCGCCCCACGAGGCGTTCTGATGCTCCTGATGCATATTCTCAACTTTTATATTGGTCAGCTGACCATATTCAATGCCCTTCTGAATCGCCTTTCCGGGCGCGTTCGTGTGGACATGGACGGTTATATTCTTTCCGTCATCCGTGACGGAGACGCACTCGCCGATAGCCTCGAGATATGCGCGCAGCTCGCGGATATCCTTGTCGCTCTCGCGGAGGGAGATGAACTCCGCGCAGTAGGTGTAGCGGCTGTCTGCGGAGTGTTCGTCCGCTTTCTCTTCGCTTTTCGATTCCTCCGCCTCGTCGGCGTCAAGGTTCACTTCCTTGCCGTGGAACACATCGGACATCGCGGTGAAAATGCAGACAAGTCCGCTGCCGCCTGCGTCAACGACGCCGGCTTTTTTGAGCACGGGGAGGATATTCGGCGTGTCGGCAAGGGCGGCTTTCGCGCCCTCGAGACCGATGTCAAACACCTTGACCGCGTCCGTCTCGCCGTCGTTCACTGCCTTGCGGGCATACTCGGACGCCGTGCGGATAACGGTGAGAATTGTGCCCTCGGTGGGCTTCATGACCGCTTTGTATGCCGAAGAACTGCCATGCTCGAGCGCGGAGGCTATCGCTGCACCGTCAGCCTCGTCAAGACCCTTGAGCCCCTTGGAAATTCCGCGGAATATGAGCGAGAGGATAACGCCGGAGTTGCCTCTTGCGCCGCGCAGCAGACCTGAAGCCACGCAGCTTGCAACAGCCGAGACGCTCTCGCTGTCATCCTTGACCCTGACCTCGCGCGAGGCGTTGGTTATGGTCATGGACATATTTGTGCCGGTATCGCCGTCAGGCACGGGAAAGACGTTGAGTGCGTCTATCTCCTGGCGGTGAGAAGTGATCATTTGCGCCGCGTATATAACAGCGTTGCGCAGAATTGCTCCTGTGATTGTCATTTATTTTCCTCCCCGGACAGCCGCTGTCATGCGGCCGTAAATCGGTTTTATTCGTTCTTCATTCCGTCAACATAGACATTGACTGCGTGAACCTCAAGTCCCGTAGCCTCTTCGACTGTGTATCTGACTTTGTTGACGATGCTCTGGCATATGGCGGATATGTTGACTCCGTAGGACACGATTATGTGCAGGTCAACAATAAGACCCTCGCCGTCCTTGCGCACGGAGATGCCCTGGTCGGCGAAATGACCGTTCTTGTTGAGAACGGCGCGCAGACCCTGGCGCATATTGCTGTTGGCCATGCCCGCAACTCCGAAGCAAGAGGAGGCGGCATTGCCGATGAGGGACGCGAAATAGGGCTGAGATATCTCGATAACGCCGAGATGATTTTCAAGTCTTATCAAGGAAAGTCCTCCCTTCAAAAATAAGAAGTCAAACTGGTTGTCCATCAATTTATTATACTAAAAATATCATGCTAAATCAAGCTCTTTGAGAAATCTTGCGAGCGCATCCTGCCACGGCGGCAGGCGGTCAAAGCCCGCATCGTCAAGGCATTTTTTAGAAAGACGCGAGTTCTCCGGACGCTTTGCCTTCGCGGGATATTCGGCGGTGGTGCAGGGGACTATTTCAGTCGCTTTCCCCGCCTGACGCATTATCTCCTTTGCGAACTCCGCCCATGTGCAGTAGCCCTCGTTCGAGGCGTGATATGTGCCGTATTTTTCGGTTTTTATCATGTCGCAGATAAGCCTTGCGAGGTCGGGTGTATAAGTCGGCGAACCGGTCTGGTCGTCAACGACTGTCAGCTTCTCGTGCGAGTCGGCGAGCCGGAGCATAGTCTTTACGAAGTTGCCGCCGTTTATTCCGAACACCCACGAGGTGCGCACAATGAAGTGCTTTTTGCATTTCTTAGCCTCTTCCTCGCCGCCGAGCTTTGTTATTCCGTAGATATTCTGCGGATCTTTCGGCGCGTCGATTTCAAGCGGCTGAGTGCCGCTGCCGCCGAAAACATAGTCGGAGCTGATATAGACGAGCTTTGCGCCGATTTTTTCGCAGGCGAGGGCAATGTTTCTCGTGCCGTCGACGTTGACTTTGCGGCAGGTGTCGCGGTCGTCTTCTGCTTTGTCGACTGCGGTATAGGCGGCGCAGTGTACGATGGCGTCGGGGCGCAGGGCTGTGATATAATCCTCCGTTGCCTTGCCGTCCGTGATGTCGAAATCTTCTCTGTCCGCGCCGACGGGTTCATCCCCGAGGGCGTTCAGGCGTTTTATAACATCGTAGCCGAGCTGTCCGTTGGCGCCTGTGACGAGTACCTTCATTGAAAAACTTCCTTTTTAATCAGTTTTTGAGGCTCTGGAGCGGAGCGGGTATGCGTCCGCCGCGCGAGATCATCTTTGCGGGAGATGCGGTGTTGAGCGGCATTATCGGACCCGAGCCGAGCAGTCCGCCGAAGTTCAGCTCCTCGCCGGCATTCTTGCCGATGGCGGGGATGAGCCTGACCGCAGTCGTCTTGGAATTCACCATGCCGATAGCCGCCTCATCTGCGATAACCGCCGAGAGAACTTCTGCCGTTGTGTCGCCGGGAACGACTATCATATCGAGACCGACGGAGCAGACCGCCGTCATCGCTTCGAGCTTCTCTATCTTCAGTGTGCCCGCGCGTGCGGCGTCTATCATTCCGGCGTCCTCGGTGACGGGGATAAACGCGCCGGAGAGACCGCCGACATGCGACGATGCCATCGTGCCGCCCTTTTTGACTGCGTCGTTGAGCAGGGCGAGCGCCGCTGTCGTGCCGTGAGCGCCGCACTGTTCGAGACCTATCTCTTCGAGTATATGCGCCACGGAGTCGCCGACTGCGGGCGTGGGCGCGAGTGAGAGGTCGACTATGCCGAAAGGCACATCGAGCCTGCGCGAAGCCTCGCTCGCGATGAGCTGACCGAGGCGGGTTATCTTAAATGCGGTCTTTTTTATCGTGTCGGCAACGTCTGTGAGATTGCCGTCGGGAATCTTCTTGAGGGCGCAGCGGACAACGCCGGGACCCGATACGCCGACATTTATCACGCTCTCAGGTTCGCCGGGGCCGTGAAATGCGCCAGCCATGAACGGGTTATCCTCGGGTGCGTTGCAGAACACAACGAGCTTTGCCGCGCCGATGCAGTTGTCGTCGGCGGTGAGCTCGGCGGTCTTTCTGATAATCTTGCCCATGAGCGCGACCGCGTCCATGTTTATGCCCGCCTTTGTTGAGCCTATATTTATGCTCGAGCAGACATGCTCGGTTCTCGCGAGCGCCTCGGGTATGCTGTTGATGAGTGCCTCGTCTCCGGGGGCGAAGCCCTTTTGAACAAGTGCGGAATATCCGCCGATGAAGTTGACTCCGACAGCCTGCGCCGCCTTTTCGAGCGTGAGCGCGTATTTCACCGGGTCGCCGCCCGATGCGGCGGCAAGCATGGCGATCGGCGTGACTGCGACGCGCTTGTTGATTATCGGCACGCCGTATTCTTTTTCAATCTCGCAGCCGACCTTGACAAGATTTTCCGCCTTACGCGCTATCTTGTCGTATACTCTGCGGCAGGAGTCATCGATATCCTGCGAGCAGCAGTCGAGCAGGGAGATGCCCATGGTTATCGTGCGTATATCTAAGTTTTCATCCTCGATCATATGTATCGTTTCGAGAATGTCTCTTGTGTTTATCATAGTAAGGATCCTCTCAGGTGCGTAGATCAGACGTGATACATCGAATCGAACACGTCCTCGTGCATAACATGGATATCGAGCCCGTGCTCGCGGCCGAGGCGGCTCATTATATCGGAAAATTCGGACAGCGGCACGGAGCATTTCTCCGTGTCAACGAGCATTATCATGCAGAAAAGATCCTGCAGGACGCTCTGCGTCACTTCGGTTATGTTTACATTGAGTTCCGAGCATTTTCCGGACACCTCTGCGAGGATACCGATTATGTCCTTGCCCGTAACAGTCATGACAGCTCTCATTTTTATTCTTCCTTTCCTGTGCACTTATCAGAATTACTTATATACATCTGATATCAAGATATTCTACCATATTTTATGCCCATCCTCAATAGCGGTTGAACAATTTAAACTTTTTTGTGTTTAATACTGTTACTGGGCGGAAAAATATGTTATCATATTGTATACTTTACCGTCAGTATCATGGAGGAAGCGCGATGCCGCAAAGAATTATCGACACTCATGTTCATACCGACAACTCACCCGACGGGCATCATTCGGCGATGTATATGTGCGAATGCGCCGAAATGGCGGGGCTTCGGGCGATAGCTTTTACCGACCATGTCGAGGCGGACGCTTACAGACGGGATCACTATGACCGCGTGGCGCTCCAGTCGTTTATCGATGTCACAAAGGCGCGCTCGGCGTTTCGCGGGAAGCTGCTCGTCTGCGCGGGCGTGGAGCTCGGTCAGCCGATGTACGATGTCGCGACCTCGGAGGAAATACTCGCGAATCTGCCCTATGATATGGTCATAGGCTCGGTGCATAATTTTCAGAATGAACAGGATTTTATGTATCTTGATTATTCCCAGTGGGATATAACCGACCTGATGAATAAATATTTTGACGAGCTTATAAAGCTCGCGCACTGGGCGAAGTTCGATACCCTGGCGCATATGACATACCCGCTTCGATATATCGTCGGCGAGCACGGCATATCTGTTGATATGTCAAAGTTTTCGGACAAAGTCGATGAGATTCTTTCTCTGCTCGTCAAAAACGAAAAGGCGCTAGAAATAAACACCTCGGGGCTCAGACAGAAGCTCGGCAAAACTATGCCCGAGGAGGATGTTGTCCGGCGCTTTAAACAGCTCGGCGGCGAATTCGTGACCGTCGGCTCGGACGCTCACTATGCAAAGGATATCGGCGCGGGAGTCAATGTCGGCATGGAGATAGCGCAGCGCAGCGGATTCGACTGCGTGACGCTGTTCCAGAATCGCCAGCCCGTGCAGATCCCGATAGAGTAAAAAGAGAGGTGCAGTCATGAAGATCGAACTCAGGGCAAACGCAAAAATAAATCTCTTTCTCGACATTCTGGCAAAACTGCCGAACGGCTATCACTCGCTGTTCATGGTCATGCAGTCGGTCTCGCTTGCGGACACGGTGACTGTGCAGGAGAACGGCGAGGGTACTATCCGCCTCACTTGCTCCGAGCCGGCTCTGCCGACCGACAGCAAGAACATAGCCTACCGCGCGGCGCAGGCTTTTCTCGAAGAAGCCGGGCTCAGTGGCAGGGGAGTTGATATACACATTGAAAAAAATATTCCGTTTGAAGCGGGTCTTGCCGGCGGAAGCGCGGACGGCGCGGGAGTTATAGTCGGACTCGACAGGCTTTTCGAGACGGATATGGGCACGCAGAAGCTCTGCGATATCGGGCTGAAGATCGGCAGCGATGTACCTTTCTGCATCGCGGGCGGCACTATGCTTTCCCAGCACACGGGCGGCATACTTTCGCATCTTCCGCCGCTCAAAAGCTGCTTCGTCGTGCTCGCAAAGCCCGCAACGGGCGTCTCAACCGCACGCGCCTACGGCGATTTTGATTCCGCGAGCTTCATATATCATCCGAACAAGGTCGGCATGCTCGACGCTGCGGCGAACGCCGATTTCGAGGGTATTTGCCGTAAGGCGGGCAATGTTTTTGAACAGACTATAGAAGTGCCGGAGCGCGTGAGAATAAAGAGCATCATGCGCCGCCACGGCAGTTCGCTCGCGCAGATGAGCGGAAGCGGTCCGACCGTTTTCGGACTGTTCGAGTCGGAGAGCGATGCCGAAAAATGCCGCGCCGAGCTCGAAAAGAGCGGGCTCGTCAAGAGCGTCCACCTGTGCAAAACCGTCGATAAAGGCGTTGAAACAGTAAATGAGGAGTAAAGCTTATCGGCTTTACACGGGTTCTTCAGATAAAAAGCCAAGACAGCGGACAGATTGCTCTGTTCGCTGTCTTGGCTTTTGGAGAATAACAATGAAAAAACCGGAAAAGTTTGTGGTTGTCTTGTTTATACGCCCTGAGCGCCGACCATTTCATAGTGCGGCTGGGCTTCCTGAGGGATCATGCGATAGATTTTGCCGTTGTCGTCAACATCAACCATGCTTATCTGGATATCCGGCACAAGTGTGTGCAGGGCGGAGACGAAATGCGTGCTCCTCTCTTTCGGAAATCCGGTGACGATGTCAACAGCGCCTTTCTTTTTGGCGATGACTGCGGCGAGGATAGCCGGACTGTCGTTAAAATATACGCTCATCTGCGCGTTTTCATTTTTTGCGCATTCGTACAGATCTTCAAGCACTGCGGGATCGGGGCTGAATCCGTCCCTCTCGTGGAACACGCTGAGAACTTCGAGCGGCACTCCGTACTGCTGCGCTATCAGCGACCCGGAACGGATCAGCTGTTCGCATTTGCTCTGCGGAGTTACACAGACGAGAACGCAGTTTTTGCTTTTCATCTTGCTGATGTCCTTTCGTAGTTGGTAGCCGTCTGGCTTTTCTTCCCTCTCACTACACTGACATAATAACATCCGATTGTGTACTGAATAGTAAAAATTCATTAAATCAAAGTAAAGAAAATTTGTACGAACCGTGAATAAACCGGGGTTGCGATATTCTTCTAAACATTGTATTATAGAGAAAGAAGAGAAGCGGGCACAGGAATAATATGCCGCATACGGCACGGACAATGACAAAAAAGCATGCATCGGAATAATTTATAATGTAAAGGCAATTAGCTTTACTTGCTCGCGAGGTGAGATATGTATACTTTTGATGAGAAATTCAAAAAAGGCGCCGCCCGCGCATTCAGGGCGCAGCAGGGACTGACGGCTTTTTTGAGCGGGCTGAATAGAATTCTGCCCGAGCCGCCCGGATTCAAAACGGAAAAAACGAAAGATGAGCGCGAAGATACAATACGCATTGCGGACACTGCCGGCGACAGCTGGTATCTCGGCTTCTCCGAACTGAGCATAACGCCGCCGGATATTGATACGAAAAATTATTATATCGGCGGCAACCTGTCCGTTCCTCCGCGCAGGGTTCGCGGCGTGCTCGACGATATAAAAGTGCGGGCGATAGCCATAAGCGACGGCGAGCAAAGAGCGGCTGAGGTGTTCTGCGCCGTTGACTGCATCGGGCTTACTAATACGGTCGTTCGCCGCATACGCAGCGAGCTTGATTCGTTCTGCCGCACGAACAATGTCGGATATATAAATATTTTTTCTACCCACGCCCACAGCTCGATAGACACCATGGGCATATGGAGCGTGACAGGGAAGAAGTTTTTTGAAAATATATCAAGGCTGATAACGCACTCGCAGCCCTTGCCGAGCGTTGACGGCGCGTTTATCGACTTGATAGTTGAAAAGACAAAGAAAGCCGTTGCCGAGGCGGTGAGAAATATGGAACCGGGGCGGCTTTTTGCGGCGCAGATAGGCGAAAACAGCGTCGAAAAGCTCGAAAAATATTCGGCAAAAAAGCCGTATGGCGACATGACTCTGAGCGAGTACGGGATAAAAGATTTTATCTTCGCCAAGCGTCCGCCGCGCGAATATTCGCCGCGTCTCAACCGCCTGCGCTTCGTGCCCGATAATATCGCGAGCCGCCCGACAGTTTTGGTCAATTTTGGCGCGCATCCGTATGCAAACGGACTGCGTATAAAGAACAACCGCGGAGATATGCTCTCCGCCGATTTCCCGTTCTATATGGAGCGTGAGATAAACGCGACGGGCGAAAACTTCATTTTTATCAACGGTGCGGTCAACGGAATATACCCGAACAGGGGCGCGGGCGGAGTAAAGGAAGAGAACTTTACACGCCAGACCGAGGCTCTCGGGCGCGATCTTGGAAAGCTCGTTCTCGCGATGACGAAAGAGTGCGAAGAAATAGAACAAAATTCTCTGCTCTCGCCGAAAAACAGCGGCGAGGCGTATAAGAGCGCCGTCGAAAGGATAGGCAAATGCACTGTCGAAGAGCGCGAGCTTGAGCCGAAGCTTATTTCAATACACAAAGAAACGGCGCTCAGGGTCGATAATCCGCTCGAAAAGATGATCGGCAAGCTCGGCTTCGCGTGCTTCGATATGGCGAGACCCGCAAAGGGAATATATGAGCTCAAGACGGAGACGGGATATCTCGAACTCGGCGGCGAGTTCAAAGCCCTGCTTGTGCCGGGGGAGATAACGCCGGGACTCGTCAGCGGCACTGGTGATATGCTCGCGGAAAACAGCATTACAAACAGGGCGAGCGGCTTCAAAAGTCTCTGCGATATTGTCGGCGGAGACACGGCGGTTTTCGGGCTCGCGAACGACGCGCTCGGATATATTATCCCGGACAATGATTATTGTATGTTCTTCGCGGGCTACGGCAAGCTTGCGGAAAAGCTGTTCTTCAAAGATTACGCCCATTATCAGGAGATGTTTTCCATCGGCGCGCACACCGCGTCCGCGTTCGCCGCAGGCGTCGAGGACATGATGAAAAGCTTTAAAGCGCGGTTGAATAAATAATTATTCCCCGGTCATATTGTGCTGACCGGGGGAAATTTTAGATATCTTTAATATAGTATTTATCTTCAATCCATTTTGCTGAAAACAGTCTTTGAAACTTACCGATATAATCACTGCTGCCGCCCGATCTTGGGCAGGTGGTGAGTGAGTGCGCCCTTGCGGATCGCTTGCGATTGAGGCACGAGTGTGCTATACTGAGCATCGGCTCAACAAATCGGAATTTGTGGAGGTAAACGAAATATGGAACTGTGGGACGCTTATGATAGAGATTTCAAAAAGATTCAGGGTGTAACCTTGGTTCGAGGAGAGGTAATTCCAGAAGGCTTTTTTCATTTGGTCTGTGAAATAATTGTTAGACATATAGATGGGAGTTATCTCATCATGCAAAGGGATAAAAGAAAGTATTTGGGCGGAATGTGGGAGGCTACAGCGGGTGGTTCTGCATTACAAGGTGAAGAACCTGCAATCTGTGCCGCTAGAGAACTTTATGAAGAAACGGGAATTACCTCCAATAATTTGGTAGAAATAGGAAGGGTGCTCCACCACAGCCATAAATCGTTTTATGTGGAGTATCTTTGCATTACGGATGTAGATGAGGATAGTGTCGTTTTGCAAGAAGGAGAAACATCTGATTATAAATGGATTACGGCTGACGAATTGCTAAAACTGTCCAGGGATGAGTTGGCAACGCAACGTATTCTAAATTTCGTTGAAGAACTTAATTGACAAATTCCAGTTTGTCGGTTTGATTTTCTCTACTTTTATATTAACCGTTTAATTTAGAAAATACCTTTGACAAACTTCGCTACAAGCAATATGAAAAGGACAAAAGGGAGCAGAATTTCTGCTCCCTTTTGCCAAACCTGTCTCCTATATATCGGACGAGCCGAGCTCGTCCTTTATCCGCTGTGCGGTCAACACAGGGGATAAATCATTGTTAATTGCCGCGTCCGCGCAATTTGAATATATCGGGTCGCGCGCCTCGAACATTTTGTCAAGCGTTTCGCGGCTCTTCGAGAGCGGTCTGCCGTCGAGCGAGAGCAGATCGAGGTCTCGCTTGAGATAATATATGCGCCCATTGCCCTTGAGCGCGCGGACATTTCCGGGGTCGAGCACCGCGCCGCCGCCCGTTGCGATTATCAGCCCTTTTTCTTTTGCCGCGCCGCGGACAGCCTGCGCTTCAAGCTCCCTGAAGCGTTTCTCGCCGTATTGCGAGAATATTTCCGGTACGCTCATTCCCGCCGATTCTTCGACGAGCGAATCCGTGTCGACCGCCTTTCGCCCGGTGAGCTTCGAGAGCTCTCCGGCTATGGCCGTCTTGCCGCATCCGGGCATACCGACGAGGACTATATTCTGAACATCGAGCGCGAGCGAACGGAATACACGCTCGATTTCTTCTTTGCCTATCTCGGCGGAGCAGAAATATTTTGCGCTCTGCGCCGCCTGCGCGACGAGCATATAGAGCCCGCCCGAGCATTTTATCCCGCGTTCGAGCGACTGCATGATAAGCTGAGTGCGCAGCGGGTTATATATCACATCGAGCACCGCCTCGCAGTGCGGGAATTTGTCGAGGCTCGTCGCCGAGCTGCCGTTGTTCGGATACATTCCGACAGGTGTCGTGTTTATCAATACTTCGCAGTCGGCGAGCTTTTCGAGATTATCGTAGTTGTATTCGCCGGAGCGGGAGACTACGGTTATTCTCTCTGCGCCGCCGTCCGATGCCACGGCTCTCGCGGTCAGCGATGTGCCGCCGCTGCCGAGAATGACGACCTTTTTGCCCGCAAAATCTATTCCCGCGCGCTCTGCCATGGATTTGAAGCCGAAATAGTCGGTGTTGAATCCGTGAAGCCCGTCCGATGTTCTGACAACGGTGTTGACGCTGCCTATTTTCTGAGCCTCCGGGCTGATGTATGAGCAGTAGGGCATGACCGTGCGCTTATATGGAATGGTCACATTAAACGCGTCGAATTCTTCATTATCCATGAACTCGCCTACCTTGTCTTTCGGCAGGCTGACCAGTTCATATGAATACAGCCCGAACGCCTCGTGAATGAGCTTCGAGTAGCTGTGACCGAGTCTTTCACCGATGAGTGCGCACTTCATGTCAGACCTCCGAATAGCTGCCGAGGAACACGAACAGCTCCGGGCTGTCCGAAAGTTCGTCGAGCAGGGCAAGAACTGCGGGGGAGTATACTGACGCTTCGATGTCGAAATAGAACATGAATTCAAAGTCACTTCCGGCTATCGGGCGGCTCTCAAGCTTTGTGAGGTTGAGTCCGAGGACGGAGAACTTCGAGATGAGCGAATAGAGCGAGCCGGGTCTGTGCGGCAGGGAGAGCATGAGGCTTATTCTGTCCGCGCCGGGGAAAATCATGGCTTTCTTCGAGATGCAGATGAAGCGGGTGAAGTTGCCGTCCGTGTTCTGAACGCGGGTGTCAAGCTTTTTCAGACCGTAGAGATTCGCGCAGCCTGCCGACGAAATAGACGCGGCGTCGTGCCTGCCGCTCTCGTGGAGCATCTTTGCTGCGGCGGCGGTGTTGTCGCACACGGTGACCTTTATGCCGGGGTGTGCCTTGAGAAACTCCGAGCACTGGCCGATTGCCTGCTCGTGGGAGAATATCTCCTTGACATCTTTAAGCTCGGTGCCGGGCAGGACGAGCAGGGAGTGGTCAACCTTCAGCTTGATGCTTCTTACAATATGGAAACGGTAATTTTTCATCAGGTCATAGACCTCGTTTACCGTGCCGTAGGTGCTGTTTTCAATCGGGAGAATACCGTATTCGCACAGCCCCTGTTCAACGGCGGCGAACACGCCCTCGAAATTCTTGAAATATGAGATGGACGGAGCAGTAAAGAGTTTGTCGCAGGCGAGCTGGGAATATGCGCCCTCAACGCCCTGGCAGGCGACGGTGCCGTGCTTCGGGAATATCGGCGGAGTGTTTTTGAGAGCATCGGTTATAGTTTCCGAGATAACGCCGCCTTTTGCGGTCAGTCTCTCCTGATAAGAGCGGCTGACATCCATGAGGGTCGCGAAAAATGTGCGGGCGTAGTCTTCGAGCTCTTCGCCTGCTCCCGCCGCCGCGGCGGCAAGAATCTCGCGCTCTCTGCCCTGCTGGAGGACGGGCAGCTTGTTTTCTTTTTTATATTCCGCAACGCCGCGCACGGTGTTCATCCTCTGCTTGAAAAGCTCAAGCATCTGCGCGTCGATCGAGTCAAGTTCTTTTCTGTAGTCTGAAAGTTCCATTTTTACCATCCCCGTATGAATTTACTTGCCGAGCACTATATCAAGGACGGTCACTGCCGCCGCCGCTTCGACGCAGGGGACTGCGCGCACCGCGATGCACGGGTCGTGCCTGCCTCTGACTTCGAGGCGAGTCTCTTCGAGCGAGTCGAGATTGACGCTCCTCTGCGGCAGACCTATCGACGGGGTCGGCTTGAACGCCGCTCTGAATATTATTGGCATTCCGCTCGTGAGTCCGCCGATGATGCCGCCGTGGTTGTTCGTGACCGTTTTTATCTTGTCGTCAATGAGGCAGTAGGGGTCGTTATGGACACTTCCGGTCATGTCCGCCGCAGAGAATCCTGCGCCGAACTCGATTCCGCGCACGCCGCCGATGCCGAATATCATTGAAGATATCTTGCTCTCGACCGAGCCGAATATCGGGTCGCCGAGCCCCGCGCCGAGTCCCGTGACCGCACATTCGACTATTCCGCCGACGGAGTCGAGCGACTCTTTTGCCTCGATTATTTTCTTCGTCATCTCTTCGCCCGCCTTGTCGTCAATGGTGGGGAAGAGCTTTGCTTTGAGCTTGTCAAAAATCCCGTTGTCCGGGTTGCATGGGTCAAACGGCGCGTCGTCAATGCCCGCCGCACGCGAGAGATGCGCGGCAACTTTTATGCCCTTTCGCGCGAGTATCTGTTCGCTTATCGCACCCGCGACGCACAGTGGAGCCGTCAGCCTGCCGGAAAACTGTCCACCGCCGCTTCGGTCGTTCGCTCCGCCGTATTTGACGAACGCGGGGTAGTCCGCATGGGACGGACGCGGGATATTTTTCATGTTTTCGTAGTCCGCGGGACGGATGTTGCTGTTGCGTATTATCGCGCAGAGCGCCGCGCCCGTGGTTCTGCCGCCGAGCAGACCGCACAGAAATTCAGGCTTGTCCTCCTCTTTTCGCGGAGTGCTCCACGCCTTGCCGCCCATTCTGCGGCGCATGAACTGCATTATCTGCTCCTCGTCTATCGCTTCGCCCGCGGGCAGTCCCTCAATAACAACTCCGACTGCGCTCGCGTGTGATTCGCCGAATACCATGAGCTTTATGTTCTGTCCGTTTTCAGATGACATCCGCTTTGCCTCCCAGTTTTCTGTAGTCTTCAAAGAAGTTCGGATATGATTTGTTCACCGCCTGCGCGTCATGTATAACAACGGCTTTTTCGCATATGCACGCCGCGACTGCCGCCGCCATGACGATGCGGTGATCGTTGAACGAATCGACCTCGCCGCCGGGGAGTGTGCCCGTGCCGTGGACGGTCAGGGAATCCTCCGTGCTTTCGGCCGAACCGCCGAGTGAATTTATCATCTTTTCGACCGCCTCGATGCGGTCGCTCTCTTTTATTCTGAGCCGCGCGGCGTTTGTAAATATCGTATCGCCCGAAGCCGCACATGCAGCTGCCGCGAGGGTCGGAAAGAGATCTGGACACTGCGAAATATCGATTTTAATGCCGCGAAGCCCGTTTCCTCGGACTGAAATCATATCGCCGCATTTTACATCCGCGCCGAAGTCTTTCAGTATACTCACAACCGCTCGGTCGCTCTGTCGGCTGTCGGGTGACAGCCCCGTGATATCCGTCTCTCCGCCGAGCGCGCCTGCGCAAAGGAAGAACGCGGCGTTCGACCAGTCGCCCTGAACGCGCGGGGAGTCGGGCTCGATATATTTTTGCGGACCTTTTATTTTGTATCCGCTCTGGGTCTCTTCTATATTAATAGAAAAGCTTCTGAGCGTATCGAGCGTCATGTCGATATACCCGACCGATTCGCGTTTGCCCTCTATTACTATTTCGCTGTCGCCGTCAAGCAACGGCAGGGCGAAAAGCAGACCCGATATGAACTGCGAGCTGATGTTGCCGGGAACTCTGAATACGCCCGGATGAAGCTGCCCCGAGACTTTTATCGGCAGATTATCAGCAGAAATTACTGCGCCGTTTTCTCTGAGCGCATTGTTGAGTGCCGACATCGGACGCTCCGGCAGTCTGCCGTGGCCGATGAATTCCGCGTTTATTCCGAGCGCCGAGGCGACGGGAAGCAGGAAGCGCAGAGTCGTTCCGCTCTCGCCGCAGTCGAGAATGCCGCCGTCATGCAGCTCGTTAAGACAGCGGAAGGTTGCGCGCGTGTCTTCGGAGGTGCAGAGCGATTCGGAATTTTTTTTGCCTGCGAGCCTGGTGGCTGTCATCAGCCTGTGCGCGTGCGACTTTGATGGCGGAGCTTCGAGAGTGCCACAAAGCTTGCCCGGTGTTATCCTGATATCCATTGCGCCCTCCGTCAAAGAGAATATATGCTTTCGAGCTCGTCCGGGCTTGTCTTATATAGGATGCACTCACCGATTTTAGTCGGCAGAATGATATTTATTCCCGCCGAGCTGCATTTTTTGTCGCGGTGCATGACTCCCGCGAGCTCATGAACGGGAATATCGGTAGAGACGGGGAGCCCGTTTCGTGCCATAACTTTTTTCACGCGCTCCGATATATCATCTTTGCACACGCCGAGCTTTTGCGCCGCGATGCAGGCGCGGACTGTGCCTATCGCCACCGCGTGACCGTGCGAAACAGCGAAATCGCTGCATCGCTCTATTGCGTGGCCGAGCGTATGCCCGAGATTGAGCTTCTGACGCTCGCCCGTGTCAAATTCATCGCGCGAGACTATGTCGCTCTTTATCTCGACGCAGCGGCGCACGATGTTCTCTATATTGCCTTTTACGTCGCCTGACTCGAAATTTTCAAAAAGACTTTCATCGGAGATTATGCCGTATTTTATGCTCTCCGCCGCGCCGTCGGCAAAGAGCGAATCGCTCAGCGTGTCGAAGCAATCGGGGTCGCACAAAACGAGCGACGGCTGATGAAATGCTCCGGCGAGGTTCTTGCCCTCGGGGAGATTGACTCCCGTCTTGCCGCCGACTGAGGAATCGACCGCCGCCAAAAGCGTTGTCGGTATCTGGACGAATCTGACACCGCGCAGATACGCGCTCGCCGCAAAGCCGGTTACATCGCCGACTATTCCGCCGCCGAGGGCTATGAATATATCGCTCCGGTTGAGGCTGAGCTGCGCCGCGAACGAGAGAATGTCGCCGACTGTTTTGAGGCTCTTGTGCTCCTCGCCGTCCTCAAAGACGAACTTTTCGCAGTTTATCCCCGCGCTTTTCAGCGACTCGAGCGCGGCTTTTGAATATAGCCCGTCCACCGTGCGGTCGGTTATCAGCAAAGCTCTGCCGGCGCCCGTGTATTCTTTTATAAGCTCTCCGGCTCTTTTTAATATCCCGCGCTCAATGAGCACATCGTATTCGGTCGATGCCCTGACTTTTACGGTCTGCATGGTCTTCACTCCTGTTTTTTATCCGCAGATGGCTTTTCTCTTCGTGCCGTCCTCGAGCAGGGCTTCGAGCTTCGCCCTGTCGTTTGACGCTATCGCGTTGCGGTATTCGGTCAGATTATTTATAATGTTATCTATTTCGTTCAAAAGATTGTCGCCGTTTTCGAGGAACAGCTCGCTCCACATATTTGAGTTGAGCGACGCGACGCGCGTCATGTCTTTATAGCTGCCCGCGCTCATGCCCGTGTGCTCGAGTGCGGTCGGGCTTTTGATATATGCGCTTGCAACGACGTGCGCTAGCTGAGAAGTGTAGGCGATGATCCTGTCGTGCTGTTCGGGAGAAACAACGGTGATGCTGCCGAAGCCTATCGAGAGGAACATCTGCTTTATCTCGTGCAGCAGTGCGATGTCCGTGCCGCCGTCGGGGGTCAGGATCATCGAAGCGTTGTTGAACAGCATGCCGAACGAGCTGTCGAATCCCCATCTCTCAACGCCCGCCATCGGGTGTCCGCCGATGAATTCAAAGCCGTGGGCTTTTGCAAGCTCGTGAGCGGGTGTAAAGACATATCGCTTTACACCGGAGCAGTCTATAACGACCGCGCCTTTTTTGATCATATCCGCCTTGCTCTGAAGAAATTCGACCGTTGATTCGGGATAGAGCGCGATTATAACTCTGTCGCACTGCGCGAGGATATCGTCCGTCAGTTCGCCGTCTATCGCGCCGACGAGCTTCGCCTTGAGCATGACGCTCTCGTTTATATCAAGACCGTAAACCTCGCTGTCCGTGTTGTCTTTGAACGCTTTTGCCATTGAACCGCCTATGAGTCCGAGGCCTATAACTGCTGTTTTCATAATTATTATATCCTTTCGACAGACTGTTGGCAACCTTACATTTTATATGCGAACGGGCGGATGCTGTTGACGCCCTTGACCACATCGTCGAACGCCTCGGGTGTCAGCGACTGCGGACCGTCGCAGAGTGCGTGCTCGGGGTCGTTGTGGACTTCGATAATAAGTCCGTCCGCTCCGGCGGCGGTGGCTGCAAAGGCCATGGGCTTTACAAGCTTCGAGATGCCGGTCGCATGGCTGGGGTCGACGATTATCGGCAGATGCGAGAGGGTTTTGATAGCGGGGACGGCGGAAACGTCGAGGGTGTTTCTGGTGTAAGTCTCGAAAGTTCTGATTCCGCGCTCGCAGAGGATAACGTTCATGTTGCCGCCCGCCATGATGTATTCGGCGCTCATGAGCAGCTCCTGCAGAGTGCTCGCAAGTCCGCGCTTGAGAAGTATGGGCTTGTTGATATGACCGAGCTGCTTTAAGAGCTCGAAGTTCTGCATGTTGCGCGCGCCGACCTGAATGACATCGACATCGTCGAACAGCGGCAGCTGAGACAGATCCATGATTTCAGTGACTATCGGCATGCCGGTCAGCTTCTTTGCCTCGAGCAGGAGCTTGAGACCCTCTGCGCGCAGACCCTGGAAAGCGTAGGGGGAAGTGCGGGGCTTGAACGCGCCGCCGCGAAGCAGTGTTGCGCCGGATTTCTGAACCGCCTGCGCGATGCCGCATACCTGCTCTTCCGATTCAACGGAGCAGGGACCCGCGATGATCTGAAAGTTGCCGCCGCCGATCTTGATATCTTTTTCTTTGTCGATGACGACTACCGTATCTTCGGGATGGAACTTTCTGTTCGCGTTCTTGTACGGCTCCTGGATTCTCTTGACATCCTCGACGATATCGAGAGCCTTGATAAGGTCGATGTCGATTCCCGATGTGTCGCCGACGAGTCCGAGCACGGTGTTGTGCTCGCCGAGGCTGCTGTGAACCGTGATGCCGAGGCTTTCAAGCCAGTTCACAAGATTGTCGCGCTGCTCTTCGTTGTAATTTTCTCTAAGAATAACTACCATTGTTTTTTCCTCCGGTGAAAATTTGTAAAATAAAAAGCCCCCGCAGCGTTCAACTGCGGGGGAGATTACCAAGTTTTGTGCGCCTCAAGCGCGGCTCGGTGCTGTCGTTTCCCTGTCTGCGGTCAAACGCAAATAAGCCTTACCGTAAAAGTAGGTAAAGCTAAAGTAATAGGGAAAATATTTAGCTGTCAGTTTTGCTGAAAGCTTCATAATGATGACCTCACTGTCTTGTTGTCCCTATGATAACAGCATGAAAAGCGTTTGTAAATAGAAAATCTCAAAAAAATCCCGAAAAAGCCGAAGTTTGTTGAATCTCTATAAAAATAGTGTGGATTTTTCGAGCCGCATCTGTAAAAAATATTTTGATTTCGTGCGAAAAATGGTATAATTATCTTCGACAGAAACGGAGTGATACAGATGAAAAACGAACTTTCGCAGATAATATCGCAGTCCCGTTCGCTCGTGTTTTTCGGCGGAGCGGGCGTTTCGACGGAGAGCGGGATACCCGATTTCAGAAGCGTTGACGGGCTGTATAATCAGAAATATGACTACCCGCCCGAGCAGATGCTCAGCCACACATTCTTCGAGCGCAAGACGGAAGATTTCTACAGATTCTATCGCGACAAAATACTCTCCTATGCCGTCTCTGCAAAGCCGAACGCCGCGCACAGAAAGCTCGCCGAGCTTGAAGAAAAGGGCATACTCTCGGCGGTCGTGACCCAGAACATAGACGGTCTGCATCAGGCGGCGGGGAGCAAAAATGTGTTCGAACTGCACGGCAGCGTGCTCAGAAACTACTGCACGCGGTGCGGCAGGAGCTTTGATATTGACTATATGATAAACAGTGAGGGCGTGCCGCACTGCTCCTGCGGCGGGGTGATAAAGCCCGATGTCGTGCTCTATGAAGAGGCTCTTGACGACGAAACGGTGCGCGGCGCGGTCAGCGCGATAGCCTCAGCCGACACGCTGATAATCGCGGGGACGAGCATGGTCGTCTATCCGGCGGCGGGGCTTGTGAACTACTTCAACGGCAAGCATCTTGTAGTTATCAATATGAGCCCGACTTCGGCGGATTCGCGAGCCGATCTATTGATCTGCGGCAAGGTCGGCGAAGTGCTCGGAGGGATAGATATATGAAAAATAATTTCAAAAGCGGGCTGCAAAAGGCACTCGACGAGCTTGAAAATATAACCCCGCTCAAGCCTTTTAATTGCGGAAAGCTCTGCTCGGCGCGCTGCTGCTCCGGCGGGGACAATGACGGCATGGGTCTGTTCCCGGGCGAAAAGGAGCTGCTCGAAAGTAGTACGGATTTTGAAATAAATGATTCCGAGGGCAACTTCGGCGAGCCTGTTGTCGTCTGCCGCGGCGGCTGCGACAGGCGCAAAAGACCGCTTGCGTGCAGGATATTCCCGCTGTTTCCGCTCGCGGTCGAGCGCGAAAATGGAATTGTTATAGTGCCTGTGCCCGACCCGCGCGCGGGTATGTGCCCGCTGCTCCGCTGCCCGGAGAAAATCGACCGAAGGTTTTACAGAGCCGTGCGCCGTGCCGGGGAATACCTCCTGCGCGATGAAGATTCACGAAAATATCTCCTTGAACTCAGCTCCGAGATAACCGATATCGCCGAGCTTGCGGAGAGGCTGTAAAACATGGCTTAAAATTAATTCCTATTTTTTGACCGAGCGGTTGCCCCCTCAGTCTTGGCTTCGCCAATCCGGCTCCCCTGCAGGGGAGCCACGCGGGCAGTGTATATCATTTGATTATAGTAGGACGCGAAGGCATAGGGTGAATTATACAATTTCATATCGTGCCGCTGTCGTGGTAGCGGTGCGTCGAGCCGCCGCACCCTACAAGTGCGTATCAATAAAATCGTGTGATTTCGCGGGTGGATGATATCCGCCCATACTTACTTTGAACGAAGTGGCTGAGGGGTTCGAACGAAAACCGGATTCGATATCAATTCAGTTCGGAAACGGCGGATTTTTATTCGCTCGACAGCGATGTGTCACCCTCTTGCCTTCAACTTTAAAATTAGCCGATAATATCATAAATTGAAAAATATCGTCCTGCGCTATTGACTCTTATTTTGCTTGTGCTATAATAAAAATGTCACAAGGTGACCGACGGTCAGCAAAAGTGTGGAGGCGCGGAATGAAAAGCAACGACGAACGCATCAAAACTCTTGAAAAATTCAATATAATCGGACGGAAAAAACGCCCCGTTGCCGCGGTGCTGCTTTTACTGTTGACGGCTGTGTTTATTGTGCTCGGCATTGTCGTTCCGTCGTTTGCAATAGTTGTCGTGATAGTGCCGATAACCTCGGCGATATTCTTCTATCTCGCCGCCGCCGTGTTTCTTTCCTTGTCTATAGCTATGTTCAAGGGTGTGGACGCGGTGCGCTGCCCGTACTGCGGCGCGGAATATTATCTCACGCCGGACAAGAGCCGTCTGCATTGCAAAAAATGCGGCAAGGACAGTTGCAGGGAATAAAACAAAATAAAAATCACCCGCCGCAAGGATTTTTCCCTGTGGCGGTTTGCTATACAATAATATATTTTAAATATATCTTATTTTATGCCTGCGGCTCCCTTGAGGGCATTGACCTTGTCGGTGTGCTCCCAGGGCAGGTCGATATCGGTTCTGCCCACATGGCCGAGAGCGGCTACCTGACGATAAATCGGGCGGCGGAGGTCGAGCTCCTTGATTATCGAAGCCGGGCGGAGATCAAAGACCTCGTTCGCGGCGGCGGCTATCTCGGAGTCGGGGATAATGCCGGTGCCGAAGCTGTCAACAAAAACGGAGACGGGCTCGTCAACGCCGATGGCGTAGGCGATTTCAACTTCGCACTTGTCTGCAAGACCTGCGGCGACGATGTTCTTCGCCATGTATCTTGCGGCATATGCTGCGGAGCGGTCGACCTTTGTCGGGTCCTTGCCGGAGAATGCGCCGCCGCCGTGGCGTGAATATCCGCCGTAGGTGTCAACGATTATCTTTCTGCCGGTGAGGCCGCTGTCGCCCTGAGGACCGCCGGTGACAAAGCGTCCGGTGGGGTTGATGAATATCTTCGTCTTGTCGTCCATCATGTCTGCGGGAATGATCTCGCGGATAACATTCTTTTCGATGTCGCGGCGAAGCGTCTCGGTCTCGATATATGCGGCGTGCTGAGAGGATACGACAACAGCGTCGATTCTTACGGGAGTGCCGTCCTCGGCATATTCGACCGTGACCTGAGTTTTTCCGTCGGGTCTGAGATAGGGGAGAGTGCCGTCTGCGCGGACTTTCGTCAGCTGAGCGGCGAGCTTGTGGGCGAGCGAGATGGGCAGGGGCATAAGCTCCGGAGTCTCGCGGCACGCATAGCCGAACATCATTCCCTGGTCGCCCGCGCCCTGACGGTCAACGCCGAGGGCGATGTCGGGGGACTGCTTGTCTATAGTTGTAAGTATAGCGCAGGTGTGACCGTCGAAGCCCTTTTCGGGGCTGTCATAGCCGATGTCGCAGATGACCTGGCGCGCTATCGAGGGGATGTCTATCTTCGCGCTCGTGGTTATCTCGCCCATTATCATGACCATGCCGGTCGTGCAGCAGCACTCGCAGGCAACTCTGCCGTTCTTATCCTCGGCGAGGATAGCGTCAAGGACTGCGTCGGAGATCTGGTCGCAGATCTTATCGGGATGTCCGCCCGTTACGGATTCGGATGTGAAAAAGTAGTTTGCCATGTTTTTGTCCTCCTTCTGACAAATAAAAAAAGCGCTTGGCGAAACCGCTAAGCACTTCTGGGCGATACGGATCTCTCCGCCGCCGGCCTTATTTTCCGGTCTGCACCGCAGGATTTAGCACCTTGAATAATCAGGTTGCCGGGCTTCACAGGGCCTGTTCCCTCAGCCGCTCTTAATAAGGAAATATTAAATTTCGACAGCTATTCTACTCTTTCGTATGCACTTTGTCAATAGCCTTTAAAAACATTCGGTTTGAAAATATTGTAAGTATTGCTATCGGTTTGATTTTTGCCGATATATGCGGTATAATATGAGCCTGTCATGAACTGACGAAACGCAGACTATACTTTTATATATAATATTGCCTGCGCTGAGAAAAATAAAATCAAAAAACCCTTGCATTGTCCGGCACTTTGTGCTAAAATATCTAAGCATTTGTTATCCGTCACAGCTTCGATGACGGGGTTTAATGCCGAAGCGGCATGGCCGCACCACATTAAAGCGGGCGCTCCTCTTTCATCTAATTTGTTACGAACGTCTGAAAATCAACGGAGGAATATAAAATGGACGCACTCAAAGTTATTGCACAGGATTCGCTTAAAACAGGCGACGAGATCCCCCAGATCAAGATCGGTGACACCGTAAAGGTTTCCGTTAAGATCCGCGAGGGCGAGAGAGAAAGAATTCAGGCTTTCGAAGGAACCGTTATTGCCCGCAAGGGTTCGGGCGTTTCCGAGACCTTCACCGTTCGCAGAGTTTCCTACGGTGTCGGCGTCGAGAGAGTCTTCCCGGTACATTCACCCAACGTTGCTAAGGTTGAGCTCATCAGAAACGGTAAGGTCCGCAGAAGCAAGCTCTATTACCTCAGAGACAGAGTCGGTAAGGCCGCAAGAGTCAAGAGCCAGGTCAAATAATTGTGCGAATGAGGGTGTAACATTTATTTGTTACACCTTTTTCACTTAAAACGGGGTTTACGCGATGCGCAGAGTCGAGGAGTATTGGTTCAAATTTGAATATCCTGCCGCACTCTCGCAGGAGGCGGACAGCGGAGAAGAGCTGCCCGAGCGGAATCAAAAGCTGTGGGGCATAGTATATGACGCAGTTGCCACGCTCGAGTCGGCGGTTATTATACTTATGCTGTTCTTTTCGCTGGTGTTCAGACCCGCTGCGGTTATCGGCGACTCAATGCTCCCGAATTTCAGCGGCGGCGACAGGGTCGCGTGCGTACATAGCTTTTCCGGCTACGAGCGCGGTGATGTTATAATAATATCCCACGCCACGCGCAAGGATGAGTCGATAATAAAGCGCGTTATCGCGGTCGGCGGCGACACGGTGGATATAGATTTTTATAAGGGCACCGTCAGCGTCAACGGTCAGGTGCTCGACGAGCCGTATGTGAATACCCCGACGAATCTGAGCTATGATATGACTTTCCCCGTGACCGTTCCCGAGGGCAAGCTCTTTGTTCTCGGCGACAACAGAAACGAGTCCCTCGATTCGCGTTCGACTGATATCGGTTTTATAAACGAGAACAAGGTTCTCGGCAAGGTCGTTTTCAGGTTCTACCCGTTTGACAGAATCAAAATAATCAAAAACTGAGCCGCAAGGCTTGAGATTTGAAGGCGGACTGTTATGCAGGAAAATAATGAACTTCAAATGAATACGGAAGAGCAGGCTGACTTTAAAAAGCAGCCGAAGAATTCAAAGACGGTCAGCAATATCTATGATATAGTCTCCGTCGTTGTGTCGGCGGTTGCGGTGATAGCTATTGTCTTTACCTTCGTCACCCGCGTGCTCGTCGTGTCCGGCGCGTCGATGAATCCGACGCTCAATAACGGCGATACCGTGGCGATAAGCTCGCTCAAGCGCTCGTTTGACTACGGCGATATAGTTATCGTCGCCCAGCCCAACGCCATGCACAAGACGCTGATAAAGCGCGTTATAGCGGTCGGCGGTCAGACGGTGGATATAGACAGCGAAAAGGGTATAGTCTATGTCGACGGCAAAGCGCTCGACGAAAAATATACGCTCGAGCCTACATATTCCCGCGGCAATATAGAATTTCCCGCGACCGTGCCCGAGGGTATGCTCTTTGTCATGGGCGACAACAGAAACGACTCGAAGGACAGCCGCATGAGAGTTGTCGGATTTATCGACGAGAAATATATCATGGGCAAGGTCGTCGGCAGGATCATGCCGCTCGGTCAGTGGGATGTCTACTATAATTTCAATCCGGATTCGGACAAATAACCTGTCCGCGCTATAATATGCAATCAAGACGCAGCTTCGGCTGCGTTTTTTGCTTGTAAAGACAAAGTTTTTTTGCTATACTCATTTAGTAAAGCCGAAAAGTATTTTTATATACGGCACGCAAAATATTGGCGCATATAGTCCTAAGGAGGAAGAATTTTGGAAAACGGAGATCTTTATGTCCAGTGGTTCCCAGGTCATATGGCTCGGACGCGCAGGCAGATAAAAGAGAGCCTGCCGCTCGTTGACGCGGTGGTCGAGATAGTTGACGCGCGTGTGCCCGTGAGCAGCCGAAATCCCGAATTGCCGGAGCTTATAGGACAAAAGCCGCTCATGGTCATTCTCAACAAATGCGACCTTGCCGACGAAAACGCGACGCGCCGCAGGATATCCGAACTCGGCAAGCAGGGCGTGACGGCGATAGCCGTTGACTGCCGCTCGGGCAAGGGCTTGAACGCCTTTGCGCCGACAGTCCGCCGTATGCTCGCCGATAAAATCGAGGCGAACGCCCAGAAGGGCATGGCTGGCAAGCCGCTTCGCTTGATGGTAGTCGGTATACCTAACACAGGCAAGTCCTCGTTTATCAACCGCATGGCGGGCAAGAACAAGGCAAAAGTTGCGGACAAGCCCGGAGTCACGCGCCAGAATCAGTGGTTCAGCATCGGGAGCGGCATCGAGCTGCTCGACACGCCCGGCGTGCTTTGGCCGAAGTTCGACGACCCGGACGTGGGTCTGCGCCTCGCGTTCATCGGCTCGGTCAAGGACACTATTCTTGACATCGAGCTCATCGCGGCGCGCTTCCTGACGATAATGAACGAGAACTATCCCGAGAGGATAAAAGAGAGATATAAGCTCGAATTTCCGCCGGAGAGCGAGGAATTTGAACGCCTTGAGATACTCGCGAGAAAGCGCGGAATGCTGATAAGCGGCGGCGAGCCGGATACGGAGCGCGCGGCGGTCATGCTCCTCGACGAGTACCGCGCGGGCAAATTAGGCAGAATAACGCTCGACTGATTATATAAAAAGAGAGGGATATCATGAAAAAGAAATCAATTCTCAGAGTAACAGCTCTTTTGGCGGCTCTGTTCATGCTCTGCGCCTGCCAAAAGGCGGTGCCCGCCGGCGGAGAGGCGGAAAACACCTCCGAGAGCACGACTGCCGACACCCGCGAGCCAGTCAGCGTGAATATCCTCGCCGTGGGCGATAATCTTATTCACGGGGTCATATATAATCAGGCGCACGCCCGCTCGACGACAGGCGGCTATGATTTTACATATGCCTATAAAAATGTCGCTTCCACCGTTGCGGCGGCTGATATAAGCATAATCAATCAGGAGACGATAATCGACCCCGAGAAAGCACCGAGTACATATCCCTGCTTCAATTCCCCGACCGAGCTCGGCGACGAGATGGTGAAGATAGGCTTCGATGTTTTTAATATCGCGAACAACCACTCGCTCGACAAGGGCGAGAGCGGGCTGAGAAATGCCATAAAGTTCTGGAAGAGCAAGAATGTTGTCTTCTGCGGAGCTTATCTCGACGAAGAGGACTACAAGACCATACCGACAAACACCGTCAAGGGTATTAAATTCGCCTATGTCGGGCTGACCGAGCCCACAAACGGACTGAGCCTGCCCGAGGGCAGCAAGACGATACTCATGCTCGGCGCGGACGAGGACAGGATAGAAAAACGCGTCAAGGCGGCGTCCGAGATAAGCGACATGACGATAGTCAACGTCCACTGGGGCGAGGAATATACCCACACACCGACAGATCGCCAGCATGAGCTCGCGCAGAAGCTTGCCGATTGGGGCGCGGATATAATTATAGGCACGCATCCCCATGTCATTCAGCCCGTCGAATATGTGACCGCCGCGGACGGCAGAAAAGTTCTCGTTATCTATTCGCTCGGCAATTTTATTTCAGCGCAGGACAGAGGCCCGAGAATGCTCGGCGGCATGATGCATATAACTGTCACAAAGGACTATCAGAAGAACACAACCGAGGTCACAAAGGCGAAGTTCACGGGCACTGTCACCCACTATGACTCGGGCTTCTCGAATGTCAGAGTGTATAACCTCGCGGACTACACCGACGCGCTCGCGTCGCGCCACGGAGTGCGCTCGACAACGCCGTCGTTCAGCCTCAATTATCTCAACTCGCTGCTCCACGATGTCGTCAGCGACGAATTTTTGGAGGGCTGAGATGGCTGAAGAGATAGACCGCTATTATTATGAGAGAACCGCCGCGGAGCACGGATTTATGTGCGTCTGCGGAATAGACGAGGCGGGGCGCGGACCTCTTGCGGGTCCGGTTTTCGCCGCCGCCGTGATACTGCCCAAAGATTATATTATCGAGGGCTTGAACGATTCAAAAAAGCTCAGCGAGAAAAAGCGCGACCTGCTCTTTGACGAGATAAAAGAGCATGCCGTCTATGCCGTCGCGAGCGCGAGCGTTGAAGAAATCGACGAGATGAATATCCTCAATGCGACCTTTCTTGCCATGCGCCGCGCGTTCGAGGCTCTGCCCGAGCGTCCGCAGGCGGCGTTTGTGGACGGCAACCGCCTGCCGGGTCTGCCCGTGCCGTCAAAGGCTATTATAAAAGGCGATTCCCTTAGCGCGTCAATAGCCGCAGCGTCGATAATGGCGAAGGTCAGCAGGGACAGATATATGCTTTCTCTCGACGAGCAGTATCCGGAATATTGCTTCAAAAAGCACAAGGGCTACGGCACGAAGCTGCACTATGAAAAAATACGCGAATTCGGCATATCGCCCGTGCACAGAAAGACATTTCTCAAAAAGCTGCCGGAGGGGTGGTAATATGCTCAGCGAAAAGGAAAAGCCCGGACTCTGGGGTGAGATATATGCCGCGCGCTTCATGCGCGAGAGCGGCTATGAGATAATAACCGCGAACTACCGCTGCCGTCTGGGCGAGATAGATATAATAGCTAAAAAGGACGGCTTTTTGGTGTTCACCGAGGTCAAGACCCGCTCGCCCGGCGCGATAGCTCCGGGGCGCGAAGCGGTCGGCAGCGCAAAGCAGGAGCGGATAATCGAAACCGCTTCGCTTTTTATGCAGAAAAATAACTACGATCTTCAGCCGCGCTTCGATGTGGCGGAGGTTACTCTCGGAAAGGAGAACGAGCCGATTTCTTGCGAATATATAGAAAATGCGTTTGACAGCAGCTTCTGAGTAATATTCGGCGTCGGCGGAAATATTATTCTATGGGTGATTTTATGGATTTTTTTGATTTGCACTGCGATACTCTGACCGAGTGCATGGACGACGGAGACAGCCTTTTAAAGAATGAACGCGACATCGATTTTGAGCGCGGAAGCATCTTCGGGCGCTGGAATCAGGTGTTCGCAGTCTTTGTCCCCGACAGCATGGACGATTCGCTCGTCGAGGGGTATTTCGACTCGGCGTGTGATTTCTATTTTGACGAGCTAAAAAAGAAAGGCGACGTTTTCCCGATACTCTCTTCCGAGGACGTGCGCGGACATTCGCGCGGCGTTATGCTCGCCATGGAGAGCTCGCGCGGAGTCGGCAGCCTCGAGCGCCTCGAAAAGCTCTATGAGCGCGGACTGCGGCTCATAACCCTCACATGGAATCACAAAAATCGAGCCGCGGGCGGCTGCGATGAGGGCGGCGGCCTTACCGATTGGGGCAGGGAGCTTGTCTCGAAAATGGAGAAGTTGGGCATAGTCACCGACGTGTCGCATTTGAGCGACAGGAGCTTCTATGACCTGTGCGAATTCAGCGACGCGCCGTTTATCGCAAGCCATTCGGACGCGCGCGCCGTTCATAACGAGGTGCGCTCGCTGACCGACGAGCAGATAAAAATTATCATTGAACGCGGCGGACTGATAGGACTCAATTTCTATGACCGCTTCCTCGGCGGAAACGGCGGCAGAGAGGAGCTCCTGCGCCATACGGAGCATATGCTCTCGCTGGGCGCCGAGGACGTTATCAGCATAGGCTCGGACTATGACGGCTGCAGAATAAAGCCGGAGCTTCGCGGAATAGAGAAGATACCGAGCATCTGCGTCTATCTCGAGGAGCACGGAATACCCGAGGAGATATGCAAAAAAATATTTTTTGAAAACGCCGCGCACTTTTTTGAAAAGGTTTTACAACCAAGGCGCGTTATGCTATAATAAAATGTAATTTAACGCGAAGGATGGTCTCTATGCGATACACAAGTACAAGAGATAAAAATGTAGACGTCAGCTCCTCCTGGGCGATTGCTCAGGGCATCTCTGCCGACGGCGGACTGTTTGTCCCCGTTGAGATTCCGAAGGTGAGCCTTGACGATATCGCCGCCATGGCGAATATGTCTTATGTTGAGCGCGCAAAGCGTGTGCTCAGCCTGTATCTTACCGATTTCACCGCCGAAGAGCTTGCCTACTGCGTCGAGGGCGCATACGGCGACAACAAGTTCTCCTCCGAGGATATCGCTCCGATACACGAGCTCAAAGCGGGCGAAGAGATTCTTGAACTCTGGCGCGGCCCCACCTGCGCATTTAAAGACATGGCGCTCCAGATGCTCCCGAGACTTATGACCGTCTCGGTCAAAAAGGCAGTCGGAACGCGCGAGACCGTTATTCTTGTCGCCACATCGGGCGACACGGGCAAGGCGGCTCTCGAGGGCTTCAAGGACGTTGAGGGCACAAAGATTCTCGTGTTCTATCCCGATGAGGGAGTCAGCCCCATGCAGAAGCTCCAGATGACCACGCAGGAGGGCTCAAACGTTGCCGTCTGCGCGATAAAGGGCAACTTCGACGATGCACAGACCGGAGTCAAGACGATATTCACCGACAAAGAGATAGGCAAGAAGCTCGCCGAGCACGGCATGGCTTTCTCCTCCGCGAACTCCATCAACTGGGGTCGCCTCGTGCCGCAGATCGTCTATTATTTCTCTGCCTACTGCGACATGATAAGAAACGGCAGGATCAAGGCGGGCGATAAGATTAACTTTGTCGTCCCGACCGGAAACTTCGGCAATATCCTCGCCGCCTACTATGCGCGCGAGATGGGTCTGCCGGTTGACCGCCTTATCTGCGCGTCGAACAAAAACCGCGTGCTCACCGATTTCTTCGACACCGGCGTTTATGACATCAACCGCAGCTTCTATACGACCTCGTCGCCGTCGATGGATATTCTCATTTCGAGCAACCTCGAGCGCCTGCTCTTCATTGCGAGCGGATATTCCGATGAGTTCGTGCGCGAGATGATGGGCGACCTCAAGCAGAAGGGCAAGTACACCATGCCCGAAAATGTAATGAGCGCAATAAACTCTGTTTTCTGCGCCGGCTGCTGCGACGATGAGGGCACGAAAGATACGATTAAAAAGACATTTGAAGACTACGGCTATCTGTGCGACACGCACACTGCTGTCGGCATCAATGTCTATGAAAAATATGCAGAAAAAACGGGGGACAAGACTCCCACCGTTATCGACTCGACCGCAAACCCGTTCAAGTTCAGCCGCAGCGTGCTCGACGCAGTCGAACCCGGCGCATCCGAGGGACTTGACGAGTTCAGCATGGTCGGTGAGCTTGCCCGCGTGACAAAGACAAGCTGCCCCCCGCAGCTCGCCGATCTCAGGGACAAGCCCGTGAGATTCAGGGACGTCTGCGACAGGGACAGCATGGAGAAGGCTGTTTTCAGACTGCTCGGTATATGACGCGGGGCGTTCCCCGTGTTCAGCAGCCGCAGTGCTTCTTCGAGTTGTCGAGCTCAAATGTTGCGCACAGCGTGTCCTGGCATGAGCAGGCGCTCGTGTTGCCTATTTCGATGTGACCTGCGGTGCATTTGTAATCGTCCGCGTGATGGACGCAGTTGCAGGCGTTGCAGCGGATATCCTTGATGACCTTATCCATTTTCGATTACCTCCGAATGTTTTTGCGGCTCATGCCGCTGAAAGTATTTTGCCCGGTTCGAAGCCCGATTATTAAAAAGAAAAGGAGAGCACGATGTCACTTTTTGCAATTGCGGATACGCATCTTTCCCTGTCCGCGGACAAGCCTATGGATATATTCAACGGCTGGAGCGACTATGTGCAGCGCCTCGAAAAAAATTGGCGGGCTGTTGTCTCGGACGGTGATACGGTGGTTATCCCAGGCGATGTGTCGTGGGCGATGTCGCTCGAGGGTGCTCAGAAAGATTTTGCTTTTCTCGACTCGCTCCCCGGCAAAAAAATACTCATGAAAGGCAATCACGACTACTGGTGGAACACCGCCCGGAAAATGGAAAATTTTTTCAAAGAAAAGGGCTTTGAAACGCTCTCTATAGTCCACAACAGTGCGGTGCTCGTCGGAAACATCTCCGTCTGCGGCACGCGCGGCTGGTTCTTTGACGCGGAGGAGGACGCGGACAAAAAAGTTCTTCTGCGCGAGGCGGGACGGCTCCGCACATCGATAGAAAGCGGAATCGCGCTCGGCGGCGAGCCGGTCGTGTTTCTCCACTATCCGCCGATAACGCAGGATAGGATATGCCCCGAAATATATGATGTCCTCGTCGAGTACAAAATAAAACGGTGCTTCTACGGGCATCTCCATTCTTTTGCAACAAAAAGCGCTTTCGAGGGCGAGCGCGACGGGATAAAGTTTTCTCTTATCTCCGGCGATCACCTCGAATTTTTGCCCAAACTTATTGAAAAACAGCCGTAATTTCTGCCCGTCGGCGGATTTTGCGGCTAAAACGAAGAAAAAATCCCTATTTTGGCAGAAAATCTGAAAAATAGTGTAGAAATTTTAACATATCTCTGCTATAATCTTAGAGTTACCTGTATAATGGGAGGAAAAACGAATGAGTTTAAAATCATCAAACAAAACGGACACCAACGTCTATACGCTGGAGATCGAGATCGGCGCAGAGCCGTTCAAGGCTGCTGTTCTCAAGGCTTATAATAAGGCCAAGAGCAAGATAGCGCTTCCCGGTTTCCGCAAGGGCAAAGCTCCTCTTGCCATGATCGAGAGATTCTACGGCAAGGATGTCTTCTATGAAGATGCACTTGAGATAGCTTTCCCCGAGGCTGTTTCCGACGCTTACAAGGAAGCGGGCATCGAGCCTGTTGACAGCCCGAAGGATGTCAATGTTAAGTCAATCGGCGAGGACGGCGTTCTCTTCGAGATGAAAGTCACCGTCAAGCCCGAGGATATCAAGGTCAAGGCTTACAAGGGTCTCGAGGCCGAGAAGGCTGAAGCTGCCGTCACCCCCGAAGAGGTTGATGCACGCATCGAGGCTATGAGAGAGCGCAACGCAAGAACCATCACCGTTGAGGATCGCGCAGCCGCCAAGGGCGACATCGCAGTCATCGACTTCGAGGGCTTTGTCGACGGCAAGGCTTTTGAGGGCGGCAAGGGCTCCAACTATGAGCTCGAGCTCGGTTCGGGTCAGTTCATCCCCGGCTTTGAGGATCAGGTCATCGGCCACAACGCAGGCGAGAGCTTCGACGTCAACGTCAAGTTCCCCGAGGAGTACACTCCCGAGCTTGCAGGCAAGGATGCCACTTTCAAGGTCACTCTTCACGAGATAAAGGTCAAGGAGCTTCCCGAGCTTGACGATGAGTTCGCGAAGGATCTTGATTACGATAACGTCGACGAGCTCAAGAAGGGCGTCGAGGCTGATATGCTTGAGCACAGACAGTCCGATGTTGAGAAGGAGTTCGAGGCAAAGCTCATGGAAGAGCTTGTTGCCAATGTCGAGGCTGAGATTCCCGAAGTCATGTTCGACACCCAGAAAGAGGAGAACATCAACAACTTCGCTCAGAGACTCGCTCAGCAGGGCATCGATGTTGACACCTATCTTTCATACATGGGCACCGACAAGGAAGCTTTCGAGAGCTCCATGCGCGAGCAGGCTGTTTCTCAGGTCAAGCTCGGTCTTGCTCTCGACAAGATAGCAGAGGACGAGAAGATCGAAGTCAGCGCCGAGGATATCGAGGAGGAGTTCAAGAAGCTCGCCGAGATGTACGGCATGGAAGTTGAGAAGATCAAGAGCCTTATAGCTGAGGATCTGCTCAAGGCTGACCTGCTCAAAGAGAAGGTTGTCAAGTTTGTCGTTGACAACGCAAAGGCTCTCAAACCCGGCAAGAAGGCTGCGGCGAAGAAGGCTCCGGCAAAGAAAGCCGCCGCGAAGAAGACCGACGACGCTGAGGCTGCCGAGAAGAAGCCCGCAGCGAAGAAGGCTCCCGCGAAGAAAGCCGCTGCAAAGAAGGACGAGGGCGAAGCCGAGAAGAAGGCTCCCGCCAAGAAGCCCGCGGCGAAGAAGACTGCCGCAAAGAAGGCCGACGATGCCGAGGCTGCTGAGAAGAAGCCCGCAAAGAAGGCTCCCGCGAAGAAGAAAGCAGAAGACGCTGAATAATCTTCGCCAAACGATACTATAATTAATCCGTACTGCTCCCGTCCGGCTTTTTCGCCGGGCGGGCGCAAGCATACGGCACCTGCATCGGACAACAAAGGAGGAAAAAGTAATGGCATTAGTACCTTACGTTATCGAACAGACCAGCAGAGGCGAGCGTTCATACGATATCTATTCCCGCCTGCTCAGCGACAGGATAATCGTCCTCTCCGACGAGATAAACGACGCAACGGCGAGCGTAGTGGTTGCGCAGCTTCTCTTCCTTGAGGGTCAGGACGCCGAAAAAGATATTAGCCTTTATATCAACAGCCCCGGCGGTTCAGTCACCGCAGGCTTCGCGATATACGACACCATGCAGTTCATCAAGTGCGATGTTTCGACCATCTGCATGGGCATAGCGGCATCGATGGGCGCGTTCCTGTTTGCCGCGGGCGCAAAGGGCAAACGCCTTGTGCTGCCCAACAGTGAAGTTATGATCCACCAGCCTCTCGGCGGTGCTCAGGGTCAGGCGACGGAGATAAAGATCGCCGCTGATCATATCCTCAAGACCAGAGAGAGAATCAACAGAATTTTAGCTGAGAATATGGGCAAACCGATTGAGTTTGTTGAGCGCGAGACCGAGCGCGACAATTTCCTCACAGCGGAGGAAGCCGTCGAATACGGACTTGCAGATAAAATAATTTACAACAGATAAATCCGGAGGGCTGTTATGCCGCGTGATGATGATAAGAGGGAAAGGACAGTCCGCTGTTCTTTCTGCCAGAAAACACAGGATCAGGTCGAGAAGCTTATTGCCGGTCCGGGGGTGTATATCTGCAACGAGTGTGTGGAGCAGTGCCTCAATATAATTGAGGCGGACGAAAAGCGTTCCCGCCGCAAGGGCGGTCAGCGCACGAGCGATAAGCCGCTCCCCAAGCCCCATGAGATCAAAGAGAAGCTCGACGAGTATGTTATAGGTCAGGACGAGGCGAAGAAAACGCTGAGTGTTGCGGTCTATAACCACTATAAGAGAATAAACAGCGCGAAGAACAGCGATGTTGAGATCCAGAAGAGCAATATCATTCTTCTCGGACCCACGGGTGTGGGCAAGACGATGCTTGCTCAGACCCTCGCGAAGATACTCGATGTTCCGTTCGCCATAGCGGACGCGACCACGCTCACCGAGGCGGGTTATGTCGGCGAGGATGTTGAAAATATCCTGCTCAGAATAATCCAGGCTGCGGACTACGACATAGAGCGCGCCGAGCGCGGCATAATCTATGTCGACGAGATTGATAAGATAGCGAGAAAGTCGGAGAATCCGTCGATAACAAGAGATGTCAGCGGCGAAGGCGTTCAGCAGGCGCTGCTCAAGATAATCGAGGGCACGGTTGCCAATGTTCCCCCGCAGGGCGGCAGAAAGCATCCCCAGCAGGAGTTCATCCAGGTCGATACCTCGAATATCCTCTTCATCTGCGGCGGCGCATTCGACGGCATCGAGAAGATAATCGAGAAGAGAATGGGCGGCTCTGCGCTCGGCTTTAACGCCGATGTCAAGAGCAAGAGTGACCTCAAGAAGAGCGATCTGCTCTCGCAGGTTGTGCATCAGGATCTCGTCAAGTTCGGTATAATCCCCGAGCTTGTCGGCAGACTTCCGGTGCTCACTTCTCTCGACGAGCTCGACAAGACCGCTCTTGTGCGTATTCTCACCGAGCCGAAGAACGCCATAACCAAGCAGTACAAGGCGCTGTTCGAGCTTGACGGAGTCGAACTCGACTTCGACATGGGCGCTCTCGAGGCGATAGCCGACAAGACGCTCGAAAAGGGCACGGGCGCGCGCGGACTTCGTTCGATAATCGAAGCCGTGCTCCAGCCGGTCATGTACGATGTGCCGTCAGACCCGACGATTGAGCGCGTTGCGATAACCTCGGGCTGCGTTGCGAACGGAGTTCCACCGCTTATCGAGCGCAATCCATCGCACCGCAAGCGTGCCGTCGGAGCAGAATAAAATTTAAGCTGCAAAATACGGGCTCGACCTGCACTTTGCAGCTTTTGCTTTTATAAAAATAACCGACCGTAAAGCTTGTCACTTTACAGTCGGTATGTTTTTTGTTGTTTTATTCCTGCTTTGATTCCTGTGCCGCGCCTTCGCTTTCTTCATGCTTCTTGTGGAAGGGGAGGCTGACTTTGAATTTCTCGTTGCCGTAGTTCATGAGGTGCTTGAGGATGACCGTGGCGGAGACGAGCAGCGAGCCGATGACGAACGACATGGTGTCATGAAAGAAGAAATTGCTGACGGCAAAGATGAACATAGAGATAATAACTCTGAGCGAATCGGGCTTGACTATGATTATCAGGCTGAATATGGCGGTTATTATAGCCATTCTGAGCACTATGAAGCTGTCCGGAATCAGCGCGAGCAGAACGCCGTAGGATGTGGCGATTGCCTTGCCGCCCTTGAATTTGAGTATGGGCGTGAACGCGTGACCGAGCACCGGCGCCGCTATAACGAGCGCAAAGAGCATATTTTTGAAGTCGGGGACATAGAGCTTTGCAAGAAATACCGGAGCGAAGCCTTTTGCGACATCAAGCAGGAGGCAGAGCACGCCGAGCTTGACGCTGACGCAGCGCATAACATTGGTCATGCCGGGATTGTGATCCTCGCCCTCTTTGACGATATCGACTCCGCAGAACAGCTTTGGAATAAGGTAGCTGTACATGATGCTTCCCGAAACATAACCTGCAAGAGCGAAAAGCAAATATTTCAGTATACCGTTTTCCACAGTTTACACCTCTTCTTGGATATTTGTGAGAATAAGCAAAAACCATTCTCTCGATCAACACTGCTATTGTAGCATTTTTAGTCTTAAAAGTTGTTCTTTTCTACAATTATATGCGCTGTATTGCAAATAATTTTTAAAAATATCCCAATGTTTTTGTTTAATAATTATATATTCGGCGGGAAATTTCTTTGCTCCTGATGCGGTTTATATTCAACCCTATTTACAAGCGGACAAACCTGAGATATAAAAATAAAACGGTCGGTGGATTTTAGCAAAGATAACCTCTTAGCGCACCTGCCGGGTGCAGCGTAAACTAAAGCGGACAGGGCGAGCACTCTGTCCGCTTTGATTTATTTAATAGATGAATTCGATATCGCTGTCTTTGAGCAGAGGAGCTTTCATATCCTTGTCCGAGAGAATAGGCACCTTTACGCCCCAGTCAACTCCGATATCCGGGTCGTCGAATTTTACGCTTCTGTCGTTCGCGGGTGCGTAGTATTCGTCGACCTTGTATGAGACTTCAACATCGGGGGTCAGTGTCACGAAGCCGTGCAGGAAGCCTTTGGGGATGAAGAACATCTTCTTGTTCTCTCCGCTGAGCTCGACCGCCGTCCACTGCATGTATGTCGGCGAACCGCGTCTTATGTCAACCGCGACATCCATTATTCTGCCGCGCAGGCAGGTCAGAAGCTTTGTCTGCGCCATGGGTGAAGTCTGGCAGTGCAGACCTCTGAGCGTGCCCTGCTGAGCCGAAAAAGAACGGTTGTCCTGAACAAATTCAACGTCTATGCCGATGTCGTGCATCTTCTGCTTCGAATAGCTCTCGTAGAACCAGCCGCGTACATCGCCGAAAACCTGCGGCTCGATAATAAACGCGCCGTCAAGCGGGGTTTCAATTTTTTTCATATATCGTCATTACCTTTCATAACAATGCTACTGGCGGTCAGCGCTTCTCCTGCTCGCTCTCGATGCCCCAGCGCGGGCGCTCACCGATGCCGCTTATATCGTTGCTCGTGTAGAGTATCTTGCCCTCGGCAACGCTGAGCAAATGCTGACCGTAGGAGGATTTGCCGTATTTCTCCGCCGATTCGAGCAGCGCACGCTTGCTTATCCAGCGCATGTTATAGGCTATCTCCTCCGGCGCAGAGATTTTTATTCCCTGCAGGCGCTCAACGGTCTTGATGAAGTTCGCCGCATCGAGCAGTGCGTCAACGGTGCCCGTGTCGAGCCACGCGAAGCCTCTGCCCATAAGGCGGATATCGAGATCGCCGTTTTCGAGATAAATCTTGTTTATGTCGGTTATCTCAAGCTCGCCGCGCTTGGAGGGCTTGAGCGATTTTGCGTATTCAACGACCCTGTTGTCGTAGAAATAGAGTCCCGTTACAGCGTAGTTCGACTTCGGATGCTTGGGCTTCTCGACTATCGATACCGGCACGCCGTCGTCGTCGAATTCGACAACGCCGAAGCTTTGCGGATTCTCGACATAGTAGCCGAAAATAGTCGCTCTGTTCTGCTGCTTCGCTGCCTCTCTGAGCAGATGGCCGAGGCCGTTGCCGTAGAACAGATTGTCGCCGAGCACCATGGCAACGCTGTCGTCGCCGATGAAGTCCTCGCCGATTATAAAAGCCTGGGCGAGTCCCTCGGGCTTGGGCTGGACGGCGTAGGAGAGCTTCAGACCAAACTGGCTTCCGTCGCCGAGCAGACGCTCGAACTTGGGCGTATCGTCTATGGTGGAGATTATGAGTATTTCGCGTATGCCCGCGAGCATGAGCGTCGACAGCGGATAGTATATCATCGGCTTGTCATATACGGGCAATAACTGCTTGCTCGTAACCATGGTCAGAGGATAGAGCCTCGTGCCGGATCCGCCGGCGAGAATGATACCCTTCAAACAAATTCACTCCCTGAAAAAGTTGTTTTTATATTTATGTCAACTTCGGGGCGGCGTTTTATAAAATAAAAAACCTGTCCGTTACAATAGAATTATTGCACGGATATCAGAAAAAACGCCCATCATTTTCACTTTCTCTCAGCCTAATAATACCACTTGCGGCGTGATAAGTCAATTATTATTCGCGTCACGGCGTTGATGTTGACAAGCGGGGCGCGTGGGAATATAATTTTACCGTTACGGCGGTGGAACGGAGAGCATATGACAACTACTGCCGACAGGCTCGCTCCCGGCGAGAGCGGGTATATCGAATCGCTTCTTATTTCCGGCACGCGGCGCAGCCGGTTGCTTGATCTGGGGCTGACTCCCGGGACTCTGCTGACCGCCGGCATCTCGTCGCCGTTCGGCGACCCGGTGACTGTCACGGTGCGCGGCTGCGAGCTCGGGCTCAGACGCTCGCAGGCGAAGTGCATAAGGCTGACGGTGCTGCGATGAGCATACGCATTGCACTCGCAGGCAACCCGAACTGCGGCAAGACAACGCTTTTTAATCTCCTGACGGGCTCGGACTGCCATGTCGGCAACTGGCCGGGCGTGACGGTTGAGAAGCGCTCGGGGATAATAAAAAGCTTTCACGGCGCGGAGCTTGTTGATCTGCCGGGGATATATTCTCTGCGCACGCTCTCGGACGAAGAGGGCGCGGCGCTCGGCTTTCTTATAAACGAAAAGCCCGATTTGATAATCAATGTCATCAACGCAAACGACCTTGAGCGCAGCTTATATTTAACTGTTCAGCTTGAACTTCTCGGCGTGCCGACGGTTGCGGCGCTGAATATGACCGATGTACTCAAAAAGCGCGGCGATAAGCTCGACTATGATCGCCTCGGCGAGCTGCTCGGCATCCGTGCGGTGCCCGTCAGCGCGGCGGAAAATACGGGGATTGACGAACTGCTCGCGGCGTGCGAAAACGCGCTTCAAGAGAAAATATCAAGTCCGCGATATGATTTTTTGCCCGACGGCGCGAAGCTTATAGCAGAACTGATATCGCCCGTCTGCAAAGAGAAGAATATTTCGATAGGACTTGGAACTCTGCGGCTCATGCGAGGGGACATAAGCGCCTGCGATTTGCTTTCTCATAGAGAAGCGCAGGCAGTTGAAAATCTGATTTCATCGAACGAGACGGAGAATTTCGACCGCGAACTGCTGACCGTTTCGCATATATATAGGTTTACCGACAGCGTCTGCAAAAAGACGCTCAGAAAAAGCAAACGGAGCGGGGAAAATTTTTCCCGCAGTGCGGATAAAATCCTGCTCAACCGCTTTGCTGCCGTGCCGCTGTTTCTGGCGGCGGTATTGACTGTGTTTTATCTCACCTTCGGCTCGCTCGGCACGAGGCTCGGCGAACTGGCAGATTCGTTTATAAACGGCACTCTTGCCGATGCCCTGATGCGCCTGCTTGGTTCGCTCGGAGCTTCCGAATGGGTAAAAGATCTCGTCTGCGGGGGAATCCTCGCTGGTCTCGGCTCGGTGTGCTCTTTTTTGCCGCAGATAGCTTTGCTGTTCTTCTTTCTGGGTCTGCTCGAGGACTGCGGATATATGGCGCGCGGCGCGTTTATCGCGGATTATCCGCTGCGTCTGCTCGGTCTCGGCGGCAAGTCGTTCGTCCCGCTGTTCATGGGCTTCGGCTGCTCCGTGCCCGCGCTGATGAGCACGCGCACTCTGCACGCGGGGCGCGAAAAGAAAATCTGCGCGGCGGTCATACCGTTCATGTCGTGCAGCGCGAAAATGCCCGTCTATGCCATGCTTATCTCGGCGTTCTTCCCGGATGTGCGCTGGGTCGCCGTGATTTTGATTTATTCGCTCGGCATAGCCTGCGCCTGTGTGGGTTCGCTGATACTTAAAAAATGGGTTTTCAAGGGAGACGAACCGCCGTTTATCTTTGAACTGCCCGAATACCGTATGCCGTCTGTGAGCTCGGCGCTTCGCTATGTGCGCGACAGGCTGCGCGAATTCTTGAAAAAAGCGGGTGCGGTGCTCTTCCCGGCGAGCGTTGTTATCTGGGCGCTCGGTTATTTTGATTTCTCCATGCATCATGCCGCCGACGCAAAATTCAGTATGCTCGGCAGGATAGGCAGTGCGATCTCGTTTATATTCTCTCCGCTCGGACTCAGCGACTGGCGGTGCTGCGTGGCTCTTATCAGCGGGCTTGTTGCGAGGGAGACGACGGTCAGCACACTCGGTATTTTAATAGGCTCGGCGCAGAGTGTGAGAGATATAATTTCTCCGCAGGCGGCGTGCGCGTTTATGAGCTTCTCTCTGCTTAGTATGCCGTGCGTTGCGGCGGTCGCGGCTCTTCGGCGCGAGCTGGGGACAAAGAGCACTTTAAAAGTTTTGATTTTTGAATTTATAACAGCGTGGACAGTGAGCTTTGCGGTGCATCGCATCGCTCTTCTGATATAAAGCAAAGGAAAATGACATGAAAGAGAGCTTTGACATATTGATAGTCGGCGCGGGAGCGTCGGGGCTTGCGGCGGCGATAAGCGCAAAACGCACATTGCCGCGGCTTTGCGTCGCCATGCTCGAGCGTCTGCCCCGTGTCGGCAAGAAGATACTCGCCACGGGAAACGGCAGATGCAATCTGACGAATCTTAACGCCCGGTCGCACGGCTACACCAACCGCGAATTTGCCGATTCGGTGTTCGAGAAATACGACGAGCAGCGGGTTCTGCAATTTTTTAAAAGCATCGGGCTTTTGACCTACAACGACAGCTGTGGCAGAGTCTATCCGATGAGCAACACCGCGTCAGGCGTGCTCGACTGCCTGCGCTTTGAGGCGGAACGCCTCGGGGTGAAAAGCATATGCGAGGACAAGTGCGAGGGTATAAAGAAAACCGCCGATGGCTTTTTGATAAACGGGCGGTACAGAGCGCGGGAGATTATAATATGCACGGGCGGCTGTGCGTCGCCGTCGCAGGGCTCGGACGGGAGCGGGTATAAGCTCCTCTCGTCGCTTGGACATACTGTTACCGAACTTTACCCCTCGCTCGTCCAGCTGACCTCGCCGGACAAGCAGCTGAGGCAGCTCAAGGGTATGCGAGTCCACGATGCGGTGATAAACGCCGCAGGGCGAACCTCGCGCGGGGAGCTGCTCTTTACTGATTACGGGCTTTCCGGCATAGCCGCGATGGAGATAAGCGCGGACATAGCAAAGGCGGCGAAGCGTTCGCCCGTCAGCGCGTCGCTCGACTTAATTCCGTCGATGGGGGAGCGGGAGATAGCTGATTTCTTGTCGGGACTCGGCGGGAAATGCGAGGATATGCTGATAGGCATTCTGCCGCGTGCCGTCGGAGCGGCGGTCATGAAAGTGGCGGGTGTTGATTCAAAGTCGGACACGCAGTTGCTCGGCAGAAATGCGCTGCTGAATCTCGCGCGCACGGCGAAAAACTTCAAAGTAACGTTTGACGGCACCAAAGGCTTCCAAAATGCGCAGGTCACGCGCGGCGGAGTCAATATAAATGAGTTCGACCGCGAAACGCTTGAATCGAAGAAAGTGCCCGGACTTTTCTGCGCCGGGGAGCTTCTCGATGTTGACGGCGGCTGCGGCGGCTTCAATCTCCAATGGGCGTGGGCTTCGGGTCTGCTCGCAGGGGAGAGCGCGGCAAAATCTATTTAACGGAGAAAAAGTATGCTTAAAATAAATCAGATAAAGCTTCCGCTGACTGCGGACGAACACGATCTCAGGCGCGCGGCGGGTAAAGCTCTTCGCCTTGACGAAAACAGAATACGCACACTGAGAGTGACGAAAAAAGCGGTCGATTCGCGCAAAAAGGACAACATTTTCTTTGTGTATAATGTAGAAGTTGATGTTGACGGCGACGAAAACGCGATTCTCAAGCGTTGCGGCTCTGGTGTTGAAACGGCAAAGAAAGTTGACTTTACCCCCCCGGAGATAAAGCGCACGAGCGAACTGCGCCCTGTTATAGTCGGATTCGGCCCCGCAGGCATGTTTTCGGGGCTTGCTCTCGCCCGGGCGGGCTTCAAGCCGCTCATTCTCGAGCGCGGCTCGCATATTGAAGACAGGCAGAAAGATGTTCAGACTTTTTGGCGCGAACGCAGACTCAATCCCGAGTCGAACGTTCAGTTCGGCGAGGGCGGCGCGGGCACGTTTTCGGACGGCAAGCTCACAACGGGCATAAAAGACCCGCTCTGCCGCTTTGTCATAGACGAGCTTGCGAACCACGGCGCGCCAGAGGAGATACGCTGGTCGGCAAAGCCGCATATCGGCACCGACCGCCTTGCCGAAGTTGTCCGCAATATCAGAAAAGAGATAATCTCGCTCGGCGGTGAAATCAGATTCAACTGCAAAATGACGGATATAATAGTTGCAAACGGCTATATCCACGGCGTGAAGACCGAGCATGACGGACATTTTGAGGATATCGAGACCGATACCGTCCTGCTCTGTACCGGACATTCGGCGCGCGACACTGTAAGGACGCTCTATGCCCACGGGGTCAAGATGATGCAGAAGCCGTTTTCGGTAGGCGCGCGAATAGAGCATCCGCGCGAGTTCATCGACCGCGCGCAGTACGGCGACTTTGCCGGGCATCCCGCGCTCGGCGCGGCGGACTATAAGCTCGCCTGCCACCCGGAACACGGGCGCGGAGCTTATACATTTTGTATGTGCCCCGGCGGCACGGTGGTCAACGCGGCGAGCGAAGAGGGCGGAATAGTAGTCAACGGCATGAGCGAATACGGGCGCGACGCGGAGAACTCGAACAGCGCGCTGCTCGTCGGTATCGAGCCGGAGAATTTCGGCAGCGACCATCCTCTCGCGGGAATGGATATGCAGAGAAAGATCGAGCACGCGGCATTTCTTGCGGGCGGCAGCGATTACACAGCCCCGGCGCAGCTTGTCGGTGATTTCCTTGCGGACAGACCCTCGACCCGCCTCGGTGCGGTTCATCCGAGCTGCCCGACAGGCGTTGTGATGAGCGATCTGAGAAAGATACTGCCTAAGAAAGTGACAGATACATACGCCGATGCGCTTTTGAAGATGGATAAAATGCTCAAGGGCTTCGCCATGCCCGAAGCCGTGTTCACGGCGCCCGAGACCCGCTCGTCTTCGCCCGTGCGCATTCTGCGCGATGAGATATATCAGTCGAACATCCGCGGGCTTTACCCCTGCGGCGAGGGCGCGGGATATGCGGGCGGAATAGTGTCCGCCGGAGTCGACGGAGTGCGCTGCGCCTATGCCGTGCTCGCCGACGAAAACGACGAGTGGTAAAAAGATTTTACACATCGCGTTTTGTGTGGTATAATGTATAAAGATTTGCAAGGAGTGGATAATAATGAAAAAATTTCTTTTCTATTTAGTCCAGTTCACCTGGGCGCTGCCGCAGAACCTTGTCGGCGGAATAGGCTTTCTCGCGCTGAGAAAAAAGTATAAGCACGAGCGCTTCAACAACGCTTTTGTAACATATGTCCCGCACGATAATTTCGGTGGCGTGTCGCTCGGAATATTCATTTTCATGAATCCCGACCGCCCGGCGGACAGAGTCCACGACACCCGTATGCACGAGTACGGCCACACCATTCAGTCGCTTCTGCTCGGCCCTCTCTGGGCTTTTGTGATAGCGATACCGTCGTTTATCTGGTGCAACGTCCCCAAATTCGTCAGAATGCGCAAAGAGGACGGTGTATCATATTATAAACTCTACTGCGAAGGCTGGGCGAACATCTGGGGCAGAGCGTGGAGCCGCGAGAACTTCATCAGCGATGAGTTCAAGACGACCGGCTATTACGGCAAACCCATTGCCCCGATAGATTTCAGCAAGAAGAAGTAAGAGAATCTCAAACGAAACAGGAGACCCTATGGACGGATACGATGCATTTTCCGCGGGCGTTGAGCCGGGCGGACTGCGCAACCGTAATGAAATAAAAGTGCTGATAGCTTTCCTGCTCAAGAACACCGAGCGGGGGCTGTTGCGCCGCCAGCTGATGGAGGTCATTCAGCGCGAGGGACTGGCGAACTACTTTGAAGCGAGCCAGGCGCTCGAAAGCCTTATTGAGGGCGGAAGTGTTGAAGTTGATAAGAGCGATGACGACGAGTTGCTGAGCCTCACCGCAGCGGGAAAGACGGCGGCGAATATCGAGGACGAACTGCCGCGCGCCGTGCGCGACAAGGCGCTCGCGACCGCGGAAGAGCTTCTCAAACAAGAACGCCGCATGAAAGAGACGCCGGTCGAGATAATCCCGCTCGAAAACGGGTGCAATGTCAGATTCACTTTCAACGACCTTATGACGCTGACCCTCTATGTCGCGGACATGGAGCAGGCACAGAGCGTCCGGGATAAAATTCTCGCCGACCCCGAGAGCCTCTATTCGGCGGTTATAGAACAGCTGATGTAAAAATAAATAAAACAAGACCTGCTTTCTGTATAGAGAATAGAAAGCAGGTCTTTTGTGCTGATATATTTTATTCGAGATTCACCGAGTAGTCCTCTTTGACGGTCGAGAGAACGACGAGCGTCTTTGTCAGCGAAACGCCGCCGGCGCTCTTTATCTCATTGAGCAGAGATTCAAGTCCACCGGTCGATTCGGTGTTGACTTTGAGAAGAAAGTCGAAGTCGCCGGTGATGTAGTGGCACTCGGTTATCTGCTTGTGGGTCTTGACGAATTCGTTGAAATTGTTGTTGTACTTCGGATGCTCCATGCTCACCGAGATGAATGCGGTGATGTCCATGCCGAGCTTCTTGCTGTCGAGCACGACGGTGTACTGCTTGATTATGCCGTTGGCTTCGAGCTTTTTGATGCGCTCGATAACAGCCGAGACGGACATGTTGACCTGCGAGCCGATTACCGAAGCGTTTTCTCTTGCGTTTTTCTTGAGACATTCGATTATCTTAACATCTATCTTGTCCAAGATATCATCCCCTGTGCCGCGGTCTGCACCGCGTGATTTTTCTCTATTTTAACACCGTTTCCGCTAAAAAGTAAAGTTTTTTCTGGAATTTCTGAATTTTTTATCTTTTGATGCTTTTACGGCACAGCAAACCGAAACTTTTATCAAATCTGTGAAATGCAATCTTTGCGTTGCGCGTCATATTAAATCCGTGTGTTGCGTTTGCGTTATTGAATAAAAAATACCGGAGCGTCAAAACTCCGGTATAATTTAACTATGCGGTCCTTTCACCGGGCGCTTTTATCTCGCTGAGGTGCTCGTCCGCGCAGCGGCGACCCTCTTCGTAGAGCTTTTCGAGGGCGGCGGGCTCGCGGGTCAGCGTATTCACGCCGTAGCAGTCCTGCGGGGCTAAGATAATCACTTTGCCCTGCTCCTGAAGCTTTATTGCCTCTTCGAGCTGGCGGTTGTATACCTCGTGCCTTACGGCGAGGCGATCAAAGACTTTCGGATATTTTTTCAGCGCGGCTTTGATTATCGGCATATGCTTCTGCGGCGATTTGCGGAAGTCAACGGGCTTCGAGATGACAACGATGACTTTGTCGCAGCCCATGTCGAACGCCTTCTGAAAGGGGATAGGGTCGGAGATCCCGCCGTCGAAGCAGTCCTTACCGTCGATAACTATCGGCTTGCACACTGCGGGCAGGCAGCATGAGGCTTTTATGACCGTCAGATCGTCGCGCTTTATGCTGCTTTTAGGGAAGTATATCGGCTCTCCCGTCTCGCCGTCGGTGACTACGGTTATGAAATCCGTGTGGTTCGCTGTAAAAGCATCATAGTTCAGCGGATCTTCGCCGTCGGAGTTTGAAATAGTGGAGTAAATATAATCAAGCCCGATATATGAGCCGCTGTGTATGAAATTGTCGAAGCTCATATACTGCTTGCGCTGAGCGTAGTTCACATAAAAACGCCTGACGCGGTCATGATGTCCGGCGGCATAAGAGATGAGATTCGCGCTGCCCGCCGAGACGCCTATGCACAGGTCGAAGTTTATTCCCTCTTCAATAAAACGGTCGTAAATGCCTGCGGAAAAAACTCCGCGCATTCCGCCGCCGACATCAACAATACCGGTCATGCTCTTCCTCCGACAAACTGAAAATTGCAGATATTATATCACACATCGGCTTTTAAGTCAAAAACGATATGCTAAATCATGGAATATTATCGGTATTTTAAATTGTAATATTCAGCCCCGCCGATTTTTGCTTATATAATACCTTATATTTAGCCTGCGTGCGGTCAGAATTGCATAAATTCAGCGCCGATAAGAGCCAAGAGAGCGGGATTGTGACGGATATTGTAAAAAGTTTGAATTTGCTCTGAAAAAAGCCGTATCTCCTCTTGACAAAATGTGGTTAGCAGTGTAAAATGTAAAACTGCACAATTATAATGGAGCGTTGTGTGCCCGGCCTTTTCGGCTAAGGGCTTGTTACAGCTTTCCCGAAACGCGGAAAACCGCTTCATTATTGCATTTCAACGCTCTTCAAAAGAGCTTGCGCGAGCCGTCAATTGACAAAAGTGTATAGCCCCGAAAAATGGGATATCTGCTTCTGTCAATTGATGGTGATAACACGAAACGGATGAAAAAAGAACGGAGTGAATTGGCCTATGCTGAATGTTAAGCCCGTCAAAAAAGGAACGACCACGCGCATGAGCTTCGGCAAGATCGAAGAAGTCATGGAGATGCCCAATCTCATCGAGGTTCAGAAGAACTCGTACAAATGGTTTCTCGACACCGGACTCAAGGAGGTGTTCCGCGACATAGCGGAAATTACCGACTACACCGGCAACTGGGTGCTGACCTTTATAGACTATCGCATTGACGAGAAGACTAAACACACCGTGCAGGAGTGCAAGGAGCGCGACGCTACCTATGCAGCCCCCATGCGCGTCACTGTGCGTCTGCTCAACAAGGAGACGGGTGCAATAAAGGAGTCCGAGGTATTTATGGGTGAGTTCCCCATCATGACCGACAGCGGCACCTTTGTTATCAACGGCGCAGAGAGAGTCATCGTCTCCCAGCTCGTCCGTTCGCCGGGCGTATATTTCGATATGACCCACGACAAGACCGGTATCGAGCTGTTCTCAAGCACAATCAACCCCAACCGCGGCGCATGGCTTGAGTATGAGACGGACATAAACGATGTCTATTATGTAAGAATAGACAAGAACAGAAAGATATTCATCACCACTTTCATCAGAGCACTCGGACTCGGTACGGACGATGAGATCCGCGAGTTCTTCGGCAACGATGAGAGAATCGAAGCCACTATCGAGAGAGACGAGACGAAGAACCAGGGCGAAGCGCTCATGGAAGTTTTCAAGCGTCTGCGTCCCGGCGAGCCCGTGACCCTTGAGTCCGCCCAGCAGCTGCTCGACAATCTCTTCTTCGATCCGCGCAGATACGATATCTCGCGCGTCGGCAGATACAAATATAATAAGAAGCTCGCCATTGCCGCCCGCCTTGCAGGCTGCAAGCTTGCCGAGCCCGTTATCGCTCCGCTGACCGGTGAGATTCTTGCCGAGGCAGGCGAGGTTGTTACCAAGGCGAAGGCTAAGGAGATCGAGCGCGCAGGCGTTATGGTCGCCGTCGCCGATGTCGAGGGCAAGAAGGTCAAGATCATCTCCAACGGCATGGTCGATCCCATGGACTATGTGCCCGAGGGAGTGACCAAGGAAGAGCTTCTTGAAGCCGGCATCAACGAAAAGGTTCGCTTCCAGATAATCACCGAGATAGTCGACGAGTGCGGCGACGACAAAGAGGCTCTTCTCGAGCAGCTCAGACTCCGCCACGACGACCTTATCCCGAACCACATCATAATCGACGATATCTTCTCTTCGATAAACTATATCAACTGCCTTGCGAACAAGATAGGCACCACGGACGATATCGACCACCTCGGAAACAGACGTATCCGCTGCGTGGGCGAGCTGCTCCAGAATCAGTTCAGAATCGGTCTGTCGAGAATGGAGAGAGTTGTCCGCGAGAGAATGACTCTTCAGGCTCAGGAGAAGGAGGAGAACATCACTCCTCAGGCTCTTATCAACATCCGTCCTGTCATGATGGCGATAAAGGAGTTCTTCGGTTCTTCCCCGCTGTCGCAGTTCATGGATCAGATCAACCCCCTTGCAGAACTGACTCATAAGCGCCGTCTTTCCGCCCTCGGTCCCGGCGGTCTTTCGAGAGACCGTGCAGGATTCGAAGTCCGAGACGTTCACTACTCGCATTACGGCAGAATGTGCCCCATCGAGACTCCCGAAGGTTCCAACGTCGGACTTATCTCCTACCTTGCAACTTTCGCGCGCATAAATGAATACGGCTTCATCGAGGCTCCGTTCAGAAAGGTCGACAAGGCCACCGGTCGCGTCACCGACGAAGTTGAGTATATGACAGCCGATGTCGAGGACGACTACATTGTCGCCCAGGCGAACGAGCCGCTCGACGAGAACGGAATGTTCGTCCACGAGAGAGTCAACGCAAGACACAGGGACGGCTTCCTTGAGATCGACCGCATGAAGGTCGACTACATGGATGTTTCCCCGAAGATGGTCGTCTCCGTCGCAACTTCGATGATTCCGTTCCTCGAGAACGACGACGCAAACCGAGCCCTCATGGGATCGAACATGCAGAAGCAGGCGGTTCCGCTGCTCAAGACCGAGAGCCCGATCGTCGGCACCGGTATGGAATATAAAGCGGCTGTCGACTCCGGCGTTGTCGTGCTTGCAAAGCACTCCGGCCGCGTCACAAAGGTCGATGCCGAGCAGATCGAGATTCTCAGCGACGAGAACATTCTCGACCATTACGATATAATCAAGTTCATGCGCTCCAACCAGGGCACATGCGTCAACCAGCGCCCGATAGTCACCCTCAACCAGCGTGTTGAAAAGGGCGACGTCATAGCCGACGGTCCCGCAACGGATCACGGCGAGATATCCCTCGGCAAGAACGCCCTTGTCGGCTTCATGACCTGGGAAGGCTACAACTACGAGGACGCGGTTCTCATCAACGAAAAGATGGTTCGCAACGATGTCTACACCTCGATTCACATCGAGAAGCACGAGATCGAAGCGAGAGATACAAAGCTCGGACCCGAGGAGATCACAAGGGATATCCCGAACGTCTCCGACGATCTTCTGAGCAACCTTGACGAGCGCGGCATAATCCGCGTCGGCGCCGAAGTTCACTCCGGCGACATCCTTGTCGGTAAGGTAACGCCCAAGGGCGAGACCGAGCTGACCGCAGAAGAGAGACTGCTCCGCGCCATATTCGGCGAGAAGGCGAAAGAGGTCAGAGATACCTCCCTCAAGGTCTCCCACGGCGAATACGGCATCGTCGTCAAGGTCGAAGAGTTCACCCGCGAGAACAGCGATGAGCTCGCACCCGGCGTAAACAAGGTTGTCCGCTGCTATATCGCCCAGAAGCGTAAGCTTTCCGTCGGCGATAAGATGGCAGGCCGCCACGGTAACAAGGGTGTTGTTTCAAGAATACTTTCTCAGGAGGATATGCCCTTCCTTCCGGACGGCACGCCGCTCGACATCGTGCTCAACCCCCTGGGCGTTCCCTCCCGAATGAATATCGGTCAGGTGCTCGAAGTGCATCTCGGCTTTGCCGCGAAGCATCTGGGCTACAAGGTCGAGACTCCCGTCTTCGACGGCGCGCACGAGGATGATATCCGCGAAGCGCTCAAGCAGGCAGGACTCAGAGAGGACGGCAAGACGATACTTTACGACGGACGTACCGGCAGACAGTTCGATAACCCCGTCACCGTCGGCGTCATGTATTACCTCAAGCTGTTCCACCTTGTTGACGATAAGATTCACGCACGTTCCACCGGCCCGTACTCGCTCGTTACGCAGCAGCCCCTCGGCGGTAAAGCCCAGTTCGGCGGCCAGCGTTTCGGTGAGATGGAAGTCTGGGCTCTCGAGGCTTACGGCGCTGCCTACACCCTCCAGGAGATACTGACAGTCAAGTCCGACGATGTTGTCGGCCGTGTCAAGACCTACGAGGCAATAGTCAAGGGCAACAACGTTCCCAAGCCCGGCATTCCCGAGTCGTTCAAGGTTCTCGTCAAAGAGCTTCAGTCCCTCTGCCTTGATGTCAGCGTTCTTGACGCGGACGGCGAGGAGATAGACCTCAAGCAGACCGACGAGGAACTCGGATTTGCACCTTCAGACGATAAGGCATTCTCCTCCGTCAACGACGCCGGCACTGCAGGCGGCTACGGCACGGAAAACGAAGAGGGCGATATCTTCAATGTCGGCTCCGGCGAGGACGACGATGACAGCGCCGATTTCGCAGACGATGCCGAGGGCGAAGATGACTACTATGACGGCGACATCTTCTCCGACAGCGAAGGCGAGCTTGACGACTACGACGACTGAGAACAGTCACCTTAAAAATATATTTTAAAAAGGGGCAGTCAACGGATGGAAAACAATACCTTTGAATCCATAAAAATAGGTCTTGCGTCTCCCGATAAGATCAGAAGCTGGTCTTACGGCGAGGTCAAGAAGCCCGAAACCATCAATTACCGCACACTCAAGCCCGAAAAGGACGGACTGTTCTGCGAAAGGATATTCGGACCCCAGAAGGACTGGGAGTGCCACTGCGGCAAATATAAAAGAATCCGCTACAAGGGTAAGATATGCGAACGCTGCGGCGTTGAGATAACCCGCTCCAAGGTTCGCCGCGAGAGAATGGGTCACATTGAGCTTGCAGCTCCCGTTTCCCACATCTGGTATTTCAAGGGAATACCCTCAAGAATGGGTCTTATCCTCGATATATCGCCGCGCAACCTTGAGAAAGTTCTCTACTTTGCGATGCATATCGTTATCGATCCCGGCACAACGGATCTTAAAAAGTATCAGGTTCTCGACGAGAAGGATTACGACGAGTACCGCCTGATGTATGAGGACGATTTCAGGGCAGGCATGGGCGCCGAGGCTATCAAGGAGCTTCTTGCCGAGATCGACCTCGACCAGCTCTCCGCGCAGCTGCGCGAGGAGATAGAGAAAGCAAGCGGTCAGAAGAAGGCTAAGGCTCTCAAACGCCTTGAGGTTGTCGAGGCGTTCAGACAGAGCGGCAACAGACCCGAGTGGATGATCCTCGACGTGCTTCCGGTCATCCCTCCGGAGCTTCGTCCCATGGTTCAGCTCGAGGGCGGACGCTTTGCAACGAGCGATCTCAATGATCTTTACCGCCGCGTTATCAACAGAAACAACCGTCTGCGCAAGCTCCTTGAGCTCGGCGCACCCGAGATAATAGTCCGCAACGAGAAGCGTATGCTTCAGGAAGCTGTCGATGCTCTTATCGACAACGGCCGCCGCGGCAGACCCGTAACCGGTCCGAACAACAGAGCACTCAAGTCGCTCTCCGATATGCTTAAAGGTAAGCAGGGACGTTTCAGACAGAACCTGCTCGGTAAGCGTGTTGACTATTCCGGACGTTCGGTTATCGTCGTCGGTCCCGAGCTGAAGATCTATCAGTGCGGTCTGCCGACCGAGATGGCTCTTGAGCTGTTCAAGCCCTTCGTCATGAAGAGACTTGTCCAGACCGGCAAGGCGAACAACGTCAAGTCCGCAAGAAAGATGGTCGAGCGTCAGAATCCCGTTGTCTGGGATGCTCTCGAAGTGGTTATCAAGGATCACCCCGTGCTCCTTAACCGCGCTCCCACGCTTCACAGACTCGGTATCCAGGCTTTCGAGCCCATCCTTGTCGAGGGCAGAGCTATCAAGCTTCATCCCCTCGTTTGTACCGCATTCAACGCCGACTTCGACGGAGACCAGATGGCAGTTCACGTTCCGCTTTCTGCGGAGGCTCAGGCTGAGGCGCGCTTCCTTATGCTCGCCGCCAACAACCTCCTCAAGCCCTCCGACGGACGCCCGGTCACCGTTCCCACGCAGGACATGGTTCTCGGCTCATATTACCTCACCCTTGAAAAGCCCGGTGAGCCCGGCGAGGGCAAGGTGTTCAGAGATGTCGATGAGGCCACCATGGCTTACGACGACGGCACCATCGGACTCCATGCGAGAATCAAAATCCGCATGACCAAGGAGATAGACGGCAAACCCGTCAGAAAGCTCGTCTCCACTACCATGGGACGCGTTATCTTCAACGGACCTATCCCGCAGGATCTCGGTTTTGTTGACAGAAGCGATCCGGAGAACGACTTCAAGCTTGAGGTCGATTTCCTCGTCAATAAAAAGAAACTCGGCGAAATTATCGACAGATGCATCAAGATTCACGGCACCTCGATAGCAGCCGATATGCTTGATAAAATCAAGGCTCAGGGCTACAAGTACTCGACCCGAAGCGGTATCACCGTCGCTGTCTGCGACGCTACCATACCGCCGCGCAAGGGCGAACTCATTGCCGACGCCGAGAAGGACGTCGCCGAGATCATGGACAACTATGAGAACGGTCTTCTCTCCGATGAGGAGCGCACGAACATGGTCATTGAGACCTGGGAAGACTGCACAAAGAGAGTTGCCGCAGAACTCAAGGCGAACTTCGATCCCTACAACCCGATCAACATGATGCTTGACTCCGGTGCGCGAGGCAACGACAGCCAGCTGCGTCAGCTTGCAGGTATGCGCGGACTTATCGCGAATACGGCAGGTAAGACGATTGAAATCCCCATCAGAGCCAACTACCGTGAAGGTCTTAATATACTCGAATATTTCATCTCGTCGCGTGGTGCGCGTAAAGGTCTTGCCGATACCGCGCTTCGTACCGCGGACTCGGGTTACCTTACCAGACGTCTTGTCGATGTCTCGCAGGATGTTATCATCCGCGAGGAGGACTGCGGCTGCACAGAGGGCTCGGATGTCTACGATATCTTCGACGGAAAGCGCCGCATAGTCAGCCTCACCGAGCGTCTTACCGGCCGCTACCTGCTCAACGACTTTGTCGATGAGGAGACGGGCGAGCTTATCATGAGCAAGGATAAGATGATGAGCGAGGATGACGCAAAGCGCGTCGCCGACAAGGTATATGAGTACCACGATAAGAAGGTCGCCGCGGGCGAAGAGCCCGAGGACAGCCTTGCAAAGATAAAGATCCGTTCGCTGCTTACCTGCCAGTCCGAGCACGGCGTCTGCATCAAGTGCTACGGCGCGAACCTTGCAACCGGCGAGCCTGTTACGGTCGGTGAAGCAGTCGGTATCATCGCGGCTCAGTCGATAGGCGAGCCCGGTACACAGCTGACGATGAGAACGTTCCACACCGGCGGCGCGAAAGACCAGTCCGATATCACGGAAGGTCTTCCCAGAGTCGAGGAGCTGTTCGAAGCGAGAAAGCCCAAGAGCCTCGCTCTTATCAGTGAGATCTCCGGTACGGTTTCCGAGCGCGAGATCAAGAAGATCAGAAACATCATCGTCACCGATCCCGAGACCCTCGAGGAGAAGGCGTATCCCATCCACTACGGTATGCGCGTCAAGGTTGAGCCCGGCGATCACATCAACAAGGGCGACACCATCACCGAAGGCGCTCTCAACCCGCATGATATTCTCGCAGTCCTCGGCGTCGAGGCTGTTCACGATTACCTCATCCGCGAGGTTCAGAGAACCTACCGTATGCAGGGTGTTGACGTCAACGATAAGCACATCGAGGTCATCGTCCGTCAGATGATGAAGAAGGTCAAGATCACCGATCCCGGCGACACGACTTTCCTGCCCGGCGCTGTTGTTGACAAGCTTGAGTTCAAGGCGGAGAACGCACGCGTCGCCGCCAAGGCTCAGGAGACAGGCGAGGAGCTCGCAGAGGCTCAGTGCATGCCCGTGCTCATGGGTATCACAAAGGCTTCTCTTGCAACCGAGTCCTTCCTCTCGGCCGCATCCTTCCAGGAGACGACAAGAGTCCTCACCGACGCCGCCATCAAGGGCAAGAGCGATCCGCTGCTCGGTCTCAAGGAGAATGTCATCATCGGCAAGCTCCTGCCGTCGGGTACCGGCATGAAGTGCTACAGCGATGTTCAGGTGCTTCCCACTACGGGCATCTTCAGCGACCTTGCCGAGAAGCTCGAAGAGGCGGAGAACCAGGAAGAAGCAGAATAATAAACAACCATCGAGCCGGAGTCTGCCGCTTTTGCGGTGGACTCCGGCAGCGGTGACTATAAAGAGATGCGTTTATTGGACAAAAATCATATATAATGCCCCGATAAACGCCGAATATTTTGTCATTTGACGAACCGAAAAGGTTGACAAACAGAACCTTCAGCGGTATAATTTTAAATTGTGATGTCTTGTGTTTTGGGATAATTATGCCCGAAGCGCGGATTTCATATATAAATCTTAGAAAGGAGATGTACTGCTTGCCAACGTTTAATCAGCTTGTGAGAAACGGAAGAGAAACTCTTGAGAAGAAACCCAAAGTCCCCGCGCTTTTGAAGGGTCTCAACTCCAAGAAAAATGTCATGACCGACACTGCTTCTCCGCAGAAGCGCGGTGTTTGCACAGCGGTTAAGACCACCACCCCCAGGAAGCCCAACTCGGCTCTTAGAAAGATCGCCAGAGTTCGTCTTTCCAACGGCATCGAGGTTTCGGCTTATATCCCGGGCGTCGGTCATAACCTTCAGGAGCACTCGGTTGTTCTCATCCGCGGCGGCCGTGTTAAGGACCTTCCCGGTGTGCGTTACCACATCATCCGCGGAACGCTCGATACACAGGGCGTCAACGGCAGAATGCAGGCCCGTTCCAAGTACGGTGCTAAGCGTCCGAAGGCTGCCAAAAAGTAATTCCGCATGATGCGGAAAGCTTAAGAGACAGAATCTTCTTGCAGGTGATTACTCCAATGCGAGAGTGCATTGAAATACATGCCTCCCATTGACACCACGAGAGTTTTGTCACTCGAGTACCTATGATATCATTACTATGAAGGAGGGAAGCGAAGTGCCAAGAAGAGGCAAGATAGCAAAACGTGACGTTTTGCCCGATCCGCTTTACAACTCAAAGCTCGTAACACGCCTTATCAACAACGTCATGATCGACGGTAAGAAGGGCGTCGCTCAGAAAATCGTTTACGAGGCTTTCGACATTATCCGTGAGAAGACCGGCAAGGAACCGCTTGAGGTTTTTGAGGCTGCTATGGAGAATGTCATGCCCGTTCTCGAAGTCAAAGCTCGTCGAGTCGGCGGTGCAACCTATCAGGTTCCCATGGAGGTTCGTCCGGAGAGAAGACAGACCCTCGGTCTGCGCTGGATAACCCTTTATTCCCGTCAGCGTTCCGAGAGAACGATGAAGGAGAGACTTGCTAACGAGATCATGGATGCCGTCAATTCGACCGGTTCGGCATTCAAGAAGCGTGAGGATACTCACAAGATGGCAGAGGCCAACAAGGCATTTGCACATTTCAGGTGGTAATTTCACCTATATATTTTGCTATTCGCACAAAGGCGAGATACGGAGGTTTTTATGCCGAGAGAGGTTTCACTGGAAAAGACCAGGAATATCGGAATCATGGCGCATATTGACGCAGGCAAAACCACCACAACGGAGCGTATCCTGTTCTACACAGGAAAGACCCACAAACTCGGCGAAGTGCATGATGGTGCTGCGACAATGGACTGGATGGAGCAGGAGCAGGAGAGAGGTATAACCATTACCTCCGCTGCAACCACTTGCTTCTGGAAGAACCACCGAATCAACATCATCGACACTCCCGGCCACGTGGACTTCACCGTTGAGGTTGAGCGTTCTCTGCGCGTTCTGGACGGTTCTGTTACCGTTCTTTGCGCAAAGGGCGGCGTTGAGCCCCAGTCCGAAACCGTCTGGAGACAGGCGGACAAGTACCAGGTTCCGAGAATGGTCTATGTTAACAAGATGGACATTATGGGAGCTAACTTCTATAATGTTATAGACATGATGAAGGAGCGCCTGAAGTGTAACGCAGTTCCGATTCAGCTCCCCATAGGCGCGGAAGCTGACTTCAAGGGAATCATCGACCTTGTTCAGATGCAGGCTGATGTCTACTATGATGACAAGGGTCTCGACGTCAGAGTCGAGGAGATCCCCGAGAACATGAAGGAACTTGCACAGAAGTATCATGATGAGCTCGTTGAGCACGTCGCCGAACAGGACGACGAGCTGCTCGAGAAGTATCTCGGCGGCGAGGAGCTCACCATTGATGAGATAAAGACCTGCATCCGCAAGTCTACTATCGCCAATAAGATGGTTCCCGTATGCTGCGGTACTTCTTACCGCAACAAGGGTGTTCAGCAGCTGCTTGACGCTATTGTTGATTACATGCCCGCTCCGACGGATGTCCCGTCGATAAAGGGCACGAACCCCGAGACCGGTGAAGAGGAGTTCCGTCATTCTTCGGATTCCGAGCCGTTCGCAGCTCTTGCTTTCAAGATCGCGACCGATCCCTTCGTTGGTAAGCTCTGCTTCTTCAGAGTTTATTCGGGCACAGTCACCACCGGCAGCACTGTTTACAATGCTACCAAGGACTGCAACGAGCGTCTGGGAAGAATCCTGCAGATGCACTCCAACCACAGAAAGGATATCGACTGCGTTTACGCCGGAGATATCGCTGCTACTATCGGTCTTAAGAACACCACTACCGGCGACACGCTCTGCGACGCCAAGGCTCCGATAATCCTTGAGTCTATGGAGTTCCCCGATCCCGTTATCAGGGTCGCTATCGAGCCCAAGACCAAGGCAGGCCAGGAGAAGATGGCTATCGCGCTTGCAAAGCTCGCCGAAGAGGATCCGACCTTCAAGTGCTACACTGATGAAGAGACGGGTCAGACCATCATCGCCGGCATGGGCGAGCTTCACCTTGAGATAATCGTTGACAGACTTCTTCGTGAGTTCAAGGTCGAGGCTAATGTCGGTAAACCCCAGGTCGCATACCGCGAGACCATCACCAAACCCGCAGAGAGCGATACCAAGTATTCGCGTCAGTCGGGCGGCCGCGGACAGTACGGTCACGTCAAGATCCGCATCGAGCCCAACCCCGAGAAGGGTTACGAGTTCGTCAACGAGGTCGTCGGCGGCGCTATCCCGAAGGAATATATCGGACCTGCAGAGGCCGGTATCAAGGGTGCAATGCAGTCGGGCGTTCTTGCAGGCTTCAATGTTGTTGACGTCAAGGTCACTCTTTACGATGGATCTTATCACGAGGTCGACTCCTCCGAAATGGCGTTCAAGATCGCCGGTTCTATGGCGTTCAAGGATGCGATGAAGAAGGCAGCTCCCGTGCTCATGGAGCCCATCATGAAGGTCGCCATTATCGTCCCCGAGGACTATATGGGCGATGTTATCGGCGATGTCAACTCCCGCCGCGGACAGATCGAAGGCACCGAGATGCGTACGGGCGCAGTGCAGATCAATGCATTCATCCCGCTGTCGAACATGTTCGGCTACGCTACCACCCTTCGTTCCAAGACGCAGGGACGCGGTCAGTATGTCATGGAGCCCAGCCACTACGCCGAGGTTCCGAAGTCCATTGCTGAGACTGTCATCAAGGACAAGTAATTTTTAAAAAGCACTTGAATTTTCAGGTGTAAATTGATAGAATAGTTTTATGCTGATGCATGAGACAATTATTTAACCAATTAAAGGGAGGAAATTCCAAATGGCAAAAGCTAAATTCGAAAGAACTAAGCCCCATGTAAACATTGGTACCATTGGTCACGTTGACCATGGTAAGACTACTCTTACCGCTGCTATCACCAAGACTCTCGCTATGAAGGGCGAGGCTGAGTTTGTTGATTACGCTAACATCGATAAGGCTCCCGAGGAGAGAGAGCGCGGTATTACAATCAACACCGCTCACGTTGAGTATGAGACTGCTACCCGTCACTATGCTCACGTTGACTGCCCCGGCCATGCTGACTATATCAAGAACATGATCACCGGTGCTGCTCAGATGGACGGCGCTATCCTTGTTATAGCTGCTACCGATGGCCCCATGGCTCAGACCAAGGAGCACCTTCTTCTTGCCCGCCAGGTTGGCGTGCCCTATATCATCGTCTTCATGAACAAGGTTGACCAGGTCGACGATCCTGAGCTCCTTGAGCTTGTCGAGATGGAGATTCGCGATACTCTTAACGAGTATGGCTTCCCCGGCGATGACACCCCGATTATCAAGGGTTCTGCTCTTAAGGCTCTTGAGTACAACGGCAATGATCCTGACGCCCCCGAGCTTGCTTGCATCTGGGAGCTCATGAACGCTGTTGACACTTATATCCCCACTCCCGACCGTAAGGCTGACCTGCCTTTCCTTATGCCTGTTGAGGATGTCTTCACCATCACCGGCCGTGGTACTGTTGCCACCGGTAGAGTTGAGCGTGGACAGCTGAGAACCGGCGACGAGCTTGAGATCGTTGGTCTTAAGGAAGAGAAGGGTAAGACCGTCTGCACCGGAATCGAGATGTTCCGCAAGACCCTCGATTACGCTGAGGCCGGCGACAACATCGGCGCTCTTCTTCGCGGTGTTCAGAGAACCGATATCGAGCGCGGCCAGGTTCTTGCTAAGCCCGGCACCATTCATCCCCACACCAAGTTTGTCGGTCAGGTTTACGTCCTTACTAAGGACGAGGGCGGCCGTCACACCCCGTTCTTCAACAACTATCGTCCTCAGTTCTATTTCAGAACTACTGACGTTACCGGTATCATCTCCCTTCCCGAGGGCGTAGAGATGTGCATGCCCGGCGATAACATCGATATGACTGTTGAGCTTATCGCTCCCATCGCTATCGAAGAGGGTCTCCGCTTCGCTATCCGTGAAGGCGGCCGTACCGTCGGCTCGGGCGTTGTTATCAAGATTATCGAGTAATTGACGCTTCTTGATCCCGTAGGTTTTCCTGCGGGATCTTTTTTTATGCCGATTTATCTGTTTTTAATAATCAATATCCAAAAAGTACGGGCGTTTTTATTGATTTATCTCGGCGGGTATGATAAAATTAATTGAAAATTTTATCACAGGAGTGAAGTAAATGGGAAAGTTAAACAATATCGACAAGGCCGCAGCGGGTAAAGGCTCCGGCATCAACACACTCTGGCAGTTTGTCAAGTTCATCGTCGTCAGCCTCGGCGCCTGCATCGTTCAGGTTGCATCTCTCGCGATTCTTTACAACATCCCCGCAATCAAGGCTCTGAGCACGCAGGCATTCCACTGGTTCGTCTTTGATTATCCTGTCATCGAGGGTCAGCGCTGCGGACTTGCGCTCTTCATTGCATTCAACGTTTCGAACCTTCTGGCGCAGATAGTTGCATTCTTCATCAACAAGGAAAAGACTTTCAACTCGGGCTCCAACACCGCTATTACTCTGCCCATATACATAATCTTCACCCTTGCTCTCGTCTGCTTCTCTGCGTGGTTCAACCCCGTAGTTTTCGAGTTCTGCACCTCGAAGTTCCATCTGAACAGCGGTCTTTCGCTCACTATAGCTACCGCTGTCTGCTCAGCTCTCCAGTTCTTCCTCTATTTCCCCGTGGATAAGATTCTTTTCCACAAGAAAAAGGAAGACAAGAAAGCAAAATAATCAAAAAATAAAAAGGGTCGGCGCAGATGTGCCGATCCTTTCGCCTTGTTAAAACGCACCCTCCGATCTTTTGCGGAGGGTGCTGTGTTTTATTTTCAGCCTCTCAGCCACTCAAGAGCCGCTTCGAGAGGGGAGTCGGTGGCGACATCCGGCTCGATAGAAGTCTCTTTGAATATCTCACCGGTGCGCGCCTTGTCAAACGCGACGGTCAGATACATCTGCGCGCCGTCATACATGTTGTAGAGCATATTGACGCTCGTGTAGCCAGCGGTCGGTGCGCCAAAAGTCCTTGTGTTTTCGAGTCCTCTGAAGCAGAGCGTCAGAGCTTCGCCCGAGCTCGCAGTCATGTCGTCGGTAAGTATCGCAACGGGTACATTCAGCTTCTCTTCGGGATAGAGGCTCCTGCCGCCCGTGCCCGCATTGCTGACAACGCCGTTTTTGAGCGTGACCGGGACATCGTAGCTGCGGTAGTGATAATAAACCAATTCGCCGTCTGGCAGCAGCGACGAGACAGCCGTCGCCATCGGACCCATGTCACCGCCGGTGTTGCCGCGCAGGTCGAGCACAACGCCCTTTATTTTATCGCGGTTCTCGTGAATGAAGTCCTCCGCGACTTTTGCGTATTTCTGTCCCGCTTCGGCTGTGCCGAGGAAATCTTCGGCTGTGCCGAGGAAATCGGGGAGTTTTATTATTGCAATATCGCCGTCGAGCGAAACGGTGGGCAGAACCTCGTTATAGCTCTCGGTTATGTCCTGCGATTCCGATTTTGTCATGAGCATTGAGTGCTTGCCGCCGCAAACCGAAAGAGCCTTTTTAATCGCGGGGTATGTGTCCTCATAGCTCTCGGCGTTTTCTATCATCTTGAGACATTCTTCGTAAGTGCTTTTCCACTCGTCGCTTCTCGAATATATCCCGTTTTTGCCTATGGTTGCAAGAGCGTCCTTGCCGTAGCGCTCTGCCGACGGCGGGACGAGATAAAATCCGAATGTCGGTCCGTATTTCGTAACAACTGCCAACGCCGCAGCGATAATGATTATGAGCGGTATGCATATTCCGAGCGCGATGCGCAGCTTCTTATTTTTGCTTTTGGTTTTCATAAAAAACTCCTCCTGTCGATAATGATTATATCAAAAGAGTGGGTCGTTCTCAATAACAAAGCCTTACATTGTGCGCCTGAGTTCTTACATTTGTGTAAGATTCGGCGGCGAAAAAAGTTGAAAAAACTATAAATTGGGTCTTTACAACCGATAAACAATATGATATAGTATTCACAGCAAAAAATCTTTAAGAGCGGTACAGAGATGCCGACAAGATGGTCATATTCAGTGCGGATAGGGTATATCTGCGTGTTTTTGTGCGATTTTGTCGGTGCGGCAGAATCGTATTTTTTTTATGCTTCGGGGTGAGTAAATGGAGTTCAAGGCCTATATCATGGACAGCGCGGCGGTCAACCGTGCGCTCGCGCGGATATCGCACGAAATAATCGAGCGAAACGGCGATTCGGATGAGATATGCCTTGTCGGCATAATGAGAAGAGGCGCGCCGCTTGCGGATATCCTCGCCTCAAAGATCGAGAGCCTCGGCGTGAAGACGCAGAAAGGCTATCTCGACATCACGCTCTACAGGGACGACCTGAGCGAGAGCGCAAGCCAGCCGACAGTGAATTCCGGCAAGCTTGATTTTTCCGTTGAGGGCAAGACGGTCGTCATGGTCGACGATGTGCTCTACACCGGCAGAACGGCGCGCGCCGCGATGGATGCGATAATCTCCCTTGGCCGCCCGGCGAAGATACAGTTTGCAACGCTTGTTGACAGGGGACACAGGGAGCTCCCGATAGTCGCCGACTATGTCGGCAAGAACGTGCCGACCTCGCGCAGCGAAGTGGTCGTTGTGAAGATCCCGCCTTTCGACGATGAGACAAGCGTCTCAATATACAGCAAATAAGACTTTGACGCAGAAGCGGTTCACCGGGACTGTGTTGAGTATAGACAGGCAAAATTTGAGGAGGTCAATAGTATGAAATTGATTTACGGTATCAAAGACAAGCCGAAGTTCGGCAAGCTTATCGTCTTTGCGTTCCAGCAGCTGCTCGCGATTATGGCAGCGACCATCGCAGTTCCCATGATAACTTCGGGTGTTTATAACTGCGGCGAAGTGCAGATGAGCACTGTCGCGGCGCTCTTCGGCGCAGGCGCAGGCACCCTTGTATATGTTCTCTTCACGAAGGCAAAGAGCCCTGTTTTCCTCGGTTCTTCTTTCGCTTTCCTCGGCTCGATGGCAGCCGCTTTCGCAGGCGCGACCACCGTTGCGCTCGGCTATCTCGGACTGATTCTCGGCGCTGTGTTCGCGGGTCTCGTCTATGTTGTTATAGCAATAGCTGTCAAGATTTCCGGTGTCGGCTGGATCAATAAGCTCATGCCCGCCGCCGTTATCGGACCCACCGTCGCTATAATCGGACTTTCGCTCGCAGGAAACGCTATCGGCGACCTCCAGAAAGGCTCCTATGCAGTCAACGGCGAGCCGACCGCAAGCGTCTATGTCGCTATCATCTGCGGTCTCGTCACTCTCTTCGTGACAATGTTCTGCTCCGTCTTCGGCAAGAAGATGGTCAAGCTCATCCCGTTCATCATCGGCATCCTCTCCGGCTACGCTGTTGCGGCTATCTTCACCGTCATCGGCATCAAGACCGGAAACGACGCTCTTAGAGTTATCGACTTCAGCGGCTTCACTGCACTCGTTGCTGACGGAGTGGGAGTCAAAACCTTTGTTTCGATACCCGACTTCACCTTCCTCAAGGCTTTCGGCGCCTTCGGCGAGCTCAGCGGTTCTTACATAGCGGCTGTTGCAGTGGCTTATGTCCCCGTTGCATTCGTTGTCTTCGCAGAGCACATCGCTGACCACAAGAACATCTCTTCCATAGTTGAAACTGACCTCCTTGTTGAGCCCGGTCTCCACAGAACCCTGCTCGGCGACGGTATCGGCTCGATGGTCGGCGCTGTCTTCGGCGGCGCACCGAACACCACTTACGGCGAGTCCATAGCCTGCGTGGCTATCTCCGGCAACGCTTCCGTTGCGACTATCGTCTGCACGGCAGTCCTCGCGATAATCATCGCGTTCCTTTCGCCCTTCGCAACTTTCCTCTCTTCGATTCCCTCCTGCGTCATGGGCGGCGTGTGCATCTCGCTCTACGGCTTCATCGCAGTCAGCGGTCTGAAGATGATCCAGAAAGTTGACCTCGAAGATAACAGAAACCTCTTCGTTGTCTCCGTTATTCTTATCGCCGGTATCGGCGGCCTGACCGTCTCCTTCGGCAAGGTCACGATAACCTCCATCGCCTGCGCACTCATCCTCGGCATCCTGACGAATGTTGTGCTCGGCAACAGAGAGAAGAACAAAAAGGCTGAATAAGCCGATATAAAACAGAATCGGGCGGTACAGATTAGCTCTGTGCCGCCCGTTTTTTTGCTCTTCGCCGCAGGAAAATGTTCATATTGCGAAGCTTTGAACTAAACAAATATACATCGTGCATCATTATAGAGCACGCGAAACGGAAAATCAACCGTTATAAAGCGCCCGTCGTTCGTCAAATTGTACAGCTTTCGGGGTCAATTTTTGTGACAACGGACAGGGGCTTTTATGGTATAATTATATAACCAAAAAGGGGTTCGATATTTTTAGCGGAGGAATATATGCTTTATAAAAAGAATTATCTCAGCACCCTGTCCGATGAGCTGTTTCGCTCCCCGACGAGCGAGTACCGCGCCGCGCCGTTCTGGGCGTGGAACTGCAGGCTCGAAGAGGACGAGCTTCTGCGGCAGATAGAAATTTTTCATGAGATGGGCTTCGGCGGATTTCATATGCATGTCAGAACCGGCATGGATACGGAATATCTGAGCGACGAGTTCATGCATCTCATCCGCTCCTGCACCGACAAGGCGAAGAGCGAAAAAATGCTCGCGTGGCTCTATGACGAGGACAGATGGCCCTCCGGCGCCGCCGGCGGAATAGTAACAAAAGATAAGCGCTTTCGCGCGCGCCACCTGCTCTTTACCGTAAGACCATATGACGGCTCTGCGGGCTTCACGGACGACTCCACATCGCGCGGAGTGCGCTCCGAGGACGGCGAACTGCTTGCCTGCTACGACATAGTGCTCGATTCCGACGGATATTTGAAGAGCTACAGGCGCATCGGCGAGAACGACTCTGCCGAGGGCACAAAGTGGTATGCCTATCTCGAAATAAGCGGCGCGAACCCGTGGTATAACGGTCAGGCTTATCTCAACACGCTCGACAAAAAGGCGGTCGAACGCTTCGTTGAGGTCACTCACGAGCGGTACAAAGAGGTCGTCGGCGACGAGTTCGATGAAACTGTCCCCGCGATTTTCACCGACGAGCCGCAGTTCACGCGCAAGACGCTCATGGACAACTCGACCGACACGGATGATCTCATCATGCCGTGGACGGACGATTTTGCAAAGACATATTCAGATACATATTCTCAGGATATAATGGAGTTCCTGCCGGAGATATTCTGGGATCTGCCGGACGGAAAGGTTTCCGCCGCCCGTTACCGCTATCACGATCATATTGCGGAGCGGTTCTCTTCGGCGTTCGCCGATACAGTCGGCGGCTGGTGCCGCGAAAACGGCATCGCGCTGACCGGTCATATGATGGACGAGCCGACGCTCGAAAGCCAGACGGGTGCGCTCGGTGAAGCGATGCGCTCATACCGCTCGTTCGGGCTGCCCGGTATTGATATGCTCTGCTCGTGGAAGGAATACACGACCGCGAAGCAGGCTCAGTCCGCCGCGCATCAGTTCGGCTATGAGGGCGTGCTCTCTGAGCTCTACGGCGTCACCGACTGGGACTTCGACTTCAGAGGACACAAACTCAACGGCGACTGGCAGGCGGCTCTCGGCGTCACGGTGCGCGTGCCACATCTGTCGTGGGTCTCCATGGCAGGCGAGGCGAAGCGAGACTATCCCGCCTCGATAAACTATCAGTCCCCGTGGTACAAAAAATATTCCTGCGTTGAGGATCATTTCGCGCGAGTCAACACGGCGATGACCCGCGGTGTGCCGATTGTAAAGGTCGGCGTTATCCACCCGGTAGAGAGCTTCTGGCTCCACTGGGGACCCAACGACAAATCGGGACTCATCCGCGAAGAGCTTGACAAAAATTTCCAGGATCTGACAAAGTGGCTGCTGTTCGGCAGCATAGATTTCGATTTTATCAGCGAGTCGCTGCTGCCCGGGCTCTGCCCGAGTGCGGACGCGCCGCTGAGAGTCGGCGAGATGAAGTACGACGTGATAGCCGTACCAGGGTGCGAGACGCTCCGTTCGTCAACGCTCGAGAGACTCGAAAAATTCAAGGCGGACGGCGGCAGGGTAATATTCCTCGGCGAAGCTCCGACGCTCGAAAACGCGCAGCCGTCCGACAGGGGAGAGAGGCTCTTCAAAAACAGCGAGCACATACCCTATCAGCGCGCGTCGCTTCTGACGGCGCTCGATTCCGAACGCTCCGTCTGCATCCGTGACGAGGACGGCTATCTCTCCGACGGGCTTATTTATCAGCTGCGCGAGGACACGGACAGCCTGTGGCTGTTTGTCGCACACGCGGAGGATTCATATGATTGCGATCTGGCGTTTTACGACGATATAAAAATAACCGTAAAAGGCGAATATTCGCCCGTGATATACGATACCTTGAGCGGCGAGCTGAAGCCCGCGCAGTTTGATTATCTCAACGGCGACACCGTGATAAGCGCGAGGCTCTTTGACTTTGACAGCCTGCTGTTAAGGCTCTATAACGGCCGCTCCGAGAGGCAGTATGCCGAGCCGAAGAAGCTTGAGGATAAAGAAATCCTTGTCCCCTATGAGACTGAATACGAGCTTGACGAGCCGAATGTAATGTTGCTCGACATGGCGCGTTTTGCGCTTGACGGCGACGAGCTGAGCGAGCATGAGGAGGAGCTTCTCAGAGCCGATAACATCTGCCGCGAAAAGCTCGGCTTCCCGCTTCGAAGCGGCGCGGTGATGCAGCCGTGGGTCATACATGAGCCTGTGCCCGAGCATAAGGTGAGGCTCCGCTTTAAGATAGACAGCGCTCTCGCGTTTGACGGCGTATCGCTCGCCCTTGAGGACGCGGAGAAAGCGGAGATAACGCTAAACGGTCAGGCGGTTGACAACACCGTTATCGGCTTCTATGTTGACAGAGCCGTAAAAACGGTCGCCCTGCCGAGAATAGCGCAGGGGGAAAATATTCTCGAAATCGTTCTCCCGTTCGGCAAGCGCACGAATGTCGAATGGTGCTATCTGCTCGGCGACTTCGGAGTTGAGGTGCGCGGCAGGCTCAAGAAGCTCGTAAAGCGCCCCGAAAAGCTCGCGTTTGGCAGCATAGTGAATCAGGGTCTGCCGTTCTACGGCGGCTGTGTGACCTACCGTTTCGGCGTCGACTGCCCCGGCGGGGATATCAAAATTACCGTCCCGCACTACGACGGTGCGCTGACCGATATATTTGTTGACGGCGTTCACGCGGGTGAGATAATCTTCCCGCCGTATGAGCTGGAGCTCAAAAATATCGGAGCGGGCAGGCATGAGATAGCGGTGAAGCTCTACACGAACCGCAGAAATGCGTTCGGCACGGTGCATCTCTATGAGCGCAAATGCCACTGGATAGGCCCGGATGCATGGCGCACAAGGGAAAGCAAGTGGAGCTACGAATATGTTCTTCGTGATATAGGCGTGGAGTCCGCGCCTGTAATATACAGCTTGAAAAAATAAAAATAAAGGAGCAACAAACGATGAAAAAAGCACTTAAATCGATTCTCGCAGTCGTTCTGGCGCTGACGATGATTATGTCGTGCTCTTTCGCCGCCACTGCAAGCGCAGCGAGCGCGAATGCCGCACCGACTGACGTCTCGGTCTCGGAAATTCCGCAGATTATCGCGGGACTTGTGAAAATCGGCATTGAAGTCGCCAAGAAAGCCTATGAGTACTACGACAAGTATGTCCCGGATTCGATAAAGGGCTTCAATTCTACCGTTGCCAAGGACGCTGCCGGCGCGGTCAAGAATCTGGCAAAAATCGAACCGCTCAAGGTTTTGATAGGCGGCAAGGAGTACGATGTGAGCACCCCGTGGGGACTCATCATGGCGCTTGCAAAGATGGAGACGGATAAAGAGAAGACAAGTATTCTCATGACCTATCTCGACTGTATCTTCACAAAGATAATCAGCTTCATTGCGGACATGGTCCCGCTGCCGAGGGGACTTACCAAGCTTGAGGACTATAAGCCCGAGAGCGAGAACTTCTACAAGGGCAGCAAGGAATTTGTCAGCGAGGCTTCTAAGGACGCGAAGTGGCAGCTCGGCTACAGCCAGGCGAGCCTCGTTCCCGACGATGTTCTCAACGGACATTATTATCTTGCGGGCTACCTGCTTCAGAACTTCCCGTCGAACACTGTTGAGACCGTGCTCGATGACATGAAGGTTCGCACCGTTGTTGTTGACGACGGACGCGGCAAGGTCGTTTTCTCGACCATCGAGTGCATCGGCATCGCGAGCGAGGACATCAAGCAGATCCGCGACCGCGTTGCAAAAGAGCTCAAAGACGAAAACATAATCTCTGTCAATGTCTTTGCGACCCATTGCCACAGCTGCATCGACACGCAGGGGCTCTGGAATCCCTTCTTCGTCAAGCTTGCGAAAAACATCGGCGTCACCTATAGCGGCAAGGGCGAATATGCCTCCGGTACCGACCCGAAGTATATGAATTTCCTCTTCGACAAGACCACCGACACTATCGTTGAGGCGTGCAGGAACATGAAGTCCGGCGAGATGTATGAGGCTACCCTCGACCACCTCGGCGAGGACTACATCAACGACAAGCGCGGCGTGTTCGACGCTGTCGACAATCTCACAAGACTCCGCTTCGTCCCCGACGACGGCAGCACCGAGACTTATATAGTCAACATGTCCGCTCATCCCTATATCACCGGTCTCAAGACCGACAAGAGCAGCGGCAAGGAGCTCTCCGCAGACTACACCTACTACATGGAGCAGATAATCAGCAGCGCGGAGAACAACAACACGAACTTCATGTTCATCAACGGCGCTCTGTGCGGAATTTATTCCGCCCGCGGAGTCACAAACGACGGCGTTGCCACCGTGCGCAGAAGCGAGGAGGCTACCCGCTACGGTAACGAGCTCGGCAGAATGGTAGTCGCTCTGACCATGACCAAGGATGAGATAAAGCGCGCGGGCGACTGGCTCACGAACGACAAATTCTATGCCGATGCCGCCGAGGCGATAAAGAACAACACCGAGCTTACCGACGAGGAGAAGCAGAAGAAACTTAGCGAAATAAGCGTCTGGTATGAGAACTGGGAGCCCGTCAAAGAGACGAGAGTTGAGCCCATACTCAACATCAGACACAAGGAAGTTCTGGTCGAGATAACCAACCCCGTTATCGAGGCAGTCGGCAAGGCGAGACTCGTCGGCAACAAGATATATTACGATAAGAACGAGACTCTCTATACCACAACGGAGATAGGCTATCTTGAGATAGGCAAGAACATTAAAATTGCTCTTCTGCCCGGCGAAGTATCGCCCGAGCTTATCGACGGAAAAGGCGCCTGCCTTGCCGAGAACGCTTACAGCGGCAAGGACTTCGGCTATCCGTCGCTCAACAGCATCGTCAGCGACTATGCGGGCAAGAATGTTGAGCTCTATGTGTTCGGCGAGGCTAACGATGCCTGCGGATATGTCGTGCCTGACAATGACTACTGCATGATCTTCTTCGACGGTTCCGACCTGCTCGGCGACCACTATCAGGAGACCATCTCCTTCGGCAGAACGGTTGCTTCGACCCTCGTCAAGGCTTATGCCGAGATGATGAAGGATCTCAAAGCCGGAAAATAAAATGAACAAAAGCCGGGGCTTTCAGCTCCGGCTTAGTTTATGAAGGCTTGCGGATTGCAATTTTGATGTAGATATAAAAAGACCGCCTGAATTTCAGGCGGTCTTTTATACTATACTTTTTTACTTTACTTCTTCTGCGGTGCGGAAGCCTTTCTTGATGAGAAGGTTGTTTATTCTGTCTTTCGGGTCGAGAAGCTTGCTGACCGAGGTGTCGTGGTTGAGAGTGTCGATAACATAGGAGATGTACTTCGACAGATCAACTTCGACATACCACTCGCGCTGTTTGAGCTCGGGGGTTCTGTAGATGAGGTTGGTGGTGAACACCTTGTTGATAAGGCCGCTTTCGTATGCCTTGTCGAAAGCCTCAAGTCCGTTGCAGAACAGACCGAAGCAGGTGCAGACGAAGATCCTTCTTGCTTTGAGCTCCTTGAGCTTCGTTGCAACTTCGATCATCGACTCGCCGGAGGAGATCATGTCGTCAACAATGACAACATCCTTGCCCTCAACATTGTCGCCGAGGAACTCGTGGGCGATTATCGGGTTTCTGCCGTCGACAACGACCGAATAGTCGCGTCTCTTGTAGAACATACCGAGGTCAACGCCGAGGACGGTCGAATAATAGATGCAGCGACCCATGCCGCCCTCATCGGGGGAAATTATCATCAGATGATCGTTGTCGATCTTGAGATCGGGAACATTCTTGACGAGCGCCTTTATCATCTGGTAAGCAGGCTGAATGTTTTCAAAGCCGTGGTTCGGGATAGCGTTCTGAACTCGCGCGTCGTGCGCGTCAAAGGTGATGAGGTTGTCCACTCCGAGAGTGCTCAGCTCCTGAAGAGCCATGGCGCAGTCAAGGGATTCTCTGCTTGAACGCTTGTGCTGTCTTCCTTCGTAGAGCATGGGCATGATGACGGTGATGCGTCTTGCCTTGCCGCCGATCGCGCTGATGGCGCGCTTGAGGTTCGCGTAGTGATCGTCGGGGCTCATCATATTGTCCTTGCCGTACATCTTATAGGTCAGACCGTAGTTGAACATATCGCAGACGATAAAGATATCGTAGCCGCGAACGGACTGCTGGATGTGGCACTTCGATTCGCCCGAACCGAAACGCGGGAATGCCGCCTTGATGAGGTAGGAGTCGCGCTGATAGCCCGAGAACGCGATGGTTGTTTTGTGCTCGCTCTCGCGGATCTCACGCCATGTTTTGAGATAGGCGTCAATCTTTGCGGCAAGCTCCTCACAGCCGGGCAGTGCGATGAGCGCAAGCGGTCCTACCGGAATAGTTGAAAAATCCGGTGCAGTTAAAGCTTCTGACATAATAATTCCCTCCGCAGATTAAATTGTCTTTTTTACCTTCATCTAACATTATATAATAAAAAGCGCCCGATTGATAGTCAAAAAGAACTTTTTCGAAAAAAATCTGCCGCAGACAATTGAACGTTTTTTGTTAATTATGACAATTTTAAAACTTATGAGTTAGATACATGGACATCAAGCTGGTTGAACGGGATGTTGATTCCGTTTTCGTCGAAGGCTGTTTTGACATCCTCCTGCAGTTTGTAGTAGACGGTCAGATAATCGGAAGATGAGCACCACGCCATGAGCAGAAGGTCGATGCTGCTCGCCGACTGCTGCTTGACGACGACTTCCGGCTCGGGATTTTTATAGATGAGTTCGTTCTTGAGCGCCTGCGCGCGGAGCACCTGCTTTGCGAGGGCTATGTCGTCGGAGTAGGAGACGGAGAAGGTCATGTCGAGTCTGCGGCGCCCTTCGGCGTTGTAGTTAATAATATTGTTGCTCGTGATGTGCGAATTCGGGACTATAACGCGCTTGTTGTCAACGGTCGTAAACACCGTGTACATCAGCTTTATCTCGTGAACCCGTCCGCTTATGTTCTCAAGTTCGACGAAGTCGCCGCTTTTAAAAGGCTTGTTGACGAGTATCTGTATGCCGCTGGCAAACTGGGCGATGCTGTTTTGCAGACCCATGCCGGCGGTCAGTCCCGCCGCGCCGAGGGCGGCGATGAATGAGTTCAGATTGAAGCCGAGAGTCGAGAGTGCGGAGAGTATGACCGCAAATCTCAGCAGCCAGACTACGATGCTGCGCAGAAACGAGTGGATGGATGCGTCAACGCCCTTTCGCGTCAGACCTTTTATCAGCAGTTTGCCGATAAGCGAGCTGACCCAGAAGCCGAGCGCGATTATTATCACAGCCCCGGCGAGCTTTGGCAGCGCGTCGACGAGCTTAGACATAAATGTTTCAAGATCGAATGCCGAGAGTTTTTCCGTCATATCTTTTTCCTCCGTTTTGGGTATGCCTCATTATACCAAATGCGCCCCGAGTTTACAACCTTTTGGACAAATGCGCCCGAATGTGCAACTTTGCGACAGCGGACGAATGTTGGGTATTTAATCGCGCTTTGCAGTGTGATAAAATATCCAGTAAGATGCGGACATATAGATATAAGCATTATAGATAAAATATTTGTGCTTTCTGTTCATTTTTCGGTCATAATTTTGTGGTAAAATAACAGAAAATGCGGCGGAAAAATATTCTTTATATATGTTCGCCGATGAAAGGAGCGTGTTTCTATGGCGTCCGAGATGCTTTCAAAGGTGCTCGATGCCGAAAATTCGGACAAAGAGGCGCAGAAAGCGGCGCACGAACAGGCGCAGAAGACCGTCGACGCGGCGGTCGAAGCGGGCGAGGGCGCAGTTGCAAGAAAGAAGGCCGAGGCCGCAAAGAAAGCGGAAGAAATCATCGCGGGCGCGCGCGAACAGGCGCGTGCAAACGAGGAGAAAGCCGAAAAGGCGGCAGGGGAGCGCAAGCGCGAAGTGCTTGCGGCTGCCGAAGCGCACAGAGCCGAGGCAATCAGAGCGGTTATGGAGACGGTGATCTGATGAAACGGCTCAGAAATTACAGAAAAGTCAGGAGGTGTCAGGTTGGCAAAGCTTAAAATGAAGTGCATCGAGCTGCTCGCTCCGCTTGAACAGAGCAAGGAGATAATCGACTGCCTTCAGCGTATGGGTACTGTCGAGCTGACCGACTGCGAAGAGAGCGAATCGCTCTGCAAGCTGTCAACGGGCGTCACCGTTTCGACCTTTGAACGGTACCTCGCGGCGGCGGAGAGCGCGCAGAAAACGCTCGACAAATATGCTCCGCAGAAAAAGGGACTGATGCAGAGCCTCATGTCGTCGTTCGGCGGCAGAAAGGAGCTCGAGGTTTCGGAGTATCTTAAAAAAGCCGACGAGGCGGACGAAATACTCCGCGAGTGCTACAGGATAAACTCGCTCGAAGCGGATATGCGCGAATATGCGGCGGACAATGTCCGGTGCCGCACCGCGATGGACGCGCTCGAACCGTGGCTGAGCCTCGATATCCCGATGAAATGCAAGGGCACGGATTCGTCTGCGGTGTTTATCGGCTCGTTCCCGGCGCAGTATGACACGCAGTCGCTGCTCGAAGCGATAGCGGCGGCAGCGCCGGAGATAAACGAAGTCGACGCGCAGATAATCTCGGCGAACAGCGAGCGCACTTGCGCCGTTGTTATATGCCACAGGGAATGCGAAAAAGAGATATTCGAAGTGCTGAGAACGCTCAATTTCGCTTATCCGTCCGACCCGACGAAGCATCCGCCGCGCGTGAGATATGAGCGGCTTCAAAAGCAGATCGAGCAGAACGAAAAAGATTCCGAAACGGCGCGAGCCGAAATAGTGAAGCTTGCGGGCTGCTACGATGATATCAGCTTCGTCATTGATTATTTCACGATAAAGAAAGAAAAATACGCGGCTCTTGAGCGTATAGCCATGACGAACCGCATCTTCGTCCTCACGGGATATATCCCCGAGAAGCGAATTCCCAAAGTTATTGACGCGCTCGAAAAGAAATACACGGTCGCTATCGAAATTACCGACCCGGACGCGGATGCCGATGTGCCGGTGCTGCTCGAAAACAACGCCTTTGTCGCGCCCGTCGAGCCGATAACAGAAATGTATTCGATGCCAAACCGCGACGATGTCGACCCGAACCCCGTTATGGCGTTCTTCTACTATGTCTTCTTCGGCATCATGCTCTCGGACGCGGGCTACGGCGTGATAATGGTCATCGCCATGCTCATAGCCAAAGCAAAGCTCAAGCTCGAGCCCAGGATGAAAAAGACGGTCAATATGTTCTTATATTGCGGAATCTCGACCGTGTTCTGGGGCACGATGTTCGGCAGCTGGTTCGGCGACGCGCCGCAGGTCATAGCACGCGAGTTCTTCGGCAAGGAGATAGCGTCGACGGCGGTCTGGTTTGAACCGGTCAACGACCCGATGAAGCTGCTGCTCTATTCGTTCCTGTTCGGTATAATCCACCTGTTCGCAGGTCTTGCGGTCAGGTTCTATATGCTCTGGAAGGACGGCAAGAAGCTTGACGCATTCTGCGATGTCGTTCCCGTCTATCTGCTCGTCGCAGGTATCGCACCGCTGGGCGCAGGAATCATAATCGACGTGCCGCAGACGCTGACGGCAATAGGAAAATATGTTGCCCTTGTCGGCGCGGTGCTGACCGTTCTGACGAGCGGGCGGAGCGCCAAGAATATTATCGGCAAGCTCGGCGGCGGACTCTACGGGCTTTATAACACGGCGTCCGGATATCTCGGAGATATCCTCTCCTATTCGCGCCTGCTGGCGCTCGGACTTTCGACCGGCGTTATAGCGACGGTTATTAACCTGCTCGGCACGATGCCCGGCAACAAAGTCGCAAAGCTGATATTGTTTATTATAGTATTCCTGCTCGGACATACGGCGAACATTGCGATAAACCTTATCGGCACATATGTCCACACGAACAGGCTTCAGTATGTTGAATTCTTCTCAAAATTTTATGAGGGCGGAGGACGCTCCTTCACCCCCTTAAAAGCAGATACAAAACACTTCAGATTCAAGGAGGAAATACAGTAATGTCTATTTTTTCAAGTCTCGGAACATCAATAGCCGTCCTCGGCGCCGCTCTTGCGGCTATCCTCTCCGGTATGGGCTCCGCAAAGGGAGTCGGCCTTGTCGGTCAGGCTGGAGCGGGCGTTATCACAGAAGACCCCACGAAGTTCGGTAAAGTGCTTATCCTTCAGATCCTTCCCGGTACTCAGGGACTCTACGGCTTCCTTACAGCGTTCCTTGCGCTCAACAGAATGGGCGTTATCGGCAGCGGCTTCGAGCCTCTCTCGATAGAAAAAGGTCTTATGATGTTTGCGGCCTGCATGCCCATAGCGATAGTCGGTTATTTCTCCGCAATAGCTCAGGGCAAGACTGCGGCGGCAGGCGTCAGCATAATAGCCAAGAAGCCCGACCAGAACGGTAAGGCTATAACCATGGCGGCAATGGTCGAGACCTACGCCGTTATCGCCCTGCTCGTCTCGATCCTTTCGATCTTCAGCATCAGCGGACTCAATATCTGATGACCGAAAAAACGGCGCGTATGCGCCGGCGAAAGGGATGAAATGATGAGCGGACTTGACAGAATAATTGAAAAAATAAATGCCGATTCTCTGGCGAGCTGCCGCGAGATTGCGGATCAGGCGCAGAAAAAGGCGCAGGATATCGCGGAGGACGCGAACGCGCGCGCCGAAAAGGCTTATTCCGATATTATAGCGGACGCTGAGAAAAAGGCACAGTCGATATTAAATATGTCCGAAGCGAATATAAGCGGCATTGCCCGCAAAGCTGAGCTCTCGGCGAAAGTCGAGGCGGTCGATGCGGCGATAGAGGCGGCTTATGACGCAATGTGCAATATGGGCGCGGACGATTATTTCGCGGCGCTCGAAAAGCTCGCCGTCAGAAACGCCTGCAAGGGCGAGGGGGAGCTGAGGCTCTCGAAAGCCGATCTTGACCGCGTACCGTCGGGCTTTGCTGAAAGAATAAATGCCGAACTGAAAGACGGTTCGGTGAAGCTCGCGGCGCAGGGTGCGGATATCGAAAACGGATTTATCCTCGTCTACGGCGATATCGAAATAAACTGCACCTTCAGAGCGCTCATAAACGAGCAGAAGGACACCATCCGCGAAAAAGTCTGCGGCGTGATATTTTAAACGGCGGTGAAAAATATGCATGAAAATGAATATGCCTACGCCGTAGCGCGAATCAGAGCGAACGAAGTGAATCTGCTCACTCCCGCCGAGACTGAACAGCTGATATCAGCTGAGAGCTATGAGGCGGCGCTGAGACTGCTCGGCGACAAGGGCTGGCATACCGACGGCGTCGGTCACGACTATGCGCCGATGCTCGAAGAGCATGTGAACGCTGCGTGGCAGCTGCTCAAAGAGAGCGCGCCGGACGCTTCACTTCTCGATGCGCTCGTGATAAACAACGATTTCTTCAATCTCAAAGCGGCGCTCAAGGCGAAGTTCTCCGACCTCGACCCGTCCGACTATGTTGTAAAACCGAGCGTGTGGGATCCGGCGGAGATAATCGGCTACGTCGAGCGAAACGAGCTCGACTCCCTACCCGAGTGCATGAGAGACTGCGCGCAGGCGGCTTATGACGCGATAGTCAAGCTCGAGAGCGGCAGACTTGCGGACACCGCGATAGACACGGCGGCGCTGAAAACGAGAAAGCAGTTCGCCGAAAAGAGCGGGAGCGGTCTTTTAATGAAAGAGGTCGAGCTCTCGTGCGCTGCCGCCGATATAAAAACGGCGCTGCGCTGTGCTTCGGCAGGCAGAACGGCTCAATATATCAAAAATGCGCTGTGCCCGTGCGAAAGTCTTGATTCGGATGAGCTGATCCACGCGGCGTTCGAGGGCGTTGACGCAGTTGCGGATATGCTCACGAACACTGAACTGAGCTCCCTTGCGGACAGCCTCAAAGAGGGGCTTACGGCTTTTGAAAAGAAGTGCGACGAGCTCTCGGCGCAGCAGATGACCGAGGCAAAATACACGGCGTTCGGCCCCGACCCGCTTGCGGCTTATTATAACGCCGTCGAGACGGAGACGAAAAATGTCAGAGTTATACTCTCGGCGAAGCTCAACGGCTTTTCCGCAGAGACAATAAGAGCGAGAGTGAGGGAAGTCTATGCATAAGATAGCCGTAATGGGCGACAGAGACAGCATCTTCGGCTTTGCGTCCCTCGGAATGCACATCTTCCCCGTCGACGACCCCGCCGAGGCGGCGCCGATGCTCCATAAAATGGCGGAGAGCGGGTATGCGGTGATATTCATCACCGAGGCTCTTGCCTCAGGGCTCGAAAACGAGCTCGAACGCTACCGCACAAGACCTCTGCCCGCAATAGTGCCCATTCCCGGAGTCAAGGGAAACACGGGCATGGGTATGAAGAATGTCAGCAGATCCGTCCAAAAGGCGGTCGGCTCGGACATACTGGACAAATAATGACGCTCAACCGAAAGGCGTGATAACAGATATGACTACAGGAAAGATTTCAAAAATAGCCGGTCCGCTCGTTGTTGCAACGGGCATGCGCGAGGCGAATATGTTCGACGTCGTGCGCGTCAGCGACAGCAAGCTTATCGGCGAGATAATAGAGATGCACGGCGACAGAGCCTCCATTCAGGTCTATGAGGAGACCTCCGGACTCGGTACGGGCGAACCCGTCGAGTCAACGGGCGAGCCGCTGAGCGTCGAGCTCGGCCCCGGACTTATCGAGGGCATTTTCGACGGCATTCAGCGCCCGCTCGAAAAGATACGCGAGCTCGTCGGCAACAGTCTCGTCAGAGGCGTTGAGGTGCCCGCTCTCGACAGGGAGAAGAAGTGGCATTTTGTGCCGAAAGTGAAAGCGGGCGACAAGGTTGTCGGCGGCGATATCCTCGGCACCGTGCAGGAGACCGAGATAGTCGAACACAGAATAATGGTGAAGCCCGGCGTTGTCGGTACTGTCAAATCTATAGCTGAGGGCGATTACACCGTAACCGAGCAGATAGGCTCGATAGAGACCGCAAACGGCGAGGAGCTGCCCGTAACGCTCATGCAGAAATGGCCCGTGCGCCGCGGCAGACCGTTTGAAAAGAAGCTTGCGCCGAATGTTCCGCTCGTCACCGGTCAGCGCGTCGTTGACACGCTGTTCCCGATAGCTAAGGGCGGCGTCGCGGCGATACCCGGCCCGTTCGGAAGCGGCAAGACTGTCACTCAGCATCAGCTTGCAAAGTGGGCTGAGGCAGATATAGTCGTCTACATCGGCTGCGGCGAGCGCGGCAACGAGATGACAGATGTTCTGAATGAGTTCCCCGAGCTTATCGACCCGCATACGGGCAAGTCGCTCATGGAGCGCACCGTGCTTATAGCAAACACTTCAGATATGCCCGTCGCCGCGCGCGAAGCGTCGATATACACGGGCATCACGATAGCGGAATATTTCAGAGACATGGGCTATTCCGTCGCCCTCATGGCGGACTCTACCTCCCGCTGGGCGGAGGCTCTGCGCGAGATGTCCGGCAGACTTGAAGAGATGCCCGGCGAAGAGGGCTACCCCGCTTATCTCGGCAGCAGACTTGCCCAGTTCTATGAGCGTGCGGGACGCGTTATTTCCCTCGGCTCGGACGGACGCGAGGGCGCGCTCTCGGTCATAGGCGCTGTTTCGCCTCCCGGCGGCGATATTTCGGAGCCCGTCTCCCAGGCGACACTCAGAATAGTAAAGGTCTTCTGGGGACTCGACTCGGCGCTCGCATATAAGCGCCACTTCCCGGCGATAAACTGGCTGACGAGCTATTCCCTCTATGCCGACTCGCTCGGAAGCTGGTTCAACGAGAATGTCTCGGATGAGTGGACCACGCTTCGCGCAAGGCTCATGGCTCTGCTTTCCGATGAAGCTTCGCTCGATGAAATAGTTAAGCTCGTCGGTATGGACGCCCTCTCTCCGACTGACAGACTCAAGATGGAGACTGCCCGCTCAATACGCGAGGACTTCCTGCATCAGCTCGCTTTCCACGAGGTGGACACATATTCGTCCCTGCGTAAGCAGTATCTGATGATGAAGCTCGTCCTGCGCTTCTATGACGGTTCTCTCGATGCGCTCAAAAAGGGCGCGGATATTGAAAAACTCGTCTCGATACCCTCGAGAGAGAGCATCGGACGCTTCAAATATGTCCCTGAAAAGGACATTGAGGACACATATAAAACAGTCTGCGCGGCGATAGATTCCGAGATAAAAGCCGTTGTTGACGCAAGGGAGGAATACTGATGCCTAAAGAATACAGAACTATTCAGGAGGTTTCGGGGCCTCTTATGCTCGTGCGTGAGGTCGAGGGAGTTAAGTATAACGAACTCGGCGAAATAGAGCTTGCAAACGGCGAGACCCGCCGCTGCCGCGTGCTCGAAATAGACGGCACGAACGCACTTGTTCAGCTGTTTGAAAACTCCGCCGGAATCAACCTCGCCAACAGCAAGGTGCGCTTCTCCGGCAGGCAGATGGAGCTCGGCGTTTCGCCCGATATGCTCGGCCGCGTCTTTGACGGACTCGGCAGACCTATAGACGGCGGCCCCGAGATAATCCCCGAGAAGAGAATGGATGTCAACGGCCTGCCGATGAATCCGGCAGCCAGAAGCTATCCCCAGGAGTTCATACAGACCGGCATCTCCGCTATAGACGGACTGAATACCCTTGTCAGAGGTCAGAAACTGCCGATATTCTCGGCATCCGGTCTGCCCCACGCAAACCTCGCGGCGCAGATAGCGCGTCAGGCTAAAGTCCTCGGCGATAACGAGCAGTTCGCCGTTGTCTTTGCGGCAATGGGTATAACCTTCGAGGAGTCGAACTACTTCGTCGAGAGCTTCAGAAGCACCGGCGCGCTCGACAGAACGGTCATGTTCTCGAACCTCGCAAACGACCCCGCCATCGAGCGTATCGCAACGCCCAAGATGGCTCTGACCGCCGCGGAATATCTCGCATTCGACCGCGGAATGCATGTCCTTGTTATATTGACCGATATCACGAACTACGCGGACGCTCTGCGTGAAGTCTCGGCGGCGCGCAAGGAGGTTCCCGGACGCCGCGGATATCCAGGATATATGTACACCGACCTCGCGTCTATATATGAGCGCGCAGGCAGGCAGAAGGGCAAGCCCGGCAGCATAACGATGATTCCGATCCTCACCATGCCCGAGGACGATAAGACCCATCCCATTCCCGACCTCACGGGCTATATCACCGAGGGTCAGATAATCCTCAGCCGCGAGCTTTACAGAAAGAGCATCAACCCGCCTATCGATGTTCTGCCGTCCCTGTCCCGACTCAAAGATAAGGGCATCGGCGAGGGCAAGACGAGAGCCGACCACTCGAACACGATGAACCAGCTGTTCTCCGCATATGCGCGCGGAAAAGACGCAAAGGAGCTCATGGTCGTCCTCGGCGAAGACGCGCTGACGGATATGGATAAGCTCTATGCAAAGTTTGCGGATGAATTCGAGAAAGAATATGTTTCGCAGGGCTTTGATACCGACAGAAGCATCGAAGAGACGCTCAACATCGGCTGGAAGCTCCTCTCGATACTCCCGCGCAGCGAGCTCAAGCGCGTCAGCGACGAGTTCCTCGACAAGTATTACGGCAAGTTCTGAATCCATATGGGAAGAAGTGATAGACAATGGCGGTAATGAACGTGAATCCCACGCGCATGGAGCTGACGAACCTCAAGCGCAAGCTCTCGACTGCGCGCAGGGGACACAAGCTGCTCAAAGACAAGCGCGATGAGCTCATGCGCCGCTTCCTCGATCTCGTAAAAGAGAATAAGGCTCTTCGCATCCGTGTGGAAGAGGGGATAAAGCAGGCGAACGTCAACATGGAGATAGCGAGAAGCGCCATGAACGACAAGAGCCTGAGCGTCGCGATGATGCTCCCCACGCAGGAGATGAGCCTCGAAAGCTCGGAGAAAAATGTGATGAGCGTTATGATCCCGGTTTTCGATGTTCAGTATAAAACTGCTGATAAGAACGATATTTATTCATACGGAACGGCGTTCACCTCGGTGGAGCTTGACAATGCGGTCAGCGCGCTGTCGGAGATAATGCCGGATATGCTCAGACTTGCAGAGGTCGAGAAATCGTGCCAGTTGCTCGCGGGCGAGATAGAAAAAACGCGCCGCAGAGTCAACGCCCTTGAGCATGTTATGATCCCTCAGTATGAGGAGACGATAAAGTATATCTCGATGAAGCTCGATGAAAACGAGCGCAGCACAACAACGCGCCTGATGAAGGTCAAGGACATGATGCTTGAACAGGCGCACCACTACGACGACCCGTTCGGAATGGAAGCGTGAAAAGCACAAATTTGTTGACAAACATCGGATAATACAATATAATAATAACCGCCGGAAAAGCCTCCGGCGGTCATTATTAATATGCGGGCGTGGCGAAATCGGCAGACGCAAGGGACTTAAAATCCCTCGGTGGTGACACCGTACCGGTTCAAGTCCGGTCGCCCGCACCAAACCAGAAAAATCCGAACCAAGTTTTCCAAATAGGAAACGGGTTTGTATTGTTGATAAGATACAGCATTCTGAAAATGGCGAGGATTTGATTGTTTTTATAAACATAAAAACTAAATAATAATATATAAACTCCGCAAATTAAGTTTGACTTAGTAATGGAGCATATAAACCTTTTGTGTCAAAAATGTCTTTTGATGTCAGTTTTTCAGGTACTATATAAGGAGGAAAAAGCAATGAAAAGAATCATAGTTTTAATCGCTTTATCGCTAGTTATTATTATATCAATAACATCAATAACATCAATAACAGCGATTTCTTTTGAACAAAATCAATATGAAGATGAAAACAGTATTATAGAAAACGAAACTTTAGACGGCAATAGCAAGGCTCTGATTGAACAATTCTATAATGACAAATCGCTATCAACACAAGATAAAGAAGAAATGAAAGCTTTGTTTGATATGCCCCAACTCTTCAATTCTTCAAATGAAACAAAAATGGCGGATAGTAGCTTAAAAAGTAATATAGATAGTTATAATATCGTTATTAAATATTTGATAACGATAATTGAAGAAAACCCAACCGATAACTATATTTGTCTTGGCATTGATGGCTATACGAAAGAAGACATTGTGCTATCTTTCGCTTCAAGAAACGGTGAAATACTTGAAATAAGTGAAGATGTTGCTAATGCACTATCCATTATTAAATCAGCCTTCTCTGATATGGGATACAAACTTGATACAATTAAAATTAAGGATGGATATATTTCTTTCGATACAATTGATGGTCAATACTCACTAATGTTTGCATTAGATGAAGCTACAAGTATTAACAGCATAGACAATAAAGATGAAAAAGTAACTGCTGCAAAAGCACAAGACAATTGGTACCATAAAATGTCAAAGTAACAAAAGAAAGAAAATTTTTATTTTCTAATAGCAATTATTTACAGAGGTACTGCAATCAACAATCTCATTACCGCTATGGAAAAAGGTATTATTACACCTACCACCAAGGAGCGAATGGAAGAACTTGAAGCGGAAAAGAGCGAGCTTTCAATCAAGATTATGAAAGAGGAAATGTCGCAGCCAAAATTGTCCCGTGAGGAGATTTTATATTGGTTCTACAAATTTCGTAAGCTTAACCCCAAGAAACTCGACCACAGAAGAAGCTTGATAAATAACTTTGTAAATTCGGTATTCTTATTTGAAGACAGAATGGTAATTAACTTTAACTTCAAAGACGGAACCGAAACCATAACCTTTGCCGACCTTGAAAAGTCGGCATTAGGTTCGGATTTGAAAGTGTCAGGTGCACCATGAAAAAAACATTTGCGGTTGCAAATGCTTTTTTCAGTGAAATTCGTTCCTTTGGAACGAGTGAAATATCTTCGATGTGAAATATTTGCTTCGCAAATGTGAAATACGTCTGCGGCGTGTGGAGAACGAATTTTATTTCACATTGCGACGAAGGAGAAATATTTCACATTTGCCGTAAGGCAAACATTTCACATCCTGCGTCAGCAGGATATTTCACAGGCGTTATATTTATAAAACGCAGGCAATGTAGCTTTTAGACATTGTAGAAGCTATAAGCAGTATTTTTGCAGAGGATTGCAAATGCTTTTTTTCAGTGAAATTCGTTCCTTTGGAACGAGTGAAATATCTTCGATGTGAAATATTGCTTTACAAATGTGAAATACGCCTGCGGCGTGTGAAATCGCTGCGGCGGTGAGGCTTTGTTTCACATTCACGTGATGCGAAGCGTCAAATTTCACAATTTGCAGAGCAAATTATTTCACTGTGAGCGAAGCGAACAGCAACATTTCGGAGCGCAAGCGACATCATCGAGCGCACAGCGTCGGCGTCATTGAACAATGTTCGGATTTAGGATATACTGTCTATATAAACAGGTGATACGAATATAAAAGAAAAATAAACTTGCAGAATTATCTGTGACCTTCTCCGTTCAGATTATTAAACTTGTAAAAGGCCTGAAATAAAAGCACGAAACCGTGATTTCCAATCGGTTCGGCCGTTCCGGTATCTATTTCGGCGCGAACACCCGGAAGTCGGAGCCGATAGGGAAGTAATGCGTCCTAAAAGGCAGCGTCAATGCTTTAAATTGAAATTATGACATGCTTTATCCCGATGCGGTTATGCACTGCATCGGGATTTTTCGCGCAATAATCTGTATTTTTCCGCCGCCAAATAAAAATCGAGCGGCCGCCGAAGCGACCGCTCTTTTCAGTGTTCCGAAAGATTAGCTTTCTTCTCTCTTCTTTTTCTTGCTGACAACAGTGCCTATCGTAGCACCGCCGCCGATTACCAGAGCTGCAGCCCAGAGGAATACGTTAGTCGTATCACCTGTGTCGGGTACATCGGTTGCGCCGGGCTTGTCGGGTTTCGGGATGTCGGGCAGGGTGGGCTTGTCGCCCTCGGTGCCGTCGGACTCGAATATGGCTTCGAGTATAACGTTCTCTGCGGGCATTTCGAAGGTGGCAATGCTCTTGTTCTCTAACTCAACGCCGCCCTTTATGACCTGCCACTCCTTGAAGCGGAAGCCCTCATTGGGAGCAGCGGTGAGGGTTATCTCGGTGTCTTTAACGGCTGCCTCTGCGGATGCGGATGCAGTGCCGTTTTCATCGGCCGTCACAGTGATGCTGTGCGTGATGGGATCGGTGTCGGGAGTCGCGGTCAATATCGGAAGCTTAAAGATAGCATAATATGTATATCCCGTGTCGTTGGGGTTATACATGAGCAGATTCTCTGCCGCGCCGTTCAGACAGGCTTCGCCACCGACTGCAACGCCGCAACGGCGGGTTCTGTTATAGGCATGATGAAAGGAATATCGGCTGTCGGCAGGGAGTGGACCGATCCGATTCACGGCAAGCTCGACACGCAGATATTCGGCGTCGGCAAAGTGAATATTGACGACAGGATAGAGCTCACGCTCAAACACATTGGAAAAATAATACATGTGTTTCTTAATCTTTTTTCGATTGCTTCTTTTCTTCAAAGCTCTTGAGATATTGTCTGGCATCTTTAAAGAAGCTGGCGGTGATCATCACGATAACAATACCTATTGGGAATGCTGCCACGATACTTACTGATTGGAGATTACTCATTGAACTTTCGGCAAAGAGAAGAGCAATCGGGAGAAGTATCAGCAGAATGCACCACATGAGCTGGATGCCTTTGTGCGGCTGCTCGCCGTCGTTGAGGGTATGATAGCTGTAACATGACGCTGTTAGCGCGATCGAATCAAAAGAAGTGGCGTAGAAAGCAATCATCGTAACGAGAACAAGCACCATAACAGCAGGGGCACAGGGGAGAGTTTTTATTATAGAAACTATCATGCTGTAGAGATCCCCGCTATTGGCGTACTGCGTTATGAAGTCCGCACGTCCTGTGACCTGCATACCCATTGAGTAGTTGCCAAGAACGATGAAGCTTGTCAGGGTCGAACCAACGCCGAAAGCGTAGCCGCCGAGAATAGTTTGACGCACGGTTCTTCCGCGCGATATACTGCCGATAAAGAACGGTGCCGCTACGCACCACACCATCCAGTACGCCCAATAATATATAGTCCAGTTCTGCGGGAAGCTCGATGTTCTTAGAGGATCGGTAAATGTTGAGAGATCAACAAAATTCTGAACCATTTTTCCGAGTGATGCAAATCCGGTCTCTATAATGTACCTTGTTTCGCCGCCGAACAGAAGAACGAAAACTATCAGCCCGAAAAACATGAAAATACAGGCCTTGGCAAGTATACTTATTCCCTTGAATCCGTGCAGAAGCGAATATGTATATACAAAGCAAGTGATAAGCAATATGATGATGTTGATAATTGTTCTGCTTATTTCTATATGAAACAGCTCGCCGATTATCTCAGCCATGAGAGGGGTTGCAACGCTGAAAGTTGTTGCCGTGCCCGCTAGAAGCGCAAAGACCGCCAGAAGGTCGATTATCCTGCCTGCCCATCCATCGGTGTGCTTGCCGAGAAGAGGACGGCAGGCTTCGGAGTATCTTTGGCGGTTGCGCTTTCTTACATGGAGCATGAAGCCGAATGCAACGGCCAGAACAAGATAGAAGCCCCAGGGGATGAAACTCCAGTGAAACAGCGGATATACCCCGGCCCATTCCTGAATACTGCCCATTTCTGCGAGGTGCGGGTCGGATGCATACATGACCCATTCCGCAAAGGAATAGAACAGGATATCAGCGGCGAGACCGCATGTGAACATCATTGAGCCCCATGCGAAAAATGAGTATTTCGGCTTTTCGTTCGGCTCGCCGAGAACTATATTACCGTATTTTGAGCAGGCAATGAGCAGCGAGACGATAAAAACACCTAAGCCTATCACAAGATAATATGTGCCCAGAGTGTCGCCGAAGAAGAAGCGTATTTGGCTCAAAACCGCATTGGACTGCTTCGGTACAAAGAAAAACAGTATGCACAAAGCGACTATGATGCCGAGCGGCACAAGTGTTATCACCCAGTCAATTTTTCCGCGGTCGGCGTTCTTTTTTATGTTCATTTTACGCACTCCTCAAATTTTTTATATTCGGGATCAAGAGCGATCAGCTCGCTCAGGTCGTCTATCTCGACAATATCGTCTTTTTTCATCGGACGTATTCCGAGTCTGTATTCCTGCGGATAGCAGAACATGGCCACATCGTCCCAATATATCTGACGGTTTTTCTTCTCTTCAAACTCGATTTCCAGATGGTGCCTCAGCCTTTTTCCGTCTTCGGCTGTCCAGCGTGATATGCTGTAAAGCTGCCATCCGCCCTTGCCGCCGGTTCTGCTGCATGAAGTGACTATCCCATTTTCAACCGTTTGAAGCCATTCGTTGGTTTCAAGATCTGTCCAAACGCTGTTATATCCCGAAAGCTCAAACTCCGGAGAAAGAATTTTTGGGTTGTAGATAAGCTGATCTCCGTCTAGTATGATCGCATTTTCTATATGGTCGCGCGCGACATATAGGGACGAGATATTGTTGCATGTGTCGTAATAGGGATTGAAAATCAGTTCCAATCCGGGATATTCGGTTTTAAGGCTTTCAAACTGCTCTTTGAGATACCCGACGACAACATATATTTCATATATACTGTTTTCGTGTAGTCCGCGTATGACTGTATCTATCATACGCACACCATTGACTCTGACGAGCGGTTTGGGTGTTGCTAAGGTGACGGGACGCATCCGGTTTCCAAATCCGGCAGCCATAATGATAGCTCTTTCTGCTTTGTGCATCTTTCTTAACCTCCGAGCTTTTCCAGTTCTTCCCGAACGATTTTGTAGTAGCATTTTGCGTAGCGATACTGCCGCAAAGAATATTCTCCGAATTCCACGCCGAGACTGCGCTTATATTCGCACCAGTTGCTCCAAAGCAGACCGCAGGCGGCAATATAACAATAGATTTTTATTCGCGTTTCATCGTCGCACCCCTGGGTAAAATAGGCGGAGATGAGGCGGTCGACCTGTTCGCGGTCATAGAGCGAATAGATGCAGAACATTGCAATATCCACATGTGGATCCTGCATCCCGGCATATTCCCAGTCTATCAAACGGATCTCTTCCTTTCCCCCGCAGTCGACAAAAAGAAAGTTATCTGGCACGGCGTCAATGTGTGTTAAAACTTTTTCTTCGGCGTGGGCATCGATATAAGGCTTTAGTGACAGGACATTGGCTTTTGTTCTGGCATAATCACCGTAGGCTGACGGAATATTGCCCCACAGCGATTCGTAGAATTCCAGTTGACCGAAAATGTCAAAACTGTGGTCGACTTTCAGCTTCATCTCATGGAATTCACGCAGACGCTTCATGCATTCTTTGATATCTTTGTCGTTAAGCGGATCGCATACCCTTGCGCCATCCAGAAATTCTGTTATTTTATAGCCGTTGTTCGGGTTGATGTAGGCGATGTTGTCGCAGATGTTTTTGTCGGCGATTGCGTGGTACACATTCGCCTCCTGCCTGCGGTTTATGAGCTGTTCCGTTCCCTCGCCCGGAATACGCATTATGTATTTTTTGCCCTTGCAACTGAACAGGAAAGAACGGTTTGTCATACCTTTTTTGAGGGCGGTTATATTGCTGATGTTGTTTATATCGGCATCGAGAGCGTTGCAGATTACCTGAATGGCATCTGTGCGAAGTTGATCTGAGCTGTCGTCTGTCTCACGGAGCTGTTCATAAGTATTTATTTCCGTGACATCAGAAGAGTGAACCACCCGCGCGGAAACGATCATGCGATCTTTGCTGTACAGTGCCTCTTCCCAAAATGAGTTGTTATATTTGGGGTTTTTGCACAGGTTTTCGATGCGGCTTTTTACAATATCGGAATCATCCTTTACGAGATAGCAGATGCCGATCATCGAGTTTCCTCCCGAGCCCTCAGGTACGGTAACGAGCTCGGCTTTTCGGTTGACTCGAACGGTACTCTCGTTATCGATGAGATCGCTCACCATGTACCATGAGTACATCTCATGCCGACGAAACGGGTTGCGGTCGCACCATATGTCACAGGGGATGATATAGGCGTTTTCAAGATGGTCTTTTACGAGTTTTATCGAATGGAGATTGTTTTTTGCCGCATATTCCGGATTGACGACCAGTTCGACGCCGTATTTATCTATCAGATATTCATATTTTTCTTTCATGAAGCCAACAACGACATATATCTCATTTATCCCGACCTCATGTAGCTGGTTTATTGTGCGCTCGATGAGCGGTTCTTTGTTAATCTCCAGCAGCCCTTTAGGGATTTCTGCGTTCAGCGGTACCATTCGCATACCAAACCCGGCAGCGAGTATCACGGCGCACCGCGGCATATTCTGTTTGTATTCAGTTACCGCTTTTGCGGTTGGGCACATGTTGCGGTCAAGATATCCGTCCTTGATCAATTCTCTGACCGAACGGTTGACAACGCCCAGGGAATGGCCGGATATCTCGGCAAGTATCCGCTGATTTGCCGACGGACTGTGCATAACGCTGTTCAAAACATCACTTTCTTGCTTGTTCATGTACATCACCTTTTCTGATTTAGTGAACACACGGCTAAAAATAAAAGCCTGCCGCATAGTGTAATTTTATAGGTACATAATGGGCGCAGACGATAGAATCTTATTTATATTCTTGGGTGTCATTATATCATGCCCTTTTGCTTAAATCAATAGAAATATAATTTTTTGGGATATGCTCATGATGAAAAACGTTGATTTTTTCAGAAGATTTTTGGTACAATGTTATGATATAAACGAAAAATCATACCGGAAAGGCCGAAAACCGGCAACAAATAAAAGTAAAGATTTTATATTTGGGTGAAAAAATGAAAGTTTTGAATTTTGGTTCTCTGAATATTGATATGGTCTATTCGGTCGATCATGTCGTGCGCCCGGGCGAAACGACTGCATCGACGGAGCTTCGCTGTTTCTGCGGCGGCAAGGGACTCAACCAGTCCGCCGCGCTCGCCCGTGCAGGCGCGGAGGTTAGCCACGCAGGTTGTGTCGGTGCGGACGGCGACCGCCTTATTTCGCTTCTGCGCGACAATGGTGTTGACACTTCGCTTATTACAGAGAGTAAATCTCCGAGCGGTCATGCGATAATTCAGGTCGACAGGGACGGACAGAACAGCATTCTGCTTTTCGGCGGCGCTAATATGGAGATAACGCCGGAGCAGATAGAAAACGCCGTCGGCAATTTTTCTGCGGGCGGTAGACTGTTTTTGCAGAATGAGATAAACGGCATTCCTGAAATTATCGGCGCGGCGCACGAGCTCGAACTTGAGATAGTCTTCACCCCCAGTCCGTTCGGCGTGGAGATATTATCTTATCCGCTCGAAAATATAGATTGGTTCGTTGTCAACGAGACTGAAGCAGAAGAACTCACAGGGGAGACCGAGACCGAAAAGAGACTCGGCGCGTTCTCGCAAAAATTCCCGCGAGCAAGTGTGTTGCTGACCCTCGGCGCGGACGGTGCGTTCGGCCGCACTGAGAATGACACCTTCTATTGCGAAATATTCAGCGTGCCTGTTGTTGACACGACAGCGGCGGGGGACACTTTCCTCGGCTTTTTCTTCGCGATGCTCGACCGATTCGGTGCAGAACGCGCGCTGAAAATTGCCTCGGCGGCTTCGGCTGTCGCAGTCTCGCGCCCGGGCGCGTCCGCGTCGATACCGACGCTCGACGAAGTAAAGAAATTTCTCGAAGAGCGCGGCGAGAGCCTGCTGTGAAGCTTTGATAATATGTCCGGAGTGCTTCGGCGTTCCGGATTTTTTTATATTTTGACATCGGTGGTATAATAATATTCGGAGCGCGCCGCGCTATCAAATACAAAGGCGGAAGCCTATGACAAAACTCAGCTCAAAAACAAAAGGTGTTTTCTATATAATTTTGGCGGCGTTCGGCTTTTCGCTGATGTCGATGTTTGTCAAGCTTGCGGGAGATCTGCCCTCGTTTCAGAAGGCGTTTTTCAGGAATTTTATCGCGCTGATTTTTATATTTATTATGATGCTGCGCGATAAAACAGGATTCGTGCCCGCGAAAAAGAATATCCCCGATCTTTTCGGGCGCTGCTTTTTCGGTACTCTCGGCATGATGTGTAATTTCTATGCGATAGGCAAACTCAACCTGTCGGACGCGAATATGCTCAACAAACTGTCGCCGTTTTTTGCGATAATATTCTCGGTTATCCTGCTCAAGGAGCGCCCAAGCATAGTTCAGATAGCGGGTGTGTGCGTTGCGTTTGCGGGCAGCATATGCATCATAAAGCCCGGATTTTACAATCCCGAAGTGCTTGCGGCTGTCGCGGGGCTTCTCGGCGGAGCGGGTGCGGGAATAGCCTATACCTTTGTGCGCCGTCTCGGTTCAAGAAAAGAGGACAGCAAGCGGATAATCTTCTGGTTCTCTGCGTTTTCGTGCGCGCTGTGTCTGCCGTTTATGATAGCGGGCTACAAGCATATGAGCGCTATGCAGCTTATTTATCTCGTCCTCGCGGGGACTTTCGCCTGCGTCGGTCAGATAGGAATAACTCGGGCGTATATCTGCGCGCCGGCGAAGGAGATATCGGTCTATGATTACACGCAAGTGCTCTTCGCCGCGGCGCTCGGATTTTTCGTCTTCGGTGATGTGCCGGATGTCCTGAGCATTATAGGCTATGTTCTCATCTGCGGCGCGGGAGTGGGGATGTTTATATATAACAAGCGCAGATGATATGAATTTTGAATCCATTTTTCTGCCGGATTGGTTGTATTTTGAATAGCGCTGAGGCGAACTGCTTCTCATTGGTCTATTACAGATTTTGATCTTTTCTTTCTTTGCTGACATAAATTTATCTCCAAATTCATTTGATTTTTTTATAACTCAAAATATATGTTGAATATATTCGATTGAGTCATTAAAAGTGTTGAAATTTGGCTATTTGCGGCATCACTTTTTAGAACGGAAAAATTTTACGGCAAAAATGAGTTTATTTGCTAAATAGACATTGCTATTTTGGTATTATCGTGTTATAATTAGTCAGAAACTGGAAATATAGTTATTTCATGGATGAGATAACTCTACGAAAACTGACAAGTATTGTGTATAAAACGGGTATTCCAATTCGTTTTTTAATATTTTTAAAAGCTGTTTGACAGCTAATGATGCCACTCGGGTGTCGTATAGGAGATTTGTGGGGAAAACAGGAAGAGAGGAGACCGGGGATACTGAAAAGCAGGGGCTTTTCAGTATGTGGTTGCTATGGAAACGGGAAACGCACAGTATTTATCGAACATAGAGGAAACCTATGATTTCAAAATCTTAAAAGGAACCGACCCTGAGATTGTAAAGGTCTCGGGAGGCAAAGCATATTTGTTTTTTAAACGAGCCTTCGACATAGTATTTGCTATTGTTGTAGGTCTCGTTTTATTATTTTTATTTATGCCAATAATTGCAATTGCAATAAAGCTTGATTCAAAAGGTCCGGTGTTATTTAAGCAAGAACGCCTCGGAAAAGACGAAAAGCCGTTTATGATGTACAAATTCCGTTCAATGTATATCGACGCTGAAAAAGACGGACCGCAGTGGGCGATAGCGAGCGACCAAAGAGCTACACGCGTAGGAAGATTCCTGAGAAAGACGCGTATAGATGAGTTGCCGCAGATGTGGAACATACTTGTGGGTGATATGAGTTTGGTCGGACCGCGTCCGGAGAGAGAGTTTTTTTACTCGGAGTTTGAACGCGATATCCCCAATTTTCGGGATCGTCTTGCGGTTAAGCCCGGGCTGACCGGACTTGCACAGGTAAATGGCGGATATGAGCTCGACCCACAGTCAAAGCTTGATTATGATATCGAGTATATGGGGTCGCGTTCGATACTGCTTGATATAAAATGCATATTAAAAACAGTGAAACTCGTGTTTACACATGATGGCGCGAGATAGAAATAGAAATTGGAGGATAGATCGCGAATATGGTGAAAACTAAAACTCCGTCCGGTGTGACGGACAATAACGAGATAACATTATGGAGCGTGGCACGGTTGCTGCTGGGCAAGTTTTATTGGCTACTCATTTCCGGCTTTGCCTGTGCGCTCATAGTTTGGCTAATTACGACATTTCTTATTGCTCCGACATATGAGTCGAGGGTGAGCTTCTATGTATATAACAATGCCGACAAATCAAATCATGCGAGCACGATAAACAACAGTGACCTTCAGGCGGCAGAGAGTCTTGCAACTACATACTCAAAGATACTTGAAAGCAACTCGGTGCTTGATGCGGTGCTCAAAGATCTTGGAGATAAATCGGACCTTAGCAGAAAAGATCTCAGCGAAATGATAGAGGTCTCGGTAGTTTCGGATACTCAGCTGTTAGAGGTTATTATTAAATCAGATAGTGCGGAATTTGCCTGCGATGTCGGAAAATCATTTGCAAATGTTGCACCGACAGAAATAGTCAGAATAACCAAAGCCGGTGGAGTCGAGATCGTCGACCGACCCGAGGTTGCAACGGAAAAGTCGTCTCCCAGAACCGTTTTTGATACGGCGATAGGTTTCCTTATCGGCGTTATCGGAATTTCGGTTGTACTTATACTTAAGATGCTTTCGGATACAACGATATATCTGCCTGAAGATATAGAAAATATATCCGGCGTAACCGTTTTGGGTCAGATACCCGAAATAGATGTATCCGAGAACGGACATACTTATTGGAAACTTACGAAAGGAGGGGTGATACGCTGTGAAAATAAGAAAAATAAAGATGATAAATCGGAAAAAAACAGCGACTGATACAGTTTCAGTCAACAGGAAAAGGCTCATAAACAACGATAGCCCCTTTGCGATAAAAGAGGCATATGTAAAGCTTCGTACAAGCCTGATGTTCTGCATGAAGGCGGACAAAGAAGGTCCGTGCAAGGTCTTTGCGATAACGAGCGCGAATCCCTCGGAAGGAAAGAGTCTTACGGCGGCAAATATTGCGATAAGCTATGCGATGCTCGGTAAAAAGACGCTGCTCATCGACGCAGATATGCGTAAGCCGACTCAGCGCAGACTTTGGAAAGTTGATATATCAACGGGTCTTTGCGATTTTCTTGCCGGTATGGGTCCGCTCGAACTTGTAAAGGTAGAGAACCTGCCTCTGTCGATAGTGTGCACCGGCACGATACCGCCCAATCCCTCGGAGCTTTTGGCGTCGGATATAATGAAGCAATTCATAAAACGGTGCACGAAGAGCTACGACTATGTGATCATCGACACCCCGCCGATAAATACTGTTGCTGATGCACAGATAATTTCGACTTTTGTTGACGGCGTTGTTGTTGTTGCAAAGTCGGGCTCGACTACAACCGATGAATTGAGCATGGCTCTTGAAGCGGTTGATCGCGCAGGCGGAAACCTGTGCGGAGTGGTAGTCAACGATATGAATATGAAATCGCTGAAATATTCCTACAAATATCGATACAGCGACAAGTACGGTTACAAATACGGCTATAAATACGGTCACAAGTACGGATATAAATACTCGTATGAGGACAGATCTAATGATGCTAAGTGAGTGATACTGCAATGGACATTACTTTTGATTATCATTCCCACATACTTCCCGGGTGCGATCATGGAAGCGACGGAATAAAAACATCGCTGAAACAGATAGAAATGGCTAAAAGCGTGGGAATAAAAACCATATGCGCGACCCCCCATTTTTATCCGCACAAGGAGAGTGTGGAATCATTTCTTGCGAGGCGGCAAAGAACCTACGAAGCCTTGAAAGCAAATCTGCCGGAGGGTGCGCCGGAGATAATTCTCGGCGCGGAAGTGCTGATCTGCGACGGAATGGATCAGCTCGACGGACTTGATCGCCTGTGCCGTCAGGGGACAAACGAGCTGCTGCTTGAGCTTCCGTTCTATAGATGGCCGGAATCGGTATGGGAGACGGTTGATTGTCTCAACGACCGCGACGATATACAAATAGTTATCGCCCATGCCGACAGATACTCGCCGGAAGATATAGAAAGGCTGATAGGCGCGGGGATCCCGTTGCAGCTGAATGTCGAATGCTTCAAAAAGCCTCTGCGACGGAAACGGTATATATCCTGGATAAAAAAAGGATATGTTAAATATCTCGGCAGCGATATTCATATGCTTGGCAGTGGATACCGCGATTGGGAGAAGTGCAAAAAGTTGTTGGGCAAGCACATATGATGGGAGGACAGAAAGGTTGAATTTCGTCGAAAATATGCGACCGTTTGTTTCTGTGGTTATGCCGTCATATAATGCTGAGAAGTATATATCGGAAGCAATACAATCAGTGATAGCACAGACTTATGAAAACTGGGAACTTCTGATTATTGATGACTGCTCAACGGACAGTACTGCAAACATAGTCAAACAGTTTTCAGATGTTGACTCGAGAATAACTCTCTATAGTAATCCAAAAAACATGGGAGTTGCGCTGACACGCAACAAAGGCATGAATTTGGCGAAGGGCAGTTGGATAGCACTGCTTGACAGTGACGATGTGTGGCATAAGGACAAGCTTGAGAAACAGATAGAGCTTGCCGGAAAAACCGGTGCGGACATAGTCTATTGCTCGTATCGCTTAATAGATAGTTGCGGCAAAAAAATATCCGAATTTATTGTTCCGCCGATTACATCATATGAGGAAATGTTAAAGAGCAGTGTCATAAGCTGCTCCACAGCAATGCTTTGTAATAATTCTGCTGGAAAACACCGATTTACAAGTGGGAACTTTCATGAGGACTATGTCTTTTGGCTGGGTTTGATGAGAGATGGATTTGAAGCGGTTGGCTGTGAGGAGCCTCTCTCGGATTACAGAGTTGTCGAAGGCTCAAGGTCACACAACAAAATAAAATCAGCAAAAAATAGATGGATAGTCTATCGCAAGGTAGAGAAACTCCCTTTAAAAGAAGCCGTTTGCGCTTTTGTGTCATATACATATAACGGATTCAGAAAATATAAGAGGCTGTGAATATGGTTGATTCGGTACGGGTTAGCAAACTTAATGAACATCAGAAGATTTTACTTTCCATATTAAAAGATTTTGATGCCGTATGCAGAAAACATAATATTCAATATATGCTTTTTGCGGGCACTGCATTGGGTGCAGTCAGACATCGCGGCTTTATCCCGTGGGATGATGACGCGGATGTTATTATGATGCGGTCGGATTATGAACGTTTTTTTAAATGCGCGGCAAAGGATTTCGATACCGAAAAGTATTTTGTTCAGCAGGAGTTCAGCCCACATTGGCCAATGCAGTTTTCAAAACTGCGGCTCAATAATACGGCGTGCATAGAGAAATATCATCCGAAGGACCCCGAAATTCATCAGGGCATATATATAGACATTTTTCCGTGTGACAACCTGTCGGATAACAAAATAATCAGAAAGTTTCAGTTTTGGGCTTCAAAAATAGTAATTGCAAAGGCGCTGTATGCCCGCGGATATGAGACTGATAGCATTGCTAAAAAATGTTTTATGCAGTTTTGCCGTCTGCTTCCGCTTGAACCGTTCAGAAGATTTTGCGTCCGCAGTAAAGACAGCGGATCTGATATGGTACATTCATTTTTTGCGGCAAGCAAAAAATATGAAAAAAGCGTTTTCCCGCGCAAGTGGTTTGAGAAAACAGTGCGAGTGCCGTTTGAGGATTTGGCGTTACCGGTTTCGGAATATTATGACGAATTATTGACAAGGCTTTATGGTGACTATATGATACCGCTTTCGGAAGAAAAACGCGGTTGCAAGGTTCATGGGAAAATCGTTGATCCGCATAATTCATACAAGAAATACATTGAATTGCAAAAGTCTATGGAGTTTTCTGAGTATACGCGTAGCATCAGGTAGTATTAGATAATAGATGAAAGGTAGAAATGTTGTGCAAGCGGAACCACGCATATTGGTAATTAGTCATAATGTGTTTAGCAATTCAAGCGCAATGGGCAAAACGCTTGTGAGTATGCTTTCTTGTGTAAACAAAGAAAATTTGGCACAGCTCTATTTTCATTCAGAAAGGCCAACTACCAATATGTGCGAAAATTATCTTCGCATAAGGGATCAGGATATATTATTTTCTGTAATTACAAGGAATACCAGGTGTAGAGTTTTTGATAGTGGTGATATAAAGGATACTGTGAAAGAAATCCGTACCGATACAGGCTTGGTTTCAAAAATCTATCAATTTTCCAGAAAAAGAACGCCGCCGATATATAATGCGCGCAATTTGATGTGGAAGCTGGGAAAATGGGATACGACAGATTTTTGGAAATGGATAAATGATTTTTCGCCAGATCTGATTTTTTTTGCGTCAGGTGATTATGCCTTTTCTTATGAAATCACATATGAGATTTCGCGTCGGCTTGAAATTCCGATTGTAATGTGGTGCTGCGATGATTTCTATATTGGAAAAAGACATACAAATACTTTAGGTGGAAGATATTGTTACAAAAACCTAATGAAATGGGTAAAGAAAATCTCGGAACGAGTAGAGTCTATTGTTGTTATCAGTGACAAAATGAAGCGCGATTATGGCGCAATATTTACGCAGCCGATAAGTGTTGTACGAATATCAGCGCCTAAAAACAGCAAGATGTTGCCCAAAGAAGAAAGATCAGGAATAGTATATGTCGGAGGGCTAGGCGTAAACAGAATTGAACCACTTTTGGAACTTGGAAGACAGCTCAGCATAGCAAAGCCGGGTGGGTATGAATGCATTGATGTGTACTCGGGAGATAAAAACGAACATACACTGAAACTTCTTGTTGAAGAAAATGGAATAAGATTTCATGGAGCAGCAGATCCGGAAGAAGTTGAAAAAATACTTGGACGCGCAAAATTTATTCTTCATGTTGAAGCTTTTGACAGTGTATCAAAGGCGAGGACCGCATACTCGCTTTCAACTAAGATAGGTGAGAGCCTCAGGAGCGGAGCCTGTATTTTTGCTTATGGTCCTCTTGATGTTTCATCTATAGAATATTTGAAAGAAAATCAAGCGGCAGTTATTCTTAAATCAGCGGAAGAGTTTGGACGAAAAATTTGCCAATTGAGCCAAAATCCAGATCTATATGAGAAATATGTTAGCAAGGCACAGACACTTGCTGATAAAAACCATAGCCAAGAGATAAACAACACGGTTATGGCAGAGATATTGCATTGCCACAATATTACGGTCGGTGAAAAATTATCAGTTTGATAATTGGTAATACATACATAAACAGGAGGAATCCAGATGAACAGGATAACAAAAAAAAGATTTGTTTCTCTGCTTTTGGCTTTAATTATGCTAATAGGCATTTTTGTTGTGCCGATGGCGGCATTTGCAGAGAATGGATCTGACACTGCAGGCAATTTTGACGAGTTTATTGTTAATTTGAAAGACCTCGAAAAATATGCGGACAGTTATGCGCGGAATCATGCCGAAGATGCAGTTGGTCTTGTTATAAATTATATCCGTACAGGCATCGAAAAGTATAATGACGGAACTTGGGGTGTACTTGCGGGGGCTGAAAATACTGCGTTTACGGCATATGTTGCGGCGCAGGACGAAAAGTGTGGAACAAATGCTAAGGATCTGAGGGGGATAGGTGAGTTCGTGATCCCCAATGGTCAAACAGTTGAGTTCGCACATATGTTTGCATCTTTGAGCATGGCATATTATAACAAATTTGCTGCAGCAAACGCCGATTTCGGAAGTTGGGCCGGGGATATTTGCGATCTCATGGAATATTCGAAAAAACACGGTGTCGATGCATCTGATGTTGAGTCTATGGTATCAGAGATAAACAGTAAATACTTCAAGTACGATGATCCAGACGAAAGTTCTTTCGGAATTCTGGATATTTACGGAGATCTCGATTCCTATTATATTATGATGCAGCTTAAAAATGGCGGTAAAAAGCTTAGCTCTGTAATGTCAAATTATTTTACAAAATACTTGACTGATGAAAACCGAGCGACGTTCTTCGTTTCCAATAGATTCAGCGGTTGCATCAGCAAAGAGGCAATTAGAAATGCCGTCTATAATATATATAAGAGTAATAGTAGCACAACCGTTCTTGAAGAGTCTAGAGGACTTTCTAAAGATTCTGATCTGAGAATCGCATGTTGTTATGTTTTTGCCGATTATCTTTATGATTTGGCTAAGGATAAGATTGGTGAACAGTCGAACGATTACTATTCTGTATATTCGAGTTCAAGAACAACCCTTGCTCCTGGAATTACACAGGACAAAAAATTTGCATACACTAAAGATGAGAAACGTATCGCATATTATATAGCTACAGCGGATATCGGAAGAGAAGACGTAAACATTTATGCTAACTATAATAACAACGAGTGCACCGGATGGGCTATGTCAAGAGTTACGGACCAGATGGCGGCAGCGCAGGCTAGACATAGTAATCCGAATGATCCTCAAAATTATATTGAAAATTACAATACCATAGTCGGTGTTAATGCAGACTTTTATGATATGACTTCTGGACGGCCAAGTGGTGCGTTGGTTATGGAAGGGGTTACATACAATGGAGCAAACAGCGAAAACTTCTTTGCTATTTTGAAGGATGGAACTCCGGTGATAGGTAGCGCCTCTGAATGGGCATTATATAGGGAAAATGTTCAGGAGGCTGTGGGCGGCAGCATATATCTTGTAAAAGACGGAAAATCTGTAGTGGGATCAAGCGGTGACTATTATAACTCCAGAGCTTCCAGAACTTGTGTTGGAATTACAGCTGACAACAGAGTTGTCCTTATGGCACTTGATGGACGCCAGGAGCCCATTTCTGCCGGAGGAAGTGCACAGGAAATAGCGCAGATAATGCTGGATGCTGGTTGTGTCGTTGCGATAAATCTTGATGGAGGCGGTTCCACAACATATGCGGCAAAGGAAGAGGGCTGCGATCAGGTTGCCGTTGTCAATAACCCTTCCGACGGATATGAACGTTCGGTAAGCTCATCCTTGTTTGTTGTATCAACTGCAAAAACTTCTGATGAGTTTGACCACGCTATAATTTCTACAAAGGCGGATTATTTTACGGTAGGTACGAGCCTCGAGGTAACGCTGTCCGGAGTAAGCGGTTCGGGAAATGCCGCAAATATTCCTGAAGGTGCAATTCTTCGTGTGTCAGATGACAGTGTCGCCAAAATAGATGGTAATACCGTTACTGCTATTGAGACCGGGGATGTTGATCTCGAGCTCTATCTTGAAAATAAACTTGTGGGGAACAGAACGCTTCATGTTGTTGTTCCTGATGGACTGTCATTCGAGAAAGAGACTCTCAATGTTATTTATGGTGTTCCGACTGAATTGCCTCTGAAAGCAACATACAAGGGTAATGCGGTTTGTATAAATGCAGGAGATGTTGTTATTGTAGCAAAACCGGAAACATCATGTGACCCGGACAAGTTGAACGAATTAATATTTGATGCAAAAGAAGAGTCCGGCATTCGCAATGCTGTTGTGGCCGCGATGCTTTTGAACGATGATGACGGATACTCATATTGTGAAATAAATGTAAGTATATACAAATCCGATGAAGCGGTCTTCGATTTTAAGAAAGCTACCGGCGGCGACCGCATGTTTGCTTGGAATCGTGAAGTTTCTAATTCCACAACGAAAGATGATAAGTATTATCGTGTGGTTGATCCGAACAAGGATATGGATGTATCCTATACATTTGCTATGGATATGAGAGAAATACCGATTCCGGATAAAATAGAGCCGATGATAAAATTGCTTCCGGGCGGAACCGTGGAAGGTGTTACGGCGTGGGATTTTCTGCTTCAGCTCGCAGAACGAGTCAGTGTGCTGACAGAGGTGAGAATAAAATTAAAAATTGATCCGGAGTTTGATGTTGATTATTCTGAAATGACAATAGTAAATGAATATTTCAGGATGACGAGCGCTGACTATAATAAAGATGATCATACTTTGACAATTGTTTGCAATTGGAACAAGCAAAGCAAGCCGATAGATCCCGCAACCGCCAACCCGATTTGTGTTCTCAGCGGAATAAAGCTTACACCGAAAGCGGGAGCTAAGTGGGATGATAAGGATTGCCTCAATGTTATAAATTCAGGCAATATAAGCTATGATATATATCTTCGTTCAAGCAATGTGTACAGTATTGCAAGCGATCCGGAGAATCAAGAAAAATACGATCTGTATCCCTTTATTAATCCCAATGACGAGACGGAAAAAGGCGCACGTTTTGGAGCCGAATATACTTCGTTTGAAGATAAGTTCACTTTGGACAAGTCGCGGCTTGAGGGGTGGGTCTTGTCAGATGACAACCGCAGCTATTACTATGTTAATAATGTTCCTGTAACCGGTATAAAGAAAGTTCCTGGCTATAATGATGAGGGACATTACTATTACTACAGCTTCGATGAAAATGGAGTCTGTCAGGGCAAGGTATCTGGATTGTTCGAGCAGGATGGAGATTCCTTCTACGCGGTTAACGGTGAATTGAAAACCGGTTGGTGCCCGATTGAAAATGCAAGCGGCGGAACGGACAACTATTATTTTGATCCGAAAAGTGGAAAAGCAGTTGACGGTAATCAGAAAATAGGTGGATACAACTATGTGTTTGCCAATCATATTTTGGTTCGCGGAGATCTTATAAGAGATAATGAGGGAACCAGATATATGTGGGCGGGAAGTTGGGCTTCACAAAAGTGGATGACAATTGACGGTCAGAAGTACTATTTCCGTTCGAGCTACTATGCGGCTACCGGTGCGTATGCTTTCAATATTCAAAATAAAAATGTGTTTTATATTTTTGATGATAATGGAGTTTGGCAAGAAAATTTTTCGGGATTTTACGAAGACAAAGTAAAAGGAAAAACACGATTAGTCGAAAATGGTATTGTTGTTGATTATCCTGGACTTGTTTTTGTTGACGGATATTACTATTATTTCGCCTATGACGACAGTTATGGGACTATGGTAAAAAATGGTACATACTGGGTGGATAAAACAAACGGTCTTATGAAAGAGGGGAATTATATATTCGATAAATATGGTCGAATGTTAAATCCTCCGGAACATAAACACACCGAAGTTATTGATGCGGCGGTTGAACCTACCTGTACTGAGCCGGGTAAAACGGAAGGTAAACACTGTTCTGCTTGCGGTGCGGTTATTGTTGCACAGACCGAGATTCCGGCAAAAGGACATAAAGAAGAAATCCGCGGTGTAGTTGATGCAACGCTGACAGAGGACGGATATACCGGCGATAAGTATTGTTCTGTTTGCGATAAATTTCTTGAAAAAGGCAAGATAATTCCCAAAACCGGTGCAAAGGTAACATGGATTGTTGACGGGAAAGAAACCGAAGAGATTTATGAAAAGGGCCTAACGCCGTCATACAAAGGAACAACGGAAAAGCTCGGCGATGCATATTATCACTATGAGTTTGCCGGTTGGTCGCCAGAGATAAAGACTGTTGACGGCGATGCAACATACACAGCAATCTTCAATAGAGTCGGAAACACCGGTTGGGTTGATGAAGCCGACGGAAGAACATACATCGTTAATGGCGAAAAGGCATATTGCGCTCAGTGGGCAACCGTTGAAAGTAACGAATATTACTTTGATAATTCCGGATATATTGTTACCGGTATTCAGAAGCTTACAAAAGACGGTCTTGAAGCAAGATATGTCTTTGATATGAATGGCGTATTCCAGAGCGACGTTACCGGTGTTTACAGCGTCGGAAATGATACCTATTGGCTCAACAGCGGTATCATCGAAGAAGAAGCCGGCTTGAAGCGCGTTGTCAAGGAGAACGGTGAAGTTAACTATTATTATTTCGTTACCTCAGCTGACAAAGAAGCAAACAAAGACAAAGATCTTGACTTCACGCCGAGCAAAGCAGTTAAGGGAAATAAGGTTGATTTCTGGATAACAAAAACAAACGGTCTCAGCCTTCCGGAATGGGGATATTTCTTCGATGAAAACGGAGTTATCTTGCATGACGAGGACACCAGCAAGAACGGAATTTTGAAAGATGGCGAAGACCTCTATTACTATGTTGATGGTATTAAGGCTCCTGCTGGTATGATAAAGGTCGGTAATGACTATTACTATGTGAGAAGCAATGGACAGCTTGTTGTTAACCGCAGTTATTACTGTTCAAACAATCATGGCTTGATGGCAGACGGTACTTACACATTCGATGAAGAAGGCAGACTTAAGATCGAGATTCCGAAGAATGGAATAGTCAGCGAGAATGACAGCCTTTACTATTACAAGGATGGCAAGCTCAATTACGCAGGACTTATCGAGATCAATGGCTCGTATTACTATGTCCGCACAAGCGGCGAGGTCGTTCACGGAAGAAAGTACTGGATCACCAAGACCAACGGTCTTATGCCGGAAGGCTCGTATGAGTTTGATGCTGACGGAAAGATGATTAATCCTCCCAAGCCCACCGATCCTTCGGAAAAGAAGAATGGAATAGTCAGCGAGAATGGCAGTCTTTACTATTACAAGGATGGCAAGCTCAATTATGCGGGACTTATCGAGATCAATGGCTCATATTACTATGTCCGTACAAGCGGAGAGGTTGTTCACGGAAGAAAGTACTGGATCACCAAGACCAACGGCCTTATGCCTATGGGCTCGTATGAGTTCGATGCAGACGGAAAGATGATCAATTCTCCCAAGCCCACCGATCCTTCGGAAAAGAAGGACGGAATAGTCAGCGAGAATGGCAGCCTTTACTATTACAAAGATGGCAAGCTCAATTATGCGGGACTTATCGAGATTGAGGGCTCGTATTACTATGTCCGCACAAACGGCGAGGTCGTTCACGGAAGAAAGTATTGGATTACCAAAACCAATGGTCTTAAGGCGATGGGTTCGTATGAGTTTGATGATGACGGGAAGATGGTAGTTAATGTCTAACTTTCGCCTGACCCGAGGCAGATAAAAATGTTTCGGGTCAGGGTAAAGTAAAAGGGGCAAGAAGTTTGTTAAAATCGGTCGTCCGGCAAGCGACTGAAAATTTTGAAGCCAAATCTAAATAAGAGGGAATGAATGAATGAAAATCAATTTGAAACGAATAGGTTCTTTTGTGCTTGCGCTGGTAATAGCACTGTCCGCACTTCCGGGTTTTGTGCTTACTGCCAAAGCGGCAGGTACAACACTTCAGACGATTGACGGACTTGGGGCAACATATACAACCCCATCAAAAGGCAAGGCTGAATGGTCTGCAAACGGTACTACTATAGTTGGAAAGGCAACCGGACATAATGTGAAAATAATTCCAATAAGTGACAAAACGACTTTAACTTTCACAAATAATTCGGGAAGTAAGGCCACTTTGAAATTTCATTATGAGTTGGAAAACGATGATTTGGAAAACGGCGGCTCTCTGAGTGGGGCTATTAGTGGACCCCAAGGTAACTATAATGCGGAGCTCGATGCGGGAAAGAGTATTTCGATAACGCTTACATCACCCAAAGGCGAATCTAATACCAATAAATTAACAATTTCCGGACTTTCGCTTATAAGAGCCGATGCCGGAAATGTGACGACGACCTTCAAACCCGCCGAGAACGGAAGTTTCAAAGTTGCTGCTGGAAGCGGATCTGCTCAAGAGGTTACGGAGGAGATATCTAAAACGACAGCGGCGGGAAGCGAATATACTGTTACGGCAACCGCGAACGATGGCTATATATTCTTTGGCTGGTACAATGTGGAGAAAAATACGGTGCTGAGTACAGATGCAACTTATACATTCAGCGCATCTGCGAATATGACGATATCACCAAAGTTTGTGGCAAATACAACTGCATTTTTTGGCGTTGGTGCGTTGAAGTTCATTAATCTTAATGAAGCATGTGCATATGCACATGCCGGCACGCAGAAAACAGTAATTTTGCTCAACAGCGGTACTATCAGCGGAAATTATATCATCCCCGACGATGTTACTCTGCTTATACCGTTTGATGAAGTGGGGACACTTTATACCACGACACCGATAGCCACTAGATCCACAGCGGCAGCCAAGCCTTTCCGAACGTTGACCATGGCAGAAGGCAGTTCTGTTACGCTTGCAAGCGGAGCGTCTATCAGTGTCGGCGGACAGTACTATGCGGCCCAGGGCGGTGCACAAGGAAAAATCGTCGGCCCTCACGGCTTCATAAAAATGGAATCCGGCAGTGCCATAACAGTGAAGAGCGGTGCGAGCCTGTATGCATGGGGATTCATCTCCGGCAGCGGCGCCGTTACGGTTGAGTCCGGCGGCTCTGTCTATGAGTGGTATCAGGTTCTGGACTTCCGCGGCGGCAGTGCCTCCAGTGAAATGGGTAATAAAGTGTTCCCGTTTAACCAGTATGCGGTTCAAAACGTGGAGGTGCCGCTAACACTTCATGCCGGTGCAACCGAGACGGTTTATACTGCGGTATATGCCATGCGGCAAATCAATCCCACATCAATCCCGTTTATTGCCGACGATGGCATGTTCAAGCTTCGTTCCGGAAGCCTTACCAAGGCATATGACGGCAGCACGGACAGAGTTATCTATACGATCGACGGCACGGCCGAGGTCAACAGCTTGAACCTGAAACTGGCGGGCATGAGCGTCAGCTCCAGCAGCTATGTTTTACCGCTTACAAATAATATGACCATAAACCTGACCTCCGGCAGCAAACTGACTGTCAATCAGACGGCGGCTCTGCTTCCCGGCGTACAGGCGTCAATTGCAAAGGGCGCCGAATTAAGGGTGTCCGAAGGAAAGAGCATCTATATCTATGATGTGGACGAGTGGGGCAGCTATTGCAGCGGTGGCGGAAATGAACATTTTGTTCCGGTGGTCTACGCACCCGGCAGGACAGGCGAGCGCGCACCGCTTGCCGATGCAAAGGTGGACGTCAACGGAACACTGACCGCAAACGGCGGCGTTTATACCACCGCAAGCGGTGCAGATATCTGCTCCTCCGAGGGAACCGGTCAATATGTCCAGCAGGGTAAACTCGGCAAGGAAGCAAAAACATATCAGTACACGCAGAGCGGTTCCGACGTGACAGCCCACGAGATTCCGATTACTCCCGCAAAGCTTCACAACACTAACGGCACTTATACCGAAACCAAGGGTTCACAAGCCGGCGATACATACTTGGTGTATGATGGCATATGGGCTTTGAAAAAGAATAACATCACAATTACCTTTAACGCTAATGGCGGCACGGGCGAGATGGCAGCTTTAATGGCGAACCCCGGTTATGATAAGCAGCTCAGCTCCAACACATTCACTCGTGAGGGTTATACGTTTACCGGCTGGAATACCAAGGCTGACGGCACAGGCGCGAATTATGCCGACGGGGCAACAGTGAAATTCGATGTTGATACCACGCTCTATGCGCAGTGGACGCAGAAACCGGTTATAACCTTTGATGCCAACGGCGGCGAGGGAAATATGGGCGCCCAGACTGTGAATCCCGGCGTGTCTGCCGCACTGTCTGCCAATACTTTCACCCGAGCTGACTATGACTTTGCAGGATGGAACACCAAGGCTGACGGCACCGGCACGGCCTATGCCGACAAGACAAACATCACCACCAACAAAAATGTCACCCTCTACGCCCAGTGGAAGCTGCACAAGTATCATGTCCGCTGGCTCAATTTGAATGGCGCTGTCCTAAAGGAAGGTTACTATACCTGTGAGGAAAACGCAGGGTACGATATGTGGTTTGAGACAGACCCGGAACCCACAATGCCCGAGGATGAAAACTACACCTATAAGTTCCGGAATCGCTGGACTCCCTATGATGAGACGAAGAACGGCTGGGGCTTCTACCCGCATGAGGACGTTGATTTCACGGCGGAGTACAACAAGTTTAAAAAGCTCACCGTCACTTTTGATGCCAACGGCGGCATCGGTACGATGGATTCGGTAAAGATCGTCAACGGCGAGTCTGGCGAGTATTACACGCTTCCCGAATGTGGTTTTACCCGCGAAGGTTATGTCTTCGGCGGCTGGTTGATCACCGGTGCTGTCAAGAGAACTGAATTTGGCGACAAGGAATACCTCAATGATGAGCTTTGGACATGGCCAGAGCTGCTTGCAATATCCGACCTGACACTCAAGGCAAGCTGGAAGCACGCCGACGGTTGGTTTACGGATGATAACGGCAAGCAGTACTACAAGAACGGCGAGCTGCAGAAGACAGGCTGGACAGTCATTGACGGCAAAACCTACTATCTGGACACTGAAACCGGATATGCCGCAACGGGTATCGCTGCGTTGATCCCGCAAGGCGGAAACGAAAAATCTCGCTGCGTCTTTGACGCTGAGGGCGTATTCCAGAGCAACGTTACCGGTGTTTACAGCGTCGGAAATGATACCTATTGGCTCAACAGCGGTGTCATCGAAGAAGAAGCCGGCTTGAAGCGCGTTGTCAAGGAGAACGGTGAAGTTAACTATTATTATTTCGTTACCTCAGCTGACAAAGAAGCAAACAAAGACAAAGATCTTGACTTCACGCCGAGCAAAGCAGTTAAGGGAAATAAGGTTGATTTCTGGATAACAAAAACAAACGGTCTCAGCCTTCCGGAATGGGGATATTTCTTCGATGAAAACGGAGTTATCTTGCATGACGAGGACACCAGCAAGAACGGAATTTTGAAAGATGGCGAAGACCTCTATTACTATGTTGATGGTATTAAGGCTCCTGCTGGTATGATAAAGGTCGGTAATGACTATTACTATGTGAGAAGCAATGGACAGCTTGTTGTTAACCGCAGTTATTACTGTTCAAACAATCATGGCTTGATGGCAGACGGTACTTACACATTCGATGAAGAAGGCAGACTTAAGATCGAGATTCCGAAGAATGGAATAGTCAGCGAGAATGACAGCCTTTACTATTACAAGGATGGCAAGCTCAATTACGCAGGACTTATCGAGATCAATGGCTCGTATTACTATGTCCGCACAAGCGGCGAGGTCGTTCACGGAAGAAAGTACTGGATCACCAAGACCAACGGTCTTATGCCGGAAGGCTCGTATGAGTTTGATGCTGACGGAAAGATGATTAATCCTCCCAAGCCCACCGATCCTTCGGAAAAGAAGAATGGAATAGTCAGCGAGAATGGCAGTCTTTACTATTACAAGGATGGCAAGCTCAATTATGCGGGACTTATCGAGATCAATGGCTCATATTACTATGTCCGTACAAGCGGAGAGGTTGTTCACGGAAGAAAGTACTGGATCACCAAGACCAACGGCCTTATGCCTATGGGCTCGTATGAGTTCGATGCAGACGGAAAGATGATCAATTCTCCCAAGCCCACCGATCCTTCGGAAAAGAAGGACGGAATAGTCAGCGAGAATGGCAGCCTTTACTATTACAAAGATGGCAAGCTCAATTATGCGGGACTTATCGAGATTGAGGGCTCGTATTACTATGTCCGCACAAACGGCGAGGTCGTTCACGGAAGAAAGTATTGGATTACCAAAACCAATGGTCTTAAGGCGATGGGTTCGTATGAGTTTGATGATGACGGGAAGATGATTTTAGGCTAAATCAGGATTTTATCTGCTAATTACTGTAGAGGCATTTTTGCCTCTACAGTATTGGTCTTTGTATTGGTGTGATTTTTTGAAAGTTTTACAGATAAATAATGTCTATCGTGCAGGAAGTACAGGAAAACTGACAGGACTTCTACATGATGCCCTCATAAATGATGGCTTTGATTCAATAGTTTTATATGGACGCGGATTCACTGTGAATGAGAAAAATGTTTACCGCGTGTGCAGTGATATCTATGGGAAGCTAAACAGTGCAGTTTCTATGTTGAGCGGAATAAGGTATGGTGGGTGTGTATTATCTACCCATCGGGTTATTGAGCTGATAGAACATGAGCATCCGGATATAATTCATGTTCAGTGCATTAATGGGAATTTTGTAAACATATATAAATTGATAGAATATTTAAAAAAATCAGGCATACCAACAGTATTGACTTTACATGCAGAGTTTATGTATACTGCAAACTGCGGACATTCATTTGATTGTGACCGTTGGAAAATAGGTTGCGGAAATTGTCCAAGACTGAGTGATGCAACAAAGAGTATGTTTTTTGATAGAACACATGAGAGCTTTTTAAAAATGTCTGAGGCTTTTTCTGGCTTTGGCTCACGAATCAGTGTAGTATCTGTTTCTCCGTGGCTTATGGAGCGTGCGAAAAAGTCGCCGATTCTTGCTGATATGAAGCACGAAGTAATACTAAATGGTGTTGATACGGAAATTTTTCATTGTAGCAGTAAAAATAGAGTGAAACGTGAACACAATATTGAGAATGAAACGGTGCTTTTTCAGGCAACATCTATGTTTAGAGACAAGCCTGGAGACCCCAAGGGTGGAGCTTTTATAATAGATCTTGCAAACAGATTACGTGATTTACCAGTCAAAGTAATCATTGCAGGAAAATATGAGATATCTGGTAAAATACCAGAAAATATGATTTTGCTTGGAGAAATAAATGATCAAAATCTATTAGCGGAATACTACAGTATGGCGGATATAACTGTGCTGACGAGCAGGCGTGAAACATATTCGATGGTGTGCGCCGAGAGTTTGTGCTGTGGAACTCCGGTGATGGGTTTCTGTGCCGGGGCGCCGGAAATGATTTCCATCCCGGAATATAGCAAATTCGTGACATATGGTGATATGGATGGATTAGAAAGATGTATAAAGAATTTTATAACATCAAAAAAATCTTTTTCAAGCATGGAGATTGAAGCAAGAGCAAAAGAGAGGTACTCCAAGGAGATTATGATACGCCAGTATGAGGACTTATATCGGAGGATGGCATGCATCGAATAAAGCAAGGACTATTATATTCTGATTATCTGTTGGGTGCGGCAATAATAATTTGTCAGCTGTTTGGGCAATCCGAACTCACAAGTATATTCTTTGTGGGAATATTATTTGCTTCAGCCATTATTTGGATATATACGCTTACGGAAAGGATAACGAATCTTGACGTCCTGGCAATTTTTATACTTATCACTGCTTTTATGAGTGTAACACTGAATGGTATGTTGTCGGGATTTTCCCCATCTTTTGCTTATTATAAAAAGTATATTATGTTTTGCTGCACGATTATATTCTTTTCTGCGGCCGCAAAAATAGAACGCAAAGATAAGTTCGCTTTGTTTTTGGAGTATTTGTATATCGGAATTGGAATTTTTCTGATGTTTATGTATATTACACAGAACAAAAAGATGCATATACTTAACGGACTTTATACAAATTATTTGACATTCCGCTTTACGAATCCGAATCTTACAGCACTGTTTCTTTCCTGTATGATAATGTTTTTGATAACAATGTTCTTTGATGAGAAAAATAAGGCAAGAAAGGTTGTCCTTTTGATTGCGGCAATAGTTGAAATGGTATTTTTATATCAAACTTTGTCTAGAAATTCTCTATTGGCGGTTGCAATTTTCTTGTGTCTTTCGATTATATTTGCCATCACTAAGAAACAGTTAAGATTAAAGAAATGGTTTTTAGCCTTATCTGCTGTTGCGCCACTCATATTTGTGGTTGTATATATGCAAATCATAAACGCCCAAACTTTGACAAAAATATTTTCGTTCATGATCGGCGAGGGGAAAGCCCTGGATTCGAGATTTTTTATTTGGGGAAATGCAATTGATGAACTTATGAGTTCGCCTATAATGGGTGCTTATTATCAAATAAGTAACGGAACAGGAATGTCTCAGTTACATAACACCCATATAGATATTCTTGTTTCTTATGGAGTCCTTACTTTTATATTGGTCTGCATTTTTTTGTATAAATTGATGGAATCTGTGCTTTCAAATAACGATTGCGGTATGAACACAATGATGTTAATTGGATTTATTTGTGTGCTGTTTTTAGGCATGGGTGAGGCTGCTGTTTTTTCCGGGGGAATGGGGATATATCTTTTTGCTGGTGTGTTTCTGATTGTAAAGAAACCAAATTTGGCCATTAATGCATGTAATATGCAAATTGGATCAGATGCGGACGATTCGACATTTCCCAATGGTATGGCGGATGATTGACTTTTGGCGATAAGTAACTGCTGTTACTATTATAGTTAGTTTAGGCTTTTAATTAGTTACGAGGTGTTTTATGAGAATAGCCATGCTCTCAAACTTCTTTAACAAGCATCAGCAGCCGGTATCTGATGCTTTTGCAAAGACGCCGAATGTTGTTTACAGATTTATTGAAACTGAAAGAATCCCACAGGAGAGGTGCATACTTGGGTGTGATGATAATTGTGTGTATGTAGACAGAATATATGAAAGCAGTTATCAGATGAAAGTGTGCATGGATTTTATTTACAAAGCAGATGTGACAATTATAGGTTCTGCTTCACAAAGTCTAATAAAAGATCGGCAGAAAAATGGGAGATTGATTTTCAGATATTCAGAGAGACCGTTGAAAAACGGATTTGAACCGATAAAGTATTTTCCGCGGATTATAAAGTGGCGAAAGATGAATCCGATAGATAAACCAATTTATATGCTCTGTGCCAGTGCCTTTACTGCCGGAGATTATGCTAAATTTGGCTTATTTAAGAGAAAGTGCTACAAATGGGGCTATTTCCCGGAGATGCGGCGGTATGATAGCGTCAATTACGTTATGCGGCAAAAGGATAAAAAAATGTTGCTCTGGTGTGGCCGCTTCCTTGATTGGAAGCACCCTGACGATGCGATAGAAATAGCTGAACGGTTGCGGGATGCGGGATATAATTTTTCGTTAAAGCTTATCGGCAGTGGTGAGATGGAACCTTTGCTACGCAAAAGGATCAAAGAAAGCAATCTTGAAAATAATGTTGAGCTTTTAGGGACGATGTCCCCTGAAAGTGTGAGAGATGTTATGGAAAAGGCGGGAATCTTTCTTTTCACAAGCGACCGAAAAGAAGGTTGGGGTGCTGTGTTGAACGAGGCGATGAACAGCGGCTGTGCGGTTATTGCAAGCCATTTGGCCGGTGCCACACCGTATCTTGTCGAGGATGGTAGAAACGGATATGTCTATGAATCCGGTAATGTTGACGAGCTTTATAGAAAGGTGAGATATCTTCTCAACTGCCCGGAAAAACAGGATGAACTTGGAATGTCTGCTTATTCTACTATAGCAGAGCTTTGGAACGCGGATGTTGCTGCTGAGCGATTTGTAAAACTTTCAAACGCAATTCTTGAAGGAGATAAAACTCCGGATTTATTTTCAACGGGACCGTGCAGCTGCGCAGAAATAGTCCGAGAGGATTGGTATAAAAAATGAAGCTGAAATCACTGAAACGCAGGATGTCTATATATGCAGTGAATCGTATCTTGGTTGGAACTCGTTACTTTTCGGCAAAAAGGAGGCTTCTGCAATCTGTCGGGTGTCAAATCGGGGAGAATACAAAAATTGTCGGACCTATTTTTTGCACGGGGACTCTTTGCATCGGCGCGAATTGCTGGATCGGACGTAACCTTACTGTCCACGGAAATGGTTCGGTTATCATTGGTGACAACTGCGATATTGCTCCTGATGTCACATTTTTTACCGGAGGACACATAGTAGGAACAACTGAACGCAGAGCCGGCGTAGGGGAATCTTATAAAATAGCTGTTGGCAATGGAACATGGATAGGCGGTCGTAGTACAATACTGGGAAATACAACAATTGGAGATGGTTGTGTTGTTGCAGCGTGCGCCTGCGTTGTAGGAGATGTAGAGAAAAATGTCCTGACAGGCGGGGTCCCCGCAAAGAAGATAAGAGATTTATAATATGAGCAATATTTTTACTGGAAAAAAGGTCGCGAAAAATGCGGGATGGATAATCGCCGGTAAGGTGTATCATCTTTTACTGTCATTTTTTATAGGGTTACTTACAGCGAGATATCTCGGCCCTGACAATTACGGCCTTGTAAATTATGCGGCTTTGTACACAAGCTTTTTTACATCGCTTTGCACTCTTGGAATAAATTCAATAATAGTAAAAAATTTTGTAGATCATCCGGATGAAGAGGGTGAGGCGCTCGGAACAGCCCTTTTGCTCAGAGCTGTATCGAGTACTTTATCGGCTGTGATGATAATTGCTTTTGTCGGAATAATTGACTCCGGCGAACCGCTGACTATAACAGTTGTCGCGCTTTGCAGTCTTTCGCTTTTATTTCAGATATTTGACACAATCAATTATTGGTTTCAATCGAGGCTGAACTCAAAATATTCGGCAATCGCAACGGCTGTGTCGTATACAGTGGTTTCGATTTATAAAGTTCTTCTATTTGTTTTTGATAAAAATGTTAAATGGTTTGCCGTAGCAACAGCGATTGATTATGCTGTGGCAGCTGTTGCATTGTTGATAATATATAAAAAATGCAGAGGTCCACACTTCTCATTTTCGATAAGAAAGTCGAAAGAACTGCTTTCTAAAAGTAGAAGTTTCATTCTTTCCGGACTGATGGTTTCGATTTATAACTGTACTGATAGATTTATGCTAAAACATATGCTTTCTGATTCGGCTGTCGGTTATTATTCGGTGGCTTCGAGCGTTTGCGCAATGTGGGTATTTCTTCTATCGGCAATAATTGATTCATTCACTCCGACGATAATGCAAGCGCATAAAATCGATTTGAAGCTATATGATAGAACTAACAAACAACTGTATGCAATAGTTTTTTATGTTTCAGTGATTGTATCGGTAATAATTACTGCAGGTGCAAAAATAATAATCGGATTATTATATGGTGAAGCATATCTTCCAGCTGTTGAGCCGTTGAGAATAATAACTTGGTATACGGCTTTTTCGTATCTCGGAGTTGCAAGAAATGCATGGATGGTTTGCGAGGACAAGCAGAAGTATCTTAGTCCTATATATATAGGTGCAGCGCTGACCAATGTGGTTTTGAATTGGCTGTTTGTTCCGCGTTGGGGAGCATCAGGTGCAGCCTTGGCTTCATTGATAACACAGGTCAGCACAGTGTTTGTTTTTCCGTTTTTTATAAAAGGCCTTAGGGCAAACGGAGTGATGATGCTTGAGGCTTTGTGTCTGAAAGATGTATTGCCTAAAAAGTTTTTTGGAGGAAGCAATGATTGATTTTAAAAACAAACTACTTTTAATCACCGGCGGAACTGGCAGCTTCGGACATGCTGTACTTGACCGTTTTTTGGAAACTGACATAGAGGAAATAAGAATACTCTCTCGCGATGAAAAAAAGCAGGATGATATGCGGCATGCTTATCAACTGGCATATCCGGACTGTGCAAATAAAATCAAATTTTACATAGGTGATGTTCGCGATTACCGTTCTATAGCTCCTGCGTTCCGCGGAGTGGATTATGTGTTTCATGCCGCGGCACTTAAACAGGTTCCGTCCTGCGAGTTCTATCCGATGGAGGCGGTAAAGACCAATGTTATCGGTTCGAATAATGTTATAGATGCCTGCGTGGAAAACCATGTCAAAAAGGCGGTGTTTCTTTCGACCGACAAAGCGGCGTATCCGATAAATGCTATGGGCATGACAAAAGCCGTGATGGAGAAAAATGTTATAGCTCGATCGCGACAGATGTTGGCGGATGATCCTGTGCTGTGTCTGACACGTTACGGAAATGTTATGGCATCACGCGGATCGGTCATTCCGCTGTTCTGCGAGCAGATAGAGGAAGGGAAACCGCTTACTGTCACAAACCCTGATATGACACGGTTTATGATGACACTCAATGATGCAGTGGATCTTGTGCTTTATGCATTCGAAAATGCGGGGCAGGGCGACTTGTTTGTCCAAAAAGCTCCGGCTGCAACAATTGAAACGCTTGCGCGTGCTATACTTGAACTGAGGCAATCTAATGTCGGCATGTCTGTTATAGGCACACGCCATGGTGAAAAGGTCTATGAGGTGCTTGTAACAGAGGAGGAAATGCTCAGAGCAGAGGATCTTCCAGGATTTTTCCGCATACATGCGGATAACCGTGATCTTAATTATGACAACTATTTTAAAAATGGAAGCAAAGCTCTTGAGACTGTCGGACAATATACATCTCACAACACACAGAGGCTCGATGTGGAAGGTATGAAGAATTTGCTCAGAAAGCTCAAACTATTTGGGGGAGACTGCTGATGAATATACTTGTTACGGGAGCTCGCGGGTTTGTTGGGAGAAACCTTGTTGAGTCGTTAAAGAATATCAGGGACAACAAGGATCGCACAAGACCGGAACTCAAAATAGATAATATTTTTGAGTATGACATCGGTACAGATTCCGCTGAGCTTGAAAGATTTTGCAAAGATACCGATTTTGTTTTTGACTTTGCCGGAGTAAACAGACCGAAGGACAGCAGCGAATTTGTGACAGGAAATGTGGGATTCACATCAGAGCTGATTGGGTTGCTCGAAAAGCATAACAATACTTGTCCGATAGTTTTTTCGTCATCCGTTCAGGCAACTCTTGCAGGGCGGTATGCAAACAGTGAATACGGTAAATCAAAGCTTACGGCGGAAAATCTGTTCCTTGACTATGCAAACAGAACGGGCGCACGCGTACTCGTATATCGCTTTCCGAACCTTTTCGGTAAGTGGTGCCGCCCTAACTATAACAGCGTCGTAGCGACATTCTGCAATAATATTGCAAATGATTTGCCTATAAGCGTCAGCGATCCGGATATAGAGTTGGAGCTGCTTTATATTGACGATCTTGTCGGTGAGATGTTAGATGTCATAAACGCAAAAGAACACAGATGTAATTTCGAGGGAGCAAACACGATTGAATCGGACAGCGGTAAATTTTGCACCGTGCCGATAACTCATCATGTTACGCTCGGCAGAATAGTTGAGATTCTCAACACATTCAAGAGTCAGCCGGACACGCTCGTGATGCCGGATATCCCGGCAGGAAGCTTTGAAAAAAAGCTGTATAGCACATACCTGTCGTATTTGCCGCGTGAAAAAGCAATTTCCGCTTTGAAAATGAATGTTGACGCTCGCGGCAGCTTTACGGAACTGTTGAAAACCGCCAATTGCGGGCAGTTCAGCGTCAATATATCAAAACCCGGCATAACAAAGGGCGAGCACTGGCACAACAGTAAATGGGAGATATTTATTGTGGTTTCTGGTCATGCGCTGATACAGGAACGACGAATAGGGTCGGATGAGATATTGAATTTCGAAGTGAGCGGAGAAAAGATAGAAGCTGTGCGTATGCTTCCCGGATATACGCACAATATAATAAATCTCAGTGATAATGAGGATTTAATAACGCTTATGTGGGCGAATGAACAGTTCGATCCTTTACACCCGGACACATTCGGAGAGGCGGTGGAAAGATGAAAGATTTTGAAAATATAAGCTTTAAAAATAACGGAAAGCTGAAGCTTCTGATAATAATAGGCACGAGACCTGAGATAATCAGACTCTCAGCCGTGATAACAAAATGCAGAAACTATTTTGATTGCATACTCGCCCATACCGGCCAGAATTATGACTATAGTCTGAACGGAGTTTTCTTTCACGACCTGAAACTTGATGATCCGGACGTGTATATGGATGCCGTCGGAGATGATCTCGGCGCGACGATAGGCAACATAATAAATTATTCCTATAAGTTAATGCAGAAAATAAAGCCGGATGCACTCCTTATACTCGGCGACACGAATTCCTGCCTTTCGGCAATACCGGCAAAGAGACTCCATATCCCGATATTCCATATGGAAGCCGGAAACAGGTGCAAGGATGAGTGCTTGCCGGAAGAGACTAACAGACGCATAGTTGATATAATTTCCGATGTGAACATGGCTTATTCTGAGCACGCGCGCCGTTATCTTGCCGAGTGCGGACTTCCCAAGGAAAGGACATATGTTACCGGCTCCCCAATGGCTGAAGTGCTCCGCGCAAACCTCGCAGAGATAGAGAAAAGCAATGTGCTTGAAAAATTAGATGTGCAGTCAGGAAAATATATATTACTCTCTGCCCACAGGGAAGAAAATATTGATACAGAGAAAAATTTTCTGTCGCTGTTTTCTGCAATAAATGAACTCGCGGCTATGTATGATATGCCGATACTGTATTCGTGCCACCCGAGAAGTAGGGAGAGACTGAAAAAGAGCGGGTTTGTTCTCGACAGCCGCGTCAGATGCCATGAACCGTTTGGCTTTCACGATTACAACAAGCTTCAGCTCAATGCCTTTGCGGTCGTTTCCGACAGTGGCACGCTGCCCGAAGAAAGCAGCTTCTTTACGAGTATCGGAAAACCTTTTCCTGCGGTCTGTATAAGAACATCTACGGAGCGGCCGGAGGCTCTTGAGAAAGGTTGCTTCGTGCTTGCAGGGATAGATAAAACGGAGTTGCTACGCGCGGTAAAGCTGGCTGTTGAGATGAATGAAAATTCGGATTTCGGCACCCCTGTTGCAGATTACACAGATGAAAATGTGAGCGGCAGAGTGGTGAAAATCATTCAGTCATATACCGGCATTGTTGACAAGATGGTGTGGAGAAAATCCTGAATTTGATGCTCGTATTGATTTTTCTTTAAAATTCTACATATAGTAAACCGCTGATCAGCGCCGTCCGCAGACGTTTGAAATCAGCGGTTTGTTATATATACAGTTATATATTTTGCGAAAAATCCGCAATGGCGGCGAAAAACATCAAGAAAATAACGGCGGGCGAAAAATCGCCGACCGCCTGAAATATTTATAACGCAGCGTTATCAATCAAATAACCAAAAGACGGAATTCTTTCCGTTATTTATCCGCCGCTCTGCCCGTAAAATGTCGCCTGCGGGTGCACAAAACGGCGATAATCCGACCGCAGGGGAAAGACGATGCACAAAAGGTGGAAAAAAAGGCATCCCCGGCTTTTGCGGACAGGCTTATGGCGGTCCCCATCAATGATTAATAACGCTGCGTTAATAATTGAAGTATATCATTGAAAAATATATTTTGCAATGTCGATTTTTGCCAAAAAGCCGCAGACAAAACGGGCGCAATATAGCCCGAACATGCAAAAGCAGCCGCGCGGGCGACTGCTTTGCTTTATATCTGATTTATTCCGCGACTTTCATCGTCAGTTCGAGTATGCGTCTGACGCTCGTCTCAAGGTCGGCGCGGGTTATCTTGCCGTTTTCAAATGCGGCTTTCAGCTCCTCGGGCTCGCCGTCGCCCATCTTGACATCGTTGCCGGCGAGAACCTCGTCGGAGTGGCTGCTGTGGACGCCCCAGTCTGTTGTGACCATGCCCTTGAAGCCCCACTCGTTGCGGAGCATCTCGGTGAGCAATTCATGGCTCACCGAAGTGTGGCAGCCGTTGATGAGATTGTAGGAGGACATAATTGTCCACGGGTCAGCCTCTTTGACGCATATCTCGAAGCCGCGCAGATATATCTCCCTGAGCGCGCGCTCGGAAACTCTGGAATCGCATTCAAAGCGGTTCGACTCCCTGTTGTTGCAGGCAAAGTGCTTTACCGATGCGGCGATTTTCTGCGACTGGATGCCGCGCACATCGGCGGCGCAGCACTTTCCGGCGAGGAGTGGATCCTCGGAGAAATACTCGAAGTTGCGTCCGCACAGGGGATTGCGGTGGATGTTCATCGCGGGCGCGAGCCACACGCCGAGATTGTTCTCGCGCAGCTCCGCGCCGCCTGCCGCGCCGACTTCTTCAATGAGCTCCGTGTTCCATGTGCACGCGAGAAGCGTTGCGCAGGGCCATGCCGTGGTGGGCACACCAGTTGAAGCGTTGAGGCGCAGACCCGCAGGTCCGTCAGCAGTCGGGACGGGCGGCACATCAAGGCGTTTCATGCCGCCGAACGCGCCTGTGTTGCAGACGCCGGGCTGATTCTGATGCCCGCCGACAAAGTCGATAAGCTCGTCAACGGTGAACTGCTTTATAAATTCGTCGAGCGTCATATTTTCGCCGACTTCGTCAAACATGATCGTATCTTTGGGCGCGGTCGCTTCGATGGGAGCGTGTGTGCCGCGGGTGTAAACGGGTTCGCCCGTCGGGAGATTTTCAAAGCTGCCGTCCGCGAGCAGACGCTTTTCGAGCTTGAACGGTCTGCAGAACGGCTTCGATTCTTTTGTGATTATATCTTCGCTCAGCACGAAGTCGTAGCGGAGCTTTTCTGTCGCTCTGACGGAATTTCCGAGATAGAACGAGTATGTGCCTTTTTCGAGTACGAATGCTGATTTCTTTATCTTGCCGAGATCGTCGAAGCTCGCCATGTCGCTTATATCAAAGCTCAGCGCGATTGCCTCTGATTCGCCGGGGGAGAGCAGCTTCGTCTTTTTGAACGCGGCGAGCTCTTTTGCGGGCTTGCCGAGCTTGCCCTGCGGCGCGCTGTAATAGAGCTGAACGACCTCTTTACCGGGCACTTTGCCGATGTTTTTGACCGTCACCGCGGCGACTATCTTTCCGTCGCTCTCGCCGCAGAATGCGCCGCTGAACTCGAAATCAGTATAAGAGAGACCGAAGCCGAACGGATAGCGAACTTTTTCGGCGGCGCCGGGAATCGTCTCGAAATAGCGGTAGCCAACATATATATCATCGAAATAATCGAGATGCTCGAAGCCTGTCAGAAACTCCCGCGCATTTTGATATGAGTCGTAGGAGTCGGGGATAGTGTCTGCCAATTTGCCGGAGGGGTTGACATCGCCGCAGATAATATCAGCTATCGCCATGCCACCCTCGAGTCCGCCCTGCCAGCCGGAGATTATCGCGCCGACTTTTTCATTGTCCGCGAAATACTCGCAGTCAACGACTGCGCCGGAGTTCAGGACTATAACCGTGTTCGGAAAAGCGGCGGTGACGCGGTCGATGAGGCTCTTCTCCGTGTCCGAAAGGTAGTAGTCGCCGGGGATAGCCTTTCTATCAACGCCCTCCGCGGAGAAGCGGCTGAGGGTTATTATCGCGATATCCGCGTTCGCGGCTGCCTCCGCTATGAGCTCGTCGGGCATATGCGCCTCGGCAACATGCATGCTCGCGAAGGTGTCGTAGATTATATCGTCTTTCTCTTTGCAGAAGGACATGGCGTTGACCTTGTCCCATATCTTCTCAATCTGGGCGCGGGTCGGGATGCGCTTGCTCGCCTCCTTGACGTATTCTTTGTAGAACTCGACGGTCGGCTTGAACACGCTGACCTTGCCCTCGGCTTCCTTCTGACTGAATCCGTCATAGACATTGCGGGTGTAGGCGCAGAAAACGTCGCCACTTCCGCCGCCGCCCTTTATGTATTCTATAGTCGCCTTGCCGAAGAGTGCGACTCTTGTTCCGCGCATAAGCGGCAGAGTGTGAAGCCTGTTTTTGAGCAGAACCATACCCTCGCCGGCGGCCTTTCTCGAGAGCGCGGCGTGTTCGGGCGAACCCGTGACTTTTCTGCCGCCCGCGCCGAGCGGGATGCAGGGCTGATATCTGAATCTTGCGTATTTGTCCATAGCTGTTCTCCGTCCTTTATTGAATTTATTTAAGCTCACCTTGTGTTATTCTGTCGATGAAAATGCATTCCGACTCATACGAATCCGGCTTGTTTTCGTCTATTATAATCAGTCTGCCGCCGCGTTTGTCGCCGTAGGTGTGGTAGCCCGCGCCTGGGCTCTGAACGAGCTTTATGCCGTCGACTTCCATTGTGAATGTGTTAACATGGTCGTGGCCGAAGAATGCGGCGACTATATCGCCCGTTCTCTTCCAGCTCTCGAATTCGTCTCCGTTTTCGAGCGGCGGGCAGGGGGATTCGTGAATCTCGCCCTCGAGCAGTGCGCCGTCCGGGACGGAGTAGTGCTGCGCGCCGAGGCTGTATTCGCCGTCCGGGTCTTTTTTCAGGTTGCTATATTCCTGAATGACAGGGATATGCTGAAACAGCAGAGAGGGCACGGCTTTTCCGCCGTTCTGCGCCTTGAGTTCGGCGGCGCGTTTTTCGTACCATGCTATCTGATCTTTTTTTACAAAGCCGTATCCGGCGTCGTCTATAACATTGAACTCATCGTCCCTGACATAGTCACCCGAGTCGATGCACCAGATGTTCCAGGCGATATGCTTGCCGTCGGAAGACAAAATAGGCAAACTGCAATTCGCGCAGCCGGAGACATCCTCGTCGTTCATCGTGCTCCTGAAATTCTCGTATTCGGCGTATATACAGATCTGATTCTCTTTCGCGAGAAACGGCAATTTGGGCTGAGCCTCGGCATCGTGATTGCCGAAAACTATGGCGAGCGGGATATTTTTCTCCTCAATCGGCGCGACTATCTTTTTGATAGTATTATACATATATTCATATGTGAACTCCTGCCAGTAGCCGCTGATGTTGTCGCCGCCGAAAACGACAAGATCGGGATTTGCGATTTCGATGCATCGGCGAATGACATTTATCGTCTCTTTGCTCTTATTTATCGGTATCTGCCTGTCCTCTTCGTCGTCCATCTCGGGGTCTACCTCGTGGATATCCGTCAGATGCAGAATGCGGAATTTTCCGTCCGCGCCGAAGCGCAGGGGAGCCTGCTTTTCTTTTATATATTTCTTTGAATCCGGCAGCCCTTTTGCCATGCTGTTCCCTCCGATATTTGATACTGAAATTATATACTTGCTTCGACATTGTGTCAATAATTGTGTTGCATTCGCGATTCTGCGTTGTTTACTGTGCATAATTTAAAAAGTCCGTTTTTGGCAAAAGTGCATATTGCGAAAAGCAGAACGCGGTGATATAATTGATTTAATAACACGGTTTTCTAATTTGCAGATGAGGGGCGCGCTTTTTGAAAAATACACTTGATTCATCCATAGTCAAGCTGACGAATTACCGCTCTGTGTGGGGATACATACAAAAAAACAAGCAGGCGACAATTCCGCAGATAGCCAAAAGCATCGGGCTGAGCCTGCCGACCGTGACGCGAGCTATTGATTACGGTGTTGCGGAGGGAATTATTAATCCGGACGGAGTTATAGGTGCGGAACGCGGGCGCAAGGCGCAGGTATATAAGCTTAACGCGGACTATATGCATTTTCTGCTGATTTATCTTGACTCCGATGTTCTTTCATACAGAATCCATGATTTCAGAAGCCGTACTATCGGCAGCGGAAATATACCGATTTGTGACGAAAAAGTACTTTCGACGCTTGAGAATCTTGTTATGACAAGCGTTGCGGCCGATCCGCTCATAGCCATGACGGCGATAGCCGTTTCGGGCGTTGTCTGCAAGGGTGTTGTTATGGACTCGGCGGCATTCCCGTCGCTCAACCATGTCGATGTCGCCAAAAGGCTGAATGAAAAATTCGGACTGACGGTTCTTATTGACAACGACCTGCATGTCGCAACGAATGTGGCAAGAAAATATTCGAATTATCAGGAGGGCATAACCGTCCTCTATGCCTACGGCAAGCGCAAGAGCGGCTCGGGAATAATCGCGAACGGCGAGGTGCTCTGCGGCGCGTCGGGCGCTGCCGGCGAGGTCGAAAACATCCCGCGGCACACTCCGGACATTGAATCCGAGCGCATAGCTTTTTGCAGCGAACGCCTTCAGGCGATAATCGCGCTGATGAATCCGGGCAGAGTGGTTATATATGAGCTCGATGAGGGCATGGATACGGACAAGCTCATAGGTTTGATAAAGAGCAAAATGAAGCCTTATCTTCTGCCGGAGTTCAAGCTCGGTCGCGATTTCTTTGAGGACTGCTTCCTCGGGCTTAGCATCGTGTGTGAGGTTGGGATAAAACAGAGCCTACGGGAGAGACTTGATTTTTAAACAACGAGGGGAATTTCAACAATTCCCCTTATATCTCAAATAATTAATAACACTTCTTTAAGATATAACTTTACTTATTTGTAAATATTATAATATTGCGGCGGTTCTGAATTATTTTATGAATACTGCGGTACTTTGTTGGTGCCGCATATTAAAAGCTGAATTTATAACTTAATGTTATAATATAAATTGCTGCAAAGGAGGAGACAAGAAGAAGCAAAGAATAACAATGTCTATAATGTTTTTACAAAAACGAAAGGAGAACAGAGTAAAAGAAAACATTTAAAAAAGCGCTGAGCGTTATGCTCTGCCTGTGCATGATAATGTCCGTTATGGCGGCAGGGCTCAATGCCTTTGCGCAGGAGGAAGCGACCGCAGCGCTTGACGGCGCTGTCAGCGAAGCGGCTGCTCTTGCCGTATCCGATCCTACGGACGAAAAACCCGACGTTGACGCTATGGAGCGCACAAAGGTTAAGCATCCCTTCGGCGCCTCCAAAAAGTCGGTCAACAAGTCACTCAACAGAGTTGAAGATATCCTCTTTACGGCTCTGAGCGTTCCCGAGAACGGACTTACTCAGATGCTCTCCGATGGCGTTTACACCAACTACACCGTCGCCCTTATTGCAAAGAAGCTGTTCCCGCTCGTCGGCGGACTCACTTCTCTTGTTACAAAGGGCCCCAAGGATCTTGCATCCAAGCTTGATAAGGACACCTGCGCCGGCGCTATCGCGGCTCTTAACGCCGCGGCTGAGACCGTTGACGCAGATGGCAACACAGTCGGCAAGCTCGACGCATGGCAGTATCTCACCGTTGTTGACGGCGATTTCGGATTCATGGACGGCGACAGAGAGGGCTTCCTCGATGCAGTCGCATCGCTGTTCAGACCCCTTTCGCTCATCACCATGGTCATTACCCTTGAGAACACCTGCAACACCACCAGCGGCAACTACATCTACGGCGGATACGAGGAGCTCGTTCCGATTCTCGAAGTCCTCGGCGCGGACGGCATAATGTCCTCCGTTGAGTACACCGAGTATGTAAACGCAGGCGCAAACTCCGACGAGAAGATGGATCGCCGCATCCGCGGAATCCTCGTTCCCGTGTTCAATCTTATCGACACCATCGCCTCCGCCGAGTCTCCGCTCACCGAGGTTGTCAAGCTCATTCCGAAGGTCGCTTATGCAGTCGATTCCGGTATTCTCAACACCCAGATTCAGAGACTTATCGGCAAGCTCGGCATGGGTCTGGGCAGCAGTATCAATGTCGACCTCACCACCGAGGGTCTCTACAATATCCTCGCTCCCAAGCTCAAGGATATCGAGCTTCAGGCTGCCAAGACTGACGAGAACGGCGAAGAGACCGCCCCCGCAGTCACCCTTTCAATAAGCCTCGATAAGGACAAGTTCGTCTCCGCTATCAAGGATCTCTCCGGCTGCGGCGTTTATACCGCAAACGAGAGCATCGCACGCGGCAAGAACTGGTTCGTCAGCATCGACGGCGACGCGGCAGACGCATTTGTCGTTCTGTTCAGATATCTCCACTCCGAGCTCACTTCCGACAGCAACGCAGCAGCCATAAAGACCGCTGTCAAGGCTCTTGACATGAACTTTGCTCAGAGAATAGCTGTCAACTTCCTTGTTTCGATCGTGCTCTCGTCCTCTGCTGACGGCGCTCTCAGAACGCTCGTCTTCATGATTCCGATAGTCAAGGTCGGCGTTAAAATTGCAGGTTGGTTCGGCGCGTTCAAGAAATAAACCGAACGTCAAAAGGTAAAAACACAATTTCATAAAAGCAAGGTTCGGCGGAGCGTCATACGGCGTTCCGCCGCTTCTTTTTGCCAATTATAAATCAAACTGTTAAATCAACTAAAAACAGGGCTGTTTTTTCGGCATTTCGTACAACCCGCCGCTCTTGTTTTTTGTTTCACCTTATGTTAAAATCAAATTGTAAGATGTATAGACGCTTGATTTATAGAAACGCATTAAAGAGGGGAGTCGGCTTCCCTCTGTGCTTTAAACGAATTAATAACGCTGTGTTAATAATTATTAACAAACGCTTAATTACAAATAAATAAGCAATTAAGGAATTTATAACCTTTTTATAAATTAATTTCAAGGCAGAGGAGGAGAAACCCAAAAGAGAGATGAGTTAACAGCCCCCCCGTTTTAAAAACGAAAGGAGAACAAGTTATGAAAGCATTAAAAAAGACATTCAGCGTTATACTTTGCCTGTGCATGATAATGTCCGTTATGGCGGCAGGGCTCAATGCCTTTGCGCAGGAGGAAGCGACCGCAGCGCTTGACGGCGCTGTCAGCGAAGCGGCTGCTCTTGCCGTATCCGATCCTACGGACGAAAAACCCGACGTTGACGCTATGGAACGCACCAAGGTTAAGTATCCCATCGGCGCTTCCAAGAAGGCTGTCAACAGGTCTATCGGCAGAGTTGAAGATATTCTTTTCACTATTTTGAAGGTTCCCGAGGGCGGAGTTCCCCAGGTGCTCAACGAGAAGGTATATACCAATGAAACCGTAGCTCTTGTTGCAAAGAAGCTGTTCCCGCTTGTCGGCGGACTCAGCAGTCTTGTTGCAAAGGGACCCAAGGATCTTGCCGCAAAGCTTGACAAGGAGACCTGCGCGGGTGCTATCGCGGCTCTTAACGCCGCAGCAGCTACGCTCGGCGCGGACGGCAAGCCCGTAGGCAAGCTTGACGCATGGCAGTATCTCACTGTTGTTGACGGCGACTTCGGTTTCGCTAACGGCGACAAGGAGGGCTTCCTCGACGCTGTTGCGTCGCTGTTCAGACCCCTTTCGCTGCTCACTACCGTTGTTTCCTTTGAGAACACAACCAGCTTATTTTACGGTCCGCAGCTGGGCATATACGAGGATCTCATCCCCATATTTGAGGCTCTCGGCATAAAGGACTTTATGACCTCCGACGAGTACACCGCATATGTTAAGAAGGGCGCCAACACAAACGAGAAGATGGATCGCCGTATCCGCGGCATCATCACTCCCATATTCACTCTTGTTGACGCAGTTGCCTCTGCGGAATCCCCGGTCGACGAGGTTCTGAAGCTTCTCCCGAATCTTGCCTCCGCTATTGACACGGGACTTATCGACACTCAGATACACAGTATGCTGGGCAAAATCAGCTTGGGTATCGGCAACAGCGTTAAGGTTGACCTCACCACCGGCGGCGTATACGATATGATCGCCCCCAAGCTCAAGGACATCGAGCTCCAGGCCGCCAAGGTTGACGAAAACGGCGAGGAGACCGCCCCCGCGGTCACGCTTACAATAAACCTTGACAAGGAGAAGTTTGCGGCTGCAATAAAGGATATCGCCGCCTGCGGAGTTTTCAGCGCAAATGAGAGCGCAGCCAAGACCAGAAACTGGTTTGTCGGCATAGAAGGCGACTCGGCGGATGCGTTTGTCGTTCTGTTCAGATATCTCCATTCCGAGCTTACCGAGGAGAACAACGCTGTGGCTATAAAGACCGCTGTTGCAGCTCTCAACATGAACGCCTCGCAGAAAATTGTTGTCAATTTCCTCGTTTCCTCCGTGCTCTCGTCCTCTGCTGACGGAGCGCTCAGAACCATAGTTGCTCTTCTTCCGCTTGCAAAGACCGGCGTGAAGATAGCAGCCCGCTTCGGCGCGTTTGATAAATAAGCTTTAATTTGCAAAACACAATTTCATAAAAGCAAGGAGCGGCGGAGCGTCATAAGGCGTTCCGTCGTTCCGTTGTCAATCACAAATCAAATTGTTAAATCAACTAAAAATAAAGCTGTTTTTTCGGCATTTCGTACAGGCCGTCGCTCTTGTTTTTTATTTCTCGTTATGTTAAAATCAATTCGTATGAAATACATTTTTGGAGGTCTTTCTATGAAAAAATGGCGAGTAGGTATTATCGGTGTCGGCGGAATATTCAACGGCGCTCACCGCGAGCACTATCTTAAAGACGATCGCCTTGAGGTTGTCGCGCTCTGCGACATAATCGAGGAGAGGGCGGTCGAGTGCCGCGACGGATTCTTCCCTGATGCGAAGGTATATACCGATTTCAACGAGCTGCTCAAGGACGAGACGATAGACTCTGTCGATATCTGCACCCCGAACTATCTCCACTCGATAATCGCGGTTGCCGCTTTCAAGGCGGGCAAGCACGTTTTCTGCGAGAAGCCGGACGCTGTCAATGTCGAAGAGGTCATGAAGATGAATGACGCCGCTAAGGCTGCGGGCAAGACGCTCATGGTCATGAGAAACAACCGCTTCACCGACGCGTCTAAGCTTGCGAAGAAGTTCATTGACGACGGCAAAATGGGCGAGATATACTGCGGACGCTGCGGCTGGCAGAGGAGACGCGGAATCCCCGGAAAGGGCGGCTGGTTCACCACCAAGGCGCAGTCCGGCGGCGGCCCGCTCATTGACCTCGGCGTTCACATGATAGACCTTGCGATATGGCTCATGGGTAGCCCGACTCCCGTTGCCGTGACCGGCAGCACATACTGCAAGTTTGCCGACAACGACGTCAGCGACTCCGTGAACTCCGACTTCGGCGACAAGGTCGAGGACGGCACGTTTGACGTTGAGGATCTTGCGATGGGTACTATCCGCTTCGATAACGGGGCGCAGCTCCAGATAGAGTTCAGCTGGGCGTCGAACGTCAAGAAAGAGACGCGCTTTGTCGAGCTTCGCGGCACGAAGGCGGGACTCAATTGGCAGGACGGCGAGGTCGAGTTCTACACCGAGGAATACGGCAAGTGCCTCGATGTTATCCCGACTAACTACGCTACCGACAGAGAGCACGCGAGAAACCTCAGGCACTTCTACGATGTGGTCATTGAGGGCGCCGAGCCGTGCTTCAAGCCGCAGCAGGGAATTGATATGATAAAGATTCTCTGCGCAGTTTACGAGTCCGCAAGGACGGGCAGAGAAGTAGTGCTCTGATAAATAAACTTAACGAAAAAGCACCCTGCGGCTCAGCGCACAGGGTGCTGTAATTTAAAGCGGAGAGGCACACGCCCCTCCGCTCTTTTCGTTTGTTATTTCTTCGCTTTCTTCGACTTCTTGTCGTATCTTCCGCCGAGTCTTGCGTCGGCTTCGGCGCGGGTTATTTTGCCGCTGTTGCAGTCCGCCATGGTCTGAACATCCTTGTCGGTGAGCTTGTAGCGGGTCCAGATGACATAGGCTATGGCGTAGCCTATCGCCGTGAACATAACATAGATGAACCACAGAACGGCCTTCGCGTGGTCTGTCTGAGTGACACCCTGGAGGTCTGCGAAGTTCTGCGCGCCCTCAACAGAGACCCAGCCGGTGGACTTGAGACCGAGTATGAACATTCCGAGCGCGCCGGAGACGGCTGCGGTGAGCTTGCACATGAAGGTCTGGATTGCGAAGGTGATTCCCTTGGCCTCGATGCCGGAGGTGAATTTGCCAAACTCCGCGCAGTCGGGCGTGAACATGAAGAGCATGACGCCGAGAATAGCCATGGGTACCGCGCGCAGTATCGAGATGATGATGAAGCCTATCATCGAGTTGTATCCGATGAGCCACATGACGACGCTTAAAATAACGGTAGCCAAAGTGCAGACTCTGAACAGCTTCATCTTGTCAAATTTTCTGACCATGTGGGGCACGAGGAACGAGAATATCGCCGCGGGAACAAGGCTCAGAGCCTGAACGACGAGCGAGAACTGCGAGTTGTTGAAAAGATAGAACGAGACGAAAAGGTTGAGTGAGCCGGAGACGTTGGCGCTCGAATAGAAGAAGTAGCCTATGTAATAGATGAGCAGATACTTGTTCTGAACGAGATAGCTGAACATCTTTTTGATCGTGAAATCCTCATCCCTGTCTCCGCCGAAGCGCTCCTCAAGCTTGAAGCAGGCGGGGATCATCGTGATAATTGCGAACACGGCGCAGATTATTGCGACTACCGTGTAGTTGAGCTTGACCTGCTCGCCGACGAGGACGGTGCCGAGAATGAGCGCAACGCCCGAGCCCACGCCCGCCCAAATCTGCTTATAGGATATAATGCTGTTTCTTTCGTCAATGTTTTCGCTCATCGAGGTGATGATACCGAATATCGGCACGTCGCAGAGGGTGTAGGCGGTATCCCAAAGTATGTATGCGACGGTGAGCCAGGCGAGCTTCGCGTTTTCGCTGAAGTTATTGGGTATGGCGAAGAGCATGACCGTAGTCAGCGGGATAAATACGAGCGATATCCTGAGCCACGGGACAAACTTCTTGCCGCTCTTGAATTTTACTTTGTCGAACAGCACGCCGAAAATAGCGTCGTTGACCGCGTCCCATACCTTGACCGCGAGCATGATTCCCGCGGTTTTGACAAGTCCGCCGATAGAGAGCATGAGGTAGGTCGTCAGGAAAGAGGCGACGAGGTTATATATCGCGTTCTGTCCGCAGAAGTAGAGATAGTAGCTCAGTCTCTCCTTCGGTTTTGTAGACCAGCCCTTCGGGGTGGATGTGATTTTTTTGATAAGATTCGGCATTTTTTGTAACCCCTCCGTTTTTTGTGGATTTCATATTGAAAATCCGTTTTCAGTCAAATGATACTGTACCATATTTACAATAATCAGTCAACAGTAATTTGCTTCAGAGACAAACCAAAAATTGAAAATTCTTGACCGTTCGCTTTACCGCAGAGGAATATGCCGCCTTTGACCGGTATTTGAAAATACCGTTATGAAAAAATAATGTTGCGAACTTCCGTTAAACCGCAAACAAGCCGTGTTTTGCAAATCGCAAAACACGGCTTTTCGCCTGCCGCGCCTATCCTGCGTAGAAGAAATCGTCTATCATCTCCTCCACATGGACGGGGGAGACATCGTTGCGCTCGAGCATGGAGACAAAGTCCCTCAGCTTTTTCCTGCTGAAAGAGATGTCGGGAAAGCTTGTTGTTTCATTTAATCCGTTTTCCGTGACGGTCATCACTATGCCGTAGGAAATACGGCCGCTCGAGGCGGTTGAACTTTTTCTTGCTTCGGAGGCGCACTGAGCATCGGAGATTGCCGCATATCCGATGTCGTTCGTTTCGCATCCTGCCGAACGGCAGATGCCGTCGGTGATCTCAAATCTTACTTGCCGCATTTGCTCACCCTCAGTTACTACGCTGATTGAGAATAATTATATGTGATTTTGATTCACTTTGCAATAGTTTTTGTAAAGAAATTTTGATTTTTTATAAATTTTTATTGATTTTGTGCAATATTTTATGGTGTTCGACAAGAAAAAACAGGAAAGCGCGGCATATGTCGGCTTCCCTGCTTGATTTTCAGATGTCGAAAATGTTGAGCCCCGTCTGTTCGCTTATGCGCCTGCCCATGTCAATGTCGAAAATTTTGATGAACATTTCGCAGGTCGCACTTATCACCGCTTCGTTTAGGTGACCGCCGATGACGGCGCCTTTTTCGTCCGCGAACGCGGCGTGAAGGTGGAGATAAGGCTCGTCGTCCTTGCGGCTGAGATTGCCGTTTAACGAGACAAGTTCGAGCGGCTGAGCAAATGTCAGGCTGTGGTATTTCTGCTCTTCGAGGTCGTATAGCCCGAACACTGCGCGCCCTACCGCTCCGATAGCTGATATCTCGGCAAAGCGGATATCTTCGTCCTTTGCTATCTTCAGCACCGATGCGATTATTTCCTCGCCCGGGTCAAGCCTTACCGCGAGGACATCGCCTGTTTTTACATATTTCATGATATCCCTCCGTCAAATTTTATTCCCGCCGACTCGCGTATGCGCTGCATCGTGCGGCTCACAGAGAGCGCCGTTTCGCGCAGCTCTCTGTATTTTTCTCTGTTGTTTTCCGGCTCTGTTATCAGCTTATAAAACGCGCGAGCCTCGTTGCCCATGAGTTCATCTTTCGGAGTGTCGCCGCAGATAATGCGGCTCGTCCCGTTGTTCATCACGAGTTCGATATCCGTGAGCTTTGAAATTGAGCCTATCTTTATGCTACCGCGCTCGCCGATTATCTGCGAGCCCGCGTGATCCTGCCCGGTTTTGCAGCTTGTCATTGTTATCGCGGTGTTTTTGCAGAGCATCGAGACGGCGGTTGCCGCGTCAGCTCCGCTTTCGAGAAATGCCGATACTGCCGAGACGGTTTCAGGCTCGCCGAACAGATCGATTGCAGGATAGACGCAGTAAATGCCGAGATCCATGAGACTGCCCGTAGCCATGGCGGGGTTGAAAATATTCGGCAGTTCGCCGCGAAGATAGGCTGGATATTTTGACGAATACTGCGAAAATTCAAAATGCGCAGTCCAGACTTTGCCGATGTCCCCGAGAGCTTCTCTGAGCGCCGCACGCACGGGCGAGTGCATATACATTATAGCTTCGATATATATGAGCTTATTTCCGTCCGCGATTTCGCAGAGCTCCGAAAATTCGTCGGGCGTTACGGTTATCGGCTTTTCGCAGATGACATGCTTTCCGCTTTCGAGCATTTTTTTGCTCTGAGTATAATGCAGGGCATTTGGGCTCGCGATATAGACGCACTCGGCAGGGGAGGCGGTGAGCTCGTCAAGCGAGGTGTAGACTTTACTTATCCCGTTTTCCTTTGCGAATTTTTCTCCGCGCTCGCGCGAACGCGAATATACGGCGAAGAGTTCAAAATCGGGCGCGAACTTCAACCCGTCGATAAAGCTTTTGACTATCCAGCCCGTGCCGATGACGGCTAATTTCATATTTTTTCCTGCTTTCTCAGACCCTGCGCGCCATGACCGTGCAGACGCGCAGAGGGAATATGATATCAAATTTGTTCTTTTTGTAGAAATTTATTGCGTTGGTGTTATATGAGTCGACCACCAGCATAACGCCCTTGCAGCCGATCTCTCTGAGATGCTCGGTCAGAGCCGCGAACAGGCGGGTGCCGATGCCACAGTGCTGATAGCCGGGCTTTATATTGATGTGCATATGCGCGGGATAGCTTCTTGCGAATAGCGCGGGGCCGTTTACGGACGCCCACGACTCAATTATATCTCCTTTTTTACAGCCCTTGACGCGCGGGAGATATTCGGCTTTGAATATACGCTTGTATTTTTGATAGTCCGGCGCGCAGAAGATATAGCCGACCGCGCTGTCCGTGTTTTCATCGACGGCGATGAAGCAGTGCTCCGCCTCGCGGTCTATATAGTAGTCGCAGAAGGTCGCGAGCAAAAAGCGCATCGACTTTTCTTCGCGCGCGTTGCTGCCTGCCGTGTCAAGGCAGATATTGCGGACATCGTCCCGATATTTTTCGCTGTAATTTGTGATGATTATAGCCATATTTTACTCCTCAAAATCAATGTGGATATGGTTTTCGCCTTCCCAGAGTTCATATTCGCAGTCGCTGCCGTAAGTGAACCACGCCTTTTGCGGAACGGTTACATAGAAGTCCATCTCGCGCTCCGTTCTGATAAACGAGACGGCTATTTCGCCGCGCACCGTGGTTATGTGACCGCTCGCGCGGTTGAGCCCGTCGGGAATCTGCGGAGCGATGACGATTTTTTCATAGCCAGCCGAGTTTTTCTCCTGCGTGATGCCGAGAATGAACGAGAACAGATATCGCGTCACCGCGCCGAACATCGGGTGGCTGTGCGAGCGCTCGCCGTCCCAGTTCTCCCAGATAGTCGTCGCGCCCTGCTTTTTCATGTTATAGAACGAGCCTTTGCCCGTCGAAGTCAGCAGGTGGAAAGCCGTGTCGGCGCAGCCGCGCTCAAACAGCACGCGGGTTAGAATATCCGTGCCGAAAATGCCGGTGTCAAAAGCATCTGCGGCGTCGTATTTCTTTTTTGTATTGTTGAAAGCGCGCTCACCGCCGAGTCCGATATCAACAGCAAAGCTGTTCGCACCCTGCGCGTCGCCGATAAACGAGCCGGTCTGCGGGCTGTAATATGCGCTGAGAATAGCCTGTTTCTTTTCTTCTATGCGCTTTTCGAGCATGGCGGCAGTTTCGCTTTCGCCGATAGCCTCCGATGCTTCTTTTGTCATCATCATCTGCTTGACATAGAGCGCAGTGTTGACGAATGGCTCGCATATTGTTATTTGTTCGGGCGGGCACCAGTCGCCGAGGCACCAGCCGCCCTCTTCCTCGCGGCAGACGAGACCGCCGGAGCTTCGCGAGTCGAGATAATCAAAATACCGAAGAATCTTCGGCAGATAACGGCGGAAAGTCTCTTTGTCGCCGTATATTTTATACATCTCATACGGCACGACCGCTATCGCGCCGCCCCAGCCTGCGGGGCCTCCGCCGCCGCCCATGAAAGGCGCGGTGTGCTGGACATGACCGTTTCCGATGCTCTGGCAGTCGGAGATATCCTCGAGCCACTTTTTATAGAATTTCTGTGAATCCAAAAGCATCATCGCCGCTTCACAGCAGAGCTGACCGTCGCCTGTGTAGCCGAGGCGCTCTATATGCGGGCAGTCCGAGGGCACGCCCGAATGCATGTTGCTCAGCTGCGTTCTGATATATGCGTCGTAGAGCCAGTTGAGCATCTCGCTGTCCGACTCGAACGACGAGGTCACGGCGCAGTTTGAGTGAACTACTTCGCAGCGCACAGGCTTGGCGTTGTTTGTCAGCTCGAAATACCGAAAGCCGTGCCAGGTAAACCACGGCATGCACTCTTCGCCCTTTTTCGCGTTGCGATATTCGTCTTTTTGAATCTGCCCGCGGTCGCAGGAGTCGAAATTCAGCGTGCCGTCCGGGTTTATTTCCTCGCTGAATCTGACGGTTATATTCGCGCCGTCAACCGTTGCCGAAACAACCGGGTAGCCGGAAATATTTTCGCCCATGTCATATATCGAAACTTCGCCGAGGTCAAAGAGCTTCGCGGGCTTTATCACGCGCTCCACTCTGTCCGCCGGGCAGTCCTGAACGAAAAACTGAGTCTCATGCGCCGGGGCTTTGATAACATTTTGAAAGCCGCTGTTCGCCGTCAGCTCGTCTGCAAGGCTCATGTCGTGAACCTCGCCGAAATATATATTATTTTCAATAATGCGGCTCTGCTTCCATTCAAGGCTCTCGTCGGAAACAAAAGTATATTTTTTGCCGCTTTTATTCTCGGCGTCGATTTTATAGCAGAGCTTTATGTCGCCGTATTTTGCGAACCCCTCGGCGCTGCGCTTCTGCTGGGCGAACCAGCCGCAGCCGAGAATGACGCGGATATCATTTTTGCCGTCAACAACAAATTCAGATATGTCATATCTCACGGCGTATGTGCGGTAGGACAGCTCGTCTAAGATAGGATATTCAAACGCCGTCAGATCGCGCTTGCAGTATTGACTGTTGACGGGGACGAATTTGTCCTCGGACACTTCACGCCCGTTTATCCACAGGCGGAAGAAGCCGAGCCCGCAGATGGTTATCTCCGCTTTCTTCGGCTCTTCGATGAAGAAGCCGCCTTTTATAACCGGCGAAGTGCAGCCGCTATCGCAGGTCACCCATTGAGCATTCCCGAAAAGTTCGCTGAAGTTCATGTTATTCCTCTCCCTCAAGTTGAGCTTTTCTGTTTTCGAGCTCTTCCCACTGCATCATGAGCTCGGTCTGCTCGTCGTTTAGCTTGCCGAGCGTTTCCGTCAGCTCCATGACGCGCGCGTAATCTGCTGCCGCTTCGGGGGTCGACATCTCTTCGTTCGTTTTTGCTATCAGTCCGTCGAGCTCGTTTATCCGCTCTTCGCATTTCTTTATCGCGGTTATCGTGCGGCGCAGCTCGCTCTCGCGCTCCTTGCGGCGCTTGTAGTCCTCGCCGCCCTTGCCCATGGTCTTTGTCGCTTTCGGCTTCTCCGCGCTCTGCTCGGCAATTTTCGCCGCGTAGTCGTCGTAGCCGCCCTCGAAGCTCTCCGCGCCGTTCATACCTATCGACAGCACGCGGGTGGATAACTTATTTATAAAATATCTGTCATGGGACACGACGAGCATCGTGCCGCCGAAATCGAGCAGAGCCGATTCGAGCGCCTCGCGCGAGGGAATATCAAGGTGATTCGTCGGCTCGTCAAGCAGCAGGACATTCGCGCCCGAGAGCATCAGCTTCAGGAGAGAAAGCCGCGCTTTTTCGCCGCCGCTCAGAGTCTCTATCTTCTTGAAAACATCGTCCGCGCAGAACAGAAACTGCCCGAGCAGAGTGCGCACACGCGCCTCGGTGAAATCTCGGTGCAGATTCCAGATTTCATCAAGGACTGTATTATTGTTATTGAGCGAGGAGAGCGTCTGGTCGAAATAACCGACCTGAACGCCTGCGCCGAAAAGATATGAGCCGGAGTCGGCTTTCTCCTTGCCGATAAGTATTTTTAAAAGAGTCGTCTTTCCGCATCCGTTCGGACCGAGCAAAAAAGCGCGGTCGGATCGGCGTATCTGGAACTCGACGCCGCTGAAAAGATGCTTGCTGCCGAATGACTTTGACAGCCCCCTGACATTCAGAACTTCGTTGCCTGTCGGCTCGACTTCGCCGAACGAAAAGCCGAGAGTTTTCGCCGAGCGGTCGGGCGCATCGATTTCCGCCAATTTCTTGTCGAGCATCTTCTGCTTGCTGTCCGCGGTTATGAAATGCCGCCAACGGCGCTGCTGCTCGATTATGCCCTCGAGGCGATGAACCTCATCCATCTGCCGCTCGTAGTGGCGGCGTTCGATCTCGTCGCGCTCGGTTTTTTGCTCGAGAAAGCGGGAATAGCCGCCGTTGAACATCTCGATCCTGCCGTTTTCGAGCAGCATCGTTTTTGTCGTCACCTTGTCGAGAAAATAGCGGTCATGGCTTATAATTACCGCGCTGCCGCGGTAGTCGTTGATGAAGCTTTCGAGCCATTCGAGGCTTGTCAGGTCTATATGGTTCGTCGGCTCGTCGAGCAGGAGCAGATCCGGCGCGCTCAAAAGCAGCTTGCCCAGCGCGAGCTTTGACCGCTGACCGCCCGAAAGCAGGGAGCAGGGGAGCGAGAAGTCGCTCTCCGAGAATCCGAGACCTGTGAGTGCCGAGCGGGTGCGGCTTTTGTAGGTCAGCCCGCCCTCGTCCTCAAACTCGGTGTGCAGTCTGTTCTGCTCGGCGATGAGCGCGTTAATGTCGCCATGTCCCGCTTCGATGAGATCCGCTAGCTCTTCGAGCCGCTTCTCTTTTTTCATAAGAGGCTCGAACACGCTTTCCATCTCGTCATAGACCGTCTTTTGGCTCCCCGCGCAGGCGTGCTGCTCGAGATAGCCTATCTTTATATTTTTGCCGGGATATACTCCGCCCAAGGTCGGTTCAAGCTCGCCGGTGATGAGCTTGAAGAGGGTCGTTTTGCCCGTTGCGTTCGAGCCGATGAAGCCTATCTTATCGCGCTCGCCGACTTCAAAGCTCACGCCGGAAAACAGCGTGCGCTCGCCGAACTCCATATCAAGATTCTGTACGCTTAAAACTGCCATTTGTAATATCAGACCCTTGTTTCAAGGATCTTTGCTTCTCCGTTTATTTTGTATTCGCCGCAGTTTGCTGGAATGAAAATGCTGCCGCCCTTTGAAAATTCAAGAGTCTCGCCCGCGCATTCGAGCGAGCCCGCGCCGTCAAGAATAAGAAGTGACACAAAAGATTTTTCGTCCGCAGAGCCGTCAAAAGAACCGTTAACATCGAGAACGCGCTCCGTAAAGAACGGGCAGGCGACAAGATTCGTAACATTGCCGTCTTTTTTCGGCGTGCAGGGATTTTTGTATACGCCGGTGTGCGTGACATTCACCGCATCTTCAACATGGAGCTCGCGCGGCTTGCCGTCGAAGCCCAGGCGGCCGTAGTCATATATTCTGTAGGTCGTGTCCGAGTTCTGCTGAACCTCGGCGAGCAGGATGCCCTTGCATATCGCATGGAGCGTGCCGGATTCTATAAAGAAGAAATCTCCCTTTTTGACCGGGACTTTCTTGACATAGTCGGTCAGCGTGCCGTCGGTTATCGACTGCCTGAACTGCTCGCGGGTTATGTCCTTTTCAAAGCCGAGCAGAAGATAAGCGCCCGGCTCGCAGTCGAGGATATACCACGACTCGGTCTTTCCCGCGCCGCTGCCCTTTTTCAGGCAGTAGGCGTCGTCGGGGTGAACCTGAACCGAGAGGTCCGCCGCGGCGTCGATGAATTTTATCAGCACCGGGAAATCAGAGAATCCGGCGCAGTTTTTGCCGCCGAGCTCCGGGTGTTCGAGATAGACTTCGCGAAGAGACTTCCCCGCAAATTCGCCGTTTGCGACTGTTGAACTACCGTTTTTGTGCGCGGACATGACCCACGCCTCGGCGGCGTTTCGCTTGTCTGTGGCAACGGAATATTCGTCAATGAGCCTGCGCCCGCCCCAGACGGTTTCCGAGACAAAGGGCGTCAATACCATGGGATAAAGCTTCAAAACACATTCTCCTTTATTATAAACATCCTATATATTTTTGGCGTTCGGACGAAAAATATCGTCCGGCTGAATTATTTTATCATATTTGTCCCATAATTGCTATACAAATAATACCGGGAGGACGAAAAAATGGTTACTGCTTTCAAATATCTGCTCGGAGGAAAGCTCAAAAAGGCGGACGAAGCTCCGACAAGGGAGGAGCAGCTGCTCGTGGACATAAGAGCGCTCAAAAAGGAGATGGACGCGGCATATCTGCGGTTTGAATACGGCGAGGACGACGACTCGGTCGAGGCCGCAATATATGAGCTTGAATCGCTCAAGCGCCGCTACCACAGACTCCTGAAGCTCGCAAAGCAGGAGGGACTTGAAAGCAGCGACATAGCCGTCTGCTACAAACTGGAATGAGGGGATAGCCTTGTCAACGGGAATGAAAACGGTTCTTATAATATTTCTCGCTGCCGCCGCGCTCGCGATAACGGTGTTCGCCGTGACGAACAGGCGCGGCTTTTCGGCGCTGATACTCAACGCGATAGGCGGCGCGGCGGCGCTGTTCGCCGTCAACATCGCGGGGCTTGCGACGGGGATACAGCTTTCCGTCAACCGCTGGTCGCTCGGCGCGGGCGCGCTGCTCGGCGTGCCCGGGGTGATATCAATGCTGGTGCTCGATATCGTTTTCAAATAAATTAAAATGAAGCCGCCCGCAGGCTGAAAAGAGCATTTTGCGGGCGGCTTATAAAAAAATCAATTTTTTTAAAATTATGCTTGACATTCGCGCGGCGTTCATATATAATAGGCTCTGCTGAACGGGAAAGACCGAAAAATTCAGCTCAAATGGACGCTTAGCTCAGCTGGTAGAGCATTCGCTTGACGTGCGAAGGGTCAGCGGTTCGAGTCCGTTAGCGTCCACCAGAAAACGCCTTGATGAAATATCATCGAGGCGTTTTTTTTATTTGCTTTGAAAACGCCGCCTGCGGAGAAACAGGCGGCGTTTGATGCTTTATGCGGTTTTGACTTTACTTCTCTTGTTTGCCTTTATTCGCGCGGCGGCATAGGCGATATACGGCACGGCGGCGTAAGCTATTATTATAGGAATAGATGCATCGGACATTTTTCCGTCAGAACCGTAGGTGAAGAGACTTATCATTGATACTATAAAGCCTAATCCCGCGCCGAGGAAAAAGACGACGGAGGCGATGAGCCCTATTAGATATCCGTTTGATCTTTTCCTGCCGAACACTATTCCGAACGCTATTCCGCCGACAAGAACGGCGGAGCTTGCGATGCTCCCGATGATGAACACGGCGTGGCTCGCCGCGAGGCTATCCAGTCCGGCTTCGGGGAGCGCAGTAAGAAGGTAAGCCGCAAAGCCCAGAATGCCGTAAACAAGAAATGTAATTACACCGGTCAGAACTTCTCTTTTGGTGGTTGATTTCATCTTTGTCACCTTGCTTTTTAGTTTATTGAGAAGACAAAACGCGCACAAGCCGGCTGCGATGCCGACCTATGCGCCTTATTAAACTGCCCGAATGCGCACCCGCCTCAGACCTGATAAAAATCTATAATTTTTTGAACCGAACAGCATCATAGCATTTCTCCGAAATTATATGATATTCTGTCTCAGAAAACCCATCTGCAATTACAAAGTAGCATATTTATATATCGGAGTCAATGCTTTTTGACATACTTTTTTGAATATTCACAAAAAGTTAATTTTTGAAAGCGAAAATATATTTCACCGCCGCGGTGTTGCCGCAAAAACTATTCACTAAAAATAAAAAGTGTGATATAATCAGCTCGACTGAAAATACCCGAAAGGAGCGCAAACATGAAAGAACCCATCACCCGATATGTCGAGGACAGGTATGCGAAGCTCAATGAGTTTATTTCCATGCAGCCCGATATGTCGGAGCTGCCGGATTTTGAAAAGGAGAAGGGAAAGCTCCCCGAGCCCGTGTGGGCGGGACACGACGATGAAATTGCCGCATATTACAAGGCGTGGGAGATAGCTTTCCGCAACCTCGGCAAGCCGACGAAAGAGAGCGGCTTTGTCTCGCCCTATATCGACGCCGCTTTTAACGGTCACATTTTTATGTGGGATTCCTGCTTTATGCTCATGTTCGGCAAATACGGCGACAGCGTCCACTGCTTCCAGAAAACGCTCGACAATTTCTACTGCAAGCAGCACAAGGACGGCTTCATCTGCCGCGAGATAAACGAATTAGACGGCGTTGACCGATTCTATCGCCACGACCCGACGAGCACGGGACCCGAGATAATGGCATGGTGCGAGTGGCAGTATTATAAGAACTACGGCGATAAAGACAGGCTCAAAAAAGTCTATTATCCGTTGCTCTCGTTCCACCATTGGCTCAAGAATTATCATCGCTGGAAGGACGGAAGCTATTGGTCGAGCGGCTGGGGCTGCGGCATGGATAATCTGCCGCGCTGCGATCTTGAGCTCATCCCCGACTCGGAGGACTGGATGCTCGAGACCTTCCACCACAGCTATATGTCCTGGATAGACGCGACTCTGCAGGCGGCGATGAGCTGCGAATATCTTATAATGATGGCGGAGGAGCTCGGCATCACCGACGACGTTGACGCACTCAGGGACGAATACGATAATCTCGTCAGGTTCGTCAACGAGAAGATGTGGAGCGAAAAAGACGGGTTCTATTATGACCTCAAGGCGGACGGAAGCTTCCTTGCTGTCAAGACCGTCGCTGCGTTCTGGGCGCTTATCTCGAAGATTGCCCCGCCCGACAGGGTGGACGCGCTCTGCCGTCACCTCGAGGATAAAAATGAATTCAACCGCCCGAACCGCGTCCCCGCGCTCTCCGCGGATCACCCGGACTACAAAGATAACGGCGGCTACTGGAACGGCGGAGTTTGGGCGCCGACCGATTATATGATACTCTGCGGGCTCTCTGCAAACGGAAAAGAGAAGCTTGCAAAAGAGATAGCCGAGTGCTGCTATAAAAACTGCATCGAGGTCTATAAAAAGACGGGCACTTTCTGGGAGAACTATGCCCCCGAGACTGCCGACCGCGGCGACCCCGCGCGCGAGGATTTTGTCGGCTGGACGGGCATATTCCCTATAACCGTTTTGATAGAGTACATCCTCGGAATCAGAGTCTCCGCCGAAAAGTCGGAGATAGTCTGGCGCGTGAACAGGCTCGAGGAGCACGGAATAAAGAAGCTGCCCGTCGGCAGGGATTCGTTCGCCACCCTCATGTGCAAGGCGAGAAAATCCCAAGACGAGAAGCCCGAAATAACCGTCGAGAGCGACAGACCCGTTAAAGTAAAGGTGATTTACGGCGAGGATTGGCAGTTCTCGTTTGATATTTGATGGAGGTATATATGAAACTTAAGGTTGATTTCAAAAAAACAGTCGGCAGGATAAAGCCGATGAACGCCGTCAACAACGGCCCCGTGTATACGGACAACGGCGACCAGAATCTCACGAATCTGCCGGACTTCAGGGAGGCGAACATCCCGTTTGCCAGAACGCACGATTCGTCCATATGCTATGACTACGGCGGAGAGCACACGGTCGATATACATAATATATTCACCGATTTCGATGCCGACCCGTATTCGCCCGAATCCTATGACTTCACGCTGACGGATATTTATCTCGGCATGATTATGCGCGCGGGCGCAAAGGTGTTTTACCGCCTCGGCAGTAAGATCGAGCACTGGCCGAAGCACTACGGCATTATGCCGCCGAAGGACTATCAAAAATGGGCGGTCGTCTGCGAGCACATCATAATGCATATGAACGAGGGCTGGGCGGACGGCTATCATATGGGTATTGAATATTGGGAGATATGGAACGAGCCGGACTTCAACGACAAGTGCTGGACGGGAACGCCCGAGGAGTTCTATGACTTTTTTGCAACGGCGGCGAAGTATCTGAAAGCGCGGTTCCCGTCGCTGAAAATCGGCGGACCCGCGGTCTGCGGATACAATGAAAAATGGCTCGACGCATTCTTTGAAAAGATGAGAGAAGAAAATGTGCCGATGGACTTCTATTCGTGGCACTGCTACGGGTCGAAGGTAAGCGATTTCACGTCCGACGCGCGCCGACACCGCGCCATGCTCGACCGCCACGGCTACACGGACACCGAGAGCATATTGAACGAGTGGAACTATGTCTGCGGCTGGAGCGGCGACGGCTGGAAGCGCAGCCTTGAAACCGAGGCTTCGCTGAAGGGCGCCGCGTTTATCGCCGCCGTTATGAGCGCCTGCCAGCGTGAAAAAACCGATATGCTCATGTACTATGACGCGCGGGTAAATTCGAGCATGAACGGGCTGTTCAAGCGCGGCACGCTGGACAGATTAAAGGGCTATTACTCCGTTAAGGCATGGGGCGAGTTGCTCTCGCTTCAAGATGAATGCGCCCTGAGCTGCGATGTGCCGGATATCTATTCCGCCGCCGCGGCGGACGGGGAGACTCGGATGCTGCTCGTCGCGTATTATACAGACGCCGCCGCGCCTCTGCCGCGCACGTTCAAGGTCGAAACGGGCGAAGACAGGCTCTATACTATTTATACGCTCGATGAGGAGCACGACATGGAACCGTTCGAGACGATAGCCTCGGACAACGGCGGATTCACTCTGACAATGCGCCCGAACACGGTAGTTGTGATAAAATAAAAATTGATATAAAACAATGCCGCCTGCGTGAAAATGCGGGCGGCATGTTTTATCCCCGACAAAATTCTCTGTTAAATACTAAATTTTGAATTTTTTCGTTGCTTTAACGGACGTTTTGTGATATTATAAATACATAGGAGTAATTTATAGGAGAATGGGTAGTGATTTTTTAAGACAGGAGGTGTAGATTCAGAAGCTCTTTTTAGTTGGCGAAGCACAAAAACAACAATGTTAAGAAAAGGAGATTTGTAATGCAAAAAGCATAAAAAATCGTTTCGATTTTTATCAATGCTCATTTTTATATGAGCTGTATGCCGTATGCGGCTCGGGCACTGAGCACGGCTGACACATTCGGCATATATAAAAATTTTGAATAGGAGGTATAACCTTGCCTGATAAGAAACTGCTTTCTCAGGTCAGAGCGATATTCTTTCGTTCGAAAGAGATGATCGTTGTTCTGTCGCTGTTTTTTGCCTCGATAGTCGGCGCAGCGGTATGGCAGATGACAAGGGCGATAAGCCCCCTCTATGACGATGCGGCTCTCGGCGCGCTCGATATACCGCTGAAGTTTTCTCTCGCTTCGTTCGCCGTCTTCTCGTTTTTGTCCTTTGAGATGAGCTACAAGCTCCGCCGATATAAGCTCGACGAGTGCATGAACACGGTGGCTCACGCAAAAAGAAAGATATTTCTGGCGCAGGGTGTGATTTTTGTTGTCATCATCCTGATATTTTTTGCCTTTTTTAATATATGGAGTCTGCTCCTCTTTGTAAAATACAGAAACTTTAACTGTTGGCACGGCAAGTTTATCATCCAGACCGTTCTGAATATGCTGCTGAGCCATTTTTTTGTTCCCTGCTGCGCCGCGGCCATGGGGGTGTCGGCGTCGCTGCTTTTCCGCAGAATAAACGGCTGTCTAGGGCTCGTGCTTTTTGTGCTGCTTGGCTCGCCGCTTTCAAATTATCTCGGCGAGATGGTCTATGAATTCAGCCGCAATGTCAGCATAAATATCTTTCCGCTTTTGCGGCTGTTTGATATCTTTCCGCCGGCGCTCAACTATCGACCGGTTTATGCGTTCGGCCAGTCTGTTTTGCCATATCGCTGGTTGACGGCGCTTTTCTGGCTGCTGCTCTCCCTTTTTGTGATAAGTCTGAAAACCGGGGAGAGAAACAGACGCTTCCGGGCGGCTCCCGCCGTTTTTGCGTCGCTCGCGCTCGCTTTTCTCGTTGTGTCGCAGCTCCCGGCTTCGAGAGTCATCGTGGGGAGCGACGACCCGAAATATTCCATGGAATATGGCGATAAAGAATACTACTACAAGGCATATGACTTTTATTCCGACGACTATGATGAGGACGGCGCGAACAAAGAGTGGGCGCATTTTGAAAAAGAGTTTGATGTGACCGATTACGACCTGGAAATAAAGGTCGGCAATAATCTGCACGTCAGGGCGGCGATAACCGTTGACAAGCCGAATCTTGAAAAGTACGATTTCACACTCTATCACGGATATAAAATAAGCTCCGTCCGGGACGGCGGCGGAAACAAGCTCCGCTTTGAACAGGACGGAGATCGTTTCACCGTTTTCAATCCGGAGAAAAAGAGCCTTGACAGGATAGTGCTTAAATACAGCGGCTTTTCAACGCAATATTATTCCAATCTTCAGGGCTTGTTCCTGCCGGGATATTTCCCGTATTATCCGCACAGCGGCTCGCTGCCCGTATATAACATGGGAATGGGGGAAATATATCGCTTCGTGCTCGACAAGCCGACCCACTTCAAGGTTAAGGTGAACAGCAGCCAGACGGTATACAGCGGACTTGAGCAGACGGGAAAGAATGAGTTCGAGGGCAGCACGACAGGTGTGACGCTCGTTTCCGGTCTCTACGATTGCTACGAAAAGGACGGAGTGAAGATGGTATATCCCTATCTTCATTTCTATTGCGGTCAGGAAAAGCAGCGCGCAAAGTTCTTCGACAATTACCGCTCGACCGAGACGCTTCCCGACAACATAAAAACAGTAATAATTATCCCGAGTATCGAAAGCAGCGGAGGGTATACCGGTTACTGTCAATTTGACAATTGCCTTGTTTCAACGGAAATACTGCAAATAGACGGAGACTATAAAAGGCTGAATATTGAGCCTTGGAAGTCTGACTTGTATCAAAATTATATGAGCTACACCAAAGGCAATGAGAGCACAAGAAAATTTATGCGCGAAAACGGCAGCGAGGAAGTCTACAGCACATATGATTTCATACAGTATATAAACCGTGTCGGCGAAGAAGAGGCACTCAAGAGAATGTCGAAGTATCTGAACGACCATAACGACAGACGAACCGCGAGCGAGTTTTACGCCGACGCAGACTGAGGAGGGAATTTTTATGCTTTCACTTTATGCGGTGGATAAGAGCTTCGGCCGCAGCAAAATATTGAAATCGATAGATCTGCAGCTCGATAAAAAAACATACGGACTCCTCGGACCCAACGGCGCGGGCAAGACAACGCTTATGCGCTGCATAACGGGACTCTATCCGCTGAGCGCGGGAAAAATCGAATTTAACGGCAGCGATATTTCAAAGGACAAAAACTTTCAGAGCCATATAGGCTATCTGCCGCAGAAATTCGGTCTTTATAAGGAGCTGACCGCCTTTGAAATGATGGAGATGCTCGCAGACCTCAAGGGCGTCAGCCGCGAAAAAATCGGCGATGAGGCGAAAAAATATATCGAACTTGTCGGTCTTCAGGACAAGCTCGACAAAAAGGTCAAGACCCTTTCGGGCGGCATGATACGCAGGCTGGGCGTAGCTCAGGCTCTGCTCGGCGAGCCGGATATCATTATATTCGACGAGCCGACCGCGGGTCTCGATCCGGAAGAGCGCCTGCGCTTCAAGAATATTGTTTCGAAGCTCGAGGGCGAGCGCACGATAATTATCTCCACGCATATTGTCGAGGACGTTGAAAACCTCTGCGACGAACTTGTGATAATAAACAACGGCACCGTGGCGGCGCAGGGCACATGCGCCGAAATAGAAAATGCCGCCGCAGGCAAGGTCTATGAAATCGAGGATTCAAGGCTCGGCGAGCTTTCGGAGCCGTATTTCATTCAGCGCCAGTTTGAGCGCGATTCAAAGCGGATGACCGCCGTGCTCTCGGCGCAGGCTCAGCCTGCCGCCGCGTCGGTATCTCCGCGCGTTGAGGACGGATACATATGCATAACAAAAAACATATGAGCGCAGTTTTTACGGCTGTGCGGCTGTCGTTGAAAAACGTGGGCGCGGTGAGGTTCGTTCCGCTCGTGCTGTTCGATGTTCTCTATCCGCTGCTGCTCTGCTCCATGCATTTCAACGGCACCAAGCCCGAGATGATAGAGGTTTATCTGCTGCAGATGTCGCAGGTGATATTTCCGTTTTTCTCCGCGTGGGATGTCATTTTTGTGCTCAGGGAGTATAACGAATCCGAGGGCAACGAGGTGCTGTTCGTCAACAAAAGGGTGAGCGCAGGCGCTATTTGCGCGGTCATATTCTGCGCGATGCTCCTGAATGTTTCAATCATGATGGCGGCGTCGTGCCTGCTCCTGCCGGATTTTGCCTTTGAATTTGTGCGGATAATCCCCGCCTGCGTGTTCTTCTTCGGAATGTGCAGCTTTATTATCAGCATTTCAAAATCCGCGGCGATAAGTATCCTCGGCGGCGTGCTGTATCTGATAGCAAACTATATGTTCTGCATCAACAGAGAGGTGCCGATGTTCTATATGTCGTTCGGGCTTGTTTCGTCCGAACTGGTGCTTCAAAGCTGCCTGCCTCTGTTCGTTTTGGGTATTGCGCTTGCCGTGGCGGGAAATATCATAAGCGAAAAGAGAACGGTCTATAACTGACCGCAAAGTCAATTCAAAATGCCGTGTCCGGGAGCGGGTAGACCGCTTTTCGGGGGCGGCAAAATTTTTTGCAAATTTTTCCTTGACAGAACAGAAATATAATGCTATGCTATATACATAGAACGCCGATGTATAGAAACTCTATGCTAAAAGGAGGACTTTATGTGAATATCCAAAAAGAACTGTCGAAGGGCAGCAGCTCGCTGCTCGTGCTGTCCGTCCTCGGAACAGGGGACATGTACGGCTACCAGATCATCAAGGAGATCGAACAGCGCAGCGAATTTGTGTTCTCCTTCAAGGAGGGCACGCTCTACCCGATACTCCACGGCTTCGAGCAGGAGGGGCTCGTGAAGTCCTATTGGCAGGACGGCGAGCGCGGCAAAAGGCGAAAATACTATCACATCACCGACCGCGGACTGAAAATGCTCAACAAATCGACCGAGGACTGGCATTCGTATTCGAGCGCAGTCGAAAAGGTGATAAGGAGCGGCTTCGCACCCTCGGCGGTCTGAGGTAGATAAAATGGACAAAAGAATAGAAAGCTACCTCGATTCTGTGATTCCCGAAAAGCTCTCGAAAAGGCGGCAGAAGCTTATCCGCGAGGAGCTGCGGGATCATATATCCGACCACATCGATTTTTATACCGAGATCGGCTACAGCGAAGATGAGAGCATCCAAAAAGCGCTGGCTGATATGGGCGACGACGGAGGTGTAACCGCAATGGTGAAAAAGGATTTTGAGAAAGTCTACGGCGAAAAAATATGGATGCCGATATTGGCGTTTGTGCTGACGGCAGCTGTAATAATGACAGCGATGTCTTGCGGTGTGTGGATATTGAGCGCGGACTCTAAGGGCAGCCCGGAGACGGCTGAGATTTTTGCAAGCTTTGCGATAATACTCGCGTTCTCCTTTGCTTTGGCAGTTGCCTACAGAAAGGGATTTAAGAAAACACTGCTCGCAATAGGCATACCGAATCTGCTGTCCGGAGCAACCGTTCTTTACAGCGGCTACACTCAGCCCGCGATATATGCGCTCGTCTGCGATATCTGCTTTATGCTTGAAAAGCTGACCCCGCTGATTACATATAAATTTGCGAGCGAACAAGAACTTGTCAATGAATATATTTCTTTTATAGCGGGTATCGTGCTTGATATCGGGCTCGCGTTGGTGTCGCTTATACTGTTTATAAGGCTATGTAAAAAAGGCACGCCGGAGAAAAAGAGCAAAAAAGGCATTATAATAACGGCATCCGTCCTGTGCGCGGCGGCGATAGGCTTGACTTTTATGTACACGGGCACGGAGAAGTTTTACAGGAGCTATAAGTATGTAATGAACGGAAAAAAGTTCGAGACCTCGGACGGGATATGCAAGCAGAGCGAAGCGGCGTTCGAATCTATAGACCTCGGCATGGGTTATAATGAGGCGGTGCGGAGACTTCGCGTTCAGGGCTATATGCCGTTTGACGAATACCGCAAAACGCAGAGCAGGGAAATGAGCAAGCGTCTTAAATATTCGCTCGGCGAGCTTGAGCTTACGGTTACAGACGAGGGCTATACCGTGTTTATCAATCCGAACATATTCTATGACGACAACGACATTTACGGACGAAACGGCAGCAACGGCTTTGTTTATCTCAGAGCCGATTCCGACGGATGCATCGAATCAAAGGGAGTCGGAAGCGGAACGAAGCCGGGCGACGGGAGCTATAGTGTAACATTCTCGAGTGACGACAATTCGGACGGCATAACGGAGGGCATAGTCGAAAACTGCTCCGTATCTTCAAAGTTTTTCACGCTCAAAGACGGGGTTACAACAAGAAAATATGTTGTCACTCCCGGCAGACCGTACCGGATAGAGGATATGCTGTAACAAAATCAGCCCGCAGTGCCGGAGAAGCTATATAAGTCAAGAAGTCCTACCCAAAATAAAACTTGGGTAGGACTTTTTTCATCGCGAGAAGTATGAAAGCTTTTATTATAGTGAGACGCGAAGGTAGAAGTCGATTATCAAAAGTGTCTTGCCGCATTATTACACGGATTTTTTGACCTCTATTCTGACTCTGCCTTTTTTCGTCTGCGTGAACTCTTCGCCGAGAATCGCTCTGCCCTTGCCGCGCAGAACGATTTTGTCTTTTGGGGAGAGGCGGCGGTCGGCTTTCAATACCTGCTCGTCGTTTACCGTCACCGCGCCCGAGGCTATCGCCTGCGCCGCCGCCGAACGCGAGAGCGAGAATATCTCGCCTGCCACTGCGTCGAGTCGCGGCGATGCTACGGTGATGCTCGTTTCCTTTATATTTACCTGTGGCGCACGGACCTCGCCGAGCGGAATCAATTTCGCTTTCAGCGTCGCGCGTCCCGCGCCGGTCAGGTTCTGAGCGATATATTTTGCGGCGTTGGGCAGGGCGACTATGTCGCAGCCGTCGGGCTGAACGCAGATGTCTCCGACGCTCTCGCGCGTAAGACCGAGACCCATTACCGCGCCGAGATAGTCCCTGTGACCGATGTCGGAAAATTTGTCCTTCTCTATTCTCACGGCGCTCAGCGGGCAGCCGTCCGCATAGACTGTGAAAATTTCGTTCGGGTCGTCGCTGTCTATATAATCGGGGACGCTGAGCATGACAACTCGCTCCGCTCCCTCGAAGCCGCCCCAGAAGATGAATCTGCCCGCAGTCGAGCGGGCGAGGGCGGACGCCGCGGAGAGAGACGCGGAATCGAGAAATTTCGACACCGCCGACGGGATATTTTCTCTTTGAGTCTTTTCGATGTTCTCCGATATATATGCTCTGAGTATGCTGCCTTCCATTTTTGCGCCGCCTTTTTCGCTTTCTCGGCTCATTATACCATAAAAATCGCGCGGATAAAAGCGCCTCAAACCCTCTATGTGGAATTCTATGGACAAAATGACCAAAGATCAAATCCACTAAAAGCGAATTAAAAAAATTGTGGGAAATAGATAAAAACAGGCGCTTTTTTACCCGATTATGAAAAAAATCCTTTATTTTACACATTTTTTAGCCCCGTATGTATTGCAATTAAGCGTATAATTGTGTAAAATGTCTATAGCGCAGTTGTCAAAATGTCTAAAACGGCAGAAGTTGAAATCATTCAGAATAGGGGTAGATATTATGTCAAACAGGCTTTTCCAGGGTGTCATTCATCAGATGCGCGACGCTGTTGACAGAACGATCGGCGTTATTGATGAGACCGGCACCATAATCTCCTGCAGTGAGCTCGGCAAAATAGGCGAGGTCATCTCGAACGCTTCGCAGATTTTTGCAGAGGACGGCGACCGTATTGTTAACGGCTGCACTTACCGCTCGTTCGGCTCTCATATGCAGGCCGAGTATGCTGTTTTCATTGACGGCGAAGATGAGCTTGCAGGCAAATATGCGGATATCTGCTGCGTGGCGCTGAGCAACATCAAGCAGTGCTACGATGAGAAATTCGACAGGGGCAACTTCGTCAAGAACGTCATTCTTGACAACATACTTCCCGGCGATATCGCTATCAAGGCGCGCGAACTCCGCTTCAACAGCGATGCCGTGCGCACCGTTCTTCTCATAAGAATCACCGAGCATAACGATTCCGCGGCGTTCGACGTTATCCAGAATCTGTTCCCGGACAAGACCAAGGATTTCGTCATCAACATAAACGAGAACGAGATAGCTCTCGTCAAGGAAGTCCGCAGCAACATCGAGACCAAGGATCTCGAAAAGCTCGCACGCTCCATTTCCGATTCTCTGACAACTGACCTTTATATCCACGCATATGTCGGCATCGGCACGACCGTCACCGGCGTCAAGGAGCTTGCCCGTTCGTTCAAGGAAGCTCAGATAGCCCTCGAGGTCGGCAAGGTGTTCGACACCGAAAAGACCATAGTCAGCTACGACAATCTCGGTATCGCAAGACTTATCTATCAGCTTCCCACGACCCTGTGCGATATGTTCATGCGCGAGGTGTTCAAGCGCGGCTCGATAGACAGCCTCGATCAGGAGACTCTGTTCACCATTCAGCGTTTCTTCGAGAACAACCTCAATGTTTCCGAGACCTCCCGCAAGCTCTTTGTCCACCGCAACACTCTTGTTTACAGACTCGAGAAGATCAAGAAGCTCACCGGCCTTGACCTGCGCGAGTTCGACGACGCTATCGTCTTCAAGGTGGCTCTTATGGTCAAGAAGTATCTCGATGCGAAGCCTGTCAAATACTGATCTGCGGCGTAATTTAAGATCGGTATAAAGTCAAGCGAGGGGGATACCGCTTTATATAGGAGTGAAAACTGTGATTGAATTCAGAGATGTTTCCAAGACCTACGAGAACGGAACACATGCTCTAAACCATGTCAATATCAAGATAAACAAGGGCGAATTCGTCTTTGTCGTCGGCGCGTCCGGCGCCGGAAAAAGCACCTTCCTCAAGCTCATGATGCGTGAGGAAGTGCCCTCGCATGGAAAAGTTATAATCAAAAATCAAGATCTGAGCACCCTTACCCGCAGCGAAATACCCTATTTTCGCCGCGGGTTGGGCATAGTATTCCAGGATTTTCGCCTGATCCCCAAGATGACCGTGTTCGACAACGTGGCGTTCGCCATGCGCGTCACCGGCTCTAAGGAGAACAAGATTCAAAAGCGCGTTCCGTTCGTGCTCGACATAGTCGGGCTGACGGACAAGATGAATTGCTATCCCACCGAGCTCTCCGGCGGCGAACAGCAGCGTGTGGCTCTTGCCCGCGCCCTTGCGAATAACGCCGATCTTATCATAGCGGACGAGCCGACGGGCAATGTTGACCCGCATATGAGCCTCGAGATAGTCGATCTGCTCATGCGCCTCAACCAGGAGGGCACGACTGTCATCATGGTTACCCATGAGCACAATCTCGTCCGTATGTATGACAAGCGCGTTATCCTGCTCGAAAACGGAACCGTTGCGGCTGACGGCAGAATGAAAAATTCCGCTCACCGCGAGCGCACGCTTGCAAAATCAAGCAGTCTCAACCGACCGGCGGACGGCTTCGCAACGAAGTATCTCGACGACGAGGAAGAAGCTCCGGAGGAAAAAGTTGCCGCAAAGGAGCCCGAAAAACTCCCGGAAAAGGCGGAAGAGATAGCTGCCGAGACCGCTGCGGACGATGTCTACAGGCAGGCTCTCGAAAGCATAAGAAAAGAACGCCAAAAAGAGACAACGGAATACGGCGGCGCAGACGATACAACGTATTCTTCCGTCTTGGCGGATTATTCGATTTACCTCGAAGACGACGGAGAGGGGGACGAGAGCGATGAAAAATAACGGAAGCCTCGGCTACCTCACCCGCGAGGGAATGAGAAATCTCTATGTCAACCGACTGATGAGTGTAGCGTCGGTCTCCGTGCTGTTCAGCTGCATGGTGATGATCGGCGTTGCGTTCATGATAATGGTCAATATAAATATGTTCATCGGCAATGTCGAGGATCAGAATGTGATAATGGTCTTTGTCGATGACAGCGCGACGAAAGCGGAGGAGGACGAGCTCGGCTCGAGCCTCAGAGGGCTTTCAAATGTCCGCGAATGTACTTTCGTCGGCAAGGACAGCGGCTTTGCCCAGCTCAAGGACGAGATGGGGGATAGCTCCGTGCTCTTCGACGGGCTCGACGAAAACCCGCTTCCCGATGCATACGAAGTCTCGCTCAAAGATACGGATAAGTTTGACGACACGGTCAAGCGCATTTCCGAACTCCCGCATGTTCTGCATATCCGCGAGAACAGGCAGCTTGCAAAGCAGCTCGCGGGGCTGAGAAATACAGTCAGCTATGTGAGCGCAGGCATGATAGCGCTGCTGCTCATAGTCTCGCTTTTCATCGTCTCCAACACGATAAGAATAACGATGGACAGCCGCAGGCTCGAAATAAATATCATGAAGAGCGTCGGTGCGACAAGGTGGTTTATCCGATGGCCGTTCATGATCGAGGGCATGATGCTCGGCGTTATATCCGGTGTGCTCGCCCTGCTTGCCGTCTGGGGCATATATGAAATTGCGGGCAGGTCGCTCGTCAAGACCCTCTCCGGCATCGGAATGTCGGGAATCGCTCCGTTCGGCAAATATGCTCTGATACTGCTCGCCGCGTTTATCGTGCTCGGCGTTCTCTCCGGCGCGCTCGGCAGTGCGGTGTCGATAACAAAATATCTCAAAGAAAAGGAGTTCGCGATAGTCGATGAAGAATAAGCGTAACACATGGCTCAGAAGAGCGGCGGCGTTTGTTCTTTGCGCGGCGCTCGTGCTGATGACCGGAATTTTCCCGACAAGGGTTCAGGCGAAGAGCCTCGAGGATCTCAAGCAGGAGTATAACGAACTCGAAAAAGAGATTGAGGCAAACAAGAAAAAGCTTGAAAGCATAAAAAATCAGCAGACCTCGAATACGGAGAAGATGAAACTGCTTTCTTCTCAGGCTGAGGCGATAAGCAGCCAGCTCGATGTCATAAACTCCCAGCTCTCCGTTCTGAATGCGGACATTGCGGACTATGACAGGGAGATAGCGGCGCTCGATAAAAAAATAGACGAGGCTCAGTCGAAGATAGACAAGCTCGACGAGCAGATTGACGCCACGCAGGAGAAGATATCCGAACGCCTGCGAGCCACATATATGGCGGGCTCGTCCTCATGGATTGAAATCCTGCTCGAGTCGGACAGCATCTCATCGCTCTTGCTTCGCATCCAGCTGCTCGCGAGCGTCACGGAGAACGACAACAAGCTCATCTCCCAGCTCGAAAAGCAGACCGAGGAGCTCAACGCCGCCAAGGCGGAGCTCGACGAGGACAAAAAAGCTCTCGAAGAGAAGCGCTCGTCTCTGGTCGAGAAGAAATCCGAACTCGACACTAAAAATAAAGAACTCGCTTCAAAGCAGAACGCATATAACGCGAACTACCGTCAGATATCGGCTCTCATGACCTCGCTCGACAAGAGCAGCGCCGAATATCAGCAGGAGCTTCGGCGGCAGTACAGAAAGCGTGAGGCATTTGAGCGCCAGATAGACAAAATCATCAGCGGCGGCTCCCAGAGCGGCGACGTTGACGATGGATTTTATAACGACGGCGAGATGATGTGGCCGGTTCCATATAAGAACTCTTACATCTCCGCGGGCTACGGCTACTACGACCCCGAGGGTGACGGAACCTACACCATGCACCCGGCTATCGATATAGTCGTGCGCGAAAACGGCGTCAATGTCTCCTACGGCAAGAAGATAGTTGCGGCGCAGAGCGGCAAGGTGCTCGTCAGAGGCTATTCCGATGTCGGCGGCAACTATATCACCATCGACCACGGCGACGGCTACAGAACATATTACGGCCACTGCTCGAAGATAGTCGCTTCGGCGGGACAGTATGTTGAAAAAGGCGAGGTCATCGCCTATATGGGCAACACCGGATATGTCACCGGACCGCATGTCCATTTCCAGGTCATGCATGTCAAGAACGGTGTCGTCACAAGGCTCAATCCTCTCGATTTTGTCACGCCTCCGAATTGATCTCAGGCAGGAAGGAACGTGAAAGCAAATGAACAAGAAAATTTCGCTCGGACTTGCGATTGCGCTCATTATTCTGAGTGCGACCGCGACCTTCGCAATAACGATGTCGGTCTCACAGCGTATGTACAACAAGCTGATAACCGACCTTCCCAAGCGCGCGCAGATGTATGATGCGGTCGAGGAGGTCGACAAGATCGTCCGCTCTAAGTACTACGGCGATATAGACGAGGCTCTGCTCGACTCGAACCTCGAAAACGGCTATATCAACGGACTCGGCGACAAGTACAGCCGCTATATGAATGCGGACGCCTACAAGCTCTATTCCTCGAAGCTTGAGGGACGCAGCGCGGGCATCGGCGTTGAGGTTGAAACAGACCCCGAGAGCGGTTATCTGCTCATAACGGAAGTCTATCCCAACTCCCCGGCGCAGACCGAGGGGCTTCAGAAGGGCGATAAGATAGTTGCTATAGGCGGCGACACGGTAACTGCCGAAAACAGCAGTGAAATGGCGGGCAGACTCAGCGGTATAAAGCTGACCTCAGTCAGCCTCACCTACAGGCGCGACGATGTCGACAAATCCGTCAACGTCGTCCTCGGTTACACAAACCAGACCGTCAGCTATGAGCTTATCGGCACGGTCGGTTATATAAAGATATCCGCATTCTACAAGAATACATTGAACCAGCTCGAAAAGGCAGTCGACCAGCTCAAGAAAGAGGGCGCGAAGAGCCTCGTTTTCGATGTGCGCTCGACCTATGACGGAACTATTGAATACACTTGCCGCGTTATAGATTATCTTGTCCCGACGGCGACCGAGGGCAACAAGGCGCTCGCGACGCTCGTTGACAAAAACGGCAACAACGTCAAGACCTACAGCTCCGACGCCAAGGATATAACGATGCCAATGGCGGTGCTCATAAATTCCGACACTGCGGGCTACGGCGAGCTGTTCGCCTGCGACCTCAAGGATTTCGGCAAGGCGTTCCTTATCGGCGAAAAGACAGCCGGCAGAGCCGACGTTCAGGAGACTTTTGAGCTCAGCGACGGCGGCGCAGTCGTGCTGACCACTTCGAAGATGCTGCCCTATATCAGCGAGAGTTTTGACGGCAAGGGCCTGACTCCGGACACTGAAATTATCCTCGCAGATTCGCTCAGAGAGAATCTCAGCACGCTCGAAAAGGACAGAGACACCCAGCTTCAGGCTGCTATTTCAATGCTCGCGGGCAACTCGTCAGAGGGCTGAGACCGAAAATAAGATATGCAAACTCCCTGCTTTTTGAAGGCGGGGAGATTTTGTTTTGAAAGACAAAATAATGATGCCGATATGTCAAAATATCCGCGTCGGATTTTCGGCAGTATTATGTCCTTTTGGGCTTTATGATGCAATATTTTGGGCAGATTAACGAAACTTTTCCTGTATCTGTAAAATTTTATCAAATTGCTTGCATATGAGGACAAAAACGGCTAAAATATATGAGGTATATAACCAATAACCAATTATACTAACAACGGAGGAATTCAAATGTCAGTTAAAGTTGCTATTAACGGCTTTGGCCGTATCGGTCGTCTTGCATTCCGTCAGATGTTCGGCGCAGAGGGCTACGAGGTTGTTGCTATCAACGATCTTACCAGCCCCGAGATGCTTGCAAACCTTCTCAAGTACGATACCGCTCAGGGCGGCTATTGCGGAAGAATAGGCGAGAATCTTCACACCGTAGACTTCAAGGCTGCTGAGTATGAAGAGGACGGCAAGACTGTCAAGGTTCCCGGCGCTATCATAGTTGACGGCAAGGAGATCACCATCTATGCTATGCCTAACGCGAAGGATCTTCCCTGGGGCGAGCTTGACGTTGATGTTGTTCTTGAGTGCACCGGCTTCTACTGCTCCAAGGCTAAGAGCCAGGCTCACATCGATGCAGGCGCTAAGAAGGTCGTTATCTCTGCTCCCGCAGGCAATGACCTCAAGACCATCGTCTTCAGCGTCAACGAGGACACCCTCAATGCTGACGACACCATCATCAGTGCAGCTTCCTGCACCACCAACTGCCTTGCTCCCATGGCTAAGGCTCTTAACGATTACGCTCCCATCCAGAGCGGTATCATGTCCACCATCCACGCTTACACCGGCGATCAGATGATCCTCGACGGCCCCCACAGAAAGGGCGACAAGAGACGTGCCCGTGCAGGCGCTGCCAACATCGTTCCCAACTCGACCGGCGCTGCTAAGGCTATCGGCCTTGTTATCCCCGAGCTCAACGGCAAGCTTATCGGCTCCGCTCAGAGAGTTCCCGTGCCGACCGGCTCCACCACCATCCTTACCGCTGTTGTCAAGGGCAGCGATGTGACTAAGGAAGGCATCAACGCTGCTATGAAGGCTGCTACTTCCGCTTCCTTCGGCTACAATGAGGATCCGATCGTTTCCTCCGATGTTATCGGCATGAGATTCGGCTCTCTCTTCGATGCAACTCAGACCATGGTTGCTAAGATCGCTGACGATCTGTATGAGGTTCAGGTTGTTTCGTGGTACGACAACGAGAACTCCTACACCAGCCAGATGGTTAGAACCATCAAGTATTTCGCAGAGCTCAGCAAGTAATCAGTCAAGTTCAGTGCCCCGCACGAAAGTGCGGGGCATTTTTTTATATTGTTATCTTCGACGAATTCTTGACACAGGCTCCCCTGTATGGGAGCCGGGTACGCGAAGCGTAGACTGAGTGGCTATTGCCTCGAATTTTAAATGACATACAATCCGCGCCATACAAAACATAAAAATCCTCCGTACACCAAAATGTACGGAGGATAATTTTTTTATATCGCGAGGAACGCTTTTGCGAGTGCGAAGTAGATGAGCAGGGTGACCATATCGACTATTGTCGTTATCATCGGTCCTGCCATGAGCGCGGGGTCGAGCTTTATCATCTTTGCGATTATCGGCAGGGTGCATCCGATTATCTTCGCCACTATAACAGCGCAGACCATTGCAGCCGAAACGACAAGATAAACGGGCATTCCGCCGGAGGAGAAGAGCATCATTCTGCCGATGTTGACTGCCGCGAGGGTCAGTCCGCAGATGAGCGCGACTCTTATCTCTTTGAACACTATCTTCAGATAGTCCTTCGGGTGGATCTCGCCGAGCGCAAGACCGCGGATTATCAGCGTCGAGACCTGATTGCCGGCGTTTCCGCCCGTGTCCATGAGCATAGGTATGCAGGCGGTGAGTCCCGCGACTGCCGCGAGCATATTTTCATAGTTTTCGATTATCTTGCCTGTAAAAGTCGCCGAGACCATGAGCACCAGAAGCCAGAGGATTCTGTTCTTTGCGAGCTTGAAAACGCCCGTCTTGAGGTAGTTGTCGTCCGAGGGATGAAGCATTGCCATCTTCTCGAAGTCCTCGGTGTTCTCGTCCTCGATGACGTCGACGATGTCGTCTATCGTGATTATGCCGACGAGCCTCGCCTCGTTGTCAACAACGGGGACGGAGAGCAGGTCGTATTTTCTCGCTATGTCCGCAACCTTCTCCTGGTCGTCGAGCGTGTTGACGCAGATGAGCTGGGAGTCGGTGTCCATTATGTCGCGGATAAGCTCGTTGTCTTTTGCCATCAGCAGCGTGTGCAGGGCGACCGTGCCGATAAGATGGCGCTTGTCGTCGATGCAGAAGCAAGTGTAGACCGTCTCTTTGTCGACGGCGGTCGAGCGTATGTGCTCGATTGCCTGACCGACTGTGAAAAAGTCATGCAGCTCGACCATCTCAATGGTCATTATCGAACCTGCGCTGTTTTCGGGATATTTCAAAAATCTGTTTATCAGGCACCTCGTCTCGCTGTCTGCCTTTGCGAGCACGCGGCGCACGACGTTTGCCGGGACTTCTTCGAGGAAGTCGACGGTGTCGTCAAGGAACATGTCGTCAAGCAGGTTCTCAAGCTCTGTATCTGTTATAAGATTCAGCAGCTGCGCCTGAGAATCGGGCTCAAGATAAGAAAAAACGTCCGCCGATATGTCTTTGGGGAGGATGCGGAATATCCGCAGAAGCTCGTCTTCCGGGAGCGATTCCATCGCCTGCGCTATATCAACGACGTTCATGTCGCACAGCTGTTCACGCAGATCAGCAAGTTTGCCCTCCGCCAACAGTGCGCTGATATTTTCCAGGATATCACGGCTCATATTGCACCTCTTTCTCCGTGAGGCGCACGCAAAAAGAGCCGATTTTTTTATCGGTCGAACTTTTTCGGGCGTGACCCCACAGCTTTATTTTTAGTTTGCCAACTTCGCGGCTTAGGTTTGTCGCTGCCCAAAAAATTTCACCACTTTTCAAAAAATTTTGCGTCGGGAAAGCCCGACGGGAGCACTTTTCGCACTCCTACATTAGTTTATACCCCACGACCTTAAAAGTCAAGCAAAAGAGCAAAAATCTTGCGTAATCGGCGGCAATCACCGAAAACGGGGAAAATCAACCGAAAAATGCCTGAAAACAGGCAAAAACGGACTTTTTGTTTCTCTAAATATTAATAAAATATGAACTTTGTTGACGCCCCGCCGTTTTTTGCACCCCGATATGCAAAAAATCGGGGCGTTTTCGCTATGGGTGACGGGCGCTTCGGAGACCGCCGCCGAAGAGCCCGTGAATATAGATGAGGAGATGAGAGTATGAAAAAGAAAGAACCGCTTTCGCCCAAAGAGGAGAATTTCTGCCGCTTCTTTGTCGCGTCCCGCGAACCGCGCGCGTCGGCTGCGCGGGCTGGCTATTCCGTCCACCCGGAGCGAACGGCGATGAGGCTGCTCGCCGACCCGGAGATAAAAAGAAGAATAGCGAAGCTCGAAAACGAGCGCGACGCGAAGCTGGCGGAGGTCACGGAGGGCTACCGCAGGCTCGCCTTCGGGAGCGTTGCGGACGCGGTGAAGCTCATTTTGTCGGACGAGCTGCCGGACGGGTCGGAGATAGAAAAGCTGGACCTGACGATGGTATCGGATATCAAACGCCCGAAAGGCGGAGGACTTGAGGTCAAATTTTTCGATCGGCTCAAGGCACTCGACCGACTCTGCGAGCTGAGCAATGCCGCTTCGGCGGGAGAAAATTCGGATTTTCTCTCTGCGCTTGACCGCAGCGCGCGTGCTCTGCGCGGGGATGATGCGGGTGAGTAAACGCAAAAATAACACTTTCGAGAGCTTTTCGGAAAAGCAGCTTCGGGTGCTCTCTTGGTGGTGCCCGTCGAGCCCGGACAGAAATTTTGACGCGATAATCTGCGACGGCGCGGTGCGATCCGGCAAGACGGTGTGTATGTCAGTTTCATTTGTCGCGTGGGCGTTTTCGGCGTTTGACGATACATCTTTCGCGCTGTGCGGCAAGACGGTGACTTCGCTTAGAAGAAACATAATCACGCCGATTCTGCCCGTCCTGCGCCGACTCGGCTTCGACTGCCGCGAGAAGCTGTCCCAGCATCTGGTGGAGATAGAATACTCCGGCAGGCGCAACCGATTTTATCTCTTCGGGGGCAAGGACGAGAGCTCGGCGGCGCTCATTCAGGGCATGACGCTCGGCGGCGTTCTGCTCGACGAGGTCGCCCTGATGCCGCGGTCATTTGTTGAGCAGGCTCTCGCGCGGTGCTCGCTCGACGGCTCGAAACTGTGGTTCAACTGCAACCCCCGACACGCCGCTGCACTGGTTCTACGAGGAGTGGATAAAAAAGAGCGGAGAGAAAAACTGTCTGTATCTCCACTTCACCATGGACGACAATCCGTCGCTTACGCCCGCGATAAAGCGCAGATACGAAAGCCTTTACAGCGGCGCATTCTATGACCGCTTCGTTCTGGGCAAATGGGTTGCGGCGCAGGGACTTGTCTATCCGTTCTTTTCGCGCTCGGTCCATGTTGCGGAGCCCGAGGGCATACCGTCGCGCTACTTCATCTCCTGCGATTATGGTACGGTCAACCCGTCGTCGTTCGGACTCTGGGGCGAGTACGGCGGGCGGTGGTACAGGCTGAACGAATATTATTTCGACAGCCGCAGGGAGGGCGAGCAGCGCACCGACGAGGAGCACTACGCCGCGCTCGAACAGCTTGCGGGCGATCTGAACATAGAGGCGGTCATAGCCGATCCCTCCGCCGCGAGCTTTCTCGAATGTATCCGTCGCCACGGCAGGTTCCGTGCCGTGCCCGCAAAAAACGACGTTATAGACGGCATCCGCCGCGTTTCGGATGCCCTCAAGGAGCGGCGCATCCTTTTCTCGCAGTCATGCACGGACTGCCTTCGGGAATTTTCCCTCTACAGATGGGATAACACTGCCGCACGCGATGCTCCGAGAAAGGAATACGACCACGCCATGGACGATGTGCGCTATTTCGTCTCCACAGTGCTCGCGCACGAAGAGGACGGCTTTTTCGCGCTCGCCATGAGCAGATGACGGTCGGGCGGTCGGCTGTCATGAAAAGGAGGAATAACAATAAATCCGTTCAAAAGAAAGAAAACCGCTCCCGAGCCTGCGGCGGTGCAGACTTCGGCGCGCCCTGCGTCGGGTCTCGGACTGCTCGACAGCTATACTCCGCTCGGCGGCAATCAGACGCGGCTCTATTACGCCCTGCGCGAAGCCGTGCCGATAATCGACGCCGCAATATTCAAGACTGTCCGCCTGACGGGCGGCTTTGAAGTCAGATGCGCCGACGAACGCCTGCAGGACAGGCTCGACAATTTCGTTCGCAATGTTCCCGTCGGCGGCAACCAGTGCGGACTCGAAAGCTTTATCTCCACTTATTTCGAGCAACTGCTGACCTGCGGCACGGCGGTGGGCGAGATGGTGACGGACTCTGACGGGCATATAGCGGCGCTCTTTAACTCTCCGCTCGAAAACATCGAGCTTCGCCGCGCTTCGGACGGAGTCGGAGTTGATATCTTCTCCGCCTCGTGTGTCGGTATGCCGTCGCCCGTCAGGCGACCCGAGCTTGTATTGCTGTCCGTGCTCAACCCGCAGCCGGGCGAAGTCTGCGGCTGCTCTATGCTCAAGGGGCTGCCGTTTGTCAGCGGGATACTCATGAAAATCTACAAGACTATCGGGCTCAACTGGGAGCGCATGGGAAACGTCCGCTTCGCGGTCACATATAAGCCGCAGAACGACTCGCTCGACCGCGCATATGCCAAGGAACGCGCTATGCAGGTGGCAAAGGAATGGAGCGAGGCGATGCAGACGGGCGGCGCGGTAAAAGATTTTGTCGCCGTCGGCGATGTTCAGATAAAGGTCATAGGCGCGGACAATCAGATTCTCGACAGCGAGGTGCCCGTGCGCCAGATGCTCGAACAGATAGTTGCTAAAACGGGGCTTCCGCCGTTCATGCTCGGCCTGTCATGGTCGTCGACGGAGCGTATGTCGACCCAGCAGGCGGACGTGCTCACCAGCGAGATCGACGCATACCGCCGCATTTTAACACCCGTCATCGAGCGCATATGCCGCACATATCTGCTCTTCGAGGGAACGCCCTCGCAGGTGACGGCTGAGTGGGACGATGTGACTCTTCAGGACAATGTTGAGCTTGCACGCGCCGAGCTCTATGCGGCGCAGGCGGAAAAAATCAGGAAAGAGATTGAAAACGGGGAGTGATAACTACGCAGAACAGCGTTCTTTCAGGCGCTCCGACTCCGCAGGAGCTGGAGCTTATCAACAATTATACCGTAAAGCCGCTGAGCGCCGACGAGGTCTATACTTTCGGTATTGTGCTTTGCGACAATGAAATCGACAGGGACTTCGAGCGCTTCGATATTCCCGCGCTCGAGAAGCTTGCCGAGCTTTTCGTAGGCAAGACGGGGATATTCGACCACAGCATGAGCGGCAGGGATCAGACGGCGAGGATATTTTCCTGCCGTGTCGAGACGGACGATAACAAGGTGACCTCGGCGGGTGAAAAATACACGAAGCTCTGCGCGCGGGCATATATGCCGCGCAGCGAAAAGAACGCCGCGCTTATTGAAGAGATAGACGCGGGGATAAAGAAAGAGACGAGTGTCGGTTGCTCGGTCGGCAGAAGCGTCTGTTCAATCTGCGGCAAGGACGGACGAACCGATCCGTGCGCCCATATAAAGGGTAGGGAGTACGGCGGCAAGCTCTGCCACAGGATACTCTGCGACCCGACGGATGCCTATGAGTGGTCGTTTGTTGCCGTGCCGGCTCAGCCCGCGGCAGGCGTTACTAAGTCTTACCGCGCGGACGAGCAGACGGTGAAGACCGTCAAACGCCTCTCCTGCGCCAATGAGGGAGTGACTCTCACAAAGGCGGAGGCGGCGGGGCTCTACGGCTATATCGACGAGCTCGAACAGCTCGCCCGCGAGGGCAAAGAGTACCGCGAGGAGCTTATATGCGATGTGATACGCATGGGCGCGGCGGCTCTGCCGGATATGCGCGGCGAGAGCCTCTCGGCGATATGCGGCACCCTCGGTCTCGAACAGCTCAGAGAGCTCAAAAAGGCTTTCTCGGGCGGCGGAAAACTCAAAAGCCAGCTCTCGTCGACAAAGCCCGAAACACATTCGGGCAACAGCGAGTTCAGAATTTAAAGGAGGATAATTATGTCAGTTTCAACTAAAGGTTTTTGTGAGAATGTTTTAACTCTCAAGGCGGCAAGCGGACTCAAGGCGGGCGTGCCCGTCGCGGTCAGCGCAAACGATACCGTTTCGGCGGCAGGCGCGGACGCAAAGTTCTGCGGCGTCAGCGTGAATGTAAACGGCGGATATGCGGGCGTCCAGCTCTCGGGTGTTGTCACTATGCCCTATACGGGCACGGACGCCCCGGCGGTCGGCTATGCGGCTCTCGCATCGGACGGCGCGGATGGAGTCAAGGCGAGCACAAAGGGCAGCACCTATCTCGTGCTCAGCGTCAACACAACCGCCAAAACAGTGAGCTTCATGCTCTGATTCTGAAAGGAGAATAATATGACTGCTTTTGATAACATCAGACTTGAAAAAGGTCTCTACGCATCCGGCGATTTCACCGGCGCACTCGAAAAAATCGACCCCTCGGAGAACTACAGCGGCACCGCTCTCGAGGGACTTGACGCATATCAACGCCAGCTCAAGCGCTTTGATATCAAGGTCAGCGGAGCGGGCAGCGACGTTGTCGACAAGTTCTTCAAGACCTCCGACTCCGCCGTGCTCTTCCCCGAGTATGTTTCCCGTGCCGTCAGGCAGGGTATGCAGGAGGCAAATGTCCTGCCGCGCATCGTTGCATCGACCACGGTTATAGATTCGCTCGACTACCGCTCGATAGCCTGCGAGCCGAGCGACGATGAAAAGGAACTCAAAGTCGTCGCAGAGGGCGCGTTTATCCCCGAAACCAGCGTCAAGAGCAAGGCGAACCTTGTTCATCTGAAAAAGCGCGGACGCTCGCTTGTCGCTTCTTACGAGGCTGTCCGCTTCCAGCGCCTCGATCTGTTTACCGTCACCCTGCGCCAGATCGGCGCATATATCGCGCGCACTCAGCTCAGCGACGCTGTTGATGTGCTCATAAACGGCGACGGCAACGACAACGCCGCCTCCAACACCGCCGTCGCATCCACAGGCAAGCTCACCTACACCGACCTTGTCAATTTCTGGAATCTCTTCGATCCATATGAACTCAACACGATTATTGCCGCTCCCGCACAGGTCGCGCAGATGCTCGGCATTACTGAGTTCAGGGACGCTGCGGCAGGTCTCAATTTCCACGCGACGGGCGAAGTCATAACTCCCCTCGGCGCAGATCTCATAAAGGGTTCGTGTGTGCCCGCAGGCAAGATAATCGGTATCGACCGCAGCTGCGCCCTCGAGATGGTCACGACAGGCCCTGTCTCCACCGAGTATGACAAGCTCATCGACCGCCAGCTTGAGCGTGCGGTCATCAGCTCGACTGCGGGCTTCGCAAGGATATTCGACTCCGCCGCGCGCACCCTTACCGTCTGACGGCGGGGGTGAGAGAATGATAACTCAGTGGAGCGTACTCTCTCTGCTCAGGCAGCTGACGGACATCGGCGAGGATGAAGAAAAAGTCTGCCTCGGGATAGCTCTGAGCTCCCTTGAACGCGTGAATTCGCGATTGAAAGCCGATGCGGACAGGGATGATGTCCGCATCGCTCAGGCCGCCGCGGGACTAGCCTATTACGCTCTTTGCGTGCGCCGCGCAGGTAATTCGGACGGCGTCGAGAGCTTTAAGGCCGGCGATATCACCGTTAAAAAGAGCGCGGACAGCTCGCTTAAATTCGCGGCGTCCGTGCGCGACGGCGCGCTCGCCGAGCTCACGCCTCTTTTGAGCGACGACGGTTTCTTCTGCTGCGGGGTGGAGATATGAACCTCTCGGCGGAATTTGAAAAGTGGGGCAGGGTGCTCGTTATCGAGAATACCGACTCCACGAGAACCGCGCCGTTCAAAGGCTTTATTCAGCCGCTGAGATACAAGAACAAGATGTATCTCTACGGCGTAAACACCGAGATAGGCTACAATTCGCAGGGCTATTATCTCTATATCGGCCCGCCCGAGCACGATCTGACGCTCAACGAGGACGCGCTGATAATCGACGGAGATATAAAATATCAGATAGACCGCGCGGAGAAGATAAAGCTCGGCGAAGAGGTGCTCTATGTCTGGGCTGTTGTGCGAACGGTCGTTGAGATAACGGAATAATTTTAAAGGGCTGCCGGGCTTTCCCGGCAGTCCGGTTTCAGGGAGGTTTTTATGAGTACAATAAGTGTTCTGCCCTCGCAGATAGCGGGCTGGCTTTCCGAGCAGACAAGTCTCGGCGGGATAAGATTCATAACCGAATATCCCGCCGTCAAAAAGGAGATACCCCTAAAGCGCGTCACCGTCGCCGTGGGCATAGGGGAGATGGAAATAGTGGACAGCTTCACCGAAAACGACGAAGGCGTGCTGATAAAGAACGAATACTGCCGCCTCGCAACTATAAAGATAAAGCTCGCCATCCATGTCCCTTACAGCAGGGGCGGCGCTACCTGCCACGATATTTTGACCGCCATTATCGACTGCCTGACCTTCGACACCGATTTGAATGTTGTCGAGTCCGGCTGCTCCGGCGTCAAGGCGGACAGGGACACCGACGCCTTTGTCCTCGACGCATATATACTCATGCAGGCGGATTTCTGCCCCGCAGACACGACCGGGCTCAACTTCCACTGCTTCCTCGACAAGACTCTGCTCTGCGGCTCTCATATCCGCGATACCGTCAAGCACGTCACCGCCGAGGACAAGGCTCTGTGGAACGCGCCTGTAAAAATCGGCTCATATACGGGCACGGGTGCAAAAAGCCGTTCTGTAAAAGTCGGCTTCAAGCCCACCGCCGTATTTGTTTTTTGCAGGAGTATGCCCGCCGCTATAGCTGATTTTTCGGGCTCGTCAACAAACTGCTATGTTGCCGCCGCGACTCAGGCGGGCGGTATGCCCGGACTCAGCATCTCTTCCGACGGTTTCAGTATCAGTTCGGCGAGCGATGTCAACGGGAGCAAAAATCTTCTCAATGCGCTGGGTATGACCTATATATACATTGCGCTAAAAATATAAAATTGCCGTTTTTGCTGACCTTTTTATCGGACAGCACTTTCTCCTACTGCTTTCAAAATGTGACTGTGCATCATTTAGTGCAATTTTTTGAGGGTAAATTAAATATTTTCCCGTTGACAAATATTTGATGTGTTACTATAATTATAAGTAAATATACGAACAAATGTTCTGAAACAAGGAGATGAGCAAATGTCAAAAAGAAGTGTCGAGGCGGCGATGGATTTCTCGTTTCCGACTCCCGAAGAGCGGCAGGCGGCGATGTGCGTCTGCTGCGGATCTCACTGCCCGGGCTGCGAATCGCCGGACGACTATGCGTGGCGGCGCAGGGATGTTGACCTGTCTGCGCTCGCCGACGAGGTGATAAAAACAAGGCTTACGCCGCGCGAGAGACAGGTCACGGAGGCATATTGGTTTGACGGCTCGACGATATCTATGATAGCTCAGAAATTGGGTGTATGCCCGTCGAGCGTGTCGCGGTGTCTCGACAAGGCGCAGAGGAAGATATATGACGCGCTGAGCTTCACTGTAAAGTATCAGCATGATATAGAATCTGTTGATTTTCTGCCGATAGCCGTCAGGCGTGCGCTCGCCGTGAGCGCGGCAAAGCGATATGAGCCGAACACCATGGGCGGACGGATAAAGAAACTTCGGTGCAGCGAGAACATAGGCGAACAGCTGCTCTGCGATGCGCTCGGGATGCAGCTGAGAACATTAAGAATGATAGAAAACGGCGAAAAAGAGCCGACTTTGCATCAGCTCTCACAGCTTGCCGGATTTTTCGACACAACGGTTGACTATCTTTTGAAGGGAGAAGACAAATGACTTTCAACAGAACTCTTTCACAACTTGCCGACGAATATTTCGAGCAGGCGCAGGTGCTCGACGGGATCATAGCAAAGAAAAGAAAGCAGCTTTCGGCTCTGCCGAATCCCGAGACGAGCGACGAGGCATATAAAATTAAAGTTCTTCTCAACGTGCTCTATAGAGAACGCAGGGATGTTCTGGAAACGGCAAACTTTCTCAAGGACAACTATTCCGGGGAGGAAAACAGATGAGAGATATAAAAATAACAATACTTTCGGACGGGACGGCTCAGATTGAAGAGCCGTTCTGTTTTTGCGGGGAGCATAATGCGGCGCGGCTTTGTATCACACTCAACGATGAGCTGAAAACGGATGCTTCGTATTATCTTCTGAGCTTCGATGTCTACGGGCTGAGCCGCCGCATCGTGTCAAATATTATCAGCGGCGTAAACAGCACTCCCGCCTATGTCACGGGCGGCGTTATATATTGCCCTCTGCCCGAAGCGCTGACTTCAACCGGCGAACTAACCGTTCAGGTCGAGGCGCATAAGCGCAATGATCTCGAGGTGACGAGAATAACCAAGTCTGCCGTGTTCACACTCGGCTTCGAGCCGTCCGTTATGGGCATTGACGGCGAGCTTGAAGAGGAGTGCGGCATCCTGCCCGAGCTCGCCGCCGCGGTGGAGAGTATGCGGGATTTAAAAACCTTGTTCGGCGGGACTACCGACCTCAAGGCGGTCATAATAAACTCCCTCGGCTTCACTCCGCAGGCTCCGCCCGCCCAGTACACCTACAGCACCGCGCAGGTGTCCGCGACGCTCGCCGACAATGCGGAATATCGCATGACGGGGCTTCAGACGCTGACGGTTCAGTATCCCGAAGACGCGAAGTTCGAGTGCTGGATGCGCCTGAGCTTTGCGGCGAGCGGCGATATCACGGTTACTCTGCCTGCGGGCACCGGATATATCGGCTCGGCGCCGGATTTCAAGAACGGCGAGACATGGGAGCTGAGCTTCAAAGACAAAATCCTGGCGGCGCAGAAGGTCGGTGAGGGCACATGAACAGGCGCAGACTAATGGCACTTAAAAAATCAGGCGGCAGTGTAGGTCTCCCTGACGGTTTTACGGCAGTAGAGTATATACAAACGTCAGGCAGTCAGCGCATTGACACCGGAGTAAAATCTTCGGCGAGTGTAGGACTGTCAGCAGATTTCTGCCTTGTCGATGCGAGTATCATTCAGAACTTGACGACTGTATACGACCCATATAAAAATTATCAGCTGATGGTTTTGGCGATATCCAGTTATGGTTCGCCTGATGGCGCGGTATGGTTTGTTTGCGGCTATAGCGCAATTCAATATTTTAAAAAGGCTGATACAGACAGACATGTATATCATTTCAATGCGGATGGGCAATACACGGTCGAGATGGACGGTATACAGTATAAAAAAGCGGACCCGTCGCAAACAACATTTCCGGCGGATACGCTAAATCTGTATCTTTTTGCGCGCAACGCGACATTTTTCGATGGATATGCCTATATGAAACTGTACTCATGCGCGATGTACGACGGCGGCAGAAAAATCCGCGATTTCAAACCGTGTCTTGATGCTGATGGTGTTCCGTGCCTTTATGACCTTATCAGCAAAACAGCATTTTACAATCAGGGCAGCGGTAGCTTTACTTGGGGGTGATTAAATGTACGGAAAACTGGTAAACGGCGAGCTTCGCGGCGCGCCGAGACCGATAAGAACAGAAAATGGCGATGTTTTTACCAATGACCCGGCATTGCTTTTACAGTACGGCTACAAGCCGATAATTACGGCTGTTTATCCGTCCGACGGCGGGTATTACACCGAGTCATGGACGGAGACGGAATCCGAGATAAAGCAAATCTGGACAGCCGCTGAGCCGCCCGAGGACATATCGGCGGACGAGGCGCTGGATATCATCACAGGGGGTGCGGATATATGACGAGGACGCAGGCAAAACGCTTTCGCGAGATGATAACAAAAGCCGCCGCGAAGCTGACAAACGCCGAAGCGCTGACGAGCATCAGTTTGTTTGAACCGTGGAGCGGCGAAAAGGATTATTCTATCGGCGACAGGGTGCGCGACGGCGGGAATTTATATCGCTGTTACAACGCTATATCCGCCAATCCCACATGGCGTCCGAGCGTGACTCCCGCACACTGGGAGCGCGTGACGGCAGACGAGGACGGCACGATAGATAATCCGATAACTGCCGCCGAGGGCATGAGGTATTTTAAAGACAAGTACTATCTCGACGGCGGCAAAATTTACAGATGCACAAGAGACGACAGCGGCGGCGAGGGCACGGTTATGCACTATCTGCCGTCGCAGCTTGTGGGCATTTATTTCGAGGAGGTGCGAGAGTGAGAATTTGTATATCCGTGGGTCACGGGAAATCGGCGGGCGGCGGCTATGACAGCGGCGCGGTCGGCGGAGGTTTCCACGAGTTTCGCATAGCGCGAAAGATCGGCTTTTATATCGCCGAAGCGCTCAAAAATTACGGCTGCGACGCGGTACTCATAAACTACGATGCCGATATGTATCTGACGGACAGGATAGCTTATGTCAACCGCGAGAACTTCGATCTGGCTGCCGAGATTCATCTGAATGCAGGCGGCGGAACGGGGAGCGAGGTCTATTATAAACACGCCGACGAGGGCGGCAAAAAGCTCGCCGCGAAGATAAGCGAGGGCATTGCGAAGACATTTTCACTGCGCGACAGGGGAGCTAAAACAAAGCTCAATTCCGCGGGCGGCGATTATTTCGGCTTCGTCCGCTCGGTCAGATGCCGCAGTCTGCTCATTGAGACCGTGTTCATAGACAGCTCTTCGGACAGAAAAAATGTCGAAACGGAAGCGGGACAGAAAAAGTGCGGCGAATCGATTGCCGCGTCGATAGCCGAATTTTACGGGCTTTGCGTGAAAAATGAGCCGCAAAAAGTCGCGCAGTATGCCGATATCAGAGCGGGCGACCGCGTGAAAATTATAGGCAAAAACTATGCCACGGGTCAGCGAATCCCGTCGTGGGTGAAGCTCAGAACGCATACCGTCGCAAAAGTCGAGCCGAGCCGCGCGCTGCTCAAGGAGATAAACTCTTGGGTCAGGCTCTCTGACTTGAAACTCGCGGCGAGACCGTCCGTCTCGGTCGGGAGCGTTGTTTTTATAAAGCCCGGTGCGGTCTACGGCGGCTGCACCTCGGCGCGCGGAAAGCGCGTGCCCGATTCCCAGCTCTCGCCGAAAAAACATACCGTCACGAAAGTTCAGCAGAACCGCGGCACGCTCGAAGCCCTGCTCGGCGATATCTCGAGCTGGGTCGCGGTCGGCAGTCTCGAGGAGGTGTGAGATGAACGCAGAAATAACTGTGGCACTGCTCTCTGCGGCCGGTACGCTCATCGGATCGCTCGGCGGCATCCTCGCGTCGAACAGGCTGACTAATTATCGCATCGCGCAGCTCGAAAAGCGGGTCGACAAGCACAATAATCTCGTCGAGCGCATGGCGGCGGCAGAGGATTCGATAAAATCCGCGCACAGGCGCATAGATGATATCACGCGCAGAAAATAAGGGGGATTTTTCATGAAGAAGCTTTTTGAAAACATAACAAAAATATCGGTTGGCACGTGGGTCAGAGGTATTTTGTCTCTTGTGTCAATAGTCAATATGGCGCTGACCGCATTCGGAAAAACACCGGTCAGCGTCGAATACAGCGAGCTATATACAATAATAAGCCTGATATTCACATTCATTGTCGGCGCTGTGAGCTATTGGAAGAACAACAGCTTCACTTCTGCCGCCATCGAAGCGGACAAATTCATGCATGAACAGCGCATAGCGGAGGGCGAAGATGATAACGGCACTTCTCTATAATATAATGAATATCTTCGGGCTTTATCTCGCGGCGGTTTTAGCTGCGATATACCGCATCTTAGAACTTCGCTGAAATAACACGAGCCGCCGCGGGGAAAACATCTCTGCGGCGGCTTTTTTGCTTCTTTTCTCTTCAAAAATGCTTGCAGATGCAACACTCTTGCGGTATACTGTTACATATTATATAAGTCAAATGTCCGCACAGCGGAAAAATATATTTTGGAGAGAAGAATATGCTGGATTTAAAACAGACCGACAGAATGCTCAGAAAGCTTGAGCGCTTTGTCGATATCATCGAGCCGATGATTTTTGAAAAAGTCGGCGAGCCGGGCCCCGTGAGCGCGTTCGCAACCCTCGAGCGTTTTCACTGCATCCCGGAGGACAGCCTTTTTGACCCCATCGAAAAGGGCTACAAATGGGGCGAGGAGTTCGGTTATTGCTGGTTCAAGACTGATTTTGTCGTCCCCGACGGACTCGGCGGAAAAGATATTTTCATCCGCCCGCACATCTCGGGCTATGAGGGAACCCTCTGGGTTGACGGAGTGCCCTACGGTAACTTCAGCACGAAGATAGTTTTCACCGGCCACGGCAACCATTACTGCGACCTGCTCAGAAAGGACGCAAAGGCCGGCGATAAAATAGCAATAGATCTCGAATACTACGCGGGTCATTCGTATAAGGGCTGCCACCCGACCGAGAACAACCCTCTGCTCACATATGATTTCTCGTACGAGGGCATCGATATCTGCGTCAAGAACTATGCTATCCAGGAGTTCTATTTCGATCTGCGCACCCTCGTTCAGCTCGTCAAGAACCTGCCGGAGAGCTCTTTTAGACGCGCTTCCGTTATAAACGAGCTTGAAAAAGTGTTCAAAGAGATATATCAGTCACCCGACGATGTTGACCGTGACGAGTTCATGGCGGCTCTCGAGAGAGCGAAGCCCTATCTCAAAAAAGCACTCTCCGTCAAAAACGGCGACGATGCGCCGAAGGCTGCGCTCATCGGACATTCGCATATGGACACCGCGTGGCTTTGGCATGTCGGCGAGACAGTCAAGAAGTGCGCGCGCACCTATGCAAACCAGCTTGCGCTCATGGACGAGTATCCGGAATATAAATTTATCCAGAGCTCATCGTGCCACAGCGACTTCCTGCGCCGCAAATATCCCGACCTCTTCGCGCGCATTCAGCAGAAAGTCAAAGAGGGCAGATACGAGCCCAACGGCGGCGTGTGGGTCGAGTGCGACTGCAACATAACCTCCGGCGAGTCGATGGTCAGACAGTTCCTCTGGGGTCAGAGATTCACGAGAAAATATTTTGATTTCACCTCGAACTGCTTCTGGCTGCCCGATACCTTCGGCTACAGCGCGGCTATCCCGCAGATAATGAAAGGCTGCTGCGTCGACTATTTCCTGACAACTAAAATTGACTGGAACGACACCAACACTTTCCCGCTTGATACTTTCTATTGGGAGGGTATCGACGGCACAAAGGTGTTCACCCATTTCAACCGCACCCATATCTGGCCCGATGCCGAGGATCTCATGACCTATGTCGCGGGCACTCCCTCGAACAGTCATTCATGCATCAAGGATAAGCGTGTCACCGACACCCGCGTTATCTCCTACGGCTACGGAGACGGCGGCGGCGGACCGCAGTTCGAGATGATCGAGGCGGCAAAACGCTGCGCCGACTTAAACGGCTGCCCGAAGTCCGAGCACAAGCTCGTCGGCGAGGCAATGAAAGAGATTGAGAGAGACGCGGTCGAGCCCGATACATACGCAGGCGAGCTCTATCTTGAGCTGCATCGCGGTACGCTCACAAACCAGCATGTCATAAAGCGCAACAACCGCAAGGCTGAGTTCGCACTCAGAGACCTTGAAATATTTACCGTAAACGACGCAGTGAAGAACAATAAGACGGCGGACAGCGCGGATATCGCTCCGCTCTATGAGAAGCTGCTCGTCAACCAGTTCCACGATATCCTCCCCGGCACCTGCATCCCGCGCGCCCATGAGGAGTCTCGCGCCATGACTACCGCGCTTATAACCCGCGCCCACGATCTTGTCAAAGAACTCGCTCAGAGCGACAAGGAGGACTGCGTGACCGTCACGAACACCCTTTCTTTTGATCGCTCCGATGTCATTGTTCTCGACTACAGCGGCAAGATAGTTGACGGCGGCTACAGACAGCAGGTCTACACCGATGTCAGAGGCAACAAAAAGCTCATGGTCGGCGGCGTGACCGTCCCGGCGTTTTCGAGCGTTACTCTCAAGCTCGTCGACGGCAAGCCCGAAGAAAACAGCGTGTTCAGCCTCGATGATAACAGCCTTGAGACTCCGTTCGCGTCCGTCAAGTTTGCGGATAACGGCACGATTTCTTCCTTTGTCGATAAGCGCGCCGACCGCGAGATCTGCGGCGATGGATATAACCTCAACACCTTCATCATGGCGGAAGATTTCCCGTCTGAGTGGGATAACTGGGATGTTGACGCCGATATCGAGATGAAGTTTGAGGATGTCTCGAAGCTTGTCAGCCGCGAGGTCGTTTCAAACGGCTCCGTCGCGCTCGTTATCCGCAGCAAGTATGCGATAAGCGGCAAATCGACCGTTACGCAGGATATGATATTCTTTGCGGACAGCGCCGAGGTGCGCTTCGACACCGTCATGGATTGGCAGGATAACCACCGCTTCCTCAAGACTGCGTTCGATACTTCTGTCAGGCAGGAGTTCGCCCGCTTCGATGTCCAGTTCGGCAATGTCAAGCGCCCGACCACCCGCAACAACAGCGTTGAAAAGGCGAAGTTCGAGGTGCTCAACCATAAATATACCGACCTCTCCGAGACCCGTTTCGGCGTCGCTGTTCTTAACGACAGCAAGTACGGCATCAGTGTCAACGGCGGCAAGCTGCGCCTGTCCCTGCACAAGGGCGGCCTGCGCCCCGATTTCAAGGGCGACAGAGGCGTTCACCACTGCGTCTATTCGTTCCTGCCGCATGACAGCGGCTTCGATGCCGAGAGCGTTATCCGCCCGGCATATGAGCTCAATGTTCCCACCGCAGTGACTGCCGGCGAATATTCGGCTCAGAAGCTCATGAGCATCGACGCCGACAATATATTTGTCGAGGCTGTCAAGCCCTGCGAGGATGCTCAGCGTGCGTTCATAGTTCGTATGTATGAGGCAGAGGGCACCTTCACCAACGCAAAGGTCACCTTCTTCGACGGCGCAAAGAGCGTGAAGATAACCAATATGCTCGAAGAGGAGCAGGGCGAAGTCGAGAACATTGCGCCCGCGAAGCTTCAGTTCAGACCCTTCGAGATAAAGACCCTCAAGGTCACTTACTGAGGAGGAATATCATGACGGTTGAAAAGCTGGAACTCAAAAGCAATCCCGGGGCGACGCTCACCTCGTATCTGCTCGATACATCAAAAGAAATGCCGAATATGACCGACCGCCCGGCGGTTTTGGTTATTCCCGGCGGCGGATACTATATGTGCTCCGACCGCGAGGCTGAGCCGATAGCCATGGCGTTCGCCGTGCACGGATATAACACTTTCGTCCTGCGCTATACCGTGGGCGAGGGCAAGGATTTCAAAATGCCCCTTGCCGATGCCGAAGAGGCGCTGACGCTCATACGCGAAAGGGCAGAGGAGTGGCATGTTATAAAAGACAAGATAGCCGCCATCGGCTTTTCCGCCGGCGCGCATCTTGCGGCGGCCCTCTCGACTCTCAGCAGCACAAGACCCAATGCGTGTATCCTCGGCTATCCGTGTATCCTCTCCGAGATAAGCCGTATTCTGGCGTTCCCCGTGCCGTCGCTCGAAGAACATGTGGATAGAAATACTCCACCAACATTCATCTTCGGAAGCGCGTCGGACAAAACCGTCCCGATAATAAACTCCATAAAATATGCCGAGGCGCTCACGAAAAATGAGGTGCCGTTCGAGATGCATATTTTCGTCAAGGGCTGGCACGGCTTCTCGCTGTGCACCCCGAGCGTCTGCGATAACCCTAAGTCGGTCATAGAAAATGCCCGCGCTTCCCAGTGGGTGAAGCTCTGCACCGATTGGCTCTCGGATACCTTCGCCCTCGGCGAGATGTAATAAAAATAAAATGAGTCTCCGTATATCGGAGGCTCATTTTTTATCTTAGCTTGCAGCCATCTCTTCTATTGAATTTCCGTGGATGACGCGCTCCGTTGTCTCTTCTTCGGGCTCGGTCGTCTCGTATGGGGCTTCGCTCTTGAGATACGGGACATATAATGTCCTTATGGCCGGCCTCACCCAACAAAATCGCTGCCCTTGCTCTGAATCTATCTGAGTTTTCGGTGTGCGTTCGGATATCCACAGTATCGGTCTTTTGCGATGAATGTACGAGGCTCCGAGCTTTATGTCATCATATATCGGATATGGCGTGTCGGCTATGGTGAGGTCGGCGGTGTAGAAAATCCTCATCCCGGGTTTGCATTGGAATTCGACCTCGGAAATCGCCGTGTTTCCGAGCGCGTCGGTTTTTCTTTTGATATTCAGCGGCTTGTTTTTCAGCTCCTGACCGTCTTCTCGGGTCAGGATGAAAAACGAGTCGTTGTTTCTGTATACCTGATATGTCATCAGACTTTTGTTTGCGTCGCTTTTCTCGAATTCAAGGCAGTCGGCGTAATTTTTTATATCGTCCTTCTTGGCGGATTCAATATCTTTTAGCTCAAAAGAACAGAGCAGCCGTTTCTTGCCGTCGTTATCCGTGACGCAGTATGTTAAATTTTCAAAATAATATGACGGATCGCCGGTAGTGCCCATCGTGTAGACTCCGGATTGAAGCTTGCCGTCGCTGTTCCTGCGGCTCTGATATTCCTTTGTATATTTGATGTCCTGAAGAGACATGTCTGTCAGCTTGTCGATACTCGCCGTGTTGCGGAATCGCATAATCTCGCTGTTCGGCAGAAGCTTCAGAACCTCTCTGTCAACTCCGTAGTCCGCAAGGGTGTTTTCTATTCTCGCGCGCTCGTCTGCGTCCATTGCGATGTCCGACGTGCTGTACGGCTCAATTTCGGCTTTTCTCGTCAGACGATATGCGTCGAAACCCGCGCATGCCGCGAGCACCAGCGCGAACGCGCAGAGCGTTACGGCGGCTTTCTTCAGACCGGAGCTCTCCGCCTCATATTCGTGACCGCTCTCGTAGAGGAACTTATTTGCCCGCCGCAGAACGGCTATCGTGATTATCATGTTGAGTATAACCAGCGATATCGCGATAAGGAAGAAAATCGGCGCGTTTTCCGAGTTTAGGGATGCCGTTTTTGTGATGTACATATATATGTATGTCCCGCCGCTGAGCGCACTGAGAAGCACGTTCGACACAGCGCACAGCGGGAGATGCAGAGCCTCTGCGTCCTCGCGGCCTCTTGTGAGATCAATCAGCCCGCCGACAAAAAGAATCCAGAACGCCGCGCCGCATATCGCGCCGAGCAGCGAAAGAATGAAGATTGGGAGCGGGTGATCCTCCGCTATCGGAGTCAGCACCGTTGAAGCGCCCGAAAGAACATATTGTCCCATTATCGCGGCGAATGATAATCCGAGCTTCTTGTGTGCCTTGCGCAGGCAGAATATGCCCGCTATCATCAGCGACTGACCGAACAGCTTTATGAGTATGTCCATGCCGCTGAGCAGACTTATTTGGAACGATGCAAAGAAGAATCCGGCGATAACGAGCGCAAGCGCGCTCTTGAATCTGAGCTCCGGAAAGCTCGCGTGAACCTGACCGAGCTTTGTCTTGACATCGTTCCTGTCGCCCATGGAGTTCTCCGCCTCAATCGTCGCTTTTTCTTCGTCCATGCCCTGCGCGAGGTTGCATTCGTAGGTGCACATCAGATGGTCATAAAGCTCGTTCCTGGTGTTTTCGCGCTCACGGTCTGAGATTATATCGCCACAGACATAGTCGAGAAATTTGTCAAACCTGCCCATTATATTGCACCTCCGTTGTTTGTTGTTTTACCCTGTCTGTCCGCTTTCGGGCAGTTTTCATTTCGTTATATCCTCCGTGAAATCAGAAGCTTCGTCTTCGCTGTCACTGAACGGCTCTTTGAATATCGACTCATATGACACATCGCACGGATGCACATCATAGCTGCGGCAATATGCCGGCGTGGATATTTCTGTCTGTTGTGCGAGCGTGCGGCTCGCAGGCGACTGTATCGGCAGTTTGCGGTGGACATACTGTACCGTGTAATTCGCCGTGAGTATTTTGCTCGAATCGTCGCTCGGCTCGCCGAGATAGGCGGCGTAGATTATCTTCATGCCATCTTTGAGTTGGAATTCAACGCGGTTTATTCTGTTTATCGACGCGTCGCTGTCCGGTTGTATGTTGAGCGGCTTGTTTTCTACAAGACCGCCGTTCTCTTCTGTCAGTATCATGAAAAGATCACCGTTGTATTCTCCGCCCATGTTGAGCGGCATAAGATAATTCGAGGCGGTTGCGTCGGTGTAGTTGAAAATCATGCCGTCAACATATTTTCGGTCGTTTCTCGTCTGCTCGGAATCCTGCAATTCGAGAAAATACAGTGTGCGGATATAGTTGTGCGGCTCGCCGGAATCGATGATTATGCAGTATTCGTGCCGCTCGAAATTATATTCGATATCTTTGCTTTTGAAGCTGAACTCCGGGCGGGCGTTCCGGTTTGCGATAAGATCTTTCATCGTGTCGTCGAGCTTGTCTGCGCTGACTGCATTGCTGTATTTTTGCAGTTCGCTGTCCGGGAGCAGGGCAATGTTGTCGTCCGATATCCCGTAGCTCGAAAGTATTGCACATATTCTGTCACGCTCGCTGTCGCTCATAGATATGTCGTGTGTGTTATACGGCTGCGTTTCCGCCTTGCGCTCGGCGAGAGCAAAATCGACAGCACCGCTGAGAATGAATACGATCGCAAACGAGCATATCACAAGCGCCGCTTTCTTGCCGCTTGATGATTCAACGGTGTATTCGTGCCCGCTTTCAAAAAGCAGTTTGTTCGCGCGGACGAGCGTGATAAGCGTGACAACGATCGCGGAGACTGCGACTATAATAAATATCAGCGCGGGGAAGCCTTCTGTTTTGATATTTTTGTCCGCGCTGTAAGTGCCGCTTGAGAATGCGAGCAGTACGAGTATAGTGTTGGCAATATTTAACGCTGCGTTGAGATATATGCATGCCGAATACGGCGGATGCTTTGCCGCTTCGCGCCCGTTTGTGAGATTTTTCAGCCCCAGTGCAAACAGTGTCCAGAACACGGCGGCGCATATATATGAGCCCACGAGCAGAACGGTTGGGAGCCAACTGTAGTTCTCGCTGAGCGGGTATAAAATGATATTTGCGGCAAAAAGTGCAAACTGCGCTGAGAACACGGCAAAAGATTGACCGAGCCTCTTGCTCGCTTTGCGCAGGCAGAATGTCCCGGCGAAGACCAGCGCCATGCCGAAAAGCTGAATGACTTCTTTCAAAAGCGGGTAGGAGACTTCGAGCATAAAGCTCATGAAAACGAAGCCGATCGTAACGAGCGTCAGGGCTTTTTTGAAGTCGAGCTCCGGGAAGCTCGCGTGAACCTGTTCGAGCTGCGCACGAACAGCATTTCTGTCGCCCATGGAGTTCTCCGCCTCAATCGCCGCGTGCTCTTCGTCCATGCCCTGCGCGAGGTTGCATTCGTAGATGCACATTAAATGGTCATATAGCTCGTTCCTGGTGTTTTCGCGCTCGCGCTTCGAGATTATATTGCCGCAGACATAGTCGAGAAATCCGTCAAACCTCTGCTGCAAGCTTCGCACCTCCCAGTACCTTTGAAACGGCGCCTGAGAAGCTCTGCCACTCGCGTTTTTTGTCCGCGAGTTCGGCGAGCCCCGATTCGGTTATCTTATAATATTTGCGTTTTCTGCCCTCCGCTTCGCACCAATAAGATTCGAGCGAACCCTCTTTTTCGAGCGAGTGCAGAATGGGGTAGAGCGTGCCCTCGTTGAGGCTGAACACGTTTTCGCTCATCACTTCGAGCGTCTTGATTATCTGGTAGCCGTACATATCGGTCTTTGATATGACGCTGAGCACCAACAGCCCCGTGCTGCCCTTTGCGAGTTCCTTGCTTATTTTCATACTATCACCTCGTATACAATTTTACTCAATGCATTGAGTATCTATGCATATATGCTATCATGTATTTTCGCCTTTGTCAACAGAAAAAAGAAATTTTTGCATTCTCCGCCCGCATTGAATATGCAATACAGTTGTGGTATAATCTACCTGTTATTCAGTTCGGAGGTGCATTTTATGGATAAAAAGATAGCGGTCCTGACCGGGGGAACGTCAGGCATAGGCATGCAGACCGCGCTCGCGCTCAAAAGTGCGGGCTATACTGTTTATGAACTCAGCCGCCGTGCGCAGGGTGTCGAGGGACTCAACCACCTCGTCGCCGATGTGACGGACGAAGCGGCAGTGAAGAAGGTGGTCGATGAGATAGTCGCTCGCGAGGGCAAGATAGATGTGCTCGTCAACAATGCGGGCTTCGGCATCTCGGGCGCAGTTGAGTTCACAAAGACCGAAGACGCCAAGCGCCTTTTTGACACGAACTTTTTCGGTATGGTGAATATGAACCGCGCCGTCGTTCCGGTTATGCGCGAAGCGGGGCAGGGGAGAATAGTCAATATCAGCTCCGTCGCCGGGCAGATTCCGATTCCGTTCCAGACCTATTATTCTGCAGCGAAAGCGGCGACAAATTCATATACCATGGCGCTTGCAAACGAGCTTCGTCCCTACGGTATCACGGTCTGCGCGGTTCAGCCGGGCGATATAAAAACGGGCTTTACAAAGGCGCGCGAAAAGACGGTCGACGGCGACGATGTCTACGGCGGACGCATCGGGCGCTCGGTTTCCCGCATGGAGCATGACGAGCAGACCGGAATGGATCCCGCGGTCGCCGGAAAATTTATCGCCAATGTCGCCATGAAGAAAAAGGTGAGCCCGATATACACCATCGGCGCGAGCTATTCGTTCCTGACCTTCCTCACCCGCCTCATGTCGTGGAAGACCATGAACAAGATAATCGGCGCGATATATGCAAAATAAGCGCAAAATCTGAATAGAGTCTCCGTTGCCGGGCGCGGTGGAGACTTTTTTAAGAAAAACTGAAAAAAATTGCAAATAAGGCTTGACAGAATGACGAATTTATAGTATATTAGTCTGCGTCGTCGGACGAAAAACCGATCGATCAGGGAGCATAGCTCAGCTGGGAGAGCACTTGCCTTACAAGCAAGGGGTCACAGGTTCGAGCCCTGTTGTTCCCACCAAAATGGCCCGGTAGCTCAGTTGGTTAGAGCGCTAGCCTGTCACGCTAGAGGTCGACGGTTCGAGACCGTTCCGGGTCGCCATTATTTCGCCGAAATCCGGCTATGCCGGTTTTCATATATTTGCCTCTGTAGCTCAGTTGGTAGAGCAGCGGACTGAAAATCCGCGTGTCGCTGGTTCGATTCCGGCCGGAGGCACCAACTGTGCGGATGTAGCTCATCCGGTAGAGCGCCACCTTGCCAAGGTGGAGGTAGCGAGTTCGAGCCTCGTCATCCGCTCCATTCTCTTAATGCCAATTAAATTTAATTGGCATTTTTTTGACAGAGAGAGCGTACAATTCAATACGGCGCCATAGCCAAGTGGTAAGGCAGAGGTCTGCAAAACCTCGATGCCCCAGTTCAAATCTGGGTGGCGCCTCCAGAAAAAAAGAGCATTGCTTTGCAATGCTCTTTTTTTCAACGAAATAAATCCCTGCGGGATTTGTGAAATGCCCTGCGGGCGTGAAATACGCCTGCGGCGTGTGAAATCGCTGCGGCGGTGCGGGATTTATTTCATTTCACTTGATGCGAAGCATCAAATATCACAATTCACGAAGTGAATTATTTCACATCGAAGTGCAGCGAGATATTTCACTTTTTTACAAGTTTCAAAGTTAAGAAAAGCTTCCGCGTCTTTACTTTAGCAGTTTGCGCCACAGTATTTTGTACACTCTTCGCTGCTTTTTTCAACGAAATAAATCCCTGCGGGATTTGTGAAATGCCCTGCGGGCGTGAAATACGCCTTCGGCGTGTGAAATCGCTGCGGCGGTGAGGGATTTATTTCATTTCACTTGACGCGAAGCGTCAAATATCACAATTCACGAAGTGAATTATTTCACCGCGAGCTTAGCGAGCGATTTCGCTTGATAATTCAGAGATTTTGTAGTATTCTGAATAAAAAGGTGGTATCTGTATGGCAGAATCAAAGCTTCGCAGTTTGTCTGTGGATTTTTCGGTGAATGTTGTCAAAATGTGTGACGGCATAAAGGGTCATCATTCGTTAGTTAATCAGCTTGAACGCTCCGCAACCTCAATAGGTGCAAACATTCATGAGGCGAATTATGCGTAGAGCAAGGCCGATTTTGTTGCGAAACTTCAGATTTCGCTCAAGGAATGTTATGAGACTGAATATTGGCTTGAATTATTTATAAAATCTGGAATTTTAGAACCCGAGACGGCAAAGGTGCTGTATGCTCAATGCGGTACCATAAGAAGACTCCTCATCTCCTCCCTCAACACCGCAAAGGGAACCGCGCAGTAAAACGAAAGGGTGATTCTATGACAACGGAATGGGAAAAATTATATGCCGCCGCGCTTGCCGTCGCAGTGCCGAAGGTTATATCGGAGCAGATGTGCTCCGGCGGGGTGGGCGCCGCCGTGCTGACAGAGAACGGAAATGTGTATACGGGCGTTTGTATCGATACCGACTGCTCGCTGGGTATGTGCGCGGAGCGAAACGCGCTGTCGACGATGATATCTTACGGGGAGTATGCCGCAAGAAAAGTCGTTGCAGTAACAAAAATGGGAGAGATTTTGCCCCCGTGCGGAGCTTGCCGTGAGTTTATGATGCAGCTCGGCAGCCCGGAGAATATAGAAATTCTTGTTGATTCCGATACTGCCGTGACTCTAAAAGACCTTGTGCCTTATCCGTATTAAAATAATCATAAAAGCTTTGCCGCTTGCGGAGATTTATGTTATATTAGCATCAAGGACTGACTGAGAAAGGAATAAAAATGAAAAAAGATAACACGCAGAAAGAGAGAAAGCTGATATTTCGCCCGTGGATTCTTTGGAGCATCGCAGCGTTTGAAAATATGCTCTCGAAAATGGAAGCGGACGGCTGGGCATTGTATAAGGTTCGTTTAGGCATTCTGTTTTGCTTTGCACGCTGTAAACCGCAGGATAATGTAGTCTATTATGTTATCTGCGAAGAGGGTCAAAAAACGTATGCTACCAGGGAGCCTTGGACTTACGGCAAAAAATCTCTGGTTGAAAATATAGATTACAGATGCTGTAAAAAGCATAAATATTTGTCGTTTGATTTGGATTGGTGGCCGCATTCCGAGGATGTTTTAGCCTTTCTTCGCTATGATATATACAGATTTTCTCAACGATATTGCGATGATATTGCAAAAATAAGAGTTGGCAGAAAACCGAGGACTTTTCATTATGTATTGAAGTTAGCCGCAGTATGGTGGATTTTCATTATGACGCAGGTGGGCCTTCTGGTTTGTCTTCGTTTAGTTTTGACCTGAGTACTACGTTTTATATTTTCGTAAATTTTAACCCCCTCCGCAGTTTTTCCTGCGAAGGGGGCTTATCATTTTATTTATCCTCTTTTGCCTTGCTCTCTTCAAGCAGCCTGTCGATGTCTGCGGGCGTGAACACATATTTCTTGTCGCAGAACTGGCAGCAGACCTCGGTCTTTTCGTCCTCCTTGAGCTTTTCGAGTTCATCTCTGCCCATACTTATCAGCGCGCGGGAGACGCGCTCGCGCGAGCAGTCGCATCTGTACTCCGGCTCCGAGGTGTCGAGCACGTCGAGCTTGAAAGCGGGGAGCACGGTGCGGCAGATGGTCTCGGGGGAGAGCCCCTTGTCGAGCATTGTCGTCACAGGATCAATGTCGCTGATGCACTTCTCGACCTTGTCTATAATTGTGTCGTCGGCGGTCGGGAGCAGCTGGATTATGAATCCTCCCGCTTTTCTTATCGTGAGATCGGGGTTGACGAGCACGCCCAGCGCGCAGACGGTCGGTATCTGCTCGCTCGTTGCGAAATAATTCGTGATGTCCTCAGCGATTTCGCCGCTGACTATCGACACCTGACCGACATAGGGCTCCTTGAGTCCGAGGTCTTTTATAACGGTCAAAAAGCCGTCCTTGCCGACTGCGCCGGAAACATCCAACTTGCCCTTGTCGTTGAGCGGCAGCTCAACAACGGAGTTCACAGCGTATCCTCTGACGTTGCCGTGGCTGTCCGATGCCGCGAGCACAGTGCCCGCAGGACCGTTTCCGTTTATCCTGAGCGTGACGGAATCGTCCGCTCCTTTGAGTGCGCTGCCCATGAGGCTTGTCGCCGTCAGCAGCCTGCCGAGAGCCGCCGAAACAACGGCTGATGTGCCGTGGATCTCCTGCGCCCTGTTTACTATATCCGTTGTGTCGGCAGCCATAACTGTCAGCGTGCCGTCCTCGGAAATGCAGCGTATAAGCTTGCCCATATTTTTGTCCTCCTGTTATTTCCTGCGCCTCGCGGCAAGCACCGCGCGCTCGGAATCTTTTCTGACGGGTTCGTTTGTCATGCCGTCATATATGTTTTCAATGTCAAATCCCGCGTCGCCGAGCCATTTTAAAAGCTCGTCGAGACTATATGCGCGCTCGCTGAAATCTTCGCTCGTGCGCTCGTATGTCCCGTCCTCGTTCTCTTCGAAAAAGTCGAGCATGATGTCCACCGTGTCCGTCTCCTCGTCGAGACTGTTCTGCCAGACGCAGAAAACATCCGGGTATTCGTAGACGAACGAGTTGTCTGCGAGAATCTCGCGGTGCTTGTATATCGTGTTCACATCGAATATGAACATCCCGCCCGGGCGGATGAATGTGCCGAGTCGGCGGAATGTCTCTCTGACATCATCGGGCTCGGTCAGATGATTGATGCTGTCGAGCGTGCAGAGCGCGGCGTCGATTTTTCCGAAAAGGTCGAGAGTCTGCATCTGCTGGCAGAGAAACAGAATATTCTGTCCCTCTTCAAAAGCTCTGTTCTGCGCCTGGGAAAGCATATCGGGGCTCGAGTCAACGCCGATCATGTCGTATCCGCGCGCGGATATCAGTGAAGTTAAAGTGCCCGTGCCGCAGGCGAGGTCGAGAACCGTTCCGCTTTTTATCCCATATGAAAGCAGAAGAGCAGAAAAATGCTCTGCTCTTCTCTCGTAATCAACATTTTGCGTCAGCTCGTCATAAAAACGGGCAAAGAATGAATATTCGCTCATTATCAGTCTTTCTTCTCTGCCTCTGCGGCGTCGATGCGCTCGAATATCTTCTCGTATCCGTCGCAGCCGTAGTTGAGCGAGCGGTTGACGCGGCTTATCGTGGCGGTGCTTGCGCCGGTCTTGCTGACTATCTCGCTGTAAACCTGCTTGTCGCTGAGCATCTTCGCAACAACTATGCGCTGCGAAAGAGCCTTGAGCTCGGTCACGGTGCAGAGATCCTCAAAAAAATCATAGCACTCGTCGATGTTCTCGAGGGCGAGAACCGCTTTGAACAGAAAATCAACGTTGCTGTCTTTCAGCTTGCCGTTCATCAAAGTTACTCCTTTTCGCGGTCATATTGGGTTTGACTCCGCGTACATGTATATATTTTAGCACACTAAAATTTGAAAGTAAAGAGCAAAAATCAAAGCGTCTGTGTTTCGACGGAATTTATAACGACATCCTCGAGCGGCTTGTCTGAAGAATCGCGGTCAACCGAGGCTATAGCGTCGACAACGTCCATGCCCTCGAACACCTGACCGAACACGGTGTGTCTGAAATCGAGCCACGGAGTTCCGCCGACTGCCTTGTAGTCCTCAATGGACTCGTCCGTGAACATATCGGGCAGGCGCTCCATCTGCGGGATAAAACGCTCGTCAATAGACGGAGCCTGAACGATAAAGAACTGGCTGCCGTTCGTGTTCGGTCCCGCGTTCGCCATGCACAGAGCACCTCTGAGGTTGTGGTAGTCGCGACTGAACTCGTCCTTGAACGGTCTGCCCCAGATGCTCTCGCCGCCGATTCCCTTGCCGAGCGGGTCGCCGCCCTGGATCATGAAATCCGGGATAACGCGGTGGAAGATAACTCCGTCATAGTAGCCGTTGTCCGCATGGGTCGTGAAATTTTCGACCGCCTTGGGCGCGGCGTCGGGGAAGAGAACCACTTTTATGTCGCCCTTGTTTGTCTTTATCGTTGCAACGGTGTCGCCCGCTGCAGGCTGTCTTAACTGCTTGCTCATTTTATTTCCTCCGTGGATTCGTTTTTCTGCGCGGGTTTATAGAGCTTGGCGAGTCCGCCCTCGCTCGTCTCGCGGTATATTTTTGAAAGATCCTTGCCCGTCTGATACATCGTCTCGACTATCAGATCGAACGATATCTTTCTTGTGTATGTCAAAAAGTTTGCAAGGCTCACTGCGTTTATCGCCCTCATCGCGGCGACTGCGTTGCGCTCGATGCAGGGCACCTGAACGAGCCCCATGACCGGGTCGCAGGTGAGTCCGAGATGGTGTTCCATCGCGACTTCTGCGGCGTATTCTATCTGATCCGTGTCCATGCCGTAGAGCTCTGCGAGTGCCGCCGACGCCATCGAACACGCCGAGCCTATCTCCGCCTGGCATCCGCACTCCGCGCCGCTTATCGAGGCGTTCGTCTTGATGACGTTGCCGATGATTCCGGCGGTCGCAATGGCTCTGCGTATTTCATTTTCGGAGAATCCGCGCCTGTCCGCCGTGTATCGCAGAACCGCGGGCAGAACTCCGCACGCGCCGCAGGTCGGAGCTGTTACTATCTCGCCGCAGGAGGCGTTCTCTTCGCTGACTGCGTAGGCGTAGGCGCAAACGAGCCTGTTTTCGCGCGTCTCCGGGCTCTCGTCCATGTGGCGGCGGCTGTTGAGCATATGCGCCTTTCTCATTATGCCGAGCCCGCCGGGCAGCTCGCCCTCGGCGGCAAGTCCGCGCTTGATGCAGCTGTTCATGACGATCCACACGCGGTCGAGATAATGCCAGATTCCTTTGCCCTCGAATCTTTCAACCAAGTCGGGAATACGGATATTTTCTTTCTTGCAGTATGCTTTTATCTCCGCAAAATTCTTGAATGGGTAGACTTCGGGCGGCTCTGCGTCCTTTCTGCCCTCTATCTCTATCGCACCGCCGCCGACGCTGCAGACTCTGCGCTTGCCGATGATGTTTCCGTCCTTGTCAAACGCCGTGAAGTCGAGCGTGTTGGGGTGGGGGATGTCGGTCGTCTTCATGTCGAATTTTATGTCGAGCACGCGGGGCGCGAAGGTCTCGCGCAGAACTCTGTCCGTGCCGTGCCCTTTTCCTGTCTTTGCGAGCGAACCATATAGAACCGCCTCGTACCTGCCCGCCGACGGGAACTCGTTTATAAACATTTTGGCGGCGGACTCGGGTCCCATGGTGTGCGAGCTTGACGGGCCGCGTCCGATTCTGTAAATTTCTTTGATAGATTTCATTTGCCTCTCCTGTAAGCCGTTGAAATATGTTGCCTCATACATTGTTAAGTATATCACATAATATTTCCAAACTCAACAAGTTGCGGCAAAAAGACCGTTGACAAAAAATAACCGGGTGTTATAATTGCCTCATCACGGTTTTGGAGAGAGTCATGGAACAGCAGAAGAACAAAGAAAAAATACTTTCGGCGGGCACGTTGATTTTTATCGCCTGCTGGGCGGCTTATTGTGCGTCATATATCGGCAGAGTGAATTATACTGCCGCCCTCACTGCAATAGTCGCAGACGGCGTGTTTTCGAAGCCTCACGCCGGGCTTATCGGTACTGTCTACTTCTTCTGCTACGGAGCGGGTCAGATATTCAGCGGAATACTTGGCGACCGCATCTCGCCATATAAAATGATAGGCACGGGACTTGTCGGCGCTGCGTGTACGAATATCCTTATGCCGTTTTGTGCTCAGAGCTATATAGCTATGAGTGTAGTCTGGGGGTTCAACGGAATAAGCCAGTCCATGCTCTGGACACCTATACTTTATATAATATCGAATATCCTGCCGGAAGAGCAGCGCAGGCGCGCGTGCCTCTATATCGCGGCGTCATTCCCGGTCGGCACATTGCTGTCGTATGTTATATCGGCGGCGGCAATAAAATTTGCGTCATGGCATTTTGCGTTTTATATCCCCGCCGGAATAATAACCTGCGTGCTGGTCTTTTGGTGCATATGCGCGAAAAAGACCTCGAAAATCCTCGGAAAAGGGGAGAAGCCGTCGCTTCCCGTCCATGAGAATACTGGCGAAAAAATCTCTCTCGGCAAGCTCTTTATGATTTCCGGCGCGTCGGTCATATGCGTCGGCGTGCTCGTCCAGGGTATGCTGAAGGACGGAGTCAGCTCGTGGGTGCCCACGCTTATTACCGAAAAATATGACGTCTCCGCCTCGTTTTCGCTGCTGCTGTCGGCGATTATGCCGATAATCAATCTCAGCGGCGCGTGGATAGGAACGAAGCTTTATGAGAAGGTGTTCAGGCTCAACGAGGCCGCAACGTCGGCGTTCGGCTTCGCCATGACGCTGATACCGCTGACGGGCATAGTCTTTGTCGGCAAATATCCTATCGCCATTTGCGTGATACTCCTGGCGCTGTTTACTACAATAATAGCCGCCATGAACCATCTGCTTATGACGCTCATACCGGTGCACTTTGCGAAATTCGGGCGCGCATCGACGGTCGGCGGGATATTCAACTGCTGCACATATATAGGCAGCGCGATATCGACCTACGGCTTCGGCGCGGTGTCCGAAAAATTCGGTTGGACGGCGACGGTTGTTTTTTGGCTCATTCTCGGTGCGCTCGGCATCGCCGTGTGCGCTATACCGATGCGCCGCTACGGCAGATTCGCAAACGGGAGCGTAAATAAGAAATAAAACGCGGCATATTTTGGCAAAAAATCAGAATATCAGACAAACTGTGTCAAAAAAACCGCCATCGGCGCAAAAAAAATTAAAATTAGGTATTGCAAAACCCGGAATCTTATGTTATTATAATGTGCGTTCGGTGAGAGCCGACAAATTGGCCCGGTAGCTCAGTTGGTTAGAGCGCTAGCCTGTCACGCTAGAGGTCGACGGTTCGAGACCGTTCCGGGTCGCCATTCGCTGCTATGGCTCAGGTGGCAGAGCACATCCTTGGTAAGGATGAGGTCACCAGTTCGAATCTGGTTAGCAGCTCCATAAAAAGCCTTGAAACTTGATTGTTTCAAGGCTTTTTACTTTTGCCCAAAATTGAATTCTACAATTTTTCGCCCTGAATCGGCTGCAATTTTTCGTCAACTTTATGTGCCGCGCCGCCGCATTTCTGCAATTTTTGAGCACCTTGCCCTTTTTTTAAAATCTATGGATTTAACTTCCGCTTTGTGCTAAAATGCCTTTTGTGTGCAATTCTCTGTTGGGGGAACGAAAATGAAAAGGATAGGATATAAACATACGGTTGCGGCGAGCTTTACGGCGTTCGTCGTGCAGGCGGTCGTCAATAATTTCGCGCCGCTGCTGTTTTTGACCTTTCAGGCGCAGTACGGCATCGAGCTTTCCAAGATAACCGTTTTGATCACCGCGAACTTTTTTATTCAGATATTCGTCGATCTGACCGCCGTGCTGTTCGTTGACCGCATCGGCTACCGCGCTTCGACGGTGCTCGCCCATGCGATGTGCGCGACGGGTCTTATTTTCATGACGATCCTGCCGGAGATACTGCCCTCGGCTTTCGCGGGACTGCTTATCTCCGTGTTCTGCTACGCAGTCGGAGCGGGTCTTTTGGATATCACGATAAATCCTATTGTCAACTCCTGCCCGTCAACAAATTCCAATCAGCTGCTCTGCCTGCTCCATTCGTTCTATTGCTGGGGCAGCGTCGCGGCGGTCGGCATATCCACCCTGTTCTTCGCACTGTTTTCGACGGCAAACTGGAAGATAATGTCGCTGATATGGGCGATTCTCCCGATAGTCAACGCCGTTATGTTCACCCGCGTGCCGATAGCGCCCGTCGTCGGCGAGGATGAGGAGAAGCTCTCGATAAAGGATATGCTCAAAACAAAGGCTTTTTGGATATTCATGGTGCTTATTCTCTGCGCCGGTTCGAGCGAACAGGCGGTCAGCCAGTGGGCTTCGACTTTCGCCGAAAAGGCGCTCGGACTCACAAAGACCGTCGGCGACCTGGCGGGTCCCATGCTCTTCTCTATTCTTATGGGCGTGTCGCGCTTTATGTACGGCAAGTTCGGCAACAGAATAAATCTCGATTCAATGATGCTCCTTAGCGGGTGCGTCTGCACGGCTTCTTATTTTCTCATTTCGCTGACCTCTTCGCCAATTCTCGGTCTTGTCGGCGTCGCTGTGTGCGGACTGTCTGCGGGTATCCTCTGGCCGGGCACGATAGGCAAGATGTCCTCTGCGCTCCACGGCGGCGGAACGGCGATGTATGCTATTCTCTGCCTCGGCGGCGATATCGGCTGCTCGGCGGGTCCGACCTTTGCCGGAATGATGGCGAGCTTCTTCGGCGATGACCTCAAAAAGGGCATACTCTGCGCCGTCGTATTCCCGCTGACCCTGTCGGTGATAATGCTCGTGCGCGAGTTCATTATTCCGCGCCGCAGAAAGAAGGCGGCTTCATGAAGAAAAATTATAAATCTACCGTCAACGCCTGCTTTGCGGGCTATGTCGTCCAGGCGATAGTCAACAACTTTGTGCCGCTGCTGTTTCTGACTTTTAACAAGAGCTACGGCATCGAGCTTTCAAAGATAACCGCGCTGATAACCGTCAATTTTATTCTCCAGCTTTGCATCGACTTTCTCTCCGCGTTCTTTATCGATAAGATGGGCTACCGCGCGGCGGCAATCATGGCTCATGTGTTCGCGGCGGCGGGACTTGTTTCATTGACCGTTTTGCCGGAGATTCTGCCCTCGCCGTTTGTCGGTCTGCTCATTTCCGTCGTGCTATACGCGGTCGGCGGCGGACTGCTCGAAGTTATAGTCAGCCCGATAGTCGAGGCGTGCCCGACGGATAATAAAGAGAAGATGATGAGCCTGCTCCACTCGTTCTATTGCTGGGGCAGCGTCGCCGTCGTCGGCCTCTCAACGCTCTATTTCTCGATATTCACAACGGCTAACTGGAAGTATCTCGCCCTTATCTGGGCAGTCGTGCCGATAGTCAACGCCCTGAACTTTATCCGCGTCCCGATAGCCCCGCTTATCGAAGAAGGGGAGACGGGGCTATCTTTTAAACAGCTGCTCGGCAACAGGATGTTCTGGATATTCATGCTTCTGATACTCTGCTCCGGCGCGAGCGAGCAGGCGGTCAGCCAGTGGGCTTCGACCTTTGCGGAAAAGGGTCTCGGCGTCTCAAAGACCGTCGGCGACCTCGCCGGCCCCATGCTCTTCTCCGTGCTTATGGGCGTGTCGCGTATGATATACGGCAAATTCGGCGACAAAATCGATCTCGACGGCATGATGATTTTCAGCGGCGCGCTGTGCATGGCGTCTTATCTGCTCATTGCGCTCAGCTCCTCCGCTGTGCTCGGGCTTGTCGGAGTCGCGCTGTGCGGCTTCTCGGTCGGCATCATGTGGCCGGGAACGTTCAGCAAGGCGTCCGCGGGGATAAAGGGCGGCGGAACGGCGATGTTCGCCCTGCTCGCTTTAGGCGGCGATTTGGGCTGCTCGTCCGGGCCGACCTTTGCCGGAATTATTGCGAGCGCGTTCGGAGACGACCTAAAAAAGGGCATACTCTGCGCCATATTTTTCCCGGCGCTTTTAACCGTGCTGACAATTTTTACAAAACGCAGAAAAGCGAAAATTTGATATCAAAAAGCGGCAGAATACGGATGATAAACCCGTGTTCCGCCGCTTTAATTTATTTTTGCGGTTTACATTTGCAGGAATAGCTGATAAGATATATATGTGAGATTTTGGCTTTCTTTGAGTCTCATAAACAGGAAATGAAAATGGACAGGAAAACGAAAATAAGGGGACTGAAATATGAGCGTAGCTAATATTCTGTCGATGGCGGGCGGACTCGGTCTGTTCCTCTTCGGCATCAGGACGATGGGCGACGGACTTGAAAACGCGGCCGGCGCCAAGCTCAAGAGAATGCTCGAAGTGCTTACCGGAAACCGCTTCCTCGCAGTGCTCGTCGGCTTTGTCGTCACGGCAATAATCCAGTCGTCAACCGCAACGACCGTCATGGTCGTCGGCTTCGTCAACGCAGGCATGATGTCGCTCGCGCAGGCGGTCGGCGTCATAATGGGCGCGAATATCGGTACTACCGTCACATCACTGCTTATCGCGCTGAACTTTTCGAGTGTCGCGGCGGCGGCAGTGCTCGTCGGCGTTATACTCATGCTCGCGTCGAAAAAGACCGTTGTCAAGAACCTCGGCGCAATATTCACGGGCTTCGGTCTGCTCTTCCTCGGCATCGATATGATGTCCGATTCCATGGCTCCGCTCAGAGAGAGCGCAGGCTTCATGAACTTTATCGTCACCGTCTCGGAGTCGCCTCTGCGCCCGCTGTTCGGTATTATCCTCGGTATAGTCATGACCGCCGTGCTCCAGAGCTCCTCGGCGTCTGTTGGTGTGCTCCAGACTCTCGCCATGCAGGGACTCGTGCCGCTCAAGTTCTCCGTTTTCGTCCTCTTCGGTCAGAATATCGGAACCTGCCTCACGGCACTCTTCTCGACCGTCGGCGCGAAGAAAAATTCAAAGCGTGCCGCAGTTATCCACCTGCTCTTCAATCTTATCGGCACTGGCATATTCATTCTTATCGCCCTGCTCACTCCCTATGTCGAGTGGATAGAAAAGCTGTCGCCCGACCCGATGGCGCAGATAGCCATATCGCATATCGTGTTCAATATCGTCTCGACCGTTGTTATGTTCCCGTTCGCGAAAGTTCTCGTCAAGCTCTCCTGCCTGCTCGTTCCCGGCAAGGACGACAGCGAGAGCGAGATGCACTGCAAGTTCATCGACGACCGTCTGCTCAATACGCCCCCCTTCGCTGTCATGCAGGTCAGCAAGGAGGTCGCCCGCATGGCGAAGCTCGCGCGCGATAACTTTGAGACAAGCGCCCACGCGCTCATAAACCGCAGCGACAAAGATCTCGACAAGGTCATGGAAAACGAAGAGGTCATAAACTACCTCAACCATCATATAACCTCGTATCTCGTCAAGCTCAACGCTCTTGATATAACCGACAGCGACTCGGATTATATCGCCCGCGTCTTCCACGCGATAAACGATATCGAGCGCGTCGGCGACCATGCGATAAACCTCGCCGAAGCGGCTCAGCACAATATCGGCGAGGGGCTCAAGTTCTCCGACCCCGCGAGGGAGGAGCTCAACCAGCTCTGCGGCAGTGTCGTTACATTGCTTGAGCGTTCGATGGCGGCGTTTGATAACCAGTCGCTCAGCGACAACGAGGCAAAGGAACTCTCCGACCTTGAGGAGCATATCGACGACCTGACCCTCGAATGCCAGGATTCGCATATCTTCCGCCTCAACCGCAATGAGTGCAACACCGAAGCTGGTATGCTCTATCTCAACACCATAACCGACTTTGAGCGTGTCGGCGACCACGCCATAAACATCGCTTTTCTTGCAAGATCAAAATAATTTTCAAAATACCCTTGCATTTTGCAGGGGTATGATGTAGAATAAGAACAGAACATTTGTACGAACAAAATTTCAGCTCCCCGAAAGGACGGAACGAATATGGCAGATAAACAGAAAGCGCTTGAAACTGCGATATCGCAGATAGAGAAAAATTTCGGCAAAGGCTCGATAATGAGACTCGGTCAGAACACGGCAATGAATGTCGAGGCTATCTCGACCGGCTCTGTTACACTCGACGCCGCCACCGGCATCGGCGGACTTCCGCGCGGCAGAATAATCGAGATATACGGCCCCGAGTCATCCGGTAAAACCACTCTCGCGCTCCATGTTGTCGCCGAGGCTCAGAGAATGGGCGGTGAGGCTGCGTTTATCGATGCCGAGCACGCGCTCGATCCCGTATATGCCGCGAATCTCGGCGTCGATGTCGATTCTCTTCTCGTCTCTCAGCCGGACAACGGCGAGCAGGCGCTCGAGATAACCGAAGCGCTGACCCGTTCGGGCGCTATCGATGTTATAGTCGTCGATTCCGTTGCGGCTCTTGTTCCGCGTTCGGAGATCGAGGGCGATATGGGCGACTCCCATGTCGGTCTCCACGCGCGCCTTATGTCGCAGGCTCTCAGAAAGCTCGCGGGCGCGATTTCAAAGTCGAATACTATTATAATTTTCATAAACCAGCTGCGTGAAAAGGTCGGCGTTGTCTATGGCAACCCCGAGGTCACAACCGGCGGACGTGCGCTGAAGTTCTATGCTTCTATCCGTATCGATGTCCGCAAGATAGAGCAGCTCAAAGGTCCCGGCAACGAGTTCATCGGCTCGCGCACAAGGGCTAAGATAGTTAAGAATAAAGTCGCTCCGCCCTTTAAAGAGGCTGAGTTCGATATCATGTACGGCAAGGGCATATCCAAGGTCGGCGAAATACTCGACCTCGCCGTCAAATATGATATCATCCATAAGAGCGGCGCGTGGTTCTCTTATAACGAGAACCGCCTCGGTCAGGGCAGAGACAACGTCAAGAATTATATCAGCGAGCATCCCGACTTCATGGCGGAGCTTGAAGCACAGGTCCGCGAGCGTCTTATGGCGGAGAACAACGCCGCAAGAGCCGCCGCAAAGCCTGCGGAAAAGCCCGCGCCTGCCGCCGAGCCTGCACCCGCCGCGATGCCCAAGAAGCCCACGAGCCGTTCCGGCGCAAAGGCGAAGCTTGACATCGTTGTTGATGACGACGATTGATGAAGATAACGGCACAGCAGGGCAGGGGACAAAAAATACATATACTTGTCGACGGGGAGTACCGTCTGACCGTTACCCGGGATTTCTGGGCGAGTCAGAATATACGCTCCGGCGATGAAATTGACGATGCGGAGTTTGCCGCCTTTTGCGAGGCGGCAGGCTCCTGCCGTGCATTTAACGCGGCTGTCGATATTCTCTCGCGGCGCGACCATTCGTCAAAGGAGCTTCAGCGAAAGGTTGCCCGCCGCTCCGGCGCGGAGTTTGCGCGCGAAGCGGTCGAACGCCTTGAAGAGATGGGCTATGTCAACGACGAGCGCTATGCCCACACCCTCGCGCAGGAGCTGTATGAGCGGCGCGGCATGGGCAAAAAGCGTATCGAACAGGAACTCAGACAGCGCGGAATATCTCGCGAGACGGCGAGCGAATGTGCCGAAGAGCTCGACGGCGACGACGTTGAGCGGATAAAAAATCTGCTTGAGACCAAATTCGCCGGCAAATTTTCCGATGAAAAGGGCAGGCGGCGCACTTTCAACGCCCTGACCCGCCTCGGCTATGGCTACTCCGATATCCGTTCGGCAATGCGCTCTGTGGACGAGGAATATGAAGATACGGACGATCAATTTTCCTGTTAGAAGATAAGAAAAGGAAAAAATAGTGTATAATTTCTGTTATCAAGCGAAAGGAAGAACTGTTTGATGAAGAAAAGAAGAGTTTTATTCGTGTCGCTCGGCTGCCCGAAGAATCAGGTCGACGGTGAGCTGATGCTCGCAAAGCTTCAGAACGCCGGATTTGAAAATGCGGACAATTTCGAGCGCCTCGACGCAGTTATAGTCAACACCTGCGCGTTTATCGACTCCGCCAAGCAGGAGGCTATCGACACAATTCTGGAGATGGTCGGCCTCAAAAAAGACGGACTCGTCCGCGCGGTCATTGTCACCGGATGCCTCGCCGAGCGCTACCGTGACGAGATACTTCAGGAGATTCCAGAGGTTGATGCGGTCGTCGGCATCGGCGCAAACGGCGATATCGACAAGATAGTTGACGAAGTCCTCGACGGCAAGCAGACCAATGTTTTTCCCGACAAAAAAGAGCTCCCCATGTGCGGCGAGCGCGTGCTCACTACTCCCGATTACTGGGCGTATCTCAAGATAGCCGAGGGCTGCTCGAACTGCTGCACCTATTGCGCCATCCCGTCCATCCGCGGACCTTTCCGCAGCCGCGACGAGGAGAGTATAGTCGAAGAGGCGAAGACCCTTGCGAATGGGGGCGTCAAAGAGCTCGTGCTTATCGCGCAGGATGTCTCGTCCTACGGCATTGATATCTACGGCGAATACAGGCTCGCTCATCTGCTTGATTTGCTCTGTGAGATCGACGGCATCGAGTGGATACGCCTGCTCTATTGCTATCCCGATAAGATAACCGACGAGCTTATCGACACCATGGCTTCCCAGCCCAAGGTGCTCCATTATATAGACCTGCCGCTCCAGCACGCGGACGATAAAATCCTCAAGGCGATGAACCGCCACAGCACCGCGGAAGAGACCCGCGAGGTCATAAGAAAACTGCGCGAGCGCATGCCGGATATCGCTATCCGCACGACGTTTATAGTCGGTTTCCCCGGCGAGGGCGACGACGAGTTTGAGACTCTCGCCGAGTTCGTCAACGAGGAGGAGTTCGAGCGCCTCGGATGCTTTGAATATTCCCCGCAGGAGGGTACTCCCGCCGCGAAGATGGAGAATCAGGTCGACGACGATGTCAAATCCCGCCGCGCCGAGGTCATCATGCAGGATCAGTATGAGATAATGACCGAGAAGAACAACAATATGATCGGCAAGACCCTGCGCGTGCTCACCGAGAGCTACGATGATTATACCGACAGCTACTCGGGTCGCTCATATATGGACGCGCCCGATATCGACGGCAAGATAATCTTCACCTCGTCCGATTTCATAAAAGAAGGCGAATTCGTCGATGTCGAGATACTCGGTGTCAACGAATATGACCTGCTCGGAAGAACAGTAAAATAAACCCGGAAAGGGGAATTGAAATGCAGAAGCTGAATCTGCCCAATAAACTGACGCTCATAAGAATGTTCCTCGCGCCTATTTATCTCGCGCTAATGCTTATTGAGTTCCCTTATCATTACATAGTCGCGCTCGCTGTTTTCTCGGTCGCGTCGCTGACCGATATGCTCGACGGTAAGATTGCACGAAAGAATAATCTTATTACCGTTTTCGGCAAGCTTCTCGATCCGCTCGCCGATAAAATGCTCACCACCGCCGCTCTGCTCGCATTCATGCGCGAGGGCTGGTGCAGCATCTGGATCGTCATGATCGTCCTCACCCGCGAGTTCGCCGTCGCAGGCGTCCGCCTTATCGCCACGGCGCAGGGCATTGTCATCCCCGCAAACTATTGGGGCAAGGCGAAAACCGTCAGCCAGATGGTGTTCACTATTGTTATTATGCTCCTCGCCGAGCTTGACGCGACGTTTGATATTTTCGCAAACGCCGGCTGGTTCACTCTCGCGAGAGTGTCGAATATCATGCTCTGGATAACTGCCGTTCTGACGGTCGTTTCGGGCATCACATATTTTGTGGACAGCAAAAAACTTATTGACTTTTCCAAGTGATTTCAATATAATGGTTAGTAGATATGCGAGTCATATCGGCTGACAAAAACCAAAAAATAACATGCGTTTACCGGGAGAAGTAGCCGGATATCCGCGGCATCAGAGAGGGAGCCCGAAGCTGAGAAAGCTCCTTGCCGTATGAAGGCGAAATGCACCCGTCAGCACGCAGGGGGAACAACAGTATCCCTGCGCGGAAGGCACCGTTATCGGCCGGGCGCGTATTTGCGCGCAGAGATATAAACAGGAGTGGGACCGCGCTCAGGCGCCTCCGTTGTCCGTAAGGATAACGGAGGCTTTTTGTATGTTATCGCGCGAACGGACTTTTTATTGGCGCCCCTGCAAGGGGAGCCGGCTCGGCGCAAGCCGAGACTGAGGGGATTGTTTCGCCGATGATAAAAGCTATGAGTAAAAGTGAATAGTGAAGAGGTGAAATTTTGAACTCGTAGGGTGCGGCGACCCGACGCACCGTTGCCGCCATCGGCGGCACGAAACGCATATCCGTCCCCACCGAAGACCTCTTCATACCTCATATTTCCTACATCCCGATTTCTCGGCATGAGCCGGGACAAAGGAACTTGTTTCACCTCACACGCCGCATCGCGGCAGCAATTTTATCCGAGCTCAAGGAGTTGATATTTATGTTTGACAGGCTCAGGGAGGATATAAGCACCTTCAAGCGGCGCGACCCCGCCGCGAGAAGCGCGCTCGAAATCTTCTTCCTCTATCCGGGTCTTAAAGCTATAAGAATGCACCGCAGAGCCAATTGGTGCTATCGCCGCAGGATGTTCTTCCTCGCACGCTGGATATCGCAGCGGGCGGCGCGTAAAACCGGGATAGAGATACACCCGGCGGCGACCATCGGCAGGCGCTTTTTCATCGATCACGGCACCGGCGTCGTTATCGGCGAGACCGCCGTTATAGGCGACGATGTTATGATATATCAGGGCGTGACCCTCGGCGGTACCGGCAAGGATACCGGCAAACGCCATCCGACTATCGGCAACAATGTCATGATCGGCGCGGGCGCAAAGGTGCTCGGCCCGTTCAAAGTCGGCGATAACTCGAATATCGCCGCGGGCGCGGTGGTTCTCGATGAGATTCCGCCCGACTGTACCGCCGTCGGCGTACCGGCTCATATCGTTCGCCGCAACGGAGTCAGGGTCGACGACCTCGACCAGGTGCATATACCCGACCCGGTCGCGCAGGAGCTCTGCAGGCTCGAACATCAGGTCTCCCAGCTGAGAAAACAGCTTGAGGAGCAGGAAAACACACAGGAAATTGACTGAAAGGAAGATATAAATGAAAGTCTATAACACTCTCACAAGAAAAAAGGAAGAACTTGTCCCGATAACTCCGGGCGAGATTAAGATGTACGCCTGCGGTCCGACCGTGTATAACTATATCCACATCGGCAACGCCCGCCCGCTGTGCATCTTCGATATCCTGCGCCGCTATCTCGAATATCGCGGCTACAATGTGAAGTTTGTCCAGAATTTCACGGATATCGACGATAAAATAATCAGACGCGCAAACGAGGAGCATGTTGATTTCTCCGAGATTTCCGAGCGCTATATAAAAGAGTTCTGGACCGACGCCGACGGACTCAATGTCCGCCACGCGACGATAAATCCGAAGGCTACCGAGAATATCGACGCCATCATTCAGATAATCTCGACCCTTATCGAAAAGGGCTATGCCTATGAGGCACAGGGCGACGTTTATTTCAGCACCGAGAAGTTCAAGGATTACGGCAAGCTCTCGCATCAGCCGCTCGAGGATCTTGAGGCGGGCGCGCGTATAATGGTCGGCGAGGTCAAGCGCGAGCCGATGGATTTCGCCGTCTGGAAAGCCGCGAAGCCCGGCGAGCCCGCATGGGATTCCCCGTGGGGCAAGGGCAGACCCGGCTGGCATATCGAGTGCTCCGCGATGAACTGGCGCTATCTCGGCGACACCATTGATATTCACTGCGGCGGCCAGGATCTCATCTTCCCGCACCATGAGAATGAGATAGCCCAGAGCGAGTGCTTCACCGGCAAGCCGTTCGCCCATTATTGGATGCACAACGGCTATATCAACGTTGACAATGTGAAGATGTCGAAGTCTCTCGGCAATTTCTTCACCGTGCGCGATGTTGCCGAAAAATACGGCTATGAGCCGATCCGCTATCTGCTCATCTCCGCCCAGTACAGAAGCCCGATAAACTACAGCACCGATATCATCGAGCAGTGCATCTCCGCGCTCAACAGACTCTATACTTGCCGCGATTCGCTCGATTTCGAGCTCAAGAACGCCGTTGATGCAGAGCATGACGGCGATAAGGCGATTATCGACGGCTTTAATAAGTACAGAGAGCAGTTCATCGCCGCCATGGACGACGATCTCAACACCGCCGACGCCATCGCTTCGATATTTGAGCTCGTCCGCGATATCAATACAAATGTTGTCGGCAAGACCCCCTCGAAGGCACTTGTTGAGGGCGCGATAGCCATGTTTGACGAGCTGACCGGCGTGCTCGGACTCGTCTATAACCGCAAGACCGAGACTCTCGACAGCGATGTCGAAGCCCTTATCGAGGCGCGCACGAACGCCCGCAAGGAGAAAAACTGGGCAGAGGCGGACAGAATCAGAGATCAGCTCAAGGAAATGGGCATCGTCCTCGAGGATACCGCCCAGGGCGTGAAGTGGCACAGAGAATAAATCTATAGACAAAACGCATAAATTAATGTATAATACTATGTGACTTTTTAATTAAATTGCGGAGGTTGAGTAAGTGAACGATCTGAAAACCCGATTCTTTGACGATGTGGACAAAAACTGTCCTCTTCCGGAGTATCCCCGCCCACAGCTTGTGCGCGAGGATTGGATGTGCCTCAACGGCGAGTGCGATTATGAGATAACCCCGGCGGGCGACGCCTGCCCGAAAGATTTCAGCGGCAAGATAATCCTGCCTTTCGCCATCGAGAGCCAGCTCTCCGGCGTTCAGCGCGCGCTTCAGCCCGACGAGCGCCTTTGGTACAGAAAGAGGTTCACTCTCGACAGCCGCTTTGATAATAAGCGCTGCATTCTGCATTTCGGCGCTGTCGATTGGCAGTGCGAGGTGTTTGTCAACGGCGTCTCCGTCGGCACACATACCGGCGGCTATTGCCCGTTCTCTTTTGATATAACAGACGAACTTGTCGACGGCGAAAATGAACTTGTTGTCAAGGTCTATGACCCGACCGACAAGGGCTGGCAGAACCGCGGCAAACAGGTTCTCAAATCCGTCGGCTTCTGGTATACCGGAACCTCCGGAATCTGGCAGACAGTATGGCTTGAGCCCGTGGCTCAGAGCCATATAACCTGTGTGCGCCTGACCCCCGATATCGACGCGGGCGAGATAATCGTCTCCTGCACCGGCGAGGGACTTGACGGCTGCACGATAGAGGCTGAGATTTCGCTCGGCGGCGAGCAGGTGTATTCCGGCGAGATGAAGCTCAACGCGCATCTTCCCGTGCCCGACGCGAAGCTCTGGAGCCCTGAGAGCCCGACTCTCTATGACCTTGTGCTCACCGTGAAGAAAAACGGCGAGGCTGTTGATACGGTCAAGAGCTATTTCGGCATGAGAAAGTTCAGCATCGGCAAGGATAAGCAGGGTCTGCCGCGCCTTATGCTCAATAACGAGCCCTATTTCCAGCGCGGCCTGCTCGATCAGGGCTATTGGAGCGACGGCGGTCTGACTCCGCCCAACGACGAAGCGATGATATTCGACATCGCCGAGATGAAGCGCCTCGGCTTTAATATGCTCAGAAAGCATATCAAGGTCGAGCCCCTGCGCTGGTACTATCACTGCGACAGACTCGGCATGATAGTCTGGCAGGATATGGTCAGCGGCGGCGAGTATATCGGAAATATCCTTGCGGGTGTTCTGCCGAATATCGGCATCGGCGTCAAGGATAATAAATATAACTGGTTCAGCCGCGGCGAAAAGGAGTGGCGCGATGACTACCGCCGCGAGCTGTTCGAGATGATAGACAATCTCTATAACTGCACCTGCATCGGCTGCTGGGTGCCCTTCAACGAGGGCTGGGGTCAGTTCGACGCGAAGGAGATCGGCGATGCCGTCAAGGCATACGATCCCTCGAGAATCGTTGACCACGCGAGCGGCTGGTACGATCAGAAGGGGCGCGACCTCAAGAGTATGCACAAATATATCCTGCCCATTCGTATGCCCAAGCTTGACGGCAGACCGTTCGTTATAAGCGAATACGGCGGATACAGCATGATTCTCGACGGTCACGTCTGGAACAAGCAGAAGAGCTTCGGCTATATCATGTTCAGGTCGAAGGAGAAGCTCTCTGCGGCTTATAAGAAGCTGCATGAGAAGCAGGTCATTCCGCTGATAGAAAAGGGTCTTTGCGCCACGGTATATACCCAGGTCAACGACGTCGAGTTCGAGGTCAACGGAATGTATACATATGACCGCAAGGTGCTGAAGCTTGACGAAAAGACCGTGCAGGAAGTCAACTCCAAGCTGCATTTTTAAGGAAGAAAGCGATAGATGAAGTCACTGCTTATAAGACTGATAAAAAAACTCGGCGATATGCGCCGTCACCTGCTCTATTACCGCATTTGGCCTGCGGTCTACGGGCGCGCGGCGAAAAAGCCGATAGACGAAAAAAAGGTGCTCCTCGCTTCAAACAGCAAAACGCTTCCGGACAACTTGTCCTGCATGAAGCGCGAGCTTGAGGCGCGCGGGATGCACTGCACCGAGATGCTCATTCCCGCGGGAGCGGGCAGTATAAGCGCGAGGGCTGCGGAGTTCAGGCAGAATATCCGCTTCCAGCGCGAATATGCGACGAGCAAACTCGTCTTTGTTGAGGATGCGTTCTTCCCGCTGTTCGCGAATCATCCGCGAAAGGGCACCGAGGTCATTCAGCTTTGGCATGCTTGCGGCGCATTCAAAAAATGGGGCTATTCCACCGCCGACCTCAAGTGGGGCGCGGACAGAAAGAGCCTCGAACGCTATCCGATCCACAACACCTATACCGCGGTCACCGTGTCGGCGCGCAATATTATTCCGTATTATGCCGAGGCGTTCAACTGCCCGGAGAGCATAATCAGACCTCTCGGCGTGCCGAGGACGGATATTTATTTTAGCTCCGATTTCGTCTCCTCCGCCCGCGCGGAGATGCTCAAAAAGTTCCCGCAGATAGGGGACAGGAAGATAATTCTCTATGCCCCGACCTTCCGCGGCAACTCAATTCTCAAGTCCTATATGGATCTGAAGCTTGATATCGAGCGCATGAACGCGGAGCTGTCCGACGATTTCGTCCTGCTGTATAAGCTCCATCCGCAGACGGCGAAGAGCTTTTCACTCAGCGCCGAAGAGCGCGAAAAATATGAGAATTTCGTGTTCGATATCTCAAAAGATGTGCGAATCGACCTCGCAATGTGCGCGGCTGATATGCTGATAAGCGACTATTCGTCCGTGATTTTTGAATATTCGCTGCTCAGCCGTCCGATGATATTCTTTGCCTACGATCTCGAAGAATATGACCGCGACCGCAGCTTCTATAACAAATATGAGGACTTCGTTCCCGGTCCTATAGTCCGGGACACCGAGGGCATTATTTCCGCCGTCAGGCAGGCGCAGTCCGGCTTCGACAGCGCGAAAATTGAAAACTTCAGAAACTATTTTATGGACGCCTGCGACGGGCACAGCACCGCGCGCATCGCCGAAGCGTTCATGGAAAAATAAGGTGTATCATATGAAAAAGACATTCAAAGTCGCAGCAGCATTCCTGCTCATCCTGACAGTCGCCATAGGTATGTGCGCGTGCTCGGGCGGAGCCGGCGGCAAAGCGCCCGGCAAAAAGATCGCCATAGTCACGGCGACTCTGTCGCAGAACCCCGAGGAATATCAGCGCGCGGCTCAGCTTGCAAGCGAATATTCCTATGTCGAGCACGTTGTCTATACCGACACGCGCGTCGGCACTTCGGGCATTCTCGATTTCTATAAGCGCGTCAACGATATTGCCTCCGATGCGAGCTACGGCGCGATAGTTATCGCGAGAGCGAATCTCGGAGCCGTCGCGGCAGTCAGAGCGGCAAAGGCAAAGAACCCCGATAAGCTCATCGTCTGCACTGCACCCGAGGAGAATATCCAGACTCTTGCAAAATCCGCCGATGCTATTCTTGCGATAGATACCGCCAGGGACGCAGCGATGATGGTCGAAGAGGCGCACGGACGCGGCGCGCAGGTCTTTGTCTATTACGCCACCGGCGTTCAGCAGAGCACCCCGAGCATCAAGGAGTCGCGCGAAGCGGCTGAGAAAAAGTGCGATGAGCTCGGCATGACATATAAATTTGTCAACTGCTACGATGTCTCGCAGGCTCTCGGCATAAAGGGTGCGCAGAGCTTCATGAAAGAGGATATCGCCCGCCAGCTCAAGAATTTCGAGGGCAAGAAGATTGCGGCTTATTGCGCCGATATATCTTCTCAGGCGGAGCTTATAAAGAACGCCTGCCCGAACGGCATAATCGTCGCGGGCACGAGCTTTCCGAGCATCTATGACGGCTACACCGCCGCTTTTGATATCGAAGTCGGCAAGAAGTGGGACAACAAGTCCAAGGTGTTCAGCAAGGTCAGAGCCGCGATAAGAGCGAACGGCGGCACGAAGAACCAGTTCATCGTGTGGGACGATCTGACTGCATCTTCAATGACCGAGGCAGCGTTTGAATATGCAAGAGCCACTCTCTGCGGCGAGCAGATTGACATGGCAAAGGCGGTCAAGTCGAGCTTCCCGTCGAAGATAAAAGTATCGGACAAACAGCTCGACAAATGCACCTTCATTTACACGGAGGACTACCGCGTATTATGAGAGGAAAATTTATTGTAGTTGAGGGACTTGACGGCTCCGGCAAGGGCACCCAGACGGCTCTGCTTTGCGCTTATCTCAAGTCGCAGGGCAGAAATGTGTATCCGACCGCCGAGCCCACCGAGTCGGTGACCGGCGGTATGATAAGAGATGTGCTCAGCGGCGCAAGGCAGCGCACATCTTCGGAGCTCGCCGCGCTCTTCCTCGCGGACCGCGTGGCGCACAACATGAACCCCGTCAACGGCATAGAAAAGACGCTTGAAGCGGGAATCGATGTCGTGTGCGACAGATATTACTATTCGTCCATCGCCTATCAGGCGGTGGGGGAGGACAGGCAGTGGGTCATAGATATGAACCTCAACTGCCCGGGCATACTCAAGCCGGATATCTGCATCTTCTTCGATGTCGACCCGGAGAGTTGCCATGAGAGAATAGAAAACGGGCGCGTGTATCTCGAAATTTTTGAGCGCGACCCGGAGCAGATAAACGCCATCCGCGAGCGGTATTACAGCGCGTTTGAACTGCTCAAGGACAGAGACAATATCGTCGTCATCGACGCCGCACGTGATATAGATTCCGTCGCCGCCGATGTCAGAAAAGCAATTGATACGGTTATAAAATAACATAAATCCTATCCATGTTTTTATGGATAGGATTTATGTGCTTTATATCACCCGAAAACGGGCACTATTATTAAATTTTTCTCGCTATTCCGAGCAGCGCTGCCGCCTCGTTGAGGCAGGCTATGTCCTCGGGTTCCTGCTTGCCGTGGATGTCGGGCGCAACATTGACTACGAGCACATTCTCCTGCCCGATGAGGTGGCGGTATTTTTCGGCGATGAATTCCGCGCCGACGAGCGGATCTTTTGTGTAGTCGTCGTCCCAGAACCAGTTGACCATGTTGCGAATGCAGATCGTTGCCTCAAACGGGAGATAATAATCTTTGCCGTCGTGTGAATATATCTTCGGGTCGTTTTTGCCCGTGAAATGCGGATCCCAGAGTCTGAAATCGCTCGGAAAATATCGCATCGTCATACCCTCTTTGTAGTTTTCGGGGCGGTAATAGTCGTTGTTTCCGACTGCGCCGGGCTCGCCTATCGTGACATTGACCGCCATGACACATCCCGGCTGAAGAGTGTGCACAAGATCATATATCTTCGCGAGATTCCACCTGTCCTCCGCGCTGCCATCTTTTCCCCATGCGCCGTCGAGCCACAGCTCGCATACTTCGCCGTATTTTCCGCCGAGCAGGGTTCTCAGATGTGAGCACATATATTCGGTGTATTTTTCATCGTCGTTGTAGCAGGGCTCGTGCCTGTCCCAAAGGGAATAATAGAGTCCGAGCTTCACTCCGTATTTCTTACAGGCTTTCGCGACCTCGGCAACAACGTCTGTCGGATTTTGGGTGTTGTTGACGCAGTATTCCGTCGTGTCGGTGTCAAAAAGGCAGAAACCGTCGTGGTGTTTTGTTATGAGAATGACATAGTTCATGCCCGCCTCGTATGCGTGCCTGACCCAGCTGTCTGCGTCTATCGCGTCGGGCGCGTAGCTATCGAGCGGCAGAGTGCCGTCCGACCACTCGGTGTTGTTGAATGTGTTGATGCCGAAATGAATGAACATTCCGTATTTGCGGGCTATCTGCGCCTTCTGTGCGGCATTCGGCTCGCGTGAGGGAATGAGTGTTATCATAGCATTTCTCCTTTGCGGTTTGTCGTCAGGGAAAGTATATCAGTCCCGCTCTGTGCTTGTCAATATATAAAAAATATGTCAATATTATTGTTTTTGGACAACAGATAATGTATAATCTATGCGTCGGAATTGTTCGATTCAGTGATAACCGATCAGGAGGATAAAAAATGTCAAAACAAATGAGTAACGGCGCAAAACGGCGTCTGGTGTTTTACTCGATCGGATTTGTATTCGTATTTTTGCTCAGTCTGCTGTTCCCGTATTCGGGCGACGATTGGGCGTGGGGCTCGCAGATAGGTCTCGACCGTCTCGCCGCACACTTTGAGGCTTATAACGGAAGATATGTCGGAAACCTTATTGTCCTCGCATTGACGCGCTCGAATGTGCTCAAGGCGTTGTGCATGTCGCTGTTCATTGTCGGTATCATCTATATGATAGAGAAAATATCCGGCAACAGAACCGCGCCTCTTATCGCCTGCGTTGCGCTTCTGCTCATGCCGACGGATATGCTCAGACAGTCGATAGTCTGGACATCGGGTTTTTCAAACTATGCCACTTCAATCGCGCTGACGCTCGTCTTTATCTGTTATACCGCGCGCATATACGGCAAGGACACGCCGAAGTTCGCTCCGGCTGCGGCGATACCGCTGTTTGTTCTCGCGTTCTGCAGTGCGCTGATAATGGAGCCGATGACGATATATAATATTCTTCTTGGAATTTATATCATAATCTACTGCGTTGTCCGTTTCAAGAAGTGCTATTTCGCGCATTTCGGCTTCCTCGCCGGTGCAATAGCCGGAGCGGGAATGATGTTCTCGAACAGCAGCTATCACGCCATCGCTGAGGGTACTGACGGCTACAGAACCGTTTCAACTTCCGTAGGCGGTCTTATTTCTAGGGCTGTTGAAAATGTTCTCTCGATTACAAAGGATTTTTTCCTTGCAAGCGTTGTGCTCAATATCTTCGTTGTCATTGTTTGCGTTCTGCTGTGGCTGACTTTCAAGGATAAGATAAAGAACAAGGCTCAGCTTGTGTTCGGCTATATCTCGCTGGCTGTTATAATCGGCTTTTGCGTCTGGTCGCTTGCGTCGCTTATAGGGGCTATCAGCTATCCGAAGATATTCCGTATGCTCAACGCTGCGCTGTCGGTCATATACTATCTCGCAATAGGAATCTTTGTTATAGTCGTGCCTTGCAAGGGAATCGCAAAGTCGAAACTTTTGTTCTGGTATGTCAGCGTGCCCGCAACTCTCGCTCCGTTGCTTATAGTTACCCCCATCGGCAGCAGATGCGAATTTGCGGCATATGTCCTGATGATCTGCCTTGTCGCAGATATGTATTCGCTCACCAAAGCGGCTTCTGTGAGCAAGATACAGATTCCGGTTCGCCGAGTGCTCGTCAGCGTCACGGCATTCGCGATGCTTTTCTTCTTCGGAGTTTTCGGCACTGTTACTTTCTATAACCAAAGACGTGTCAACAAAGCTCGTGAGGATCTCAAGACGGGAGAAGAGACTATTACGGTTGAAAATCTTCCGTTTGGGCAATATGTCTGGACTCCCAACCCGATTAAAGATACCGTGTGGGAGACTCGCTTCAAGCTCTTCTACGGTCTGGGTGATGAGACAGTCAGAATAAAAAATGTCAAAAACGGCATGTGGAGCAACAAATAAATAAAAATCAAAACAAAACGGCCGGAGCCAAAAACTCCGACCGTTTTTCTATTTCAGATGAACCGTGAATTCTATCGTTCTGCTGTCAGTAAGCTCGGCTTTTGATGGGATATTGCGGTTTTAACAGAAGAGTTAGGAGGACTTTTGTATTTTGCATACAGTATCGCGTTGATTTGCAATGTTACGACAAATGCCTGCGTCATCAGTTACAGTCATAAATTTCAACTATAGATACAAAAAAATCAAGCCGCCCGGTTGCCCGAGCGGCTCAAATTATTTATTCAGCTTTGGATCAATACATTCCGCCGCCGGCCTGTGCAGCCATCGCTGCGGCGTTTGCCGCGTCTGCTGCCGGGTCGGGCTTGTCGGTGACAAGGCTCTCTGTGGTCAGAACCATTGCCGCAACGGAAGCGGCGTTCTGCAGAGCGGAGCGGGTGACCTTTGTCGGGTCAACAACGCCTGCCTCGAACATATCAACATATCCGTCGGAAGCGAAGTTGTAGCCGTAGCCGATCTTTCCAGACTCAACGATGTGGTTGATGATAACCGAACCCTCAAGTCCCGCGTTGGAAGCAATCTGGCGAACGGGCTCTTCAAGAGCCTTGAGAACGATCTTCACGCCGGTCTTCTCGTCGGAATCCTCGGTGCTGTCAAGCAGAGCCTTGACTGCGGGGATAGCGTTGAGCAGTGCGACGCCGCCGCCTGCAACGGAACCCTCTTCAACAGCTGCCTTGGTTGCTGCGAGAGCATCCTCGATACGGAGCTTCTTCTCCTTCATCTCAGTCTCGGTAGCTGCGCCGACCTTGATGACCGCTACGCCGCCTGCAAGCTTTGCAAGGCGCTCCTGAAGCTTCTCTCTGTCATAGTCGGAAGCGGTGTTCTCGATCTGGGTGCGAATCTGGTTGACTCTGGACTTAATAGCGTCCTTGTCGCCTGCGCCGTCAACAATGATGGTGTTCTCCTTGGAGACCTTGACCTGGCGTGCGCGGCCGAGATCGGAAATCTGGGTGTCCTTGAGCTCAAGACCGAGTTCGGAGGTGATGACCTTGCCGCCGGTGAGAATGGCGATATCCTGGAGCATTTCCTTGCGTCTGTCGCCGAAGCCGGGAGCCTTGATGCCCACGCAGGTGAACACGCCGCGAAGCTTGTTGACAAGGATGGTCGAAAGAGCCTCGCCCTCGATGTCCTCAGCAATGATGATAAGCTTTCCGCCTGCGTGCATGATCTGCTCGAGCAGGGGAAGAAGATCCTGAATGCTTGCGATCTTCTTGTCTGTGATAAGGATGAGAGCGTCGTCAATGACGGCTTCCATCTTGTCGGTGTCGGTTACCATGTAGGGGGAGATGTAGCCTCTGTCGAACTGCATGCCCTCGACAACCTCTGCCTCGGTCTGTGCAATCTTCGACTCCTCAACGGTGATAACGCCGTCGGAGGTGACCTTCTCCATAGCGTCGGCAATGATTCTGCCGATATCCTCGTCAGCGGAGGAGATAGTAGCTATTCTTGCAATGTCCTCGGTACCCTTAACAGGCTGAGAGTGGGACTTGACGGCCTCGATAGCGGCGTCAACGGCCTTCTGGATGCCCTTCTTGATGACCATCGGGTTTGCGCCTGCAACAACGTTCTTCATGCCCTCGCGGACGAGTGCCTGAGCGAGCAGGGTAGCGGTGGTGGTGCCGTCGCCCGCGACATCATTTGTCTTTGTGGCGACTTCCTTTATCAGCTGAGCGCCCATGTTCTCAAAGGGATCTTCGAGCTCAACATCCTTGGCGATGGTGACACCGTCGTTGGTGATGAGGGGAGCGCCGTACTTCTTGTCGAGCACAACGTTTCTGCCCTTGGGGCCGAGCGTGATTTTAACTGTGTTAGCGAGCTTATCGATACCGGCCTGGAGAGCCTTGCGGGCTTCCTCACCGTAAATGATCTGTTTTGCCATGATGAATTACCTCCGATTATTCTACGATAGCGAGAATGTCGCTCTGACGGACTATGGTGTATTCCTCTTTGTTGAGCTTGACCTCAGTGCCGGAATATTTGCCGGTTATGACTCTGTCGCCGACCTTGACGTACATCTCAACTTCCTTGCCGTCAACGAGTCCGCCGGGACCCACTGCAACGACCTCAGCAACCTGGGGCTTCTCCTGTGCGGAAGCGGCGAGAATAATGCCGCTGCTCGTAGTTTCTTCAACCTCGACAGGCTTGACAACAACTCTGTCTGCAAGCGGTTTAATGTTCATATCGATTCCTCCTGAATTATAAAAAATGCAAGCTTAAAAATCTTTTGGCACTCTACATCCCCGAGTGCTAATTCATATTCTAAACCCATTTGTACCAAAAATCAATACCTTTTTCCAAAGTTTACAATTATGTCATAAACTTTGTCAGCGGTCAGGAGGGTACAGAATATATAATAGTATTATACCCGCCCCAAAAAGATGCCGGAGCGTGAATATAAAAAGGCAAAAAAATTACGGCACCGTTTAAAACAGTGCCGTGAATATCTGTTCGGTCATCAGACAGCGCGTGTAACTTTGCCGGAACGAAGGCAACGAGTACATGCATAAACTCTCTTGGGAGAGCCGTTCACTATAGCCTTGACCCTTTTAATGTTGGGCTTCCAGGTTCTGTTTGAACGTCTGTGAGAATGGGAAACCTTGATGCCGAAAGACACATCCTTACCGCAATATTCGCATTTTGCCATGTGTCGCACCTCCTTCTTTACTCGGTAACAGATGATATGATAACAGATAACTCGCAAAAAAGCAAGCTTTTTTTTATTTTTTGTAGCTCCGGACGCGAAAAACTTGAAAATAATTATTATCCCTGATATAATATAGCAGTTAAAAGCCGTGCCGGGTATTCCGTGGACGGCACATATGCGGATATGGCGGAATTGGCAGACGCGCCGGATTTAGGATCCGGTGGGCAACCATGCAGGTTCGATCCCTGTTATCCGCACCAAAAATCGGCAAGTATCGTCAGATATTTGCCGATTTTTACTTTTTCACTTTTCACTTTTCACTCTTCACTTTTCACTTTTCACTTTTCACTCTCCGCTCGCCAGTTCTATTATCATTCTTTCAAGTTCTTTTGCAGCCACGCTCAGCGGCTGCTCTTTTCTTTTTATAAGGCAGATGCTGCGCTCGGGTATCTCTTCTTCGAGGTCGATTATCCGCACGTTGTCGGAAGGATTTACGAACTCCTCGGGCACGAATCCGACTCCGAGATCCGCCTGCGCCATCGGGAGAATCTGATCTGCCGTTGCCGCTTCGATGTCAGGGCTGTACGGCAGACCGTGCTCGGTGAAGAACGCCGAATAAAACTCGAATGATTTTGTGCTCGTGCCGAGAGATATCAGCGGATAGTTACCGAGATCGGCGAGGCTTATCTTTCTGCCGAGCAGCTCTTTGAATGCCGGCGAGCATATCGCTACCTCGCGCACGGAGCGAAGCGGGGTTTCGCTCAGCGAGGCGGAGCGGACGGTCGGAGTCGTGACGATTGCGATATCCGCCGTTCCGTCCTTGAGCGCGGCTATTGCCTGCGGGGTCGAGTGGTTGCTGATGCGTATGCGAACCCCGGGATAGAGCATGCGAAATTTTTTGAGCACTGGCAGAAGCAGGCAGCGCAGGGCGACCTCGCTCGCCGCGACGAAAACCGTGCCCGTCTGCAAATTCTTGCTCTCGGTTATCTCTTCTTCGCCCGCCTCGATGTGCTCGATGGCGACCTTGATGTGCTCATACAGCTTCTGACCCTCCGGCGTCAGGCGCATGCCGCGGTTTGTGCGCGAAAACAGGGGGCAGCCGAGCTCGCTTTCGAGGTTCTTTATCGTCCTTGTCAGATTGGGCTGGTTGTTCAAAAGCAGCTTCGCGGCCTGTGAGATGTTGCCGTATTTTGCAACGAAGTAAAAGATTCGGTAGTAGTCGTAGTTTATGTTCATGATAAGCCTCCGCTGATATATGTTTTAGATATCGTTGATATATGTATTATAGATTTTACACATATCTGCAACTGGATTATAATACACTTGTCAAAAAAAGTAAAGCCCGGAAAGAAGAATTACTTTGAATTATCTGAAAGCAAGCAGCGAAGAGCTGGCAGCAGAAAAAGAGAAAGCTACGAAAGAGCTCCAAAAACTTCTAAAAAACGGCGTGACGCTCGATCTGTCGCGCGGAAAGCCGTCGGCGGAGCAGCTGGATTTGTCGCTCGGTATGCTCGATGTTATCGACAGCCGCAGCATCCTCGACTCCGAGAGCGGGCAGGATTGCCGCAACTACGGCGGACTTGACGGAATCCCGGAGGCAAAGCGCCTGCTCGCGCATATGATGGGCACGCACTCGTCGCATACGCTTGTCGGCGGGAACAGTAGCCTTACTATGATGTATCAGATAGTCAGCCACGGCATGACCGACGGAATCTGCGGCGCGAAGCCCTGGCAGGAGGTTGAAGGGCGCAAGTTCCTCTGCCCCGTCCCCGGATATGACCGCCATTTTGCAATAACCGAGCATTTCGGCTTCGAGCTTGTTCCCGTGCCGATGCTGCCGACGGGTCCCGATATGGACGAGGTCGAAAAATTGATAAAGGACGAAAAGGTAAAAGGTATCTGGTGCGTGCCGAAATACCAGAACCCAACGGGAATCGTGTTCAGCGACGAGACGGTCAGACGCTTCGCCGCATTGAAGCCGGCGGCGGAGGATTTTCGTATATTCTGGGACAATGCCTACTGTGTCCACGCCTTTGACGGCGACAATGCGCAGATACCGGATATAATCGAGGAATGCGAAAAAGCCGGCAGCGCCGATATGGTCTATGAGTTCTGCTCCACGAGCAAGATAACCTTCCCGGGCGCGGGCGTTGCGGCGGTCGCGGCGAGTCCGGCCAATCTGATAGATATAAAGAGCTTTTTGAAATTCGCGACCATCGGGCCGGATAAGATGAACCAGCTGATGCACGCAAGATATTTCAAAAACAGCGCCGGACTTAAAGCACATATGAAAAAGCACGCCGCCATTTTGAAGCCGAAGTTCGATTCGGTATATAAAGTGCTGGACGAAGAACTGGGCGGCTTGGGCATCGCAGAGTGGACAACGCCCAAGGGCGGATATTTCCTCTCGTTTGACACCATGCCGGGCTGCGCCGGAAAGGTCGTGAAGATGTGCGGCGATTGCGGCGTTACGTTCACTCCCGCCGGGGCAACTTATCCGCACGGACTCGACCCGGAGGATAAAAATATAAGGCTCGCCCCGTCGTTTGCAACGGTCGAAGAGATAACTCTCGCGGTGCGCGTGCTCGCACTCTGCACGAAGCTTGTCAGCATAGACAGGCTGACTGCCGATAAATCCAAGGGTCGTGTGTCTGCATGAAACTCAAAAACGGATTTCACGGACAGATGTCTGACAAATTCCGCGCGGCGGTGTTCATAATACTCTCCGGCGGATTTCAGGATGCCTATACTTATTGCTGCCGCGGCTCGGTCTTTGCAAATGCGCAGACGGGAAACATCGTACTCATGAGCACTGCCCTTGTCGACGCGGACAGAAGCAGGGTCATCAAATATCTCATCCCCGTTGTGTCGTTTATCATCGGCATCGCGATAGCGGAAGTGGTGCATATGCGGTTCAAAAACTGCGAGAAAATCCATTGGCGGCAGCTGATTCTTATCGATGAGATAGTTCTGCTGTTTGCGGTCGGATTCATGCCGCAGAAGCTCGATCCGCTCGCGAATGCGCTCGTCTCGTTCGTCTGCGCGCTTCAGGTGCAGACATTCCATAAGGTGCGCGGCCATGCCTATGCCAGTACGATGTGCATCGGCAATATGCGAAGCGGCACTGAGGCTCTCTGCGCCTATTTTCGCACAAAGGATAAGGCGATACTCAAAAAGGCGCTTACATATTTCGCGGTCATATTGGTCTTTGCCGTCGGCGCGGGTGTCGGCAGCTTTGTTACCGGGAGACTCGGCGAGAAGTCGATCTGGATATCCTGCGGACTGCTTTTGATAAGCTTCGGCATGATGTTCATCCGCGAAGAGGAAGAGCTTATTCTCAGCGCGGAAAACGGCGCAAAACACAGCGAAAACTGAAATCACGCCGCATGGCGGCAAGTCAAACGAAAGAAGGAGCAATCATTATGTTATCAGCGATAGTCGGTGTCAATTGGGGCGATGAAGGCAAAGGACGCATCGTCGATTATCTTTCGCAGGATTTTGATATAGTTTCGCGCTATCAGGGCGGAAACAATGCGGGTCACACCGTCGTCAACGAAAAGGGCACGTTTATTCTCAATCTGCTTCCCTCCGGCATTCTGCGCGACGGCACAGTGAATGTCATGGGCACGGGAATGGTTATTGACATCGAGCACCTCGTCGGCGAGATCGGCAGGCTGCGCGAAAAGGGGATAGAGATATCCCCGGAAAACTTGAAAATCAGCGACCGCGCAACTATCTGCATGCCATATCACAGGATACAGGACTGCCTCGAAGAGGACAGACTCTCCGATAAAAAATTCGGCTCGACCCGCCGCGGAATCGCGCCCGTCTATGCGGACAAATATATGAAAAAGACCATTCGTATGGGCGATCTGCGCGACATAGACGGCGTCGCCGATCATCTCAGGGATATCGTCGAGTGGAAAAACCTGCTCATCGAGGGCGGATATCACCACGAGCCTATCGACGCCGAAAAAATGCTCACCTGGCTTCGCACCTACGGCAAGCCGCTACTCCCGTATATCTGCAACACGTCGGAATATTTGAGCAAAGCGGCTGACGAGGGCAAAAAGATACTCTTTGAAGCTCAGCTCGGCGCACTCAGGGATATTGATTACGGCATTTATCCGTATACCTCGTCGTCAAACAGCATCGCCGCATTTTCGACTATCGGCGCGGGCATTCCGCAGTTACATCTTGACGAGAGCATAGGCGTTATGAAAGCCTACTCGACCTGCGTTGGCGAGGGTCCGTTCGTGTGCGAACTGTTCGGTGAAGAGGGCGAAATACTTCGCCGGGCGGGCAGCGAATATGGCGCGGCTACCGGCAGACCGAGAAGAGTCGGCGGCTTCGATGTCGTGGCCTCGCGCTACGGAGCGCGTGTCCAGGGCGCGACCGCAATCGCGCTGACAAAGCTTGACATTCTCTCTTATTTCGATAAAATCCCCGTTTGCGTCGCATATGAAATAGACGGAAAGCGCGTCGATACTTTCCCGACCGGCAGCGCGCTCAATAACGCAAAGCCCGTCTATGAGTATTTTGACGGCTGGAAAGAGGATATCTCCGACTGCCGCTCGTTCGATGAACTGCCCGAAGCGGCAAAAAAATATATCGACTTCATAGAAACGCAGATCGGCGTGCAGATAAAATATATTTCTGTTGGCGCTGAAAGGGATTCCATCATTATCCGCTGACGCTCCAGCCGCGTGCTTCGCGGGTCACGACCATATGAACAACTATTCCGCCGAATATCACGGGATAAGGCTCAGCTACGGTCTATCGTGCGACCATAATATCTATGTCGTGCCTTTCAGGGGCGGCCAGCTTATATATAAATATCAAAAACGACGGCACATTCACCGTCCAAAGGCTCATTCGCCACAGGGGACAGAGCACCGTGACGATTGGAAAAGAAAAATAAACAAAAAGCCGTTCCTTAATGGGGCGGCTCAATTTATATACTAAAAACACAAAAGCCATCCCTTTTCGGAGATGGCTTTTGTGTTTACTCTTCTGCCGTTTCGCGGCTGTATCTTCTCAGCGATATCCTGCCTGCCGTCAGCATGACGCTCTCAAGCAGGAGCGCGGCGCAAAGCGGAGCGCATATCCTCGGATAGCCGAAGATGAACGCCGCCGTCATGGCTGCGAATGTAAGCGTAACGCGGATTATCGACCGTTCGCGGTAGCGAATTTTCTCCGCTTTATCGAGCGGCTTCTCTTTCGCCGCCGCAGGGGAGAGGATACATATTATAATGTATGCCACTGCCGATGCGAGCGCACCGGATCTCAAAATCACGGACTCGCGCAGGGCGAAGAAAACAAAGCATATCGACAAAAGTATTTCTATCGTCGACAGTATCATGCATCTGCCCTCGGTCGAGGCGTGAAACCCGCCGCCGTATTTCTTGACGAACAGGAATACGGCGTAGAAAATCATGCTCTCGAGCGGAACCGAAAAAATCAGTCCCAGTATCAGGCAGATGACCGCATACATCAGCTTCGATAACAGCGAAAAGAGACCGTAAGCTACGATCTCTTCCTCGCTGTCCGGCAGATACCCGCGCTTCCCGAGACGAGAAGTCAGGCGAACTGACAGATCATAAATCATTTGTTCTTATAGATCTCCGCGCTCTTGGGCATACGGGGCTGATAAGACCAGGGCGAACCGGTTGAATTGATGTCGTCCTTGACGTTCTTCTTGGCGAGAGTGATAACAGACTCTGCCGCTTTCTTTGCTATGTTCTTCATTTTTGTCCACCTGCTGCCGGTTCCATTTAAGTCCGGCATTTCCTTTCTTTGGTATTTTTGGGACAACTACATGATAACATGTCAATAATAAAATTCAATATAGCAAACAATACTGCATATTTTTGCGTCAAAACTGCACAAATCCATAATATTATTTAACAACGGCATAAAATAACGGCGTATTACAAATATAATTGTGTTTGTAAATGGCAGTTTGTTCCAATTAAAAGCGGCAAATGGTAACATTTGCCATGGGTGATGAAAGTGAATGATGAAAAGAAGAATGCCGTTATCGGGGCGCGGATAATGCAGCGCAGAAAACTGCTCGGAATGAAACAGTCCGAGCTGGCGGAGCTTATAGGAGTCTCTGATAATCAGATATCCAATATAGAGAATGGCAGGAGCTATCCGAAGCTCAACAGCTTTATGCTCATCTGCCAGGCTCTCGACTGCAACGCGGACTATTTCTTCTCCGGCGTGATAAGCGATTCTCTTCCCGAGCAGATAGGGGAGATGCTCTCGTCGCTTTCCGTCGAGGAGCAGAGGATGGTCTGGCGCCTTGTTGACTGTTACATACATCAGAAAGATGACTCAACGATTTAACGATTTAAACTATTTGACTTGAGTTTTCTCATATGGTATAATTGTCAACGAGGAGTGGCAATTCGTGAAGATCGCAATTTGTGATGACGACAGTGCTTATATAAAAAAGATCGAGTCGGTGGTTCGCACGACCCTTGCTGAGAATAATGTCGACGCGCGGTTCGATCTCATATCTGACAGTGCGCAGCTGCATGACAGCGCGGAAATATATGATATGGCTTTTCTCGATATCGGCATGACCCCGTATAACGGGCTTGAGATTGCCGCAAGGCTGAAGAAGAGAAACCGCAATATCATTATATTTTTTATCACATCGTATGATGACTATATCGACGACGCCATGGATCTGCGCGTTTTCAGATATATATCCAAACCGCTCGACGCAAAGCGGCTCAGAGCGGGGGTTGAAAAGGCGCTGAAACTCATCGACAGGGCGCGCATAAGCTTTCTTGTGAAAGAGAGCGGAAAAGCCGTGTGTGTCTTCTCAAAAGATATTGTTTTTGTTGAGATAGCCGGACGCTCTACGCGGGTCGTGACGACTCACGGGGAGTACAATTCGGAAAACGGAATTGACTTCTGGGATTCAAAGCTCGCTGCGCCGTCATTCTTTCGCGTGCATAAGAGCTATATAGTCAATGTCCATTACGCGACGGATTACAGCCGCGCGACCATTGTGCTCTGCGGCGAGTACGAAATACCTGTAGCCTATAGAAGGCAGGCGGAGTTCCGCCACTTTTTTCTCAACTATTTCGGGGGACGATGATCTAAATGAATCTGGTTTCTGCACTCTCACACGCTATGGAACTGTTTATTGTTTTTCAGTTCTTTAACGATCTGTTTTCGACCAAGGGCAAGAAAATTGTCGCAACGGCGGTCGGCTTTGGCTTCTATGCCGTGGCATATGCGGCGTTTTTGCTGTTTAATTCGACGGTCGTCAATATTCTGCTCTGATTTGTTATCGATTCCGTCTTTGCAAAGCTCTTCTTTGAATGCAATATCAAAGGCGCAACGCTCGGCGCGCTGTTCATAGCGGTGTCGAACACTGCGTCGGAGTTTATAGTCATAAGCTTGCTCGCGATAATCGGCGGCGGTGATATAAAGGCGTATCAGTCGAGCGTCTATATCTATCTGCTTATGGTGCTCCTGAGCAAGTCCGTCCTCTTCGTTCTGACGAAAGCGGCTGTTTATGCGGGACTGTATCTGCGCGGTCAGAAGGGCGTGCGCATCCCCGCGTTCCTGCTGATTTATCCTATAGCGTCGATAGTTATCCTCTATACTTTCTGGATGATTTCCGTGCGCTACGATTTGTCGAAGAATATAAGTGTTATAATTTCCGTCACGTCAATCGCTATAATCGCGTCGGCGTTTCTGACTTTCGTCTTTTACGGGCGCACTTCGTGCAAGATGGACGAGCTCTATAAGACCCAGCGCGAGGCGGAGCGACTGCGCACCGACCAGACTTATTACGCCCTGCTCGATCAGCAGAACGAGATGCTCAAGACTATAACGCACGACGAGAAAAATCATCTTATCGCCATAAAAGCACTCGCGAACGATCCCGCAGTCAGCGAATATATCGAGAATATCTACAGCGATATAAAATACCATTCGATGTTTGGCAACACGAAGAACAAGTTCCTCGATCTGCTGCTCAACAAATATAAATCGATCTGCGATTCGAGCGGGATAAGCTTCGAATACAATATAAGAACGGCGAACCTCTCGTTTATGGATGCGCCGGATCTGATAACGCTTCTGAGCAATATCCTCGACAATGCGGTCGAGGCGGCGAGCGTTTCTGAAAAGAAAACGATAGAGCTTTCGATAAACAAAGTCAATGAGTTCGATATGCTTTCCTGCGTCAATTCCTGCGACCGCAAGCCGCAGTCCGTCGGCAAATCGCTCAGGACTTCGAAGAATTCCGGCGGCTTCCACGGTCTCGGAACAAAGAGTATCAAGGCGATAGCGGGGAAATATAACGGCGAGTTCGATTGGTCATACAGCGAGGCTGACAGGGAGTTCACGGTCAATATCGCGTTCTTCCATACAGATAAGGAGAGAGAGTTGGTAAAAAACTGAAAGGGAGAACACTATGAAAAAGACAGTTGTCCGACCGTTTGAAGCGGGAAGTCTGATGCTTGCCCTTGTGGGCTTTGCGTTTCCCGCGATGCTGATTTACGAAGCCGTGTCCATCATTCTCAAAGGACCGGCGCCGGAGCGCATCGTCGTCATTGCAGTAGCGGCTGCGCTTACATATTTTATAAGCGTCAGCGCGCTCAAAATTATCTTCATGTCGAAGTTCACTTTCTATGAAGACCATTTTGAGGCAGTGTACTTTGATGCGTTTATGGATCATGCAAAGACATTCTATAAGCCGATTCCGTCGCACAAAGTGTCGGTTTACTATGATGATATTGAAAAGTTCGGCTCGTTTGAGAGTAAGCAGCTGCGCCGCAACGGACGCGATGATAATAACCGTTTGTTGGCGTTGGCAAAGGTCAAAGGAAAACTTGTGCCGTTCACTCTGCCCGTGTGGTTTCAGGATTCCAGAAATTACTTTATCATAAACGATAAGCTCGGCAACGGCTACCTTATCGACGGCAAGCTTTACAGCGTCGGTCAGGTGGGCTCGGTTTTGAGAAATCTTGAGGATGCTTCCGGAAAGTCTGCAGTCGGCGGATATCCGAGCATGAGCAATCTTATCGGACTTAAAATTCTGTTTGGCTTCGGTCTGACGATGGCTATTCCGCTGGGACTTATCAGACTTGAAAGTCTCTTGAATCCGCAGCATGTTATGTCTTATCAGTCGGGTCTTAGAACAGCGTATGTTGTGACCGGAATGATTTTCGGTCTCTCGATTCTGTTCAAATTTATGATGGTCGGTATCAGCAAAGAAAGCGGTAATGAAGATACATCAAGAAAGAGCAGATTTATGACAACTGCCCTTTCCGCAGTGCTGTTTACTGTGTCGGCTGTATGCTTCATCCTTTCCGTCATGCAGTAAATTTTTGAATATTTTTCGCGGAGCACAGTTTTTTTACTGCGCTCCGTTTGCTGTAATATGCATATATTGTCATATCTCTTCGCTGTGCTCAAATATCACATCTGAAATTTATATGGCAAAATCAATCTCAGGCTAACGCGGCAAAGCTGTAATTCGGTGCTCTGATACATTGTTGAAGCAAAGCGAATAAATTTTGCAAAACGACTTGACAGCGCGCTTTCGGGAATCTTTGCGCCGCGTGCGCGCAAAAAACTAATATCGCGGACACCGAGATATAAAGCCGCCGAAAATTTTGACGGCATTCCTGGGTATTTGACAATAAATTCAATCTGTATAAGCTTGCATTTTCGGCTGTATTATGTTAATATGTCCTATATTAAGCAGTCATAAATAGTTGTAATTCAACACTTTTAGTTGTTTGTGGTGCTTTTTCTACGGGGCGGCGCACAATTTTTGCCCCGATACTTTGACGACAGGGAGTTGGCATACTTGGCGAAGTATATCATCAAGCGTGTTGCAATGGGTCTGCTGTGCATATTCATTGTTGCAACACTGACTTTTCTTCTGATGAATCTGGTACCGGGCGGTCCGTTCACGGCTGAGAAGTCTATGAGCAAGGCGGCTCAGGAAGCACTTGCCGCAAAATACGGATTGGACAAGCCGCTCTGGGAGCGCTATATCACTTATATGTCCGATTTCCTCAAGGGAGACATGGGACCGAGCCTCAGACAGCGAGGACGAAATGTCAGCGACATAATTTTCTCGAAATTCCCGATTTCGGCGCGCCTTGCGGGCGTTGCAGTTCTCGTGTCGCTGCTCGTGGGAGTTCCGCTCGGATGTCTCTCGGCTTATAACAGGGGCAAGTTCGCCGATAATCTTATTATCGTGCTCGCCACCTGCGGCATCGCCATACCGAGCTTCATAAGCAGTGTTATTCTATTGTATACATTCGGAAGCAAGCTGAACATATTACCGACAATAGGACTAAACTCATTGGCATCTTATATAATGCCCGTCACGGCTCTTTCGATTTATCCGACGGCTTATATAACCCGCCTTATGCGTTCGAGCCTGCTCGATGTCATGGGTCAGGATTATATCCGCACCGCGAGGGCAAAGGGTCTGTCGAACTTCAAGGTTCTTTTCAAGCACGCCCTGCGTAACGCCATACTGCCGGTCGTCACCTATGTCGGTCCCATGCTCGCGAGCCTTATGACCGGTTCGTTCGTCGTGGAGAAGATATTCACTATTCCCGGCCTCGGCCGCGACTTCGTCTCGGCGATAAATACTCAGGACTATACTTTGATAATGGGAACAACAATCGTTCTTGCCACTCTTATAATTGCGGCGAATGTTATAGTTGATATCCTCTATAAGATAATAGATCCCCGTATCAAACTCAAGTAAGGGAGCGGCAGGAGAGAAACGATGAAGAAAAAATTTCCGAGTCTGCACCTGAATGCAGATGATTTTATCCCGGCAACAAACGATGAAAAAGAGAGCCTCGTCGTCATGCGCGACAGCGTCAACTTCTGGGCGGACGGTATGCGCCGCCTGCGCAAGAACAAGATAGCGATGGTCAGCCTCATTTTCATCCTTATAATAATGTTTTTCGCTTATGTTATGCCTGCTTTTTGGCCGTATAGCTACGAGCAGCAGATTAAGTATAGCGAGAATCTCAAACCTTTTGAATACAGCCAGACAGAGCAGGCGCGCATAGACGCGGGCGAAAAGGTTTTCCCGCATATCTGCGGCACCGATAAGCTCGGCAGAGACTTCGCAGTCCGCCTTATGATGGGCACGCGCATAAGCCTCACCGTCGGTCTTATCTGCGCGGCGCTCGTTTTGATAGTCGGCTCGATTTTCGGCGCCGTCGCCGGATTTGCCGGTGGCTGGGTCGATATAATAATGATGAGAATCACCGATATTCTCTATACAATACCCGATGTTCTTTTGATAATAGTGCTCTCGATAGCCTTGAAACCGAGGCTTGCGGCGCTCGCCGAACAGCCCGGCTTCGGCTGGATGAACACGGTCGGACCGAACCTTATCGCGATATTCCTCGTGTTTGTTCTGCTCTATTGGGTCGGCATGGCGCGTATCACGCGCTCGCAGATTCTTGTGCTCAAGGAGTCCGAATATGTCACGGCGGCGCGCGCTCTCGGCGCAAGCAGCTCGCGCATAATCAGAAAGCACCTGCTCACAAACTGCATCGGCACCCTTATCGTTACCACAACGCTTCAGATCCCCTCGGCTATATTCACCGAGAGCTATCTGAGCTTCCTCGGACTCGGCGTTGCGGCTCCCATGCCGTCGCTCGGCTCCCTCGCGACCGATGCGGTCAAGGGCATGAACACTTATCCGCATCTGCTGTTTTTGCCGGCAATACTTATCAGCGTCATCATTCTCGCATTCAACCTCTTCGGCGACGGACTGCGCGATGCGTTTGATCCGAAGCTGAAAAACTGACAAGGAGGGCGAGAATTTTGAGCGAAAAACTTCTGGAAATAAAAGACGAAAAACTCTCGTTCTTCACCCCCGCGGGCGAGGTTAAGGCACTTAACGGCGTGTCCTTCTCCATGAACGAGGGCGAGGTGCTCGGCATAGTCGGCGAGTCCGGCTCGGGCAAATCCGTCACGGCTTATTCAATCATGGGTCTTACCGCCTATCCCGGCAAGCTCATCGGCGGTACGATATATTTCAACGGTCATCAGATCGAAAAGATGAGCGAAAAAGAAATGCGCAAAATCAGGGGCAACGAGGTCTCGATAATCTTCCAGGATCCCATGACAAGCCTCAACCCTGTCTATACTATCGGCAATCAGATAACCGAGGTTATCCGCCTGCATACGGGCAAGAGCAAAAAAGAGGCATATGACCGCGCGAAGGAGCTGCTCGAGCTTGTCGGCATCAACGAGCCCACAAAGCGCCTCAAGCAGTATCCCCATGAGCTCTCCGGCGGTATGCGTCAGCGAGTTATGATAGCAATAGCCCTCGCGTGCGAGCCCAAACTGCTCATAGCCGACGAGCCCACAACGGCTCTCGACGTTACCATTCAGGCTCAGATACTCGAGCTTATGCAGGAACTCAGACAGAAGCTCGGCATGAGCATCATAATGATAACCCATGACCTCGGCGTCGTCGCCAGTATGTGCGAGAGAATCGCCGTCATGTATGCCGGTCACATTGTTGAGTACGGCACGGCGGATGAGATATTCTATGAGCCCAAGCATGAATACACCAAGGGACTCATTAATTCTATTCCCAAGCTCAGCGCTCAGGAGATAGAGCGCCTTGTGCCTATCGAGGGTCAGCCGGTCGACCTGCTGAATCCTCCCGCAGGCTGCCCGTTCGCGCCGCGCTGCGCAAACTGCATGAAGATATGCCTGCGCGAGATGCCGCCCAAGACGGAGCTTAGCGATACGCACTACAGCCACTGCTGGCTGCTTCAGAAAGAAGAATTTGAAAAGGGGGAGACAAGCTGTGAGTGAGAATGAAAAGCTCGTTGAAGTGCAGCACCTGCAGCAGTATTTCCCGGCAGGCGGCAGAGGAAAGCACAAAAAATTCGTCCAGGCAGTCGATGATGTCTCGTTCTTTATCAATAAGGGAGAGACGCTCGGTCTCGTCGGCGAGTCCGGCTGCGGCAAAACTACCGTCGGTCGTACTCTGCTCAGACTCTATGAGCCCACGGACGGCAAAATAATCTATGACGGAAAAGTGATTTTCGACAAGGAGAACAAGGTCGCTGTCAATATGCTGCCCTTCAGACGCAAGATGCAGATGGTTTTCCAGGACCCCTATGCGAGCCTTGACCCGCGCATGACGATAGGCGATATCGTAGGTGAGCCCATCGATATCCACCATCTCGCCGCCAACAAGGCGGAGAGAAGAGAGAAGATAATCTCCCTTCTTGAGCGCGTCGGACTCAACAGCGAGCACGCAAACCGCTATCCGCATGAGTTCTCCGGCGGTCAGCGCCAGCGAGTCGGTATCGCGAGAGCGCTTGCGGTCGATCCCGAGTTCATCGTCTGCGATGAGCCGGTCTCCGCGCTCGATGTCTCCATTCAGGCGCAGGTCGTCAATATGTTCGAGGATCTTCAGAAAGAGCTCGGACTGACCTATCTGTTTATCGCCCATGACCTGAGCGTCGTTCGCCATATCTCGAACCGCATCGGCGTCATGTATCTCGGCAAACTCGTGGAGCTTGCGGACAGCTTCGAGCTGATTGCGCACAGCGTCCATCCCTATACCAGAAGCCTTATCTCGGCTATCCCCGAGGCGGATCCCAAGACGGCGCGCGCCGCAAAGCGCATTCCGCTCGAGGGCGATGTCCCGAGTCCGCTGAATCCTCCGAGCGGCTGCCGCTTCCGCACCCGCTGCCCCTATGCGGACGAGCAGTGCGCCAACGAGTGCCCGCAGCTCAAAGAGGTCAGCCCCGGTCATTTCGCCGCGTGCCATCATCTTGACAAGGTCGCGGACTGAAAATAACGGTGTTTGTTGCGCCGAAGAGCGCAATGGATATAAAGCGGCAAAGCCGCAAAAATTTGTAGAGGAGATGTATCAATGAAGATCAAGAGAATCGTATCTCTGTTCCTTGTTCTGGTGCTCGCACTTTCTGCTGTCGCAGTTCTGGGCTCCTGCAAGAAGGAAGAGAAGAAGACCGACAACATCACTGTTCAGATCGGTCCCAACCCGGAAACTCTCGATCCGGCACTCAACAGTACAGTCGATGGCGGCAACATGCTCATCACTCTGTTTGAGACACTGCTTATCATCGACCAGGACAACAAGGTTCAGCCCGGACAGGCTGAGTCCTACACCGTCAGCCCTGACGGTCTTACTTGGACCTTCACTATGCGTGACGGCCTGAAGTGGTCCGACGGCACCGAGCTCAACGCCAAGGACTTTGAGTACACCATGAAGAGAATTGCCAATCCCGATGTCGCCGCACCCTATGGCGAGACTGTTGTCGGCATGATCGAAGGCTATCAGGATGCTATCGGCAATCCCGATAAGGACGGCAAGCAGACCACAAAGCCCGACCTCGACAAGCTCAATGTCAAGGCGAGCGAGGATGGCAAGACCCTTACCATCAAGCTTGCTTATCCCTGCTCTTATTTCGATAAGATCGTTGCTTTCGGTACCATGAGCCCCGTTCAGAAGGCTACCGTTGAGAAGAACGGCGACGCTTGGGCAACCAAGCCCGAGACCTATGTCTGCAACGGTCCCTACATGATCACCGAGTGGACTCCCAGCGAGAAGATCATATGCAAGAAGAACCCCAACTATAAGGGCGGCTGGGACAACAGCAAGATCGTTACCGAGCAGCTTACTTTCCTCCTTCTCGAGGATTCTGCCGCTTCTTATGCCGCTTATACCAGCGGCGAGGCTCTTATGATAAAGGATGTTCCTACTGAGGAGATCCCGAGCCTCAAGAAGTCAACCGACGGCGGCGACTTCTATGTCGATCCGACCCTCGGCACTTATTACCTCAGCATGAATCTTAATAAGGCTCCCTTCAACAATGTCAATGTCCGTAAGGCTCTCAGCCTTGCTATTGACCGTGAGTATATTGCCAACACCATCATGCAGGGTACCTACAGCCCGGCTTACAACTATGTCGGACCCAGCATCGTTGACAGCGGCGACGGCATGTTCCTTGACAACGCTATCGCAGCAAACGGCGGCAGCACCTATGTCAGCAAGGACTATCAGGCCAACGTTGCAGAGGCTAAGAAGGCTCTCGCAGAGGCAGGCTATCCCGACGGTAAGGGCTTCCCGACCATCACTTATTCGACCAACGATTCCGGCTACCACAAGGCTGTTGCTGAGTATCTTCAGCAGGTCTACAAGAAGGAGCTTGGCATCAACATGAAGATCGATGTTGTTGACTGGTCGTCCTTCACTCCTCAGCGCCGCGCCGGTAACTATGAGATGGCTCGTAACGGTTGGATCATGGACTACAACGACGCTTCCAATATGATCGAGCTGTTCTATTCGACCAACGGTAACAACGATGGCAAGTACAACAGCAAGGCATTCGACGCCGCTATTGATAAGTCCAAGGTTGCCGATTCCAAGGCTCACTTTGAGGCTCTCCACGAGGCTGAGAAGATCATGTCCGAGGATTATGCTTGCATCCCCGTTGCATACTACAACGACTTCTGGCTGCAGAGCCCGACCCTCAAGGGTACATGGCACAGCCCCTATGGCTACTGGTACTTCCAGTATGCTTATGTTGAGGGTTAAGTCATAATCCAAAGCTCAAAGCATAATTGAACGCTGCCCGTGTCACGCAAGTGGCACGGGCAGTTTTCGCTTTGCCTGTTTTTAGGTATCAGTTTTTCTGTATTTGGAGTGACTATGTGAATGCGATGCAGTAGGGCGGATATCGTTTGACGGCAAAATACATGCAGCTTGTAGGGTGCGGCGACCTCGACGCACCGATGCCGCATAGGTGGCACATAATCTTCACGAATATTTAATTTTAATACCGTAGGGACAACCCTTGCGGCTGTCCGCTGTCGGCGCAGCCGATACAAAATCACATCGGCTTTGCAATTTGATTTTTGCGCCACAAAACATACCGATATTCCTCCGATTTTCACCGCTCTGTTGCCAAATTTCGCCGATTGTGTTATCATTGAACCGACAAAAAAACGGAGATGATAAAAATGACCGTTACCGAAAGATTTCTGAAATATGTGACATTCGAAACCACTTCCGACGAGTCGAGCGATACCGTGCCCTCGACCGCGACCCAGCTCGTCCTTGCCGATTATCTCGTCGAGGAGCTTCGCGGCGCGGGAGTCACCGACGCCATGCGCGACGAAATGGGCTATGTCTATGGGCATATCCCTGCGTCCGGGGGCTGCGAAAATTGCCCTAAGATAGGGCTTGTCTCGCATATGGATACTTCCCCCGATGTCAGCGGCGCGAACGTCAAGCCGCAGATAATCAAATTTGACGGCACGAACGCCCCGATGGTCGGCGATGAATATATCGGGCGCGAGCTTATAGTTACCGACCACACGACTCTGCTCGGCGCGGACGACAAAGCCGGCGTTGCCGAGATAGTCGCCCTGTGCGCCGAAATCAACGCAAATAAAAATATCCGCCACGGTGCGCTGAGCATCTGCTTTACTCCCGATGAGGAGATTGGCAGCGGTGCGGATCACTTCGATTTTGCGCGCTTCAACGCCGATTTTGCCTATACTGTTGACGGCGGCGAGGTCGGCGGCATCGAGTGCGAAAACTTCAACGCCGCGGCGGCAGATATTACGGTTCATGGAGTGAATACCCATCCCGGAACCGCCAAGAACAAGATGAAAAATGCCGCGCTGTATCTCGCGGAGTTTGTCAATATGCTCCCTGCGTGGGAGACCCCGGCGCATACCGAGGGACGCGAGGGTTTCTATCATTTGGCGCGTATCGCCGGCAACGAGACCGAGGCGAGCGCGCATATGATAATCCGCGACCACGACAAGAATAACTTCGAGCGCCGCAAGAAGTTCGTCGCCGATACCGTCGGTTTCCTGAACGAAAAGTACGGCGAGGGCACTTTCGAGCTGAATATCAAAGACAGCTATTATAATATGTTCGAGATAATCGAGAAGCATATGGACATCGTCGAGCGCGCCGAAAAAGCCATGCGCGATGCGGGCGTTGAGCCGGAGATAGTGCCGATACGCGGCGGAACGGACGGCGCACGCCTTTCGTTTGAAGGTCTGCCGTGCCCGAACCTCTCGACCGGTGGCATGAATTTCCACAGTATCTATGAGGCGATACCTGTCGATGCATTGCCGAAGATGGTCGAGGTGCTGATAAATATTGTGTCCGTGACCGACTGAACAAAATAAAAATGCCGGAGACAGGGAATCTTCCCGCCTCCGGCGCTTTTATCAATATGGCTCAATGTTGAATTTGAGATTCTTTGTAGGGGTCGGCGACTCGACGACCCTATGCCGCCGTCGGTGTCACTGTTTGGAAAGCAGAAAAAAGCAAGGTCAAAACTACGCTTGACCTTGCTTTTTGTTTTATCAGTATTGTTTGCCCTCGCCGATGCGGCTGAACGCAAGTATGATGCAGTCAATGCCGAACAGCACGAGGTATGCGCCGACGATGTAAGCAACCGCCGCAACCGAGATGTTCGGGCTGAATATCATCACAACGCCGAGCACAAGCCCGATGATGTTGACAATCATCGTGAACCAGTAGACGAAATTGCCCGCGATGAACCGAATCGTGTTCAGGTGCGAGAGCCTCGAGAGACAGTGCGCAATGAACCATATCGGGAACAGGAGCGAGAGCACCCATTTGCCCGCGTTGGGATAGACGAGCAGCATGGCGCCTGCCATGACGCTGAGTATGCCCGAAATGAGTGACACAGTCGGGCCGAAGCCGAGATGCTTGTCAACGCGAACATAGAGCACAACATCCGCAATGCCGGTTATTATGGCGATTATGCCGTAGATAATAACGAGGGTTGTCACTGCATTATCGGGATAGACAAAAGTGAATATTCCGAGCGCCGCGAGCGCAATGCCGATTATGAGCTCCATCCATCCGAAGCCGGAACGCCTTTTCATTCCTCTTCGCCTCCTTTATCGAGAATGGACATGAATTCTTCGCCGGTTATGGTCTCTTTTTCATAGAGATATTTTGCCAGCTCGTCGAGCTTTCCGCGGTTGTCCGCGAGGATTTTCGAAGCCTTCTCATGCTGGCGCTTTACGAGTTCAACAACCTTGCGGTCTATTTCATTCTGCGTATCGGCGGAGCAGGCGAGTGAAGCGTCGCCGCCGAGATACTGGTTCGATACAGTTTCAAGAGCAACCATGTCAAAATCTTCGCTCATGCCGTAGCGGGTTATCATCGCGCGGGCAAGCTTTGTCGCCTGCTCGATGTCGTTCGATGCGCCTGTTGTTATCTCGCCGAAAACGAGCTCTTCTGCGGCGCGTCCGCCCGTAAATGTCGCAATCTTGTTTTCAAGCTCTTGCTTTGTCAGCAGATATTTGTCGCCCTGATCGACCTGCATCGTGTAGCCGAGCGCGCCGGAGGTGCGGGGGATTATCGTTATCTTCTGCACAGGTGCCGAGTGCGACTGCATAGCCGCAACGAGCGCGTGACCTATCTCGTGATAAGCGACAACTTTCTTTTCGCTGTCCGAGAGCACTGCGTTCTTTTTCTGATATCCTGCGATGACCGTCTCGATGCTCTCTTCGAGGTCGGATTCGTTGACGACGGTTCGGTTGTTCCTGACCGCACGCAGAGCCGCCTCGTTTATAATATTGGCAAGCTCCGCGCCCGATGCGCCGGATGCCATTCTTGCTATCGTGTGGAAATTGACATCGTCAGCCGTCTTTATCTTCTTTGCATGGACTTTCAGTATTGCCTCGCGTCCCGCAAGGTCGGGCAGCTCAACGGGCACGCGCCTGTCGAAGCGGCCGGGGCGGGTGAGCGCGGGATCGAGCGTCTCCGGGCGGTTTGTCGCCGCGAGAATGATAACGCCGATATTTTCCTGGAAACCGTCCATTTCGGTAAGCAGCTGGTTGAGCGTCTGCTCGCGCTCGTCGTTGGAGCTGAACTGACCGTCGCGCTTCTTGCCGATGGCGTCGATCTCATCGATGAACACTATGCAGGGGGCTTTCTCTTTTGCCTGGCTGAAAAGATCCCTGACCTTTGAAGCACCCATGCCGACGAACATCTCGACGAATTCCGAACCGGACATCGAGAAAAACGGCACATTCGCTTCGCCCGCAACAGCCTTTGCGAGCATTGTTTTACCCGTTCCGGGAGGGCCGACGAGCAGAACGCCCTTTGGCATCGACGCGCCGACGTCGGAATATTTCTTCGGATTGTGGAGATAGTCAACTATCTCCGAAAGGCTCTCTTTCGCCTCGTCTTCACCCGCAACGTCGCTGAAATGTATGCCCTGGGTCGACGGGACATAGACCTTCGCGTTGCTCTTGCCGAAGCCGAACGCCATGGAGTTTTTGCCGCCCGCCTGTTCCATCAGCTTCTTGCCCATATACTGGCCGAGTCCGATGAAGATTATCAGCGGGAGCACAAAAGTCAGCAGGAAACTCACCAACGGCGAAGTCGTCGTCTCAATATCCTTTGAGAACGTCGCGCCGGAGTCGTAGAGCCGCTGAGTCAGCGTCGGGTCGTTCATCGCGCCGGTCTTGTAGATTTTCTTCGCGTCGTCCTTGTCGGTGAAGATTATCTGATCGTCCTCGACCTCGACATTGCCGATTTTCTTCTGCTCGATCATGCTCATGAATGTGCCGTAGTCGACTTCCGTCACTCGTGCCTTGACGAGCAGGGGAGACACTATCACATTGAACAGCACAATGACGAGCAGCGCAATGCCGTAGTAGAATATCAGAGGCTTCTTTGGGGATTTCACTTCTTTCATTTTCCGCACCTTCCTTTTTAGGATTGATGTTAATTGAAAATATATATTAATTATACTCTTGCGTCAATATAAGTTCAATACAATTAAAGAATAACAGCGAAAAAGGACTGCCCGGAAAGCAGCCCTTTTAATTTTATTTCATATTGGCGATCGACGACTTGAACATTATCTTTACCGTGAATATACGTCCGTCTGAGCAATCAAATGACGCCTGTCCGCCGTATTTTTGAATTATCTTGCTTATGCGCGCCGCCCTCTCGCTGCTCTTTATATCCGGCGAGCCGTCCACGCTGTGGCGGACGTTGAGCACGACATATGCCTCGTTGAAGCTGCCGATGCTCATGTCGATAAAGCGCTCTTCTGATTTTTCGGCGGATTTGTATGCCCCGTTGAGGATGTTGTCGAGTAATATTGTGAGGTCGCTGTCCGAAAGAAAAGAAAAATCGATGCTGCGCACATCGCAGTTGAATTTTATCTCCGAATTTGCGCACAGATGCGCGTATCTGCTGATTATAACATTCGCGAGCTTGTTGCTGCTGAACTGCTTCACCGCGCCCATCGCGCCGCTGTTGTATATCGAGTCGATGTAGCTTTTTATGCGGTCGTTTTCTCCGTTTTGTGAGAGCTGCTTTATCGTGCGCAGCTGCCCCTTTATGTCGTGGATAATAATGTCGCGCAGGTCGTATTGATGCTCAAGCTCTGCATAGTATTCCGTGTTCAGTTCCTGACGCTGTTCTTCGAGAAGCGATTCGGTTGAGTTTGTGATTTTGCAGACTAACTTTCTGTGCGCAAGGCAGACGGCGGATATCGCCAACGGCAGAACGACCGATATCAGCGTCAAAATCAGATTGCTCCCCGGGAAAAATGCGAAGCCTGCAATCATTGCGGCGCAGACCAGCGAGAGCAGGGACACCAGTACGTAATAGGCAATCATATTGTCGTTATGCCTTGATACGGCATAAGCGAATGTAAAATACAGCGCGCTCGCCGATATGCCAAGCAATATCATTCCGTTCCCGGGCGGCTCATGGCCGATAATTTTCGGCAGACCGAACATTATTATAAATGCCGACATCGCGGCAAGAACTTCGAGCAGTAAGCAATGGATCAGCGTCTGCTTTATTCCTGCACGGTATATTATGAGCGCGGCGCAGAGATTGCTGATAAAGAGCAGGGCTATGTTGAGCGCGGCAAGCCCCGCGAAGCTTACGGCGAATTGTACGGCAGCAGCCGCCGCAAAGAATCCACAGACTGCGGCAATCGGACATTTTGTTTCAAACCGCCTTGAAAAATAGCAGTACGCGGCAAATTGTCCGAAAGCGCAGGCAATCAATTTACACACAGTGTCCATCATATACCTCCCGCAAAGTTAAAAAATGCCTTTCTGAAGGCGGGGTATTTGCGCTGGGACATATATACGCTTACCGTTTCGCCGTCGCCTTTTCTGAGCGTGACGCTGTCTTTTGAAAAGTCGATGACGTTTTGCAGATTGACTATGTAGCTCGCGTGGGAATAGACAAAACAGTCCGGCTGACCGGTTTTGGCTATCCAGTCTTTTAGTCTGACTCCCGTCGCATATTCGGCGTCTTTTGTCACGAGCAGTGCGCCGTAGCGCCTGTTTTCAATATAGAGAATGTCTTTTGTCTTTATCTTCTTGACTATGTCGTGAGTCTCGAGAATTATCGTCTTGCTCAGCGTGCGGTATTCCTGAACGGCGTCAAAGAGGTTCTTGTTGAAGCGGTTGACATCGACGGGCTTCGAGAGATATCTGAAAACATGGATGCGCATCGCGTCGTCGAGATATCGCTGGAACGAGGTCAGAACGATGATGAGCACATCCGGGTTCTGCTTCTTGAGCTCGACCGCGAGTTCGAGTCCGCTCATTTCGGGCATCTCGATATCAATGAAAGCAATGTCATATTTGTGCTTGTTTTCGAGAATAAATTTTCCCGATTGGCGGCAGTCTATATTGAAGCTGACAGTGTTCACTTTTTCCCATGCGCACAGCAGCTTTTTTACTTGTTCAACTATTTCCGCGCTGTCATCGCAGACAAGTATATCTATCAAAAGAATCACGCTCCCGCAAATATTATACCACATTTTGTCAAAAAAGCAAACAGAAAAATAAAAAATGTCATCAGCGACTATTTTCTACTGCTTGACAGTCACCGCCTGAATTGAGTTTTGCGACCTCGGCAAATTAAACTCACGAAAAACATCGTTTTCGCCCAAAATCGCATCACTTTTGCAAAAATTCACACTTCCGGCGGCAAATGCGCTAAAATAATGTTGACCTTTGAAAAGAGCGTGAATGTGAAATCTATCTCCTACATAACTCCTATATAAAAGAAAGCAGGCAGGGCACACGCCTTGTCTGCTTTCTTTATTTATAATAACAGTATATGGGCATAAAAAATATTTCAACCGACTGCGCAGGTATTTTCTTACAACTCTGCACCGCGGCGGACTTATAAGGTATGTTCTTACACTTTTTTAACTGTGTTATTATGCCGTACAAAAAAATATTCTTTTGGCACTGATAATTATACGCAACAATCTGTCAAAATATGTCGCATGTTTGCTGTATAGAAAAATAACTGTTCGAAATATATCGTTTTTGCCCATTTTTACATCACTTTTTGAAAAATCAACACTTTTTGCTTGCATTGCGTTAAAATTATGGCGTACTCAAGCGAAGTACATAAATGAAGCCAACTACCTCCTATACTCCTATACGGCGGGAAGCGGGCGGATCTTCCGTCTGCTGCCTGACCGCCGGCAGCGCGGAGGCATGCGGCAGGCTGCGGCAAACCGCACCTGCAGATAAATTCAAGGGACGGATAATAATGCTAAAAGAATACGACGGACTTCCGGATATCGGCTCGCGCTATGTGCTCGAATGCCGATGCAAGAAAATCGGAGAGGACGGCAGGGAGATAGGCGACTGCGAGGACACCGTCAACCCCGTCAGCGGATTTATTTATGCCGAGAATGAAGAACAGGCTGTCAACTATGGCATAGACTTCATCATGAAGTATGCGGGAGATAACCTCTTGCTCGAGGATAACAGCATACTCCTGCTCGACGATAATCGCCCGATGGATCTGTACTATGACTTTTCGGCGGTCGAGGTCGGATGATTTCGACTGCCGGGCGAGAATAAGCAGAAAGTAATGCTTCGCTGATTTCACCATCCACGCAAAACGCAGAAACCCCAACCTGCGTTTTGGAATTTCCATATTATCTTTTTTATCTCCACTTCCTCAACGATACGGGCGCCGTGATCCACCAGAGTCACGGCGCCTGTATCTATTTTATTTTCAGCAGTCGCAGGTCTTGGTGCGCTGGACTGTTCCTGCCGCGTGGTGCGGCGGAGCGTATACGGAATATACCTTGAGCGGGATGCTTCCGCTGTTTGTTATATTGTGCCAGGTTCCGGCGGGGATGAGGCAGGCGTCGCCGCCGTTTGCCCTCTGACCGTCGCACATGGAACATTTCGTCGCGCCGAAGCTTATTGTCGCGCAGCCCTGCACGATGCAGACGAGCTGATCTGTGTCCTCGTGGATCTCCGCGCCGATGTCGCAGTTTGTGGGTATGCACATCAGCGTTACCTGCAGATGCTCGCCCGTCCATGCCTCTTTTCGGAAATTTGTGTTCTCTTTCGTCTCGCGGTCAATGTCCATGACTGTCGGCTGTCCGCCGCAGCCGCAGCGGTTTTGATTGTTGTTCATTTGGCACCTCCAAAGTTTTTTCTGTATATTCTATGCGCCGAAGTTCATTTGCGATACTGTTTTTCTTGAAACGCGGTCGCAGATGCCGTATAATTATTTTATATACAGCCGAAGTTTTCGGTCGGCTTTGTTCGTTGATTTTTATGAAACAGTTTTCGGAGGTGCGGTATGTACAGGCTCTTTATCGTTGAGGATGACCCGGGGATAGCGAACGCCGTCGCGGCGCAGGCGCAGGCGTGGAATCTTCAGACGCATATCGTGCAGGATTTCAGCAATGTCATGCACGAGTTCGCCGACTTTTCGCCGCATATAGTCCTGCTCGATATTATGCTGCCGTTCTTTGACGGCTATCACTGGTGCAGTGAGATTCGCCGCGTCTCAAAGGTGCCGATAATCTTCGTCTCCTCGGCGTCGGATAATATGAACATCGTCATGGCGATGAACCTCGGCGCGGATGATTTTATCTCGAAGCCGTTCGACGGCAGCGTCCTCATGGCGAAAATCCAGGCTCTTCTGCGCCGTACTTACGATTTCGGCGCCAATGTCCCGGTGCTCGAGCATCGCGGCGCATTGCTCGATACGGGTGAAAATTCGCTCGTTTTCGGCGATGAAAAGATAACGCTGACAAAAAATGAATATCGTATTCTGCTCTGCCTGATGGAAAATAAAGGCAAGGTGGTCAGCCGCGAAAAGCTGATGGAGCGCCTTTGGGAGACGGACTCGTTCGTCGATGAAAATACACTCACCGTCAATGTCAACCGCCTTAGAAAGAAGCTTGACGCGGCGGGACTCAAAGATTTTATCGCCACAAAGTTCGGCGTAGGGTATATAATAGCTTGATTTCGGAGGGGTTATGAGCTTTTTCAAGGGTTATCTCAAAGAGCGGTGGAAGCGGCTTTCGATGCTTCTGCTTTTCGTCTGCATATTCGCGGTTTCGTTTTGGTTCTACCGTCTGCCCGTGCGCGCCGTGATGTATCCGTGTGCTCTGTGCCTGCTTTTCGGCGCGGTGTTCGCCGCCTATGATATTACAAAAGCCTATCGCCGCCATAAGTTTTTTGAAGAGCTGCACCGCAGGAACACCGAACTTATATCTGCTTTGCCCGAGCCGGGGGGGATAGTTGATTCCGACTATCAGCAACTGATATCCGTGCTCAAGGAAAAAATAGCGGAGATAACGGCGCAGACGGACAGCCGCATACGCGACACCGTCGATTACTACACCGTCTGGGCGCATCAGATAAAAACGCCGATAGCGGCGATGCGTCTGACTCTTCAGAAAGAGGATGTGCCCGAAGCGCGCAGACTCGCATCCGAACTGTCGCGGATAGAGCAGTATGTCGAGATGGTGCTCGTCTTTGTGCGTCTCGGCTCGGATTACAGCGACTATGTTTTTGCTCGGCAGGATATAGACGAAATAATCAAAAGCTCGGTGAAAAAATTCGCCTCGGAGTTTATCGACCGCAGGATCCGCCTCGAATATGACAGCGTTGATATTCAAGCCGTCACGGACGAAAAATGGTTCGCGTTCGTCGTCGAGCAGCTGCTCTCAAATGCGCTCAAATATACCCGCGAGGGGAGCATAAAGATTTATTCCGAGGGAAAAGTGCTTTGTATCAAAGACACCGGAATAGGCATCGCGCCGGAGGATCTGCCGCGCGTGTTTGATAAAGGCTATACCGGATGCAACGGCAGAACCGACCGCCGTGCGAGTGGGCTCGGGCTTTATCTCTGCCGCCGCATATGTCAAAACCTCGGTATTGATATCTCGATTTCTTCAACAGTGGGCGAGGGGACAACGGTTCGCCTCGATCTCGGGCAGTATAAACTGGGAAAAGAATAACTTCTTACAAAACCGTAAGATTTGAAAGGGGAAATGTAAGCCTTTTCTATGGAGGCGCATTTCCCTTTTCGGCTATAATAGAGCCACAAAATGACAGGAGGTCAACTACAGTGAGTATTTTGGAAGTCAACGGACTCAAAAAAGTCTACTCAACCCGTCTCGGCGGCAACAAGGTCGAGGCTCTTAAAAATGTTAACTTCAGCGTGTCGGAGGGCGAGTATGTCGCTATCATGGGCGAATCCGGCTCCGGCAAGACCACTCTGCTCAATATTCTTGCGGCTCTTGACAGACCCACTTCCGGCAGCGTTATGATCGACGGCAGGGATCTTTCAAAGATAAAGGACTCCGCTGTCTGCGCTTTCCGCAGAGACAACCTCGGCTTCGTGTTCCAGGATTTCAATCTTCTCGATACTTTCACGGTCGAAGATAATATCTATCTTCCGCTCGTCCTCGCGGGCAAGAGCTACGATGAGATGCATTCCCGCCTCGAACCGATAGCAAAGCGTCTCGGCATAACGGAGCTGCTCAAGAAATATCCCTATGAGATATCCGGCGGCCAGAAGCAGAGGGCTGCTGTCGCCCGCGCGCTGATAACCGAGCCGCGCATAATTCTCGCCGATGAGCCGACAGGCGCGCTCGATTCAAAGTCCACCGATGAACTGCTGCGCCTGTTCACCGAGGTCAACGCCCTCGGTCAGACTATTCTCATGGTCACGCACTCCGTCAAGGCGGCTTCCTCCGCAAAGCGCGTGCTCTTCATAAAGGACGGCGAGGTGTTCCATCAGATTTATCGCGGCGCCGATACCGACAGCCAGCTCTATCAGAAGATATCCGAGACCCTGACTCTGCTTGCGACAGGCGGTGAGCGCAAATGAAAAAGTTTTTCTATCCGCGCCTCGCGTTTGATGGGATAAGAAAGAACAAGCGCCTCTATCTGCCGTATATTTTAACGCAGATAGGCATGATAATGATGTATTATATCGTCATCTTCCTGCGCTACGGCGAGTCGCTCAAGGGCACATTCGGCGAGGGTACGGTCAACATCGTGCTCATGCTCGGCGGCTGGGTCATCGCCATATTCGCCTGCATCTTTCTTTTCTATACAAATTCGTTTCTTATCCGACGCAGGAAGAAAGAGTTCGGACTCTATAACATCCTCGGCATGGACAAAAAGAATATCAGCATCCTGCTCTTTTGGGAGAGCCTGATAACTTCTGCCATATCGCTCTTCTGCGGCCTTGTGCTCGGCGTCGCGCTCTCAAAGCTCGCCGAACTCGGACTCGTCAAGGCGATAGGCGGCACTGATATCAGCTATGTTTTCCATGTCTCTCCGACTGCAATATTGCTGACCGTCGGCGTTTTCGCCGTTATCTTCCTGCTCCTCTTTATCAACTCTGTGCGCCAGATAATGGGCGCGAGTGCGGTAACTTTAATCAGGAGCGAAAACCTCGGCGAGAAGCCGCCGAAGGCTAACCCGCTTCTCGGCATCATCGGCGCAGTTTTGCTCATCGGCGCATATATTACCGCCGTTGTGATAACAGAGCCCCTGAGCGCGATACTTGTGTTTTTCATCGCGGTCATAATGGTCATCATAGGCACTTATCTTCTGATGATATTCGGCTCGGTGCTTCTCTGCCGTTTCCTGCAAAAGCGCAAGAACTATTATTATAAGCCGAATCACTTCGTCTCCGTCTCTTCGATGACCTACAGAATGAAGAGAAACGGCGCGGGACTCGCGTCCGTCTGCGTGCTTGCAACAATGGTGCTCGTCATGATATCCTCGACCACCTGCCTGCTCTTCGGCACTGAGGACAGCGTCAACACCCGCTATCCGCGCGATATCGTGCTCTCGACAGGCTTTGATACTATCGACGGACTCGATGACGACAATATCGAAAAAGTCGCCGCAGGCGTCGATTCCCTTGCCGCTTCGCATAAGGCGAACGCCTCAAATTTTGCGTCCTACAGATCCGTTGTGACTGTCGGCACGATTTCCGATGGCGGCAAGCTGATCGCAGGCGGCACGGGCGTAACAATCGGTTCAAACTCGAATGCGTATATCTGCTTTGATGTCGTGCCGATAGAGGACTACAACGCCGTCATGGGCACGAACGAAACCCTCGCGCCCGATGAGGTCATAGTCTATGGCTACAGAATGAAGTATAAATATGACACCGTGACTCTCGGCGACGGCAAGACCTACAAAGTCAAAAAGACAGTCGACAGCTTCCTCATTGACGGCGACTCCGCCGTAAATATCGCGTCCTCGATATATATTTTCGTGCCCGACTTCAAAAGTGCAGCCACGGATTTTGCAAAGCCCGAAAACCACAACGGGGTGCGCACCGTCAACTATAAGTATTTCAGATTTTTCGATACCGAACTCGACACCGCCGGCGAGAGAGCGCTGTGCAATGACTATATCGACGCGACAAAACCGGTAATGTCGTCTTACGGCAATATGATGTCTTTCTCGATAGACAGCCGCAATGCCGGCAGGGATGATTATTATTCTGCCTTCGGCTCGCTGTTCTATCTCGGCGTCATGCTCTCGGTCGTGTTCATCTTCGCGGCTGTGCTGATAATCTACTATAAGCAGGTTTCTGAGGGCTACGAAGATCAGTCGCGCTTTGAAATAATGCAGAAGGTCGGCATGACAAAGAAAGAGATAAGAAAGAGCATCAATTCCCAGCTGCTCACGGTATTCTTCCTGCCTCTTGCGGGAGCGGGTCTGCATATGATATTCGCGTCCATAATAATCCGCAGAATATTGCTCGCATTTAACTTCAACAACCCCGTCCTCTTCGCCGTGACAACTCTTGTGTGTTTCGTCGTGTTCGCGCTGTTCTATACTCTTATTTACCGCGTCACCTCCAACGCCTATTATAAGATAGTCAGCGGCGCAAAGGAGAGAGAGTAATGAAAAGAGCAGCGGCTGTTCTGCTGACTCTTGCTCTAATGCTCTCGCTCACGGCGTGCATGAGCCGCGGCAGTATGCAGCTCAAACGCGCGGACAGATACTTTGACGATCTGCGCGGCGCGTTCAAAATGTCCGATGTCACGAACAGCGCCAGGCTCATCGGCAAGCGCGAGAACAACGGCAGGGACTGGTTCACCGGCAGCTACACCGCGCAGTGTGAGAACGAGACCGGGCGCGATACCGTGTTCGGCGGCGCGTCGGCGCGCGACAAGCTGATAAAAGTGAAAGCTTATATCAAAACCGAGTCCGGCAGCGCGGTAATACGCCTGAGAATGAACGGAAAAGTGCTCGA
>ERZ780178.18-NODE-18-length-134171-cov-8.014651_pt1 | contig 134171 bp, 116 predicted proteins | sample MGYA00511018_ERZ780178 | MGnify/ENA primary metagenome ERZ780178 (study PRJEB29588, sample SAMEA2151439) | human gut metagenome | biome: human gut; feature: human-associated habitat; material: faeces | place: Denmark | collected 2008/2010 ...
CATATCTGTGCAAAATCTAAGTAACAGGCGTATCCGCCGATATTTGGTCTGCCGCCTAAAGCGGCCGGAAGCACGTGGCTTTAGTCATGTGAGGTTCACCTTCGGAAATCTACGGCAATTTGGGATATTGCATATTTAGTCGGAGATGGAGTTATTACGATGGATGAGCTCGAAGGATTTAGTGAGGATCTGATTGATGCAGTAAAGCTGATTCTAGGCAGATAAAGGTTCAAAAGGTCGGAATTAAAAAGTAAGAACTGAAATCTTGTATAATCAAGGAAGAAAGTATGTAAGATAATACGCAAGATTATGGCATACGGCAATTTTGGATCCAGAAGGGAATATTACAATGAATATACAAATATTTGGAACAAAGAAATGCAACGATACAAAGAAAGCCGAGCGTTTTTTCAAAGAGCGCGGCATCAAGTACCAGTTCGTAGACATGAAGGAAAAAGGCATGAGTAAAGGAGAATTTAATTCTGTAGCTCAGGCAAATGGTGGACTGGAAAATATGATTAATTGGGATGGCAAAGACAAGGATTTATTAGCTTTGATTAAATACATTGCTGATGAGGATAAGCTTCAGAAAGTGATGGAAAATCCATCTGTAATTAAGACACCAGTGGTCAGAAATGGAAAACTTTCTACGCTCGGTTATCAGCCGGAGATATGGAAGAAGTGGCAATAGAAAAGCTGGGAGGAAACATGAAAGAATGACTTATTATGATCAAGAAAACCAGTTTTTACGCCAGCGGCTGCAGAAAGAAATCCCAATTTTGACAGCATTAATTCAGAATTTATATCAGGAACTGGACCGGAAATTTCATTTGAATGGAGCAAAAATCCCGGTAACATTTGGATTTGAGACCGATTCTCTGGGATCCTATACAAGGCAGAGTGCTCATGAAAAGGAACATTTTCATTTTTCCCTGCTCTTTGTTGCGTATGGAGTCAACAATCCGTTGTCAAAAGAGGACCGTATCGATTTATTCAAGCATGAATATGCGCATTACATGCAGTACAATATGCGGATACCTGAGAAGTATAAATGGCAGGCTGGAACACATGGAAGTGCGTGGAAATATTGTTGTTCTCTTATAGGTGCAGCACCGACACCTTATTATAAGGCAGGAGAGGCGCTGTTGGATCATAACTATGATAAAGTATTAAAAAGCCGGATTCATGATAAGACAGTGCCGATTCGAGATACGTATCAGCGCCAGCAGAAAGCACAGAAGCAGAAGGATGAAGTTGTTCAATATAAAATTGGAGATAATATCACACATCCGAAATTCGGAGATGGAATCGTAGAAAAGATTAATCTGAGATCAGGCGGAGTGCATCTTCATATTCGGTTTAATGGTGAGGTGAAATGTATTGATCAGAAGTGGTTGATGAGGAGGAAATACACATAGGTTTATAAAAATTTCAGAAAGACAACATGGCAAAGATACTACAAATTATTATAGTAAAAATAAAGGAGGAACCTAGCTATGGACATATCTGATTTTATAGGAGCTGCAAAAACCTTTCACGTCCTTGGAATAAAGGTCACAAAAGATGGCGACCTCATAAATGAATGGTACAGCGAACCCGAATGCCGTAGAAATATCTATTCTGCAACGAAGAGCTTCACATCCTGTGCAGTTGGTTTTGCTGTCCAGGAGGGATTATTGTCCTTGGATGAAAAACTGACCGATGCCTTTCCTGAAGATTTACCCGATGTGATCGATGATAATCTGAAAATGGCAACGGTTCGAGACCTGCTTACGATGTGTTTAGGACAGGAACAGGGCAGCCTTATGGGAGAACAGCGGCCATTATACCAGGAGGATGACTGGGTAAAAATGTCTTTGGCGATTCCGTTTCAATATAAGCCAGGTACACATTTTGTATATAATAATGTTGGTCCCTACCTGGCAGGCATTCTTGTACAGAGACGTTCCGGATGCGATCTGGTCTCTTATCTTACACCAAGGCTTTTTAAACATCTTGGAATCAAGCGGCCGACATGGGAGACGGATCCTCTTGGAAACAGTTTTGGCGCAGGTGGATTGTTCCTTACACTTTCTGAACTTCATAAATTCGGATTGTTTTACCTGAATAAGGGAAAATGGAATGGAAAACAGATTTTATCCGAAAAATGGATAGAAGAAAGTACAGCAGCATCCGATACAGACAATTATGGTTATCTTTTCTGGAGAGGAAAATACAATTCCTACCGGGCGGATGGAAAATATTCTCAGATTTCCATGATCCTTCCGGACAAGAATGCGGTTATTTCGATGGTCGCAGAATGCCGGAACGGGGAAGAACTTATGAGTGCTTTGTATGATTTGGTATGTGCAAAGTTATAGATTATTATTGCATAATTGTGAAAAAGGAAGGACCAAAAGAGCTCAAACAGCTCGTCTATATAAGATAGATGGGCTGGATTCCGAAGCTGATGAAGGTGCTGGAATTGATCTTGGAAGAAGGAAAATAATTGCCGATCCTCCGTTCCTGTGCTGAAATGATTCCGGCAAAAGATACAGGATTATGGATAAATTATATTTGATTGGAGATGGAGAAATGTTATTTATATGTTACCCAAAATGCTCAACCTGCCAGAAAGCGAAAAAATGGTTAGATGCACAGAAAATAGAATATACCGAGCGCAACATCGTGGATGTGAATCCAACCTGCGGTGAGTTAAAGGAATGGTATTCTAAGAGCGGCTTTCCACTTAAAAAGTTCTTTAATACCAGCGGCCTTCTTTATAAAGAAATGAAACTGAAGGACAAACTTCCTGCCATGAGCGAAGAGGAACAGCTGCAGCTTCTTGCCACGAATGGTATGCTGGTGAAACGCCCGCTGCTGATCGATGGTGATACCGTGCTGATCGGCTTTAAGGAAGCAGAATGGTCTGAAAAGCTGGGATGATTGGAGAAAGATTGGGAGTCAGATGAACGGATAGAGTAAATTCATTGCCGCATTTTCCCTTCTGTGCTAAAATGGTTTCCGGTATGAAAATTTAAGCAAAGAGAGGAACATGAAAATGAACGAAAAACGTACCGGCCTGTTCGAGAATGGCCTGATCTGGTTTGGGGCAGGTGTCTCGATTGCCGAAATCCTGACCGGAACCTACCTTGCACCGCTCGGCATGGGAAAAGGTCTGGCAGCGATTCTTATCGGCCATATCATCGGATGCCTGATGCTGTTTCTGGCAGGCGTGATCGGCGGCAGGGTCAGAAAAAGTGCCATGGAAACCGTAAAAATGAGTTTTGGACAGAAGGGAAGCATCCTTTTTGCTGTCCTGAATGTATTGCAGCTCGTTGGCTGGACCGCCATCATGATCTATGACGGAGCGCTCGCCGCAGACGGCGTAATGCATACGGGCAGATGGATCTGGTGCCTTGTGATCGGAGTCCTGATTATTCTTTGGATTGTGATCGGAATCACGAATCTTGGTAAAATCAACACGGTTGCCATGGCAGCATTATTTCTGCTTAGCCTGATCCTGAGCAAGGTCATCTTTGCCGGAGGCGGAGCAGGAGCACCATCGGATGACAGTATGACATTCGGTGCAGCAGTAGAACTTGCGGTTGCGATGCCGTTATCCTGGCTGCCGCTGATCAGCGATTACACAAGAGAAGCAAAAGAACCGGTCAAAGCAACGGCCATCAGCGCGGTTGTCTATGGAATCGTCAGCTGCTGGATGTATGTGATTGGAATGGGAGCAGCGATCATCACCGGAGAATATGACATCGCGCAGATCATGCTGAAGGCAGGCCTTGGTATTGCGGGCCTTCTGATTATTGTATTTTCAACAGTAACAACGACATTTCTGGATGCCTACTCCGCAGGAATTTCCAGCGAGACTGTCGTAAGCAAATGGAATGGAAAGCATGTGGCCATCGTTGTCACCGTCATTGGAACCATCGCAGCGATTGTATATCCGATGGACAACATCACAGATTTCCTCTATCTGATCGGCTCGGTCTTTGCACCGATGATCGCAATCCAGATTGCCGACTTTTTCCTGCTGAAACGGGACAAGAGCAGCCTGGCCGTACATATTCCGAATCTGATCATCTGGGTGATTGGATTTGTGGTATACCGAATTCTGATGAACATCGACATGCCGCTGGGAAACACTCTGCCGGATATGGTGATTACGATTGTAATCTGCCTGATCGTTGGAAAATTTGTTTCATAAAAAGTGAATAAAAAAATCAGATGACTGTTCTGCCTGCATTTGAGCAGGCGGGGCAGTCATTTTGTGTGCCGAGCATGGCACTAATCTTGCTGGTGCAAGTCCAGTCACGGGTATTTACCGTCAAGTGTAGCGAATCACAAGTCAGTATCAGTAACGGTATGGATGGAGGAAGTGGTGTAGCAAAGTTCTTGAGCCTACGAACAGAAACTTGATCAGGCGATTAGGTGGGTGAGATTGCAAATCAAATCGAAGCCCAAATGGTAAACGTAAACCGAATATGTAGTAGCAATAATTCATACCTTTTTAGCTGTATTTTGTATCGTAAACAGAAAGAAAATGCACTATAATCCAAGGCAATGAAAGTACTTAAAAAGTAGTTTCGTTGCCTTGGTTCCATTTTTAGAAAGAATAATACTTAGGTGGGAAAATTCCCAGGCGCTGTGTGGAGTTTTCTGTAAGAAGCCGGGGAAAGACCGCACTGTTTCTTGAAAAAGGAAGAAAAGTGGTGAGGGTCTAAGAACCCAAGCTGTGTGGAGATGGCAGAAACAGGAAGAGTGGTGCGGCTTAGCATGGACTGGGCCAGCTTGCACTTCTGGGACAGGTAATACTGGTAGGGAGCAACATGATATACCTCCTGGAACAGGTGGATGAGCCTGGAGCGGGACAGGGAAACGGTATCTGCCAGATGATCCAAGGACAGACTTTCTGTTAAGTGCATATCGATATAATTGCGGATCGCCAGTGCAGTAGGATTGATGGGAACTTTGTTTGCCAGAAAATCCGCAAGCTCCTGAATATATTGATGGAGCAGTACAGCCAGCTTGTCAGCAGAGTGTACAGGGTCGGCGGTAAAGGCATCAAGGATCCGGGTCAGAGGTGTTTCGTTATGGAAGCGGGGGATCAGGGTGACACCGTCTAAGCCGTAATCGGAGAGAAGATGCTGTACCAGACTGCCGCTGACATTGAACCAGATCTTGGTCCAGGGATCAACTTTGTCTGAATAGTAGTGGTGGTAGGTGCCGGCAGTAAGGATATAGGCATCTCCGGCATTTACAGTGAGGATACTGCCGTTTCGCTCGATATGTCCACGGCCGCTTAAAACGTATTCAAACACACACAGGGGTCTGCGATAAACCAGGATCTCATAGGCAGGATCCGGGTAAGTGATACCGGCCATGATGGGAGAAAAGCTTTCCGCGGTAGGGCCGGTGTAGACAGTGTATTTTTCAATCTGTGTGCGTGTAATTTCCTGAGGCATGGTGGTTCCTCCATTTTTTGAAAGCAAATTGCAATAATGTAATAACAGCATTGTAGTAAAAAGGAGCAAGCCTGTCAACTATGGCTTTCACTATATAAAATAAAAATGAAATCAACCCAAATAAATGATCACAGGAGGACAAAATTATGACACAAATACCCAGACCGGAGCATCCCCAGCCCCAGATGAAGAGGGAGCATTGGAAAAACCTGAATGGAGAATGGGATTTTTCCTTTGACTTTGGATGCAGCGGCATAGATCAGAAATGGCAGGAAGGAAAGACAGATTGGGAGAAGAAGATCCTGGTGCCCTTCTGCCCGGAAAGTGATCTGAGCGGAATCGGCTATAAGGACTTTATCCCCGGCGTATGGTATCACCGCACCATCACATTGACAGGGGAGGAGCTGAAGGGAGATCTTCTCTTACACTTCGGCGCAGTGGACTATAATGCAAGAGTATGGATCAATGGAGTAGAGGCAGGCAGACACCAGGGTGGTTATGTTTCCTTTACGTTTAATATTACAAAGTTTGTAAAGAAAGGAGAAAATGACATTACGCTTTTTGCAGCAGATGATGTGAGAAGCGGAAAGCAGCCCAAGGGAAAGCAGAGTCATTTCTTCTACTCCAGAGGCTGTGATTATACCAGAACGACAGGTATCTGGCAGACGGTATGGCTTGAGTGGGTACCGGAAAGCTACATTGAAAAAGTGCAATATTATCCAAACCTGGCAGAGGCAACTCTGGGAATTAAGGCGGTAGTAAAGGGGCAGGGCACACTGGAAGCAAAGGCCTTTTATGGGGGAGAGCCCTGTGGCAGCGTAAGCGCAAAGTCAGAGGGCGGCACCGTTACCATGACACTTCCTTTATCCCGTCTGGAAAAGTGGGAGCCGGGTCATGGCAGACTGTATGACCTTACATTAACCTATGGAGAAGATAAGGTAGAAAGCTACTTTGGTATGCGTGAGGTAAGACTGGATGGAGAGAAATTCCTTATCAACGATAAGAGCGTGTTCCAAAGACTGGTGCTGGATCAGGGCTTCTATCCGGATGGCATTTACACAGCGCCTACAGAGGAAGCACTTGTCAAGGATGTGGAACTGTCCATGGCTGCAGGCTTCAACGGCGCAAGACTCCATCAGAAGGTATTTGAGCCTCTGTTCTTGTATCACTGCGATAAAGCAGGCTATCTGGTATGGGGCGAGCAGGGCTGTTGGGGACTGGATTACAGCAATCCCGCAGCATTAAAATATTTCCTGCCTGAGTGGATGGAAGCCTTGGAGAGAGACTTCAACCATCCCGCCATCATCGGCTGGTGTCCGTTTAATGAGACATGGGATTATGAGGGAAGAAGGCAGGATGACAGCTTACTGGCCAATGTGTATAAGATGACAAAGCTGTATGACACCACCAGACCCTGCATTGATACCAGCGGAAATTATCATGTGGTGACGGACATCTATGACTTACACAATTATGAGCAGGATCCGGCAAAGTTTGCAGCAACCTACGAGTCCTTTAAACAGGGAGGTGATTTGGAAGATCATCATGGCTACAGGCAGACACCTGTAAAGGGTATCCCTACCTTCATCAGTGAGTATGGCGGTATCAAGTGGGACGAGGAAGGTGTTGAAAAGGATGGCTGGGGCTATGGTGCAGGTCCTGCTACCAAGGAGGAATTCCTGAACCGATATAAGGGACTGACCGATGCCCTTTTGGACAATCCCCATATGTTTGCCTTCTGTTATACCCAGCTGTATGATGTGGAGCAGGAGTTAAACGGTCTGTATACCTATGAACGTAAACCCAAGTTTGATATGGATGTGATAAAGGCAATCAATGCCCGTAAGGCAGCAATCGAGGATTAAAAGCATCCCGCAGAGTATAAAAGAAAGCGTGTGAGAGACATTGTGGTCTGACCCTCTTACAATTTTCTTGGTGAGATAAAAAACAAGTGCAAAACTTTTAAATGTATAGCTATAAATGAGCAAATTTGAAAAACTGTACAAACAAATCTGCTATGCACGGACATTAAGAGGATTAAACAATTTATTTGGTGCCTTGATCCTGCTGCTTTTTTTCTTCCGCAGAACAGAAAAAGCGTATTTTTATCATAAGGGTCAAGTTCAAACTGAAAGCGTACAATAGAAGCAAATCCATCGATCCCCCGGCGGAGATCCGTATAACCGGGGGCCAGATAAACTTTTTTGAAGTGTGAAACAGCGGCATCATTCAACATGACTAAATGCCTCTACCAGACAACGGAGCAACTGGGGAGAAACTGAAGAAAATATATCTGCCGAAAGTCCATTTCCGTTTTTGATACACATCACTGGAACTTCGGGCACAGTTGCTGTTCTTTCCGCTTTTAAACGCGGAAGTTCAACGAAAGCAGGCTTTTCTGCCTCAGGAAGCTGATCCAGGTACATCTGCCGAACCCTTTTCAGTGGATAATAATAGTTGGCTTTTGTAATGTAATTTTGTTCACACCAGGTCGATACATCCATACCTTCCGGACGGTTCTGACATTCTCTGATCTGTTCTGCCCAGTGCATAAGGCGGACCTGCTGTGCAACCAGACTGGTTTGTTCTGCCATAGTGAATACCTCCACAAATGATAGTCAGTCTAAAAAGTTGAGTCACTCAACTTTTTAGACGAGTTCAAACATCCTTTCTGCAAATCCTATTTATAACAAGTAAATTTTACCTTTGTTTTTCACTTTTGGTTCTTGGCGAACTCTTGTATCATACACAAAATCTTCAAAAATTACAATAATCTTGAAATAGTGTTATGTTTCTTGGAATTTTATTATATCTTATTTTGGAACTTTTTCTTATAATAACATCATCAAGAAAAACAAAGACAAGTAATCATAAAAGGAGGATTCAATTATGAAGAAGAAAAAGATTCTTGCACTTGTACTTGCAGCTTCAATGGCAGGAGGAATGCTTGCAGGATGTGGAGCCACATCAGGCGGAGATGAAACAGCGAAAGGAGATAAGTCATCCGGAAAAGTTTATTATCTGAACTTTAAACCAGAGCAGGCTGACCAGTGGGTAGAACTTGCAAAAGAGTATACAGATGAGACGGGTGTTCAGGTTGATGTACAGACAGCAGCATCAGGAACTTACGAGTCACAGTTGAAATCAGAGATGGCAAAAGATGAGGCACCAACATTGTTCCAGGTAAACGGACCGGTTGGACTTGCTACATGGAAAAATTATTGCTATGACCTTTCAGACAGCGATGTTTATAAAGATGTCGAGTCTGACGATTATATATTAAAAGATGGCGACGCAGTAGATGGAATCGCTTATGTTATTGAGACTTATGGTCTGATCTACAACAAAGCTCTTCTGAACAAATACTTCGAATTGCCGGATGCAAGTATCAAATCAATTGATGATCTGAATAACTTCCAGGCACTTAAGACAGTTGCAGAAGAGATTCAGGCACACAAAGATGATCTTGGAGTAGAAGGAGCTTTTACTTCAGCAGGAATGGATTCTTCCTCTGACTGGAGATTCAAGACACACCTTGCAAATCTTCCAATCTACTATGAGTATAAGGCAGACGGAATTGACAGCACAGATGCAATCAAAGGAACATACCTTGACAACTACAAACAGATCTGGGATCTGTATCTGAACAACTCTACATGTGAGCCATCTATGATTTCTTCTAAGACAGGAGATGACGCAGCAAGTGAATTTGCACTTGGCGAAGCAGTATTCTATCAGAATGGTACATGGGCTTACAATGATATCAAAGATAATGAAGTAGCAGATGAAGATATGGGAATGCTTCCAATCTACATCGGAGTTGATGGAGAAGAAAATCAGGGACTTTGTACAGGATCTGAGAACTACTGGTGTGTAAATAAGAACGCTTCAGAAGAAGACATTCAGGCAACACTTGATTTTATGAAATGGGTAGTTGAGAGCGATGAAGGTCGTGACATGCTGGCTAACGAGATGGGATTTGTAACACCGTTCACAACATTCTCAGATTACCTTCCGGACAACCCGCTTGTAAAAGCAAATGCTGAGTATACAGAGGCAGGAAAGACACCAGTAAGCTGGAACTTTACAACAATGCCATCTGAGAACTGGAAAAACAATCTTGGTGGAGCTCTTCTGAACTATGCACAGGGTACAGGCGCATGGGATAGTGTACAGACAGCATTTGTTGATGGATGGGCTGAAGAATACGCAGCAGCAAACGAATAAAAAAGACTTTTCACAGGATAGGCAGATAAAAAGGCTGTGAAATAGAGAAGAAGATCAAACAGCCTGCCAACGAGCATACCGGGGCAGGCTGAAATTATGTAATTAGAATTGTGAAAAGCAAAGGCGCAGAAAGGCTTTTTACAGAAAAGAAAGACAGGAGGAGAAGAACATGCAAAAAGCAATAAAGAGATATTTTCCGGTATTTGTATTGCCGACGCTGATTGCATTCACGATAGGTTTCCTTGCACCGTTTGTGTTAGGCGTATATCTTTCGTTCTGCAAGTTCACAACGGTGACAGACGCTAAATTTATTGGACTTAGCAACTATGTAAAGATCCTTGGAGACGGAGATTTTCTTCACTCTCTTTGGTTTACCGCATTATTTACAATTGTGACAGTATTATTGATCAACATTTTTGCATTTGCGGTAGCAATGCTTTTGACAAAGAATATCAAGGGAACCAATATTTTCCGTACTGTATTTTTTATGCCGAACCTGATCGGTGGTATTGTACTTGGGTATGTATGGCAGCTGTTATTAAATGGTATTCTGGCACATTTCCAGAAAACACTTACATATTCTTCAAAATATGGTTTCTGGGGATTGGTTATCCTGATGCTCTGGCAGCAGGTTGGATACATGATGATCATCTACATCTCAGGAATCCAGAATATTCCTGGAGAGCTGATCGAGGCAGCACAGATTGATGGAGCGAATAAAGTACAGCTTTTAAGATATGTTACAATTCCGATGGTTATGCCATCCATTACAATCTGTACTTTCCTGACACTTACAAACGGATTTAAACTTTTCGACCAGAACCTTGCATTGACAAACGGTGGACCGGACAAGATGTCAGAAATGCTTGCCCTGAATATCTATTATACATTCTATGGAAGAACTGGCTGGGAAGGTGTAGGACAGGCGAAAGCAGTTATCTTCTTTATTATCGTAGGAGTGATTGCATTGATCCAGAATAAACTGACAACATCAAAGGAGGTGCAGCAGTAATGAATAAAAAAGTAAAACATGGTACATTATTAACCGTTATTTTTACATTACTCAGCCTGCTGTATCTGTATCCGATCATACTGGTATTTATTAACTCCTTTAAGAAAAAAGTCTATATCAGTAAAGCACCGTTCGAGATACCGACCGGAAAGATGTATGTCGGATTAGAGAACTATATCCGTGGTATTAAGCAGACACGGCTGATTCAGGCATTTGGATGGAGTTTATTTATCACAATCTTATCTGTAGCAGTGATTATCTTATGTTGCTCCATGTGTGCATGGTATATCTGCCGCGTGAAGACAAAATTTACAAAGATCTTTTACATGCTTTGCCTGTTTGCAATGATCGTGCCATTCCAGATGGAAATGTTTACATTATCCAAGATCGCAAATATGCTTCATATGGGAAATCCGTGGGGACTGGTTGTGATCTACCTTGGATTTGGTGCAGGACTTTCCGTCTTTATGTTTACCGGGTTCATGAAATCCATTCCATTGGAGATTGAAGAGGCTGCAATGATTGATGGATGTACACCAACCCAGACATTCTTCAGAATTGTACTTCCGATTGCAAAGCCGACTTGCGTAACAGTTACAATTCTTCAGGCAATGTGGATTTGGAACGACTACCTGCTTCCATCACTCGTACTGGATCAGAGAAAATATAAGACAGTGCCGATGGCAGTTCAGTATCTGAAAGGTGGATACGGTTCTGTAGATATGGGAGCAATGATGGGAACTCTGGTTCTTGCAATTGTGCCGATTATCATCTTCTACCTGTTCTGCCAGAGATATATTATCGAAGGCGTTGTAGCCGGAGCGGTTAAAGGCTAGTGTGGACATTGTCTAAAAAATGAATTAAAATAGAATTATAAAAATTAAAAAAAGACAGCAGAGAGTGAGTGAACATTCCCTGCTGTTTTCGGACGTTATAAAAGGAATAGTGAAAATGTAAAGTGAACGTGTGGGAGGAGTGGGGAAATGATTACAATATTGATCGTGGATGATGAAAAACTGGAGCGAAGGGGAATCCGCTTTCTGTTAAAGAGGGAGGAAGGAGAATTCCAGATCCTAGAAGCAACGAATGGAAAGGATGCACTGGGAGTATTAGAATCAAACCATGTGGATATTTTATTTTCGGATGTAAAGATGCCTTATATGAATGGACTGGAGCTGACGAAAGCAGTGAGAGAAGATCATCCGGATATGGAAATCGTGATCTTCAGCGGATATAATGATTTCTCTTATGCAAGAGAAGCATTGCGGTATGGAGTTGTGGACTATGTTCTGAAGCCGGTTGATCCGGAGGAATTCCATAAGACTTTTCAACGAGTGATGGAAAATATTTCTTCTAAGATAGAGAAAAAAGAGCAGCAGGAAAAGAAAGAAGATTATCTGAAAAAATACTTTTTACTGAAATATCTGTATGGGGGAAAAGAGGAAGATTTTGTTCAGTTTAAGAAACTTACAGATGGAATGGAAGATGATCTGTCCCAATTTACCCGTATGGTTCTTGTCAGTGCCTCAAATGGATTCTTCGAAACGGAAGAGGAACATTTCCTGATGAGCCTGAAGGAAGAGGTGCAGAGAGAGTTTCATTATGTGAATCTGAATTCGAACGAATCCATCTTTTTGTTCACGGAAAAATATGCAGATTATCATGGAATCGTAGAGAAAATGTACCGTTTTTTTGCGCACCAGTTTGACAGTGAATGTTATTTTGCAGTCAGTGAGGAAATCGAAGATGGAAAAAATCTGGCAGAGGAATTTAAGGTGCTGGAAGGAATGTTAGAAGAGCAGTTCTATCAGCCACGTCAGCATCTGTTTTTCCACGGGGAGAAGCAGGAAGAGAAGAAAGCTGATCCGGCAGAAGATTCTGAAATCATGGAACAGATTACGAAAGATATTCAATATAAAGATCTGCCACATCTCCGTCAGGATTTTCAGAGACTGGAAGAAAAATATCGTGCACATAAGCAATTTTCGGATATGTATGTAAAGTTTGTATTTTCTGGAATTATGAAAGAATTGCTCGACCAGATGGAAGGGCTGGATGAAAAGATGCTTTCAAAGAGAGTGGATCGATTATATCGTTGCAGAAACCTTAATGATGTGATTGCTATAGTAGAAGAAGTACTTCAGGAATATGAACATTGCATACAAGAGCAGGAAGATGGGTTCCGATCAGAAGTTACAACCGTGAAGGGATATATTTATCACCATTATAAGGAAAAGGATCTGGGAGCAGAGACACTTTCCGCAATGGTTTTTCTGTCACCGGGATATTTAAGTGCTGTATTTAAAGAAGAAACAGGGATGACACTGAACCGTTTTATCCGTGAAGTGCGAATGAATAAAGCAAAAGAGCTTTTAGAGACAACGAATATGAAAATCTCCCAAATTGCGAAAGAAGTAGGATTTTCCAATAACTCATACTTCTGCAGAAGTTTCAGAGAGTTTTTCGGAGATACACCGGAAGCATGCAGGAAAGGAATAGCGGCGGATGAAAAAACAAATACGGAAGTTGATCCATCGATTTGAAAATCTGAAATTTCGTAAAAAACTGTCTGTTTTGATGCTGATTGCAGGACTGGTTCCGGTAGGATTCCTTGCTTTTTCCATGCAGTATGGCATGATGAATCAATTGCGAGAGAAGGAACAGTACAATCTGGAGAAAATGTTGGAACAGTCAGTGAGTTCGATTGAGAATCAGTCTCAGATCTATAAGAACCTGGTTGATTATCTGTCTTATTCTCAAAATCTCAGGAATATTTTTGATGTGGAGACAGAGTCGGATTATGAGAAGTATTTGAAATATGTGAAGGTGGCTGATCCACTGTTGCAGATGCCGACGATCTATCACAAAGAGATCCAGAGCATTACATTATATTCTGACAATATAGAAGTGCCACATGGAGATACACTTCTTCCAATGTCGGAAGCGGAGAATCAACAGTGGTATTCCAGGTTGAATGAGGGAACATTAATGCAGTGGAGCATCACTCGCGGTGTGAATAAATCAATCATTGCCAGTCGGAAATTCTATGACAATGATACGATCAAAGCGGTGTTGGAGATGCGTCTGGATTATGAAAAAGTTCTTGAACCATTCATGAGCCAGCTTACAGATAATACAGGAGGCATGATTCAGGATGATAATGGAAATATTGTCTATGCTGAGTGTTCTATGGATAAGAAATATCGTCCGAAGGATATTGAGAGTCCGAAAGATATCAGTGAGAATTATTATCTGGTACAGCGGACAATGAAGGATACAGGATGGAATTTCTATATCTATCGTCCAAAGGCAGTAAGTGAAAACGCAATCCATAAGCTTTTGCTCAAAAATATTCCGATTATTTTGATCAGTGTTCTTCTTCTGAGTTTTCTGGGATATGTTTTTTCTCTCCGTATGGTATCGCAGTTGGAGTTATTGACTGAAAATATGAACCTGATCAATATGGGACTTCGTAAAGTTACCGTGCAGAGTAAATCCAAAGACGAGGTGGGTGTGCTGATCCGGTCATTTCAGCGCATGATGGATCAGATGAACCATTTGATCTCAGAAGTATATGAGAGTAAGATCCAGCTTCAGAACAGTGAGATGAGAGCACTGCAGGCACAGATCAATCCACATTTCCTTTATAATTCGCTTTCAATCATCAACTGGAAAGCAATTGAAGCGGGGGAGGATGAAATCAGTCATGTGACATTGGCACTGTCTACTTATTATCGGACAAGCCTAAATCGTGGTGAAACAATGACTACAGTGGCAAAAGAAATTGATAACATCCGTGCATATCTCAAAATCCAACTTGTTATGCATGATAACGAGTTCCGTGTGGTTGAACAGATTTCGGATGGTCTTAATGATTATCTGATACCGAAGTTGATCCTGCAGCCACTTGCAGAAAATGCAATCGATCATGGAATTGATGTGTCAGATAATGAGAATCCGACGTTGTGGCTGACGATTCGTGAAGAGGCTGAGCACATTTTCTTTGAAATCAGGGACAATGGTGCGGGAATGACGCAGGAGAAGGCGGATCAGATTCTGACATATCAGTCCTCCGGTTATGGTGTGCGAAATGTCTGTGACAGAATCCATGTCCTTTATGGAGAAAAAGGTGAGATGAAGATAGAAAGTACTCCAGGAAAAGGAACGCGGGTCTTTATCCGGATTCCGAAGAACACGGAGGCGAAGGTGTTATGAAAAACGATATGAAAAAGCGAATTCTCTCAGCCCAGCTTGCATTAATTTTATTGCTGATGCTTTGGTGCGGAACCTATTTTGAGACGAAGGAAAGTCAAAGACAGATGGAACAGTTAGAAGTATCTCAAAGTGAGTCTGGTGCAAGCAATGCAGTTGAAGTGAAAAGAAAGCTGATGTATAAAGCGATGCATACACCACTTGGGAAATATCCTGAGACTGTTACCTATACACTTGGCAAGATTGCAGGGGCGAATAATTCGAATCTTCCTGTAGGAGATACGTACGAAAATAATGCATATACGAGATATTTGAAGAAAATACTTAATATTCAGAATGAAGATGTCTTTGAATTGCAGGATGGCAATACTTATGAAGAGGCGGTCAATGTAGCGATTGAAGATCGTGATATTCCAGATGTGCTTGTTGTGAAGGGAAGAGATAACCTGCTCCGCCTGATTGAAGCAGGCCTGATCGAAGAACTTACAGAAACGTATGAAGAGTGTACGACAGATACGATCAAAGAAATGTATGAAAGTTATGGAGATTCTCTTTTACAGTCTGCAACCGTGGATGGAAAGCTATATGCATTTCCGAATACGGTGATTGACGATGGAACTCCGCTTCTTTGGCTGCGGAAAGACTGGATTGAGAAGTTGGGATTAAAGGAACCGGAAACAGTAGGAGAAGCGTTGGAAGTGATCCGGGCATTTGTAGAACAGGATGCAGCAGGAGACGGTCAGACAATCGGCCTTGCCTGTAGTACAGACGTGGTTGCCGGTGCGGATCAGACTTATGGAGTGGATGCAACTTTTATACATGCCGGTGCAATGCCATGTCACTGGATCCTGGATAAAAATGGAAATGTAGTTTATGGGTCAGTAACACAGGAAACAAAAGAAGCGCTTTTGAAACTTCACAATCTATATGAGGATGAGATACTCGACCAGAGATTCCTGCTACGAAAGACGGAAAACATAGATGATCTGTTAAAAACCGGACATTGCGGTGCTATCTGTGGACGCTGGTGGGCTCCGAATAACCCGTTGAGTGCAGCATATAATGTCGATTCAAATGCAGAGTGGAAACCGTATCTTTTAGACAAAGAACAGGTAAATGAGACGCAGAAGATATCAGTTTTTGAATCGTATGACCAGTGGATGTATGTGGTGGTGCGTAAAGGATATGAGCATCCGGAAATTGTAGCAAAGTATGTGAGTGCGATTTTTGATCAGTCTAGATATGCAAATGATAGTGCGGCAAGAGAAGTGAATGATTATTTTTCTATTAATGTAGATCCGACGGCCCGGCCACTGAATATTAATGTGGATTATGAGGATGCACTTTACCGTACGACAGAACATATTCAGGCAGCACTGGATAAGACGCTTGATGTATCAGAGCTTAGCGGTTTGGAAAAGTCTTATTTTAATACATGCAAATCTTACTTGAATGGACAGCTGACAACCGCGAATGGATGGGCGGCGTATGCGTCAAGAATTCAGGCTGTGGGGGAACTGCAGAAGGCAGGAATAACAAGTACATCGACATTGCCTCTGGAAAATGTAAATGCAGAAATTCCGCAAGAATTACAGGAACTGGAACAGGAAGCATTTCTTCAGATCATTAGTGGGGAGAAACCAGTGGATTACTTTGATACTTTTGTGGCAGAATGGTATGCAAACGGTGGAAAAGTGCTGACCGAACGGGTGCAGAACGCCTATGAAAGTGGAAAGAACTAAAAAGAATGGGTATTAATCAGAGACTGACAGAAGAATTAAAGAAACAGATTCTGGCAGCGGAAACGCTTGTGGCAGTAGAAGACCTGTATCGCCCATATCGTCCAAAGCGCCGCACACGTGCGACAATCGCGAAGGAGAAAGGACTTGAGCCGCTGGCTGCATTGGATCACATTGTAGAAGACAAAGGAACCGCTTGAGAAGACAGCGGAAGCTTATATCTCTGAAGAAAAAGAAGATTGTAGCAGAATAAAAAACAAAAAAACAGATACGGATGATTACCTACTTACGTTGGAGCAGAAAAAGTTTCAAAATAAATCAAAAAATATTTGTGAAGTCTACCAGTCAGAGTCTTTTCGTTGTATAATGTCTTTGTCGTACAGGGTCACTTTCCTTTGGAATGTTTTGGAGCAAACTCATTATACATCAGAAAGTCCTGTACGATATTTTTTTATGAAAAAGTTGTAAAGTGGTGTAAAGATTAATGATCTTTGTATTGGCACCGAAAATATATTTATTTCTCCGCGGCTTTTCTTCCAGGATGGGAGAGTGCCGCGGAGAATTTTTTGCGAAGAAAGAATTGCTATAGCTTTTGTAATTCCGGGAAAACCCTTATCTAAGAAAAAAATACAATATTAACATGAATATCATGAATATAATATTGGAGGCTGTGAATATTCCCAAATACTTCCCTCTCAGATTCCTGTTTTTTTTGGCAATATATTTGAAACTTATCAGGCTTGCCATGGATGCAATCAGAGTGCCGAGACCTCCAATATTGGTTCCGACAATTAAAGCCCGGTAATTATCTGTAAAGCCGGATAAAAGAAGCGCAGCGGGAACATTGCTCATAATCTGACTGGCAAGAACAGCAGTAAGTGTTTCCCTTCCTGCCATGATTCTTTCCAGAAAACTGCTGAATTGCGGAATTCTTCCAAGGTTGCCGATAAAAATAAATAATGCGATAAAGGTGGCAAGCAGGGAGTAATCCACCCTGCTTATATTTTCCCTGTTTCTTAGCAGCATATATATAAGAACCAATACAAGAGGAATCTGGTATGGAATGATACGTGCAACAGTGAGCAGGCAGATTGTAAATAAGATCAGGTAAGCGGCCAGGTATTCCATGTTAAGTTCTTTTCTGTCAGAGAATCCCAAAAGAGCTTTATCTTTTTCGGAACCGCATACGTGAGGTGCTTTGGCAGCGGCTACCTGTATCCATATCAGAAGAAGGATAAGTGCTGTGGCGGAATAGGGAAGCATCAGGGTTATTAATTCTGCCGCGGACATCCCTGCTCTGGCATATAGATAAAGGTTCTGCGGATTTCCGATTGGTGTGAGCATGCTTCCGAGATTAGCAGCGATTGTCTGCATGGCTACTATTTTAAGAAGCCAGTAATTGCCCAGTTCCTTTGGCAGTTTATGCACAATGATCAGTGCAAGAGGAACAAAAGTAATCAATGCCACATCATTGGTGATCACCATTGACAGGAAGAAACATAAGAGTACCAACAGCCTGATCACACCCACAGTTCCCGATGTTCCCATCAGCAATTTTTTGGCAAGTATATCAAAAACACCAACAGCCTTCAAACCAGCTACAATTGCCATCAAACAGAAGAGGAGCCCGAGAGTCCTGAAATCGATATAAGTAAAATAAGCCTTATCCGGTCTGACCCAGAACATAGAAAGAAGCGCCAGGATCACTGCAATTGACAAAACGGTTTCTTTCCTGAAAAAAACATATAATTTTTGTAACATAATATTTCCTTTCCGGTCTGATACGACCGCGTATAAGTATATCACAGAAACATCCAGAAAAAAAGAATATCATTTTGTATTGGCTGGGGCGTTTTTTGTGGAAAAAGTTGGTGATTGAAGTTATAATTATAAGTTAGAAAGGATGTGACCTATTTATGGAAGTAAATATGATAATTCTTCCCAAGAATAATAGTGATATCAATTTGGGAATGAAAAAACAGATAAAACAGCTTTTTGAAAATTTGTTTAATAATGTAAATGATTCTTCTTTTGAGATAAATTTAGATAATAATGTGAAAATTGAATATAAGATATCTTCAAAAGAAAAAAATATGGTCTTTCTTAAATTGAGTTGTAATGCGACACCAGCTAGAGCCGCAAAATATCTTGATAGTGTAACTAATCGGCTTATTCAAGGTGAACATAGGAAAACCTGGAATATTGTAATTTCATATGATGAGGTATCTCAGTTATACTGCTGTAAGTTGATGCCATTATTTGGTATATTTGAAAGACGAATACGAGAGTTAGTATATATAACAATAATCAAAATATTTGGGGTTGAGTGGTATGATAATTCTTTTAGTAAAAGTTTACAGGATGCAATGAAGGGAAAGGGAAACAAAACGAAAATGGTTGAAAGTGCTTTGAATGAGTTGACTTATGAACAACTTAAAGAGTATTTGTTTACGCCATTTTGTGGAAGAAATATTTCAGAGGTATTGGAACAAGAATTATCTGAGTCAAGCGTAGAAGAATTGTCAAAAGAAGAAATTTTAGATATTGTAAATCAATGCAGAAGCGAATCTTTATGGAATCGTTTTTTTTCGGAGTATAAACAGTTTAGGAATATCAAAGAAAAGATTGATGAGCTACAACCACATAGAAATACGGTAATGCATAATAAGAGAATGACGCAGAATGAATATGAAAAGGTAAGAAAATCACTGAAAAATATTAATAAATTATTAGTGGAAGCAATAAATGTTCTAGAGAAAGATATTTATACTGAAACAAAATTAGTAGATGTAGTATCTGCATTAGGAAATATGCTTGTTAAAGTGTTAGGTGAATCAATTCCAAGATGGATTGAAAAGATGAAACCAGCGTTATCAACCTTGGGAGAATTGGTTATTAAGTCAGCAGTTCCTAAAATTGATGTATCAAGTGTAATTCCTTCTTTGGAGATTGGAAATGCAATGAGTGCTCAGATGGAACAGATTAGAAAACAATATCAGGTTGTGGGAAATATTGCAGAACAGGTGAATTTTGCAAAAAGACTAGAAAATGCAGGTAATCAAATGGCTATAGCGGCTGCAAAGCAAAGTGCAATATATAATAATTCTATGTTGTCCAAAATGGGTAATTTATCCCAAATAAGTAAAATAGATTATACTCCGGCAATGGATGTAGCAAGAGAGTTATCTGAACGAAATCAACGATTTGCAAATTCGCTTGGTATAAACGGAATGTTAGGAGAGACGGTAGATACAGATAAAGAAGACGATGACAAAGATAAAAATCCTTAGTAGTAACCATTTCCTTTTTACTACTAATTTTACTACTAACAGGTAGTAACAACTTGTTCCATCTTGCTCTGATTTGCCACAATCTGTAATTTTAGAGCATATCACAATAACCCCGAAAACCCTTGCAAAACAGGGCATTCTGGGGCAAAACAAGGAGAAACAAAACTATGATTAAAGTATGGTTTATTTGTCACGGCAATGTTTAATGGATGCCGTGAAAACCTTGATTTTAAAGGATTTCTTGGGAATTAACCAATAATTTACACCTTATTTATACCTTTGGAAGGCTGGATCGGAATAATAGAGAAAATAAAGAAATAGATAAATACAACAGGAACAGATTTTGTCATATTGGAAATATTGATACAAACGGCGAAGTGTTAGGATAAGCACTTCGCCATTTTTATGGTATAATATTTTGGAAGAAGAGTTAATATCTAAATTTGCTATTTGATGAAGGTGATGACAAAATGGTAAAAACAGAAGCGTTTCCAACTATTCGAATGAAAATTGACAGATTATTAAAAATTACAAATGAATATCAGTTTAATGATCTTGTGAAGGCGGTATATTGTATTAATCTGTGTATCAACAACAGATCAGTTTTGGAATCTTGTTTGGCATTAAATGCCTGTCTGATTGAATATGAAGAAAAAGGCAGTAAGAGGATTGGAACATATGATGAATTCAAAGGGTTCTTTGGTAAAATATATGATGTTATGAAACCAGGGATAGCAGACGATTACACGGTAGAAGATTTTGGTGAAGTCCAGCTTAGATATAATGATAAGTTTTACCGTGTAATAATCGGAACTGGTCATAATAATGTTTATGCTTGTCTCAATTTTTTACCTACTTTAGCAAGAAATATTTCGCGGGAAGAGGAATTATGCCTGGCTTTAGAGTATGTATCTGGAACGATTGATTATTTTATAGAAGAAAATAAGAATGATGGCGTTGTAGAAAAAAGGTTTGTTCTTCCGACTGAAATATTATTTTATAAAGTACAGAAATTCTTTAAGGAGGAAGTAAAGAAATATGATATTCTTGAACTTGATTCTTTAATGATGAGTGAAGGAACTACTATTGAAAAAAGCCATTTTGTATGCAGGGAAGATAATATTTATCCTTTGTACAATGTTTCTTTGTTAATTGATTTATATGATATATGGGAAAATAAAATTGATTTCAAAGAACAGATTTCAGTTGCGAATGAGGGAATCATTGACAGAATTTATAGTTTGTTTGAAATGGATCGGTCAAGAAGTTGTTCAATATTTGCACCTGCTATGATATTTCCAGAGCAAAAATATGATTCAAGCCAGAGAACATATACATTTATAGCAAAGGCTTCTCGTGGAGTAGTTGTCGCGCTTAATGCAGATGAATATGAGGAGGGACAGTTAGAAAAGGAAATTGCTAATATAGAGAAATATCATAAAAGCGGAACACTTCATATTGCGGAAACATTTAACCGTTTTGATAAAAGTGGATTAAGGGGGATTCATATTCCTGCCGATATGCCAATAGAATATTTAATTTATGATAGTTTTATGAATCCGAATCAAATGCACATGTCTTTGGGCGAGGAAGGGAAGAAGAGAAAAACTTGTACAGCGCTAGATGTTATATATTATCTAAATTTCATGGATGACATAGATGAATTATTCGAGTATCTATCTTATTCAAATGAGAAAGATTATGAAAGTTCGTTTGGTTTTGGAAGTGATGCTGCTTTATATTTTACATGGAAAAATCAAGGCCGGTATATTGCAAAGGGCGCAATTATATTTAATATGGTTGATGTAGGATATGATACAGAGAATGAAGCTGTTGTTGACTATTTTAAAGAGGAATTGAAAGATTATCCATTCCATATGAGGGATTATCTTTTCCGTGAACCATTTTCGTGGAAAATTGAAAAAAGAGATTTTGATACATATGAATATACAGTAAAACATGGAATGGGATTTGGTGGTATATATCTTCCACTGCCTCAAAAAAATTATGTTTTTTTGACGAACAATGTGGAGTTCTACAAAGATGTAAAAGATTTTGGAGAATATCGTCAGTGGATTCAATTGTTGGAAGAGATTATAACAGAAGGATTTGATTCAATAAAATGTGTATTTGAGGACAATAAGGCAATTAGTAACACCGGAATACAGATTGCTTTTATGCCTATTGAGTATGCTGTTCATGCAGGGCATGAATCTTTTTTATATGAAGATAGGATATATGTATATAGTGATGCTCAATACTATAGTCATAAATGGATTATCAGATATGTTGTAAAAGATATTAATCGGATTTATGAAGATATTCAAGAGGCAAAAAATAGAAGTACAGAATTCAATATATTGCGCGAAATATTGATTCCATTGCTAGATAGGATGCCTGATTTGAATGAGCTATTTGAATCAAAAAGAAAAAAAGTTTCTCTTGAAAAAAAGAAAGTGGGAGTTTTTTCGGCATCTGTAGAGTATAAATGGGACAATAATGTACAGAATTTTTCTCCTGAGGATTATCACTATCATGAAGTTCGAAAAAGAATAGCAAATGTTTGTTATGGTAATATGATAAAACCAGGAATTTACCGTGGACAAGAAGCAAATCAAATTATACGTGCCATGCAAAAGGCTATAATTGAAGATTTCGAGGGTGAAGTTTCAAAATATTCATGGAGTGAATTGCATTATTCGTTGTTGGATTATCATTCAACATTGTTGCATGATATAGATATTAATTGGAAAAGATATGGCTCGTATTCTGGTTTAGATGAGAAGAAAGATAAAGAAGTCAGAGACCGAATTATAGACCAAAGAGAAAAAGCAAAGCATGATGATAGAAATACACTTTATCTAATAGAAACAAATTTGTATTTGCATTGTGAATCAGAAACACTTGCAACCATAGATGATATAAATCTTTTATTAGCATATGCGAATTGGCTAGTTGTTTTAAATGATGTAGCAGATATGTGCCATTTTGCAGATAACGAAGCCTATATAGAAATAACAGATGAGTATGTAGTGGATACTTTAGCAGATGATCAAGATGCTGAGGCATTAAGTGGTTTGCATCATAGGATATATTCATATTCAGGGGGATTAAAGCGAGATCATGAAACAGATTTCAAATATCTTGAAAAGGTGAAGGAAACATTTAAGGAAGATATGGGATTTGACCTCACAGACTTCTTAGATATCTTATCGTATTTTAGTAATTCTTTTTCAGAGACAATCGTTAAAAAGATTGGCAATAATGTATTCAGAGCACCTATGAAAGAATTATTGAGAGATTTCCTGGAGCAAATGAATAATGTTATTACAGAAGAAGATGCCGCAACTCTTTTTAACTATTTAGTGGTCTCTTCTCAAAATCTTAAGACAGAAAATGGTAAGATCAATTTTTATCTTCCAATCGGTAAAAGAAGAACAAGAGATACCAGGTTTGAATTAATGCCCCTTGTAAGTATTAATGGCGACATTATATTTTCACCTATTACAATGGATCGTTTGAAAAAAGATTGGCTTAACGGAATAATGGATTTTATTTTACCATATGAAGTGCGTATGAATAAAACAAAACAGTTAATAGTGGAGTGGAAAAAATCGTATGAGAAACAGATTGTCTATGATATAGCGAATTCATTTAAGAAAAATAAATTTGATATCATAAAGCAAAATTTTGAATTAATGAAATTAAATAAATCTCATCCGCAGTGGCTTGGAGACTATGATGTGTTTGCTGTAGATATTAATAATAAGTCTATCTGGATTGTAGAATGCAAAGTAATTGAAAAAGTAGCTACTTTCTATGATATGTATCGTCAGCAGAATAGATTTTTTAATGAACATAAGGAAGATGAGAAGTTCCAAAGAAGAATTGATTATTTACGTGAGAATGCTGATCAAGTGATCCAACAATTGGGATGCACAGACTATATCGGCTATAAAGTAATACCGTATATGTGTATGAATAAGGTACTGGTTTCAAGATATAAAAAAGTTACTTTCCCTATTGTGTCGTATCCGGAATTAGTAGAAATTATTTCTGGTGCTACAAGAGAATGATATATATAAAGTAGGGCATGGAGTACAGGGGGAGCGTTGGAATTTCAAGAGTACAAAAAATATAATGTTGTGTAAGAGAGGAAGTACTTATGAAAAAAATAAAGGCAATTATGTTTTTGGGATTAGTAGTTGCATTGCTTGTTATAGGTTTTTCTCCAATATCAGAAGCTGCAAGTATAGAAGGAAAGCGGGAAAAAGCAACAATACAAAAGCAAAATGTTGAGGAGCAGGATACGGAAGAAATAGCTTGTTCATCCGAAGGGGAAAATATAATAGAAAACGAGAAAGAACAGAATTTTATATCGACTCAAAATATGTCTTCTGCAACGGAGAATGAGTGTACAGAAGGCGCATCTTTTTCAAGGATAATAAATTTACTTAGTAATTTTAGTGATATAATACAAAATATATGGTGGCTTATTACACTAGTGGTTGCGATTTTTGTACTTATGAATTCTCTTTTTTCAATACGAAAAAAAGCAAATAAGTATACTGGTGAACAAGTTAAGAAATTGATTCAGGACGGAAAATATATTCCGGGTGTTTTTGTGGAGCTTAATAACAGTAAAGAAGTATTACGATATTTTGTATATGGTAAGAAGTGGAGAAAGAGGCTGATTAAAAATTTTAACTATGTATATGATAATTCATATGGTGAGATTCTAAAAAAAGCTTGTGATAATCAAAATGTGTGCTTTCGTCTTAACAGAATGGCATCCACAAAGAAAATTTTGGAGACAGTGAATTCGGCATACGAATTTCATAATAATTTTCGGAACTCAGGTATAGAATTTAAACAAGATTATAAAGAATCACAGATTCTTTTTGAAATAATACAGTATCCGTATAACGAAATACTTGGAAGTTTGCTAAAATATAGTAAAGTTGCTAATGGAAAGTATCTTATACTTACTGGAAGTGCTGGAAATGGGAAGACAAATTTGTTGTGTAGTATTAGTGAACTCTTAGTTAACCTTAAGCAAACGACAATATTTTTGAATGCTAGAGAGATTGAGGGTGATATTTTAGATTTTATATTCGATGAATTGGGGCTTCCAGATTTATATAAGAAGCATAAAGAGATTTATCTTTATTTGGTAAACTTACTGTTAACTGTTCAGAATAAGTTTCTATTTATAATTGTTGATGCTATTAATGAAAATGACAGTGATGGGTTTGGAAACCAGATTAGCGCATTTATCAATAAAATTGCTGACTATAGTAGAGCGAAGATAGTTGTATCTTGTAGAAACGAATACTATAAAGAACGTTTTAGAAAATATCTTGTAGAAAAAGTTAATATACCAGTATTTGAGTTTGATTTAAAGGAGCAACATTATACGTCTACAGCAATTAATCGTATTATTAAGACATACAGTAATCATTTTAATTATAGTGGAAATATCTCCCTTGCGGTGAAAAGCGTACTTAGTGAGCAATTACTTTTACTACGAATATTTTTCGAAGTTAATAAGGATAGTAATGCAGATGTGTATTCCATTCGAAAGCATGAAATATTTGCACAGTACATCGAAAAACTAAAACAAAATAACAGAGAATATCTCGAAACTGTGCTCGACACAGTGACTGATTTCATGATACACAGTGATAATTATGATGAAATCAGTATAACTGACTTGGAAAAGACAGGAATTACCTCCGGTGATATACGGAAGACAGTAAATAGTGGCATTCTTCTTAGTAAAAAATTGGTTTTCCATGAAGGTACAATTGCAAGAAATGAAAAGGAAGTCGTGTATTTTGTTTTTGATGAAATGAGAGATTATTGTTTAGCACGGCAAATTTTATTAAATAATATATCGGCATATAATGTGGATGGAGAATCCGTCATCGAAAAATTAAAACAATTAAAAGCAACAGGTGCATCTTGTACAGAGGGAGTTATTCATTATTGTTATGTCTTTTTTAAAACAGATGAACTGGTTTCAAAATTAGGGCAGACAGAAAAAATGTGTAATTCAATTCTTGATTTATACCGTATTCCGGAAGGTGGAGAAAGAAAGTCATATTGGAGTATGCGTTACAGGGAAGAATTACAAAATCTAGGATTAAGGATTATCTTAACATCTGGTCTCGAATTGACTGATTTTGAAATTACGTATATTCAAGACTGTTTAAGAAAAGATCCATATGAAGATGGTGGAATGTTTTTTGATACAATGTTAGATGGAACACTTTATGGAGGAATATATAATTTAGATATATATTTAGGGATCTTATTTGGATTGAAAAATAAAGATGCCATACTTAATACATTTCACACGATTAGTGCACGTAATAATATGGATGACAGGTTTATTCCAGAAGATTTCATCAAATATTATAATGAACTATCAGATTCAGAACGAAAATTACAGATTCAAAAAATAGCTGAATTATTTTTATTGTGCTTTAAATTACATGATAAAGATAAGCAGGAAGAACTTGAAGATTTTTTCTACAATTTGCCTACACATGATAAAGTACAAAATGATATGATTTTAGAAATGAGGATAGCCTGTGGTTTAGAGGTAAAAGATTATGAATGAAACATCGTGTTATAAGATAAATGGAAGAATATTTTTTAAGCATAAAGATGTACCGTGTAAAAGGCGAGTAATGAAAACGCTGGGAGTAAAGAAAAATACGTTTGCCGGAAATATGATTTCCAGAGTTTATGATTATTATTTTCAAGGAGCGATAAATTTAAAAAAAGAATATAGAAAGTACTATCGGAAAGAATTTTGCTCTGTAGAAAAGTTCATAGAAGAACATTTTAATATTGAATTAGATGATGCTAAAAAATTGGCTGAAGGAAATTATTCTATGAAAGAGTGTTCACGTTGTTCAGTTGAAAGAAATATAGAAACACTTAATTATGATGAAAGTTTTAAAAAAGCTTTTTCAAAAGCGGTAGGAGGATTGGAAGATGAAGATCAGGATGGGATTTATTACGAATAGTTCTTCTACTAATTTCCTTATTATATCGAAAGAGGAATTAACAGAAGAGTATTTGTTTGAAAAATTAGGTTTTATAAAGGATGGTATGCTTGAAAAACAAGGCCGAGAATTATGCAGAAGCATAATATATGCTTTAGATGGAGGTTTAAGATATCACAACTATGAAATACCGGATTATGAATCAATAAAAAAAGTTTTCGGAGAGAAATCTGCAAGATTGTTTGTTAAAAACAAGGGGTATCATGCTTATTGGGGATATACAAGTAGCGATGATTCGCCTATAACACAGTTTTTTACTACTGATAGTTTTGAAATAGAGGACAAGGATTTCTATCTTAATGGTAGAGCTTGCGTGTGGTAAAGATGATTATTTATAAAGATGAAGTGTTTGGTTTTTTTGAAATTTTTAACGAAGAAAATGGAACCTTATTTCGCAGTGATATCAATGGCGTTGATCCAGTAATGAGATCGTTTCCTGAATTGCTTGATGTGGGAATCATGGGACATTGCAATGGTGGACAATATTGTAGGAACGCTGGGATTGATTGTTACCAAAAAGGTTTTACAACATATGCTCCACATATGTCATATGAGAATTTTATGGAAATTGTAAAACAAGCAGCAGGTAAAACTTTCCAAATTGCATTAGGTGGGGCTGGAGATCCTAATAAACATCCACAAATTGAGGATATACTGAAATCATGTAGAGCATATCGAATTATTCCGAATATGACAACAAGTGGTTTTCTTATAACAGATAATGAAGTTGGTTTGATAAAGCAATATTGTGGTGCCGTTGCAGTGTCCTGGTATTCACGTTTCATGGATGGAAAAGAAAGTAATCAGGAAACAATAGATGCTGTAGAACGATTGGTGAAAAGTGGTTGTACTACAAATATTCATTATGTGGTATCGAAAGATACTATTAATGAAGCAATCACAAGATTGGAGATGGATTCATTTCCTAAAGGAGTGAATGCAGTTATATTTATTTTGTACAAGCCTGTGGGGAATGGTATTATAGAAAAGGTATTAAAAAATACGGATTCTCGAATTGAAAGATTTATATCTCTTGCAACAAAGGTTAAACATCCGTACAGAGTTGGATTTGATACATGTTTTACACCCGCATTATTGCGATGGGGAGATACAGTACCAGCAGTTAGCATAGATGCTTGTGAAGCGGTCACTTTTTCAATGTACATAGACAGTCAAATGAATTGTTATCCGTGTTCATTTGGTATATGGGACAAAAGTATATCCGAATCAATGAATTCGAAAACATTAAGAGAAATATGGCAGGGAGATAAATTTGTTGCTTTCAGGGAACAAAGAAAAGAAAAATGTTCTAGTTGCAGACAAATGGAACTTTGTCGAGGTGGTTGTAGACTTGGGATTGATATAGATATGTGTTAGGATAGTTTGAATATAGAAGAAATGATAAGAAAATCTGGTGTAGAATAGTACATCAGATTTTCTTATGTAAAGGAACGTTTGTTTGTGCTACAAAGTATTGACATTGACATACTGCATGAGATAAAATAATAGGTAGTTGGAGGTGTTCAAAAGTGAAAAAATCAATATCAATAAGCATACGAGTGAGCGAAGAAGAATTAGATAAATTCAAGCAGGCAGCCAGATTAGAGGCATATGCTTCTTATAGTGAATTTGTGCGGAGAACAGCACTTATTGAAGCTGCAAAAATAATAAAAAAGAACGAGAATGAAGGAGCATAATTTAATGAATGTAATTAGTTTGTTTAGTGGATGTGGGGGACTTGATTTAGGTTTTGAGAGAGCTGGATTTAATATACCTGTAGCAAATGAATTTGACAAAACAATATGGGAAACCTACAAGGTTAATCATCCTAATACACATTTAATTGAGGGTGATATCAGGCAAGTTACAAAGGATGATATAGCCCAATATATAGACGGAGAAGTGGATGGTATAATAGGTGGTCCACCATGTCAGTCATGGTCAGAAGCAGGTTCTCTTAAAGGAATTAAGGATGCAAGAGGTCAGTTATTTTTTGATTACATAAGAATATTAAAGGAATTTCAGCCAAAGTTTTTTTTAGCAGAAAATGTGAGTGGAATGCTTGCCAATAGACATTCAATTGCCGTTCAAAATATTTTGGAATTATTTGATGAAGCAGGATATGATGTTTCTTTTACGTTGGTTAATGCTAAAGATTATGGTGTTGCAGAAGAGAGAAAAAGAGTATTTTATATAGGATTCAGAAAAGATTTAAATATAGAATTTGGTTTTCCTAAAGGTTCAACAAAGGATGATTCTAAAAAAATTACCTTGCGTGACATAATTTGGGATTTACAAGATACTGCAATTCCTTCCGGGGAAAAGAACCGACACAATCCAGAAGCAATAAATAATAATGAATATTTTACAGGTGCATATTCGCCTATTTTTATGAGCCGTAATCGTGTGAAGAGTTGGGATGAACAGGCATATACAGTTCAAGCATCTGGACGTCAATGTCAATTACATCCACAAGCTCCTAAAATGGTAAAAGTTGGAACTAATGACTGTAGATTTGTGGAAGGCAAAGAACATCTTTATAGAAGAATGACAATTCGCGAAGTTGCAAGAGTGCAGGGTTTTCCGGATGATTTTAAATTTATATATAACGATACCAATACCGCATATAAGATGATCGGTAATGCGGTTCCTGTGAATTTAGCGTATGAGATTGCGATAGCAATTAAATTGTATCTTGAAGGAAAAGGCTCTTCTGTTGAAATCGACAGAGAGGTTATTGATGCAAAGGAGGTTAATGAGAAGAAAGTGAGCACAAAGAGTAATGATCAAGGTAGAGCATATGAATATGCTTGGATGCAAACTTTATATAAAGCAATAGCTGAGTTAAGAAAAACAAGAATTGTTGAGAATTCCAGTTTGGTAGCAAATGAAAAAGCATGGTCTTTAATGGATGAAGATATGCAGGAAATATTTATGACATCTGCTGGAGCTGCTATTGATATGGTATTAGAACTTGAGCCGAGAATGGCAGAAGTTGATAGTGACGAGCTTACTCTTGAATTTCAAAAAGATGGTCAAGGTGTAAAAGGTGATGTTAGAGATATTGTTATAAAGAGAAAAAATATTGAATGGGAAATTGGTTTAAGTATTAAGCACAATCATGATGCAGTTAAGCATAGTAGATTAAGTCATAAGTTAGATTTTGGGAATGAATGGTTTGGAATGCCTTGTTCTGACGAATATTGGGAGGCAGTTGAGCCTGTATTTGATTTGTTGAAACAGGAAAAAAATTATGGTACAAAATGGTCTGAAATTGCAGACAAGAGTCAGAAAGTATACATTCCATTATTACAAGCATTTATTGATGAAATAAATCGAGCAAATGAAAAAGATCAGACGATGCCGAGAAAAATGATTGAGTATTTAATTGGTATTGAAGATTATTATAAAGTCGTGAGCAAAGATAGTAAGAGACTTACGATGATTCATACATTTAATATGCATGATACATTGAATAAGCCAGCGAAGAATAAAGTATCTGCAATCACAGTACCCATTGTAAAGTTGCCTACAAGACTTGTGGCACTTGAGTTTAAACCTGGCAGTGATAATACAGTAGAAATGTATCTTGATAATGGTTGGCAACTCAGCTTTAGAATTCACAATGCAAGCACAAAGGTCGAAGCAAGCCTTAAGTTTGATGTTCAATTTGTTAGTATGCCGATGGAAGTTCTTAATATCGAATGTAGATGGAATTAAGGTGGTGTCATAAGTGAGAAAAATGCTTTTAAGTTTTAAACCGGAAGTATATGAGAAAATAAAATCAGGAAAGAAAAAATTTGAACATAGAAGAAACTTTCCAGATGAACCAATTATGGCATATATGTATGTGAGTGCACCAATTAAGGCAATTAAAGGCATAGTATATCTAGGTAAGCGACATTTGTTATCTGACTGGAGAGAAGAGTTTAAAAATGATAAAGCGGCTGTTGTTCGTATTGAGAAGTATCAAGAATTATATCGATACGCTATGGAAATCAATGAATTTCAAGAAACTACGGAAATTTCACTTGGTGCTTTAAGACGTGATGTTTCGGGATTTGTTGCTCCACAGATGTATATATATTTGGATGGGACAGAGTTGCTAGATTATATTGAGAATAAGATAGAAAATCTTGATGGATGCACAGTCCATGATTATTCTGTTATAAAATCAAATGAAGTTTGTGTACATTAGAAGATGGAAGGACTAAGGATGGGCAGTGTAATTAGATCCTTATCTGAAACGAATTCGCTCAGAGTATGAATTAATTATCTTGATGATTTCTACGATATGCGATCGTTTGTTCAAAATGATGATTTATCTAATTTGATGAGTCAGTAGTGTTTGAATAAAATCAATTCTACGATAAAAACATACCGTCTAGACAGCTACTTTTTTATCTATTATCCAAAAGACATATAATATATAGGCTCGAATGGTGAAAGTGCCCATTTGGGCCTATTATTGCATAAATGAACATGTTACAACTAGAGCAAGATCCACCCGTGTATTACAGTATTGTCATTTTGACAATTTTGTATTACTTACGAGTAGCAGACTTGATGGGGATTACGTCCCCATACCCACGTGAAAATATAATTGCTGGCAATTACATTTTAGCAGATACACAAGCGTTTCTGAGTAAGCGTCACAGACAACAAAATAAGGAAATTTTGATAAGGCATTCACCTGGAATAGGTGAGTGTTTTTTGTTTTTAAGTATTCAATTAACCGAAAAAAATAAAAAAAATCTCCTCAGGGGGCTGTAAAAGTGCCTCTTAGCGTTTCGTTTTATGTAAGGGTGTTTTTGACAGGAAAAAATAAAAGAATTTCATCAAGAGCCTGTATTTATGCCCTTCATCTTTTGAATATGTGTAAGGACATTTTTGAGCTGGCAGAAAAATGTTTTTTACAACAATTAGAAATAGAAACGAGGCGAGAAAAGAATGCAATATGAATACATGAAGGAGTCAGAGCAGATGCTTCAGTACTTCCAGTTTCCGAAGTTTTTGTTAAAGCTGTCAATCTCTCAAAATGCAAAATTTCTTTATATGATTTTGTATGACCGGGCGCGGATATCGAGAAAGAATAGCTGGATAGACAAGTATGGAAATGTTTATCTGATATTTCCAATAGAGGAATTGTCTGTCCAAATTGGCAAATGCAAATCTTCTGTAAAAACAGCATTGAAGGAATTAGATGATGTGGGATTATTGGTTCGCAGGTCAGGCGGATTTTCAAAACCCAATCATTTGTATGTGAGAATTCCATCTGATGAGGTGGTTTTACAGCCAGTTGACGATAAGGCGGATGAAAAGATGGCTGCGATAGAGTCGGAAAAGCAACTATCATCTGGTCGTAAAAATGGCTGTGCAGGAGTCGGAAATGTGGCACCTAGTAAAGTAACTGAGAAATATAAAAGTAATAAATATCATGAAGTAAATTATTGCTATGGGGAAGGAGAGAGTTTGTGATGAGAGAAGAAGATACCGTATGTGTAGGTAGTGATGGTTTGCAATACTGCAAAGTCTGTGGGGAAGCGAAAGAAGCTTTTTTCCCTGAGGGTGGATTTATGGGGATGAAGAAACATTCCAGGCAATGTGCTTGTGACAGAAAAGCGTATGAAGAAGAACAAAAATATTTTAAAGACAAAGAGCACCGGGAATTAGTCAGCAGAAATACGAGCATCTGTTTTGACGAGAGCAGAATGGAAGAGTGGACATTTGAGAATGCAGATATGTCAGATGCAGTAATGCATAAGGCAAAAAGCTATGTTGATAACTGGGAGGAAATGAAAAGAAATCATATAGGCTGTTTGTTCTGGGGACCGGTTGGTACTGGGAAAAGTTTTATTGCCGGGTGCATTGCCAATGAACTTCTAAAGCAGGAGGTAACGGTAAAGATGACCAACTTCAATACTATTATCGATGATATATTTCCGCTGGCAGACAAAATGGAATATATCAATGCATTGGCTTCATATCAGCTTTTGATTATTGATGATCTTGGTGTGGAACGAAATTCAGAATATGCGTTAGGAATTATTTTTAGCGTCATAGATCGCAGGATCCGTTCGGGACGACCTTTGATCATCACAACGAATCTTCCGCTGATAGAAATAAAAAGCGAGACCATGTTGGATAAAAGGCGTATCTATGACCGTATTTTAGAAATGTGTACGCCTATGTATGTTGGAGGCACAAGCAAACGAGAAGTGATTGCAAGTATGAAAATGGAGAAAGCGAAAACGCTGTTGAACACAAACAGAGGGAAGGAGGAATGCGAATGAATCATACAGAAAAAACAATACCTGTTTGGAAGAAATATTCTTTAAATGTTTCCGAAGCAGCAGAATATTACGGAATTGGAGAAAAGAGATTGAGACAAATCGCAGGTGAAAATGAAGGAGCAGATTTTATTTTGGAAGTTGGTTCGCATATCCGGTTCAAAAGAAAATTATTTGAAGATTATCTGGACACAGCCAGTACAGTTTAAGTGACAGAATAGAAGAAATAGTAATGAAAATAATGTTCATTTTATCTTAGCGAAGAGAAGGTCTTGTGGTATAATGAATAAACCGAGACGGTCTTCCAAGTTAAATGAACATTTGATGAAGGAGACTAAAAAATTATGAGTGAAAAAAGGAGAGATCATAGAGGACGTATATTACACAATGGAGAAATACAGTTATCTGATGGCAGATATCGATTTAAGTATGTCGATGAGATGGGAAAGGAGCGCTGCGTATATAGCTGGCGCTTAGACCATAACGATGCAACTCCGAAAGGAAAGCGCCGGGCTTTATCGCTTCGGGAGATGGAGAAGAAAATCCAGGCAGATCATTTTGAACAGATTGCAACAAATGGCGGAAATATGACGGTACTGGAACTGGTTGAAAAATATACATCAACCAAAACCGGTGTCAGACCTACTACAGTTGCAGGATATGGAACAGTTATCAATTTATTGAAGAAAGATCCATTTGGAAAAAGAAGGATTGATACGGTTCGGATTTCGGATGCAAAATGTTGGCTGATACATCTTCAGCAGGTAGAAAAGAAAAGCTATAGTTCCATCCATTCGATTCGAGGAGTTCTTCGACCGGCATTTCAATTGGCAGTGGTTGATGACCTGATCAGGAAAAATCCATTTCAGTTTCAGCTAATGGAAGTGGTCGTGAATGACAGTGTGACAAGAGAGGCAATCAGCAGAGCGGAGGAACGTAAGTTTCTACGATTTGTGAAGGAAGATTCTCATTTTTGCAGGTATTATGAGGGAATCTATATTTTATTTAAAACCGGTCTTCGCATCTCGGAATTTTGTGGTTTAACGATTTCTGATATTGATTTCAAGGAACATACGATCAACATTGATCATCAATTGCAGAAAAAATCAAAAATCGGATATTATATACAAGAGACTAAAACAACCAGCGGAACGAGAAAGATACCTATGACTGCGGATGTAGAGGAATGCTTTCGGAAAATAATAGAAAAACGAAACCCGCCTAAAGCAGAGCCTATGGTAGACGGAAAAAGTGGATTCTTATACTTTGATAAAAACGGAAGTATTTGTTATTCTCTGCACTGGGAGCATTACTTTCAACACATCATTCAGAAATATAATAATACTTACAAAGTGCAGATGAATGTTATCACACCGCATGTATGTCGGCACACCTATTGCTCAAATATGGCAAAATCCGGAATGAATCCAAAAGCATTGCAATATTTGATGGGGCACTCAGACATCAGCGTAACGCTGAATACATATACGCATGTAAATCTTGAGGATGCCAGAGAAGAAATCGCCAGACTTCGGATTGTGTAATTACGATTTTTAATTGAAAATAGCAAGGTGTAAAATGGAAAAACATACACCTTATTTTACACCTTTTGCGGACAATATTATGTAAAAATAAACCAGGTTATGCCAGAAAGCAAAAATTTACAAGAGCTTACAAAGCCCGAAAAACCAAGAAAAACTAAGAAATGCGAGGTTATGCAACAATGATAAAAGTGCTCTTTATCTGCCACGGCAATATTTGCCGCTCGACTCTTGCTGAGAGCGTATTCACCCACAAAGTAAATTCCCTCGGCCTTGCCCACAATTTTGAAATCGACAGCTTCGCCACCAGCCGTGAGGAGATCGGCAATCCGCCGCACTACGGGACAGTCAATAAACTGCGCGAGGAGCACATTCCGCTCGTGCCGCATCACGCGAAGCAGATTACATGGAAGGATTACGAGTGCGCCGACTACATCATCGGCATGGATACCGCGAATATCCGCAATCTGAACCGGATGCTGAAAAATGATCCGGATGGAAAGGTTTACAAATTTCTTTCCTTCACCGGTTCCGGCCGCGATATTGCGGATCCGTGGTATACGGGAGATTTTGAGGCGACGTACCGCGATGTCGTGGAGGGATGCAACGGCTTTCTGGCGTATCTGCGCCGGGAAGGAAAAATCTGAAAAACAAAAAGCGCCGAAAACAAGGCCAGTGCCCATTTGCAGAGAATGCGGCACTGGCCTTTTACTATAAGAAAATCCTATAGCCACTCCAAAGAATTAGCAATTAGACGTAACCAGACAGATATGGTATGATAACTGCATAGAAAACATAGCGAAATAATAGGAAAACAAAAGCTTTCCTATTTGAAAATTCATTCGATAGAACACGCGAAAGAGAGGCAGAAAATCAATGGCGAATTATGATTATGAGATTGTAAATGGAAGAAAAATCCGCGTAAGACTAAAAGAAACCGTATCGGAGATCGACAAAAACGGCTATTTCCGCAGACAGCCGAATCACTCCACGACTCCGTTCGGCGACGGTGAAAACGATCTGAAGGCAGAAGGTAATAAGAGATACCGTCTCGTCTGGGCAAAGCTGTGCCACTGGTCCAACCGCGCGGCGATCGTAAGAGAGCTGGAGGGCCTGGAAGATCAGATTTCCGTCAATATGGTAGAACATGCCCCGCATGAGAAAAACCTTGGCTGGGAATACGTTTACAATGAAAATAACATCGACCCGGTGCTCGGTGATCAGTTCATCTCTGAGGCGTATTACCGTGCTGATGATGATTACCAGGGAAGAACGACCGTTCCGGCGCTGATCGACACAACGACGGGAAAGGTAGTCAACAACGATTACAACTGGCTGACCACTTATTTCGAGGTCAACTTCCGCCCATGGCACAAAAAAGGCGCGCCGGAGCTGTATCCGGTGGAGCTGCGGGAAGAGATTGACAAGATGAATAGATCCGGCAAGCCTTCCGCCGCTGGCTGATACTAGAGAAGAAGATTATCAGACGATTCTTGCCGAAATCCGCGAACTGCCGGACGGACCGGAGCTGTCACCAACAGCAAATGCAAAATCGTCCACAGCAGCCGCTGAAGAAGTAAAGAAAAAGATCGCCGGGCCGCTGGATACGATGCTGAATGCCGTAGAACTGGCACAGTACGTAGAAAGTGCAAAACAGTTCTACGGAGCCCTCGAAGAGCTCGAAACAGCACTTGGAGCCACCCGTTTCCTGGCAGGAGACTTTGTGACCGAGGCAGACGCAGCGCTTTATGTTACCCTTGTGCGCTTTGACCTCTTATATTCCCGTTACCTCGGACCGGTGAAATACCGTGTGCAGGATCTGAAAAATGTTTCGGATTACTTAAAAGATCTGTACCAGATTCCGGCATTTGCACATCACACAGATTTTGCAGCCATCATCCGCCAGGGAAGAATTGAGGGAGAGGAAGACGGCTTCCGCGCCAGCACACACTACGATCTGGCACTTCCGAAGATTGAGTGGGATGCACAGTGGAAGGTTTCGACCGAGCGCGCCTACCTGTCCTCAGACCCGACCCATCCGATCTATCTTGGAAACAACCGCAGATTCGACATCGACCCGACCTGGTACGATCTGGGCGCAGAATCTCCGAAAAAAGAGGAGAAAGAAACGCCGCCGTCCTGCGGATGCTGCTGCGGCTGATCAAATCATAGATAAAAAATAGAAAACACCGTTTCAGAGGCAGATTTCCAAAAGAAAATAAACTTCTGAAAAGGTGCTTTTTTCCGACGCACAAACTGCAAAAGGAAAGGCATGAAATCCGCTTATCGTCCGAAATGGAAAAATCCCTTTTTCTCATACGGCTCACTCGTATACGAAACCAGCTCATATCCGATGTCCTTGATCTGCTGTTTCAGATACGGAATATCGAGCGGCGCTTCGCTGATGACAACGGTCTCGCCGTTTTTTGCAGAAGAGTTTACTTTCTTTGGAGAGCAGCTCTTGCGGACTACATCATTCATATGGGATTCGCACATGCCGCACATCATACCATCAATTTTTAAGACTGTTTTAATCATACAATACCTGCTTTCTTCCGGGAATACAGCGAAACGAAAGCGTGCCGGACTGTATTCCTGGAGTTTGATGAAAAATTTGAAATCACATACCCTATCGGGGTATCTAAAATATAGCGCGGATGAAAAGAAATGTCAATAAGCTGATAAAATATGATAATTATTATCATTTAAGAAGGAAAAATACGGTCATGGAAGGGCGATTCGCCGGCAGAACATGGAAACTTGCCGGAATCGCAAAGTTCGTGTTACAATTGGGACAGCAGAGCAAAACAAGAGAGGAGACAAAAATATGCTCTCACAGATGAATTACCGAAAAGAAACACAGCCCCACGGTGATGAGCTTTTTCCGCTGAGCATTCACGTTTTCGAGACAGACCTGCAGAGTACCGTGCGGGTGTACTGCCACTGGCATGAGGAAGAGGAGCTCTTTTATGCAGTAAAGGGCGAAGCTGTTTTTCATATGGATACCGAGACCTTTCTCCTACGGGAAGGGGAGACCGCCTTTGTCAATGCAAACCGTCTGCATGAGGTAGAGGGAATCGACGGACAGGAATTTACGTTTCTTGCCGTTGTATTCCAGCCGCGTTTTCTGTCCGGCACATCGCTTGACCGGATCCAGCAGCAGTATATCGAACCAGTGCTGTCCTCCGAGATCCGTTTTCCATCCAAGACAGAGCGGGGGACACGCCTTGCAGAAAAAACGGCACAGGCCATGCAGGAGATCCGAAATCTGCAGGAAAGAAAAGAACCGGGCTGGGAGCTGCTGTTAAAAGCGGAACTTCTGAAAATCTGGCAGGGATATTACAGTGCGGCAGAAAAGAACGGCGGAAAAACGGATGCCTCAACGAATTACCGTGTCAGCAGAATGAAAGAGATCCTCACATACATGAATGCTCATTTCTGTGAGGATCTCGAAATCGCGGAACTGGCGAGCCAGTTTCATATGAGTGAGAGCGCTTTCTGCCGCTTCTTTAAGTCGATTATGCATATTTCCGCCGTGACGTATGTCAATAACCTGCGGATTGCCGAGAGCTGCCGGCTGCTGCTTTCCACAGAGGAGGCGATCAGCAAGATTGCGAGCGACTGCGGATTCCGAAATATCAGCTATTTTAACCGCGTCTTCCAGGAACGCATGCACCAGACGCCGGGGCAGTTCCGCAATTTATCCGCAGAAAACCGTACTGCGATATAAGATTTGGAACTTATGCAGGCTTCTGCGATCGGAATGCACGCCGCAGGAAGAAAAGTCCAGTCATATCAGCCAGTGCCCAGCCGATCGGAATGGCGATCCAGATTCCGGCAACGCCAAGCGCCGTGGCGGAGAAAAGGTATGCCAGCGCCACACGCATGCCAAGCGAAATGACGGTCAGAACAACCGACATCTCGGCGCGTTTGACAGCGCGGTAATACCCGTACAGCAGAAACAGCCATCCGATGCCGAGATAGAACGAGCCTTCCAGCCGCAGGTACTGTACGCCGATCGCGATGACCTCCATTTCTGATGCTTTCACGAAAATCTGCATCAGCGGATGCGCGAACAGATTGACAAGCAGAGAAATGACGATGGAAAAAGCAGCGCTCAGTACAAAAGCATCTTTCGTGCCGCGCCGGATCCGCTCGTGATTTCCGGCCCCGTAATTCTGTGCGGTAAAAGTGGAGAAGGCATTTCCGAAATCCTGCACCGGCAGATAGGCAAAGGTATCAATTTTCACCGCGGCCGCAAATGCCGCCATGACCGCCGGACCGAAGCTGTTGACGAGTCCCTGTACCATCAGAATGCCGAAATTCATGACCGACTGCTGAATGCAGGTCATCGAAGAAAGATTCAGAATCTCTTTTAAAATGGAATGGCTGAAACTCCATTCTTTTTTTGTCGGCAGCCACATGCGGCAGCGGAGCAGCACATAGAGCAGAATACCGACGGCGGACACATACTGCGCAAGAATCGTAGCGAGCGCCGCGCCTGCGATGCCGAACGGCAGTACAGCGACAAAGAGCAGATCCAGTGCAATGTTCAGCACAGCAGAGACAGCGAGAAAAATCAGCGGCACAGAAGAGTTTCCGAGCGCGCGCAGCATACAGGAAAAGAAATTGTATACGGATGTTGCAATAAGGCCGGCAAAGATAATCAGAAGATACGTCCGCATGCCGGGACGGACTTCATCCGGGACGCGAAGAAACGTAAGGATCGGCTCGATGCCTGCATAAACAGCGAGATTCAGCACGAGCGTAACGGCAAGGATCAGCAGAAACGCGTGGAGAATCGAAAGTTTTAAAGAAGAAAGATCTTTTCGTCCCTGATAAATCGAAAAGAGCGCACCGGCGCCCATCGACAGGCCGAGAAAAATGGAAGTCAGAAACGTCATCAGCGTATAGGAGGAGCCGACGGCGGCGAGCGCATTGCTTCCGAGAACGCGTCCGACGATCAGGGTGTCGGCAATGTTGTAAAACTGCTGCAACAGATTTCCTGCGATCATCGGCAGGGCAAACAGGATAAGAGAGCGGGAGATTTTCCCGCGGGTCAGATCGTAATACATAAAGAAACTTCTTTCCGAACATAATTATTAATATTATAACATAAAAAATCAAAAAATGTCAATTTGCAGGATGGAGTGTACAAAAGTGCAATTGTCAGAAAATTTCGAAAAATCGAAGTTTATAAAATTTTTACAGATTTTGGGACACGTTCTGTAAAAAAACGGAAGATTTTCAGTTGATTTTTTTGGCCTTTTATGTATAATTAGAGTAGAAGAGGCCGGCTGGTCCGGTTTCTTAAAAAGGATACCTTCAAATTTCTACATTTTGCAGAATGAAGCAGTATTACTATCAAAGGAAAGAGGTTAATTACAAGATGGCACAGATCGATTTAACAAAGTATGGCATCACCGGTACCACAGAAATTGTGTACAACCCTTCTTATGAGCAGTTATTTGAGGAAGAGACAAAACCAGAGCTGGAAGGCTATGAAAAAGGCCGGGAGACAGAGCTTGGTGCAGTTAACGTTATGACCGGTATCTATACAGGCCGTTCACCGAAAGACAAATACATCGTTGTGGACGAGAATTCGAAAGATACTGTATGGTGGACTTCTGATGAGTACAAAAACGATAACCATCCGGCAACCCAGGAAGCATGGGCAGCAGTAAAAGAGATCGCAAAAAAAGAGCTCTCCAACAAAAGACTGTTCGTTGTAGATGCATTCTGCGGTGCAAATAAAGATACCCGTATGGCTATCCGCTTCATCGTTGAGGTAGCTTGGCAGGCACATTTCGTAACTAACATGTTCATCAAACCTACAGCAGAAGAGCTTGAGAACTTCGAGCCGGATTTCGTTGTATACAACGCATCCAAAGCAAAAGTTGAGAATTACAAAGAGCTGGGTCTGAACTCTGAGACAGCAGTAGTATTCAACATCACAAGCCGTGAGCAGGTTATCATCAACACATGGTACGGCGGAGAGATGAAGAAAGGTATGTTCTCCATGATGAACTACTATCTGCCGCTGAAAGGCATCGCTTCCATGCACTGCTCTGCAAACACAGACCTGAACGGTGAGAACACTGCAATCTTCTTTGGACTTTCCGGAACAGGAAAAACAACACTTTCCACAGACCCGAAACGTCTTCTGATCGGTGATGACGAGCACGGCTGGGACGACAACGGAGTATTCAACTTCGAGGGCGGCTGCTATGCAAAAGTTATCAACCTGGACAAAGAGTCTGAGCCGGATATCTACAATGCGATCAGACGTGACGCTCTGCTTGAGAACGTTACTGTTGATGCAGAAGGCAAAATTGACTTCAATGATAAGAGCGTAACCGAGAATACTCGTGTATCTTATCCGATCAACCACATTGAGAACATCGTTCGCCCGATTTCTTCTGCACCGGCAGCTAAGAATGTTATCTTCCTGTCCGCAGACGCATTCGGCGTACTTCCGCCAGTATCTATTCTGACACCAGAGCAGACTCAGTACTATTTCCTGTCCGGATTTACTGCAAAACTTGCAGGAACCGAGCGCGGAATTACCGAGCCGACTCCTACCTTCTCTGCATGCTTCGGCCAGGCATTCCTGGAGCTGCACCCAACCAAATATGCAGAAGAGCTTGTTAAGAAAATGGAGAAGAGCGGAGCAAAAGCATACCTGGTTAACACAGGCTGGAACGGAACCGGAAAACGTATCTCCATCCGTGATACCCGTGGAATCATCGATGCAATCTTAAGCGGTGCTATCAACGAAGCTCCGACGAAGACTATTCCGTACTTCAACTTCGAAGTTCCGACTGAACTTCCGGGCGTTGATCCGGCTATCCTGGATCCTCGCGATACCTATGCTGATGCTTCCGAGTGGGAGACCAAAGCACTGGATCTGGCTGAAAGATTCATCAAGAACTTTGCAAAATATGAAGGAAACGCTGCTGGTAAAGCACTTGTTTCCGCTGGTCCGCAGAAATAAATTTTCTGAATTGACCGAAAGGAAGCCCCTGACATGAAAGTGTCAGGGGCTTTCTTTTATGAAAATATCTGGAGAAATAAAATAGTTTCCTGCCCGAAAGTACAGACTGATGGGACAGGAAACTATTTTACAGCACACTCTAAAATAATGCAAAAAATTTCAGCACCACAGAGCGTGAATTGTTGCGTCACTGGTTTTCGCCGTACCCTGATACGCCTTCAAAATAGAAAATAAGGCAGATCAGCAGGACAAGAGCAGTTCACGTACCATTTCTGCATCAAAGGTAACAGAGGAAACATGGTTGACTTCTATCTGATATAACGCATTTGCTGCGATATGCTCAGCAGCCTGCTCAAGATCACGAATACCGCTTGTGTTTTCGTGGCAGGAGATTACGGCATCGAGTCCTTCCGGCGTCAGAATGCATTCTTTTTCTTTCATACCGATACGTTTTAACACCTTTGGAAGTGCATAGCGGGAGAAAATGATTTTCTTTTCTTCCGGTGTGTAATCCGGAATTTCAATCACAGCGAAGCGGGACATCAGCGGAGCACTGATCTGGTCCTTGTCGTTTGCGGTTGCAATCGGGTATACACCGACGGTCGGGATCATACATTCGATATAGTTATCGGTAAAACCAAGATTATCAAGAAGGGTCAGCAGAACATCTGCCGGGTTTCCGTTTCCTTTGCCGGAGGCAGCCTTGTCGAGCTCATTGATGATAAAGACGAGGTTGGATTCACCAGCCATGGAAAAAGCATCCATGATGATTCCCGGTTTTGCGTTTGCGTAGATGCGGGAACTTCCGGTCAGCTGTTCCGGGTCATTAATCGAACTCATATCGAGTGTTGTCCACGGTAATTTTAAGATACGCGCAACGGCATAAGCAATCTGCGATTTTCCGGTTCCGGCAGGACCGATCAGTAACAGACCATAGGCCGGCAGCGTATGAGTCCGGTTAATCTGAATGATGGTTTCGATAATTCTCTGCTTCACACGTTCCATGCCATACAGTTCTTCATCGAGGATCCGGCGTGCTTCCACTGGATCAATGGCTTCAAAATAGTTGCTTTTCCATTGAATATTCATCATCATGGAGAGGGCGCGCTGCGCGTGACGACGTTCTTCGGGAGAGACTTCGTGGGAACGGGCAACAGCGAGGTTTCGACGAGCCCAAAGGCGGATATTATCCGGCAGCGTTCTTCCGGCACAATTCATAAAATCAGTGATGGATTGGATGCTGGTGAGCTTCATGCTGTCACCGGTTTCCTCCTGATCCTCATCCTCAACTTCTTCTTCCGGTGCATTGCTGGCGAGGAGACGCTCAATCATAAACTGTAAAAATCCATCCTCAGCCGAAAGCTTTGCGCCGCCACCGAAAGCGATCTCGCGGATTTTGTAAACTGCATAACCGTCGGATGTTTGTGTGCCGGAAAGGCGGACATTGATATGGTTTTCACCGAGCCATTTTAAAAGGCTGACAAAACGGGCATCAATCTGGAGAATATCGGCGATGAAGGTTTCTTCTTCGTTTTTAAATTCAAACGAGGTCCGTTTGGATGGGTTTGTGAAAATACCACAGGGATGATGCGGGAAAGCCTTCTCTTTTGTATCCAGAATTAGGATCGGCTGATCCGGAGAAGTAAACGGTGCATTTGTGCGGAAAACAGTATACGTACATTCGGAAACTTTTGCTTTTTCCGGGGAATTGCTGAAATCAAAAACGGGCATGACAGAACCTCCTAATAAAATAAGTGCTTATTGGTACAATAAAAACAGTGTAGCACGAATTAAAAAATCCTGCAATCAATATGCAGAATTTTGTATTTTTATGCTATGAAAATATTGGGCAAGCGGATATTCGAAATGGAAGCAGGGGACTTACTAGATTCGGTTAAATTTTCGGAAGGCATAAAAAAGCCCTCCGGGCAGGATCACACTGCGGCGGAGGGAAATTATGTCATCAAAGCAAGCTGTCGTAAGAAAGAAGCTCGCAAAACAGGAATCTTTCTTACACTGAAACAGGAATGGCATCAGGAAACAGCGTTGGTTTTGGAAAATCCCGGAAGCTGTACCAGCACGATCGCTGCAAACATCAGAATACAGCCGGAGAGCTCGCGACCGGAGAGAGCCTGATGCAGGAGAATCCAACCGGCAAGAACAGAAAAAACGGATTCCAGGCTCATCAGCAGAGAAGTCATGGTGGGATTTAATCCTTTCTGCCCGATAATCTGCAGGGTATAGCCGACACCAGAAGAGAGAATTCCGGCATAGAGAATCGGTATCCAGGCGTGCAGAAGGTTGGAAACGTTTACGGTTTCAAAGAGGGCCATACAGACAGCTGACAGGATCGAACAGGTAAAAAACTGAATGCAGGACATTTTGATGCCGTCGACAAGCGGAGAAAAATGATCAATAACTAGAATATGTATGGTAAATCCGAGAGCACAGGCAAGCACAAGAAGATCGCCCTTCTGCAAAGAGAAGGATCCGTCTGTCATGCAGAGCAGATAGAGACCGGCAACGGCAATGAGAACTGCGAGCCAGACCTTCGGTTGTACTCGTTTTCGGAGGAACAGGCCGCAGACCGGAACAAGGACGATGTAAAGTGCGGTGATAAAACCGGCCTTTCCGACGGTTGTGTACTGAATGCCGATCTGTTGCAGAGCTGAGGCGGCAAACAGTGCGATGCCGCAGAGAATACCGCCCGCCCAGAGCGTTTTTGACTGTGTGCCATTTTCTGACGAAGCATCTGGAGGTAGGGTTCGCTTTTTACACGAGGAGAAAAAGACAATCAGCGGAAGAAGCGTAAGTCCGCCGAGCAGGTTTCGTGCCGCGTTGAATGTAAAAGGTCCGACATAATCCATGCCGGTCTGCTGTGCGACAAAGGCAGAACCCCAGATCGCAGCGGTCAGAAGCAGAAGCGCTGACTGTCGGTACTTATGAGAAACAGTATTCATAATAGAAAAAACCTCCTGAAATTGATACGATATTCATCATAGCACAAACAGATGGAAAAAGCGAACGGAAAAATGTCGGAAAAGACGGAAAAATGGTACAAATAATCATAATGACGAAACAGTGCAGATATTGCGAAAATGGATATGTGAAAAATGAGCAGAACAAAGGAGATTAAAAAGGGAAAAACGAGCAATTCAACCAACACAAAACAAAAAAAGAACACCAAAAACAAAAAATAGACACTGTTTTTCTAACAGTCTTTGTGTATAATGAACTCATCAAGCAAGAACGAAAACCTTAAGGAGGTAAAAAGTATGAAAAAGCGTAACATGAAAGTCCTTGCACTGTTAATGACAGTGACAATGGCAGGAACGATGCTTGCTGGATGTGGAGACAGCGGAAGTACAAGCACCGGTTCATCCGGAGGAGCAACAGCATCCTCCAGCGGAACAGCAGATGCATCAAGCGATGCCACAGCAGCATCTTCCAGCACAGCAGATGCTTCCAGCGAAGATACCACAGGTTCAGATGATGTGGTAGGAGAGCTTCCAAGAAATGAAACTCTTTACTTCGCAGGACAGCAGTGGGGTACCGTCAACGATTACAACCCAATGTCCGCAAACTCAAACAATGCAATGGTTATAGCACAGGGCGATGCTTCACGTGTACTTGTTTATGAAACTCTTTATATGTGGAATCCACTGGATGCAAAAATGTATCCGTTGCTTGCAGACGGAGATCCAGTATGGAACGACAATCGTACCGAGATCACAGTGAAAATCAAAGCTGACGCAAAATGGAATGACGGCACACCGGTTACTGCAAAAGATGTAGCAGCTACCTATCATGCACATGTAGATTACAATTCTTCTACCGGCGCTGAAATGAAGAGCTACATTGCAGATGTTGTTGCACAGGATGACAGTACCGTAGTCTTCAAACTGACAACCGATGACTCCGGCGAAGCAGTTAACCCGGTTCTTGCGGAAAGATATCTGCCGATGCTCTACATCATGCAGGAAAATTATTTAAAGACCGTAGCTGACAGAAACAACAACGATGCTGAAGCAATTAAAATGGATAAGATGGACGATCTGGTAACTTCCGGACCGTACAAAAAATACTTTGACAATGACCAGAACGTAGTTCTGATCCGCGATGATAATTATTGGGGACAGGCAGATTCCATGTGGGGTAAGCTTCCGGTTCCGAAATATATTTCTCACCCGATCTTTAAAGATAACGCAGCAGCTACCACCGCATTCCAGAATGGTGATATTGATGTGGCACAGATATTCATCACAGACCTTCAGAAATTGTGGTTAGAGCAGGATCTTCCGGTTTCTACCTATGTTGATGAAGCACCGTATCAGCTGTGTATGACAATGCCTACCCTGTTCTTTAATACAGAAGTAGAAGGACTGGATCAGGTAGCTGTTCGTAAGGCAATCGCTATGGCAGTTGACTACGATCAGGTTATTTCTTCAGCAATGTCCGGACAGTCTCCTACCTTCGCAGATGTTCCACGTTCTGTCATGAACCCGACCGATGCTGAGCAGGCTATGGTGGATCAGGATGCCTTAAAAGAGTATCAGTGGTCCAATGCCGATGTAGAAGGTGCTAAGAAGCTTCTGGACGATGCCGGAATCGTAGACACCGACGGAGACGGAATCCGTGAGTACAACGGAAAGAACCTTTCCTATAAGGCTGAGTGCCCGACAGGATGGTCTGACTGGAATGCAACCCTTGAAATCGTAGCAGCAGCAGGAAAGAATATTGGTATCAACATTGAGACCTACTTCCCGGAAGCAGCAAACTTTAGCACCGATTACAGCACCGGAAACTTCGAAATCACCATGCAGTCCGGTCCTGGTACATCAGTTGCCAACCCGTACATGAGATGCCGTTTCTTCATGAGCTCTGATTACAACGATCTTGAGGTTAACTTCAGTGGTAACTTCGGTCATTATCAGAACGACCGTGTAGATGAAATCCTTGCAGCAATTCCTCATGAGACCGATGATGCAAAACTGAAAGATTACTATACAGAACTTTCCAAGATTATGCTGGAAGATTGCCCGTGTGTACCGTTGATGTACAGACCGCAGGTATTCCACGAAGTAAACGAGTCCGTATGGACCAACTATCCGCAGAAAGACGATGGAACCAATGTTCCTCCGATGGACTGCACCGATGGTTATGGCGTAGCAGCACTGTACAATCTGGAACTGATTGACGGCTGATTTGCCAAACAGAAAGAAAGCACACACTGAATTGTAACAGAGGCGGCCGGAGCCGGGGTGCTCCGGCCGCTTTTACAAAATCAGAAGGAGGGTTCCTCTATGAAAGGAATGAAAAAGTATTATACGCAGAAGATCATGTGGTATCTTTTGACGTTAGTCTTTGCAGTGCTGCTGAACTTCATTCTTCCGCGTCTGATGCCGGGCGATCCGGTTTCAACTATTGCGTCCAAATCGGTAGAAGGTATGACCGATGCGACTGCAATTCAGAAAGTATATGAAGACTATGCAGCGAAATTTGGTATTAACAAACCAATGTATGTCCAGTTTTTTACCTGGGTAAAAAATGCACTTCGCGGTGATTTCGGCATTTCTTTCAGCCAGTATCCGCGTACCGTATCCGATATTATTTCCAGTTCGGTTCTGTGGACCATATGTTTACAGCTTCCGGCCATTATTGTTGGATGGATTCTTGGTAACCTGCTTGGTGCAATTGCAGCTTACATGAAAGGTGTTTTCGACAAGGCAATCCTTCCGGCATTCCTGTTTATCAGTAACGTACCTGCCTTTGGTATGGCAACCGTACTTTTATTTGTTTTCTCACTGAAATTACATATTGCACCTGCAGCAGGCGGCTATGCGAGCAGTATGATTCCGCATATGAGCCTTGCTTTTATGAAATCTGTGCTTTCACATTACCAGTTGCCGTTCTGGTCTATCGTAATCATCACGATCGGCGGCCAGGCTATTGGTATGCGTTCAATGTCAATTTATGAATTGAATGCCGACTATGTAAAATACAGTCGTTTCCTTGGAATCAAGGATCATACGATTGTGAAATATGTGTTCCGTAACGCAATGCTTCCGCAGATCACCGGTCTTGCAATGTCCCTTGGTACCATGATAGGCGGCAACCTGGTAGCTGAGATGGTATTCAGTTATCCGGGACTTGGAACAACGATGCTCTCAGCAGTTACCGGCCAGGATTATCCGCTGCTTTCTGCCTGTACGTTAATCATTACTATCATGGTTCTGCTGGCCAACCTGCTTGTTGAACTTCTGTATGCAGTCATTGACCCACGTGTCAAAGCATCCCAGCAGGATTAGAAAGGAGAATACGCTATGAAAAATACAATCAAACAGATTTTTCATTCAGGAAAATTCGTGACAGGATTTGTAATCTTCTTGGCAATTCTCCTGACTATTATCATCTATCCGCTTGTTGTGGCAAAAGATCCGCTGGCAATGATCGGAAACGGAAACTTTTTCAAACCGGGTACCTATCTTTCGATTCAGGACACCGTAAATTCCGGCAAAACGTATAAGATGAATGTTGATGCAACCGCATCCATCGTTGAAAGCAAACTGACAATGGACAACCGTTCTATGATGGCAGAATGGCTGGAAAAATACGGCGGTGTAGATGCCAGTGAAATCGATGTTACCGATGCAGAAGGTCTGATTGCTCTCTGGGAGGAAAAATATGACCCAAATGCAGAACAGAAAGGCCTTATCGCAGCAAAAAAGAAAAAATATCAGCGTCTTGACAACGAAATCGACGGTATTTTAGAGGATGTTCCAACCATTATTGCCGAGAAAAATGAAGAGACCGGTGAGCTGGAAGAGGTTCAGAGCATCGACAGCAAGCAGTACATCAATGAAAAAGATGTCATTAACCGTCAGAACTTTGTTCTTGGTACAGATAACTTTGGTCGTGATGTTTTGACTGAGCTGATCTCTGCAACAGGTTCATCCCTGAAAATTGGTCTGGTTGCGGGAATCATTGCAACTGTGATCGGACTGTTCCTCGGACTTCTTGCAGGTTACCTTGGAGGTTTTGTGGACAACCTGATTCTGTTCTTTACCAACTTGTTCACCGTTATCCCATCCTTCGTTCTCCTGATCCTCATCTCCTACAGCGTAGGTGAGTCTCAGAGGGGAATCATGATGGTGGCACTCCTGATCGGAATTACCGCATGGCCGTGGACAACACGTTCTGTACGTTCCCAGGTTATTTCTCTTCGAAACCGTGACCATGTAAACCTTTCCAAACTGTCCGGCCACAGCATGCTGCGGATTGTCCTTACCGACATCCTTCCGTACGTTGCATCCTACGTTGTTATGGCCTTCATTCTCCAGATTTCCTCCGGAATTCTGGCAGAGGCACAGCTTTCTATGATCGGACTTGGACCGGCAACCACAAAGACTGCAACACTTGGTCTTATGATGCAATGGGCAACCCAGTACAATGCACACTTAAACGGTGCATGGTGGGCATATTTCCCGGTTATTCTTGTAATCGCACTTATTTCATTCTCTCTTAACCTGATGAACACCGGTCTTGACCAGGTATTCAACCCGCAGTTAAGAGACTAAGGAGGCAGCTATGGGAAAAGTAATGCTGGAAGTAAACAATCTGAAAACGAAATATGTAACTCGTTTTCATGAAGATGTATACGCCGTAGACGGAGTCTCCCTGAAGATTGAGGAGGGAAAATCCCTCGGTGTAGCAGGTGAGTCCGGCTGTGGTAAATCGACGCTGGCACTGTCCCTGATGGGCTATTATTTCGCACCGCTTCACTACATCAGCGGCGATATTATCGTAGATGGAAGAAAAATTTCCGGAATGAAACCAGACGATGTCCGGAAAAATATTCTGGGCAATGAGATCGCCTACATTCCGCAGGCAGCAATGAATGCTCTGAACCCGACACAGAAAATCATCCGATTTGTAGAAGACGTTATTCATGCGCATGATCCGAAAATGCCGAGAAAGGATATTTATGATCTGGCAAAAGAACGTTTTCAGATCTTAGGCCTGCCGGAGGAGGTACTGCAAAAGCATGCGGTTGAGCTTTCCGGAGGTATGAAACAGAGAACCGTTATCGCAATTTCGACCATTCTTTCTCCGAAGGTACTGATCGCCGATGAGCCATCGTCCGCGCTGGATGTAACTTCCCAGAAAATGGTTATTAAAATGATGCGTGATCTGATGGAAAAAGGATTTATCAAATCCATGATCTTCATCACACACGAGCTGCCGCTTCTTTACAACGTAACCGATGATATTATGGTTATGTATGCTGGACAGATTGTAGAAAAAGGTACCGCAAAAGAAATGGTATTCGATCCGCTGCATCCATATTCCAAAGGTCTGATGGGATCGATCATCGTTCCGGAGGAAGGTGTAAGAGAACAGAAGCTGACTGCAATTCCGGGAACTCCGCCAAACCTGAAGCATCCGCCGGAGGGCTGCCGTTTCGCAGACCGCTGTCCTTATGCACAGCCAACCTGCCGCGGTATGAAACCAGAGGTCATCGAACTGCCGAACGGAAGAGAGTACCGCTGCCTGATGTCTGAGAGAAAGGTTCGGGAGGTGTATGCAAATGCGTGATGGTAAAGAATTAAAACCATGCCTCTCCGGAAGAGGCGTAACGAAAGTGTTTGGCTTTGGCGATGCAAAAACGGTCGCTGTAGACCATGTTGATTTCGATTTTCATGAAGGTGAATTTGTTTCTATCGTAGGAGAATCCGGATCCGGAAAAACAACCCTTTCGAAGATGTTGCTCGGGCTGATCAGCGTAACGGAAGGTGAAATTGATTTCCAGGGTAAACCAAGAGACATCTCGAACGGAAAGAAGAAAAAAGAGTACTGGAAGGGAATTCAGGCGATTTTCCAGGATCCGTTTGCTTCCTACAATATGTTTAAACGTGTAGATTCTGTTCTGCTGGATTGCATTAATATGCGCGGTGACAAGAATCTGCCGAAAGAAGAAAAAGAACGTCTGATGACAGAGGCCTGCAGCTTTGTAAACTTAAAATACGCAGAATTGACAAACAAATATCCATTTGAGCTGTCAGGAGGCCAGATGCAGCGACTGATGATTGCACGTATTTTCCTTCTGAAACCAAAGATTCTGCTTGCCGATGAGCCGACGTCTATGATTGATGCCTGCTCACGTGCAACGATCCTGGATATGCTGCTGAAGTTGCGTGATGAGATCAATATGACGATTATCTTCATCACCCACGATATTGGTCTTGCTTACTATGTATCCGATAATGTTTATATTATGGAGCATGGAAAATTTGTGGAATCGGGACCGGCAGAAGAAGTAATTCTTCACCCGACAGCAGCGTATACCAAACGTCTGATCAGCGATGTTCCAAAGATTTATGAACCGTGGGATCTGACAACAGTATAACAATGGTACGAAAGCTGTTTCCCTGGAATCATGCTTTGCGTCATATATGAGTCTTGCGAAAAGAGAGACGGTGCACGGAAAAAAAGTGTACCGTCTTCTCTTTTTGTCAATAATTTTTCTGAAAAAATTGCTTTTTAAAGAAAAAACTGGTAAAATTAGTAAGGTTACAGAACCGAAAAGAAAACTGGGGGATGAAAAATGCGAAACTGGTTTCGCGGACTGAAACTGAACCAAAAATTTACCGTAACAACGTTGATCTTTATTTTTATTCCGCTTTTTGGCATGATGTGCTTTGGGTTTAGGAGTATCAAAAAGAATGCCATAGATCATGGGGTAAATGAAGCAGTAACGGCAATAGATCTTACCTGTGCGGAGGTGAATGCAAAAGCGAATGCCTGCTCAATGGTTGTAGATACGCTGCAGGAGTATGAACCGTTGGAAAAATATCTTCTTCATCTCAGGAGGGGAGAGGAGATCTCGGAGAGCTATTATCAGCAATTTCGAAACAACAGCATCAGCATAATCGATAAAATGCAGGAGGCAATGCCAGATCTGTACCAGATCCATATTTTTGCCATGGCAGATGGTTTTCTGGAGCAGCAGCCGATCCTGTACCAGAAGGAAAAGATGAAAAACTGCGCCTGGTACCGAAGCTATCAGGGCGGAGGACAGTGGTTTTTTGACATACAGGAAAAAAATATTATCTCCGGTACAAAAAAAGAAGGTTCCCATTTGATGACTTATGTACGGGAACTGCGGGATCAAAGCGGAGGAAGGCTTGGCGTGATCGAGGTATCCATGCGTATGGCAGACATATTTCCCGAAATTTATCGATCCGGTGACAGCAGCTGGGCCTGCTTTGTTGATGAAAATTGGAATTTATATGACTGCGGAAAAACAGCGGCAGCCTGCAAATGGCAGTCCTATCGGGGGCTGATTCTGTTCCGGGCAGGAATCCGTGACAGAAAAGAGAGTCAGCAGAGCGCGGTGATTGACCGGAAAAACGTTGCAATTGTGCTTCGGAAAGTCGATAAACTCAATGGAATGTTTGTAACACTGACCAATTTGGATGATGCAACCGGAAACATGATCAAACAGCAGCAGAGAATGCTGCTTGAATTTGCCGGCTTCGGGCTGCTTCTGATTGTGGTGGTCAATCTGATTGTGCGTGGCCTGCTGAAGGAGTTTTATGACGTCCTGTGTGAGATGCGTCAGATTGACAATGGAACAACAAAGATAAAGGTTTGTTACAGCGCAGAAGAGATGCGGGAAATGAGCTATGGTATCAACGGAATGCTGGAGAGAATTCAGAAACAGAACGAGGAAAGCATCAAAAGGGAGGCAGCGCTGAAAGATACGGCAATCCGGGCAATGCAGAACCAGATTAACGCTCATTTTATTTATAATGTTCTGGAATCCATTAAGATGATGGCTGAGATTGATGAAGAGTATACGATTTCCGATGCGGTAACAGCACTTGGTGAAATGCTGCACTACAATATGCGCTGGAATAAATTTCTGGTAACCGTTCAGGATGAGATGAATTATATTCAGAACTATGTGGAACTGATGAATCTGCGGTATGATTTCACAATTACATTATCTGTTCAGATACCGGAAAATTTGTATCGGCAGGATATCCCCAAGATGTCTCTTCAGCCGATTGTGGAAAATGCAATCACACATGGAATTGAGGAGCTGGATGCAGACGCCGTCATTGAAATCAAAGGAATAGAGCATGAAAAGAGCTTTGAGATTGAAATCACAGATTCCGGAATAGGCATGTCAGAAAAGCAGCTTGCAATTCTGAGACGTAAACTAAGAATGCGCCTGAATTCAGATACACAGCCGAAACATGGAATCGGGCTTCAGAATGTACAGGACAGAATCCACATTCAATTTGGAACAGAGTATGGACTGTCAGTTTATACAAAAGAGCATTGCTATACGAAGGTGAGCATTCATCTTCCCATCACGAGGGGGAAATATTCTCCGATGGATCAAGAGGGTGACGAGAAAGAGGAAGAAAAAGAAAATGAATACACTGCTGGTTGTAGAAGATGAAAAATTGATTCGACAGGGAATCGTGGCGATGATCCGGCGAAGCAGCGTGCCGGTGGAGGAGATTCTGGAGTGTCGAAACGGAGAAGAGGCATTGGAGATTTTGAGAAAACAGAGGGTGGACGTCATGTTCACTGATATCCGTATGCCCAAAATGGACGGTCTGACACTGGTCAACAAAATGGAGGAGCTGTCACAGAAACCTGTTGTTATTGTTTTAAGTGGCTATGATGAATTTTCCTATGCGGTTGAAATGATGAAACATGGAGTTCGGGACTATATTTTAAAACCGATCAAGCGGGAGACGATAGAACAGCTTCTGGAAAATCTGGAACGAGAGCTTTCGGAGACCCGGGAAACGGAAGAAGAGGAAGAACGGTGCTTTTTAAATCAGCTCCGTTATCTGATGATGAATGCAGAAATGGCCGAAGAAAAAGAATGGATGGATATGGAAAGCAGGATCCGGCGCCACATCGGAAACGACAGCTTCCGGATCCTGCTGACCAGCAAGGCAAATGGGGAACGGTTTTCGAAATGCAGCGGAATTCTGCTGGAAGGCGTAGAAGGAGGAGTTCTGTATCTTCTGCCGGAACCGGAGGCAGAGCGGATCATGAAAGAAAAAGATGAGAGATTTTGTCTCGGAGTGGGAAAAGAACATCGTTCTGTGATGGAAATTCCAGAGGCATACCAGGAAGCACTGCTGGCCCGGGAAATGGCATTTATACAGAAAAATCCTGTGGAAGAATATCAGAAAAAATGTTTTGAGGAAAAGCCGGAGCTGGCACAGTTTCAGGAAAAATTTATTCTGCAGGTGCCAACGGACCGGGCAGATACTGTGCTGCGAAAAATGCGGAACTGGTATTTTGAGGCGGCGCATCAGAGGGTCTCCCCCTATCAGCTTCTGACAGTGACGGAAGCAATCTGCAAAGAACTGGATCTTTTTTACCGCATGCCGGAAAAACAGGAAAAATGTCCGCGTCCTCTGCAGTACCGTGATGCAGATCTGTTTCTGGATGCGTTTGAAGAATGGATACACGTTTACAGGGAAAGCCTGAAAAGTCAGACAGCCGGAAAAGAAAAAATGGAAGAGGCAATTTCATATATTCGGGAAAATTATGCAAAAGATCTGAATATGGCAATGGTATCTAACCATATTTGTATGAATTATTCGCTGTTTTCAGCAGCGTTTAAAGAACATACTGGTGTGAATTTTGTGAACTATCTGAAGGAGATCCGCATTGCAGAGGCAAAGCGTCTGCTGCTTCAAACAGAAGATAAAATTACGGAAATTGCCAAACAGGTTGGATTTGAAAATGATAAGCATTTTATGAAATCATTTAAAACGGCATGCGGCGTATCACCGTCTGAGTTCCGAAAAGATTACAAAATGGTTTCCAACGGAAAGAGAGGACAGGATGAGTAAAGAAAAAGAAACCGGAAAAGAGAAGGGAAGAATCCGCCAGCTGGCGCGGTATTACATTCCATATAAGGGATTGTTTTTTACCGACATGTTTTTTGCAATGCTTGGAGCAGCCATTACACTGGTGATTCCGCTGATTGTACGGTATATTACGAGTACGGTTGTGGAAAAGCCGCTGGAGCAGGCAACGGGTGAGATTATCCGCCTTGGTATTCTGATGATTGCTATGGTTCTGGTTGAAATGTACTGTAACTTTTATATTGCCTATTACGGCCATGTGATGGGGGCGCGGATTGAGCATGATATGCGGAACGAGATCTTCGGCCATTATCAGAAGCTTTCGTTTGCTTTTTTCGATAACCAGAAGGTCGGCCATCTGCTGTCACGCATCACAAGCGATCTGTTCGATATCAGTGAGCTTTTACACCATGGGCCGGAGGATATTGTCATTTCGTTTATCAAACTGATCGGTGCGATGATCATCCTGTTTGTGGTAAATCCGATGCTGGCATGTGTGCCGCTTGTGGTTATTGTGGTGATGCTGCTGTTTGCCTTGGTAATGAACAGCCGCATGAAGAGTGCATTCAAGGAAAACCGCCGCAGAATTGCGGATATCAACAGTCAGATCGAGGACAGCCTTTCGGGGATCCGTGTTGTCAAATCGTTTGGAAATGAGACAGAGGAGATGCGTAAGTTCAATGCGGGAAATGACCGTTTTGTCGATTCGAAGAAGGTCAGCTACCGCTATATGGGAATTTACAATTCGGGAATGGGAGCCTTTTCGACGCTGATTACCGTTATTTCGCTGATTGTCGGCGCATTGCTGATGACAGGTGGGAAGCTTGGGGCGGCCGATCTGGTTACCTTTCTTCTGTACATCAACAACTGCACAGATCCGGTGAAAAAGCTGGTGAACTTTACGGAGCAGTTCCAGAATGGTTATTCCGGTTATGAACGTTTCCTGGAAATTATGAGCATCGCACCGGACATCCAGGACAAGCCGGATGCACTGCCACTGAAGAATGTGCAAGGAGAAGTAACCTTTGAAAACGTTTCGTTCCATTATGAGGAGTCGAAGGAGAATGTGTTAAGCAATGTGAATCTGCATGTCCCGGCAGGAGACTATGTGGCGCTGGTGGGCAGCTCCGGCGCCGGAAAGACGACACTCTGTTCTCTGCTTCCGCGTTTTTACGATGTGACAGAAGGAAGGATTCTACTGGATGGAAAGGATATCCGCGATGTGAAATTGAAGGATCTGCGCGATGAAATCGGTATTGTGCAGCAGGATGTGTACCTGTTTGCGGGAACGATCATCGATAACATTCGCTATGGCAGACCGGATGCGACCGACGAGGAGGTCATCCGCGCAGCGAAAGCGGCCAATGCACATGAATTTATCATGGAGCTGGCGGACGGCTACGACACCGATATCGGCCAGCGCGGCGTAAAACTTTCCGGTGGCCAGAAACAACGGCTTTCCATCGCCCGCGTATTCCTCAAAAACCCGCCGATCCTGATTTTCGACGAGGCAACCTCAGCGCTCGACAACGAAAGCGAAAAAGTCGTCCAGAAATCTTTGGAACTTCTGGCGAAAGACAGGACAACCTTCGTGATTGCGCACCGGCTGTCCACAATCCGGAATGCAAAGCGGATTCTGGTGCTGACGGAGAATGGAATTGCGGAGGAAGGCACACATAAGGAACTGCTCGCGAAAGGCGGGATTTATGCGCATTTGTATGAGATGCAGTTTTGATGAAAATTTCATTAGTATGACAGAAAGGCAGCGGAAGAGAAACCGCTGCCTTTTTTGACACTTTCTTATTTTCTTCATACTCTATAAAGAACAGAAAATGAAAGAGGAACATGGTATGGATTCATCCCGTATGAATCACGGCTGCTGCGGTGCGAACAATATGCAGAACCGCCGCGCCGCTTCAAACAATATGGAACTGAAGATGGAACCAAGGAATTTCCCGCGGAAAATGCAGCATGTAGATCATATGATACCTGCAATGGCGTACGTTCCGATGCAGCGGTTTGAACAGATCTATGATCTTTCCACTGCATTAAAAAATGGAACCTTATTTCCGGAACTCTGTAAACCATTCTGTGGAAAGGGAGGAGGAGAGTGCCTATGATGCCGCAGATGCCATCCCGTGAAAAGCTGCTCGCCTGGATTGATCAGGTCAGCTTTGCTGTTGTTGAAATGAACCTTTACCTCGACACCCACCCGGAGGATGAAGATGCACTTGCCTTTTTCCGGGAAAAAGTGGAGCTTCGAAAAGAAGCACTGAAACAGTACGCAGAACAGTACGGCCCGCTCACGATCGATACCGCCAACGACCGCATGAGCCGTTCTTTCGAATGGGTTATGCAGCCATGGCCGTGGGAAGTCAACCGGAAAGGAGGGTGCTGACGGATGTGGAATTATGAAAAACGCCTCGAGTATCCTGTAAACATCACGACACCAAACCCAAAAATCGCCCAAATTATCATGAGTCAGTACGGTGGACCGGATGGAGAGATGGGCGCATCCATGCGGTATCTCTCTCAGCGTTTCACAGCACCGAACCGAATTGTAGCGGGGGTGTTGAATGATGTTGGGACAGAAGAACTCGCACACCTTGAGATGGTTTCAACGATCGTTCATCAGCTCACCTGCAATCTTTCTCTGGAAGAAATTCAGAACTCTGGTTTTGCCAATTACTATGTAGACCACACAACTGGCATCTGGCCGCAGGCGGCTGGCGGAGTTCCGTTTAATTCTTGTGAGTTCCAGTCGAAAGGTGATCCTTTGACAGATTTGTTCGAAGACCTCGCTGCGGAGCAGAAAGCCCGGTCAACGTATGATAACATCCTTCGTTTGGTAAAAGATCCTGAAGTTGCAGATCCGATTCGTTTCCTGCGGGCGCGTGAAGTTGTGCATTTCCAGCGTTTTGGTGAAGCACTGCGTTCTGTACAGGATGAATTGAATTCGAAGAACTTTTATGCGTTTAATCCGTCGTTTGATGCAAAGACTTTCTGTGCGGCACCGCAGCCAGGGGCAGGTCAGGGGAATTGCTGCACAAGATAGTAAATTAAAAATCAAAGAACAGCACATCACTGGAAAATCCCATCTGAAAAACAGGTGGGATTTTTTGGGTTTACAGTAAGAAAATCTTATCCAGTCGTAAATCATTATCCCATCATAATATAGAAAAAAGACTTTCAAAAACAGAACAGTCAGAAAGGATGTTCCATGGAAGCAATGAATTATGTAAAGCCCGAACTCATCGTCGTTGCGTTCGTGCTGTATTTTTTCGGTGTTGCTTTGCGGCAGGCGCAGGCGGTGAAGAATAAGTACATTCCGCTGATCTTAGGCGGCATCAGCATGGTGCTGTGTGCGGTTTGGGTGATGGCGACGAGTGAGATTGAGACGGCGAAGGAGGGGGCGATGGCGGTTTTTACGGCGGTCACGCAGGGGATTCTGGTGGCGGGGCTGAGCAATTATGTGAATCAGATTATCAAGCAGATCCATAAGCCGGAGTGAACGGCGCTTCAAAAAATCTGTGTTATGCCGGAGCAGTCGGAACCGTCAGAAAGGGGAGAATATGAGAATTGATCGGTCGTATCTTGGCAATCAGAATACGTATGCGGAAAACAATCCCAAATGTATCGTAGTCCACAACACCGACAACTTCGCAGCAGGTGCCGATGCGCGGGCACATGCGAGAGCACAGCATGACGGGAATTTCCAGAACATTTCCGCACACTATTACGTCGATGACGGTGACACAGCCTACCAGGCGGCACCGCACAGCCGGGGGTGCTGGCATGTCGGCATTAATTACGGCGGAAAAAATCTGTTTCAGCAGTACGGCAACAAGAACAGCATCGGTGTGGAGATGTGTGTGCAGGCCGGGTATAATTATGAAAAAGCATTTGAGAATACTGCGGCACTGGTGCGGGAGATCATGCGGGAGACGGGGATTCCGCTGGAAAGAGTCTATCGTCATTATGACATCTGCAGCAAATACTGTCCGAGCCAGATCATGAACCGCGGTGACTGGGACCGCATGAAGCGGATGATCGGAAGCGGTGCAGGGAGCACAGGAACGGGAACAGCAGGCAGCGGAACAGGAAAAACGTATGCGCCCGGGATCTATCAGGTGCAGACAGCGGCCCTCAACATCCGTCAGGCACCGGATGCGGACAGCAGGATTGCCGGAACGATCCGGGATCAGGGAAGCTACACGGTGACGGAAATCCAGAACACAAGCTGGGGACGGCTTCTCTCAGGGGCAGGCTGGGTCAACTGCCATACAGCGTATTGCCGTTATGCCGGTCCCGCAAAAGAAAAATCGGCAGAGACAGCAAAGTCATCCGGAAAGACAGTCGCAGAGGACGGAATCTGGGGCGAAAATCTGACGCGCCGTCTGCAGGAACTTTTCGGCACACCGCAGGATGGAAAAATCAGCAATCAGCTGGCCGTCAACCGGAAATTCTGTGATGGCATCACAGCCGCCGAGTGGGACAGTACGCCAAAAGGCGGATCGGCCCTTGTAAAAGAAATGCAGAAATGGGCATCGGCCGGCATGGACGGCTATATCGGTCCGCAGACAATCCTCGCCTGGCAGAAAAAACTCGGCACGCCGATCGACGGCACAGTAAGCAGCCCATCCGCCATGGTAAAAAAACTGCAGAAGTGGTGCAACCAGAAATAGAAAAAAGAATACTCAAAGACCCGGTTTTGTGTTATACTGGAAGATAGTTTAAAATGAACAGAAAGAAAAAGAGCTTCAAAAAAGACTCGAAGTGTCAAATGTAAAATACAAAAGAGAAAAAATAAAGGTAATTTTTGCATACAGATTCATCGGGGGGAATTGCGGCTGACAGGAGAGAACAACAGCAGATGAGAAAAAAGGCAGTAAAAAATGCAGGAATGATACGAATTTATCTGAATATGGCATGGAAACTTTTGCAGAAAAACCTGCTTAGCATCGTGATATTTGAGACGGTCTACCGCCTGTTTTCCAACCAGCTGGTTTCAAGACTCGCCAATGCGGCGATCAACTTTTCCTTAAAACAGCTGGGAACGAGTTATATGACATCGGAAAACTTCAACAAGATCATGCTGCATCCGCTGACCCTTCTGCTGATTTTTGGAATTCTGCTTGTTTTCTTTTTCTGTATGCTGTTTGAAATCTATGCTGTCATGGCGGCTCTGGAGGCCTCCTGGAAACGAAAACGGATTTCCGTTCCTGTCATGATGCTTGCCGGCGGAAGAGGAGCCGCACAGTTTGTGCGCGCCCGCCCGTGGACCTGGTTTTTCTACATGGCAGCGAGCTTCCCGTACCTTTGGCTGCACAGCAGCTACAGCGCCATCCGCAGTATGAAACTGCTTCAGGTTTCCCTGACGAAGATTTTCAATGCCTTCCCGGCATACTGGATCCCGGTGGTGCTGACGATTCTGCTTGTCGCGTTTTCGTTTGCGTTTTCCTACACCATCCCTTTCCGGTGCATGATGACGGAAAAAGAGAAAAATACCCATCTGCGGGTGCGCCAGACCCTGGAAAAACGCGTGCTGCGTGAGCTTGGCATCAACGTCTCTTTCCAGGTGATGATTTTTCTGATTACGTGGGTTCTGTATCTGATTTTCGGAACGGCTGTCGTTGCCTATGCAAAGCTGGTGAAAACGCCGTCTACCGTTGTCAGTACCGTCATCGTCTACGGTGACTGGGTCAAATCGACGATGAGCCTGATCGGCGGAGCGTTCGGCCTTGTCGGAAGCATTACGTATCTGTATCTGATTTTTATCCGTTCCTCCCGAAAGGGCTACCAGAAGAGCCGGACAACGAAAAAGCCGAGCTCGAAGCTGGTACGCACCTTCTGTGGTCCGGTAACGGCGGTGGTTCTCACGATCGCCATGCTGGCGGGAGAAACGGTTTATCTTGTATATGCCATGCGCGCAACACGTGCAGAGGCAACGGCTTCCTCCCAGTATATTTCGGTGTCAGCGCACCGGGGCGGAGCCAGAAAAGCACCGGAAAATACGATGAGCGCGATCAAATATGCAGTGGACAGCATGTCGGATTACGCGGAGATCGATGTACAGGAGACGAGTGATGGTGAGATTGTCCTTATGCACGACACAAATCTGAAGCGGACAACCGGTCTGAATGCCAGCATCTGGACCCTGACCTACGATGAAATCAGCCAGCTCGATGCCGGTGTACGATTCAACAAAAAATTCCGCGGCGAGCAGATTCCGAAGCTGGAAGAAGTCATCGCGTACGCGAAAGGAAAAATCAACCTGAATATCGAAGTAAAATACAACGGCCACAACCAGAATATTGTCAAAAAAGTGGTGAAAATCATCGAGGACAATGACTTTGTGGATCAGTGTGTGCTGACTTCCATGAACTACAATTTCCTCAGGCAGGCAAAGAAAATCAATCCGGATATCAAGACCGGGTATACGATGAAAATGTCGTACGGAGGCCTGGAGGATATGGACGCGGCGGACTTCTTTTCTGTAAAATATACGTACATCACAGAAAGCTTTGTAGAGCATGCGCACAGTCTTGGTAAAGAAGTCTGTGCCTGGACGCTGAATTATCAGGGAGATATGCAGCGGATGGTCAACTGCGGCGTGGACAACATTATCACGGACGATCCGGAGCTGGTGCGTAAGGTTATCCTCGGAACGACCGACCGAAATCCGGGCTTTGTCAGCCTGCTTGGCTATGCACTGAAATAAATGGAGTAAAACAATGGAGGTGGAAACTTCATGGCAGAGAAAGTAAACATGCCATCCCAGAAGAAAGAAAAGAAGAAAAAGAGGAAGAAAAAACTTCCTTCGGATTTTTATGATTATAACCTGCTGGCCTGCACCATTCTGCTGGTCAGCTTCGGACTGATTATGCTGTACAGCGCGAGCGCCTACGAGGCGGCCAGTACATTCAAAGGAAATGATATGTATTATTTCACGCATCAGGCGGGGCTTTCTGCTATTGTTCTGGTGGGGATTGTGATATTGTCGAAGTTTGTAGATTATCATAGTGTATGGTTCCAGCGGATTGCAGCACTGGTATACTGGGGAAGTCTCCTTCTGATGGCGGCGGTAAGGTTTACGCCGCTTGGTTATGAAGCCTATGGGGCGAGAAGATGGCTCCGGATCGTCGGTGTCAGTCTTCAGCCTGCGGAGATTGGAAAGCTGGGGTTGATTCTGTATTTGCCATACATTATCCTGAAGATGGGAAAAAATATGCGTACCATCCGCGCAAAAGCGATTGTCCTCGGACTTGGCGTGCTGCAGGCGCTGGCTGCGTGGATTCTGACGGACAACCTGAGTACCGCCATTATTCTGGGACTCATCGCCTGCGTCATTTTGTTTCTGGCGGACCCGGAGGTAAAATTTTATGCGCGTGTGATTCCGGGCGCGGCGGTAATTGGCGTTTTTGCGATTATCATTTTAAAAAATAATCTGCAGATCTTTGAAAGAATAGGCGGTGACTTCCGGTCGAACCGTATCTATGAATGGCTTTCCGGAGGCAGCTATCAGATTCTGCAGGGACTTTATGCGATTGGCTCCGGTGGATTTCTCGGAAAAGGACTTGGCAACAGTACGCAGAAGATTACAACAATTCCGGAAGCACAGAACGATATGATCTTCTCGATCATCTGCGAGGAGCTTGGAATATTTGGCGCGCTTCTTGTATTGTTGCTGTTTGGCTACTTGCTGTACCGTCTGTTTGTGGTTGCACAGAATGCGCCGGACGCGTATGGAATGCTGATGGTGAGCGGCGTTTTTGCACATATTTCCATTCAGGTTATTCTGAACCTGTGTGTCGTTCTGAAACTGATGCCGGCAACGGGAATTACCCTTCCATTTATCAGTTACGGAGGAACATCGGTGCTCTTTATCCTGACGGAAATCGGCATTGCCCTGTGCGTCTCCCGCTTTATTGTGTTCCAGGATGGAAAGAGCGGAGAAGGAGAGGCACAGGCGGAAGAACAGTAAAAGTAGAAAAATCTATTGACAAATGCCGGAATAACAGATACACTTTTTTCGAAAGAAATACTGGCTGCCGGGTAGAGGCAGAAAGGAGCAGAACAATGTTAGAAAAGATAAAAGAAATTTTAGTAGAACAGCTCAACTGTGATGCAGACAGCATCAACGAAGATACCTCTTTTAAAGATGACCTGGGTGCAGATTCCCTGGATCTCTACGAGATGGTTATGGCATTAGAAGACGAGTACGGAATTGAAATCGACACCGACGAACTGACAGACCTTTCTACCGTCGGCGACTTTATGGAATATTTGAAACAGCACGGCGTAGAGGTCTGAAAAAGAGCATTGCCGCTGGCAAAAGTGGAAGGATGGTGCAGCTCGGAAGAAACGCCGGGCTGTTTTCCATTCTAAATAAATGGTGGAAGGGAACAGACAAAAGGATTGTTCCAGAAAAACCAGAAATCAGGAGAAAAGAAAAATGAGCAATGTAAAAACAAGATTTGCACCGAGCCCGACAGGCCGGATGCATGTAGGAAATCTGCGTACTGCCCTGTATGCGTATCTGATCGCAAAACACGATGACGGAACCTTTATGCTCCGTATCGAGGATACCGACCAGGAGCGTTTCCAGGAAGGCGCACTTGATATCATCTACCGTACCTTAAAAGAGACCGGCCTGGTACACGACGAGGGACCGGACAAAGACGGCGGCTGCGGCCCGTACGTACAGAGCGAGCGTAATGCAGCAGGTCTGTACTTGAAATACGCAAAACAGCTGGTAGAGCAGGGTGACGCTTATTACTGCTTCTGTGACGCAGAGCGCCTGAGCCAGTGCAAGCGTAACGTAGGCGGAAAAGAAATCTCGATCTACGACAAACACTGCCTTGGTCTTTCCAAAGAGGAAGTAGAGGCCAATCTGGCAGCCGGCAAACCGTACGTCATCCGTTTCAATATGCCGACCGAAGGAACCACAACCTTCCACGATGAGATCTACGGAGACATCACCGTAAACAACGAGGAGCTGGAAGACCTGATCCTGATCAAATCCGACGGATATCCGACTTACAACTTCGCAAACGTCATCGACGACCATCTGATGGGTGTAACCCACGTTGTCCGTGGTAATGAGTATCTGTCCTCATCCCCGAAATACAACCGTATTTACGAGGCATTCGGCTGGGAAATTCCGGTTTACGTACACTGTCCGCTGATCACCAACGAGGAGCATCAGAAGCTGTCCAAACGCTGCGGCCATTCTTCTTATGAAGACCTGATCGATCAGGGCTTTTTAAAAGATGCCATTGTCAACTTCGTAGCCCTTCTTGGATGGAGCCCGGAAGGAAACCGCGAGATCTATTCTCTCGAGGAACTGGTAAAAATCTTCGATTACCACCACATCAGCAAATCTCCGGCCGTTTTCGATATGACAAAACTCCGCTGGATGAACGGCGAGTACATGAAGGCAATGGACGACGAGAAGTTCTATGAGATGGCGCTTCCGTATATCCAGAAGACAATCCACCGTCCGCTCGATTTTAAGAAAATTGCAGCCATGGTAAAAACAAGAATCGAAGTATTCCCGGATATTGCAGACCTCATCGACTTCTTCGAGGAAGTTCCGGAGTACGACGCTTCGATGTACACTCACAAAAAGATGAAGACAAACGAGGAGACCTCCCTTGCACTTCTTCAGGAAGTAAAACCGCTGCTGGCAGCGCAGGAAGATTTCAGCAATGATGCTCTCTTTGAGATGCTCAGCGCATTCGGAAAAGAAAAAGGATACAAGACCGGTTATATTATGTGGCCGATCCGTACCGCTCTTTCCGGAAAACAGATGACACCGGCCGGCGCAACGGAAATCCTTGAGGTTCTGGGAAAAGAGGAGTCTCTTGCCCGCATCGACAAAGCGATTGAGAAATTATCCAAATGATATATAATAATTCACAGAAAAAAGCGGTGATGCATACCACCGGCCCCATGATGGTCCTTGCCGGACCGGGGTCGGGGAAAACCGCAGTGATTACGGGGCGGACCTGCCAGCTTGTAACGAGCGGCATTTCCGCCTCTCGTATTCTTGTCGTAACATTTACGCGTGCGGCGGCAAAAGAGATGAAGGAGCGGTATTTGAAGGCGATGGGAAAGACGAGTACCCAGGTCACCTTTGGAACGTTCCACGGGGTATTCTACGCGATTCTGCGCCATACGTACCGCATGTCCGGCAACAATATTTTAAGCGAGGAAGAGAAAAAGCGGCTGATGCGCGAGCTGGTCAACCACTATGCCAGAGACCTGGAGGAAGAGGATCTCGAGGAAAATCTGGCGCGCGAAATCAGCACTGTGAAGAACAATCAGATCCCGCTGGAACATTACTATTCCGCCTGTATGCCGCAGGAAAAGTTCCGCGAAATCTATGAGGCGTATGAGAAATGGCGGAAGGAGAACAAAAAACTCGATTTCGACGATCTGATGGTGCAGTGCAAACGTCTCTTTCTGGAGCGGCCGGAGGTCCTCCGCGCCTGGCAGCAGAAATTTCAGTATATCCTGATTGACGAGTTTCAGGACATCAGCCCCGTGCAGTATGAGATTGTGCGGATGCTGGCGCTGCCGGAAAATAACCTCTTTATTGTCGGGGATGACGATCAGTCGATTTATCAGTTCCGCGGGGCCAAGCCGGAGATCATGCTGAATTTTCCGAAAGATTACCCGGGCGCGGCGCAGGTAGTGCTCGATAAAAATTACCGTAGTACGGAATTTATCGTGAAGCGGTCCCAATGCCTGATCCACCACAACAAAAAGCGGTATGAAAAGGCGATTTCCACCAACAACGAGAAAGGCGCTCCGGTTGCAATCCGGGGATATAAGAACCCGCGCGAGGAGATGCGTGCCGTTGCCGAGGAGCTGCGGGAGGCGGAGAAAAACGGCTGTCCGTATGAAGAGATGGCGCTTTTGTTCCGCACGAATCTTGGCTGCCGGACAGCAATAGAGGAACTGATGGAAGCACAGATCCCGTTCCAGATGCGGGATACCCTGCCGGATCTCTATGACCACTGGATTGCGAAAGATCTGCTGACGTATCTGAATCTTGCGATGGGAAGCCGGAAGCGCGGCGAGTTTTTAAAGATTGCCAACCGCCCGAACCGTTATCTGTCGCGGGATGCCTTTGAGGAGGCGACTGTTTCGTTCGATGCACTTCTGGAATATTACGAAGAAAAAGACTGGATGTGCCAGCGGATCCGCAAACTGGAGCAGGATATCACGACACTGACGCATTTATCGCCGTTCGGCGCGGTCAATTACATCCGCTATGCGATCGGCTATGAACAGTATGTGAAGGAATATGCTGCATACCGCCATCTGAAAGAGGATGATCTGATTTCCGTTTTGGACGAGCTGCAGGAGGCGGCAAAGAGCCAGAAAAGCATCGAGGGCTGGTTTGCACATATTGAGGAATACCAGCAGAAGATGAAGGAAAAACAGAAGCAGCGCGCAGAGAGTGCGGAAGGAGTTATGGTTTCCACCCTGCACAGCGTCAAGGGACTCGAGTACGACAAGGTCTATCTTCTTGACGTCAACGAGGGCGTAATGCCGTATCAGAAAGCAGTCCTTGCGGAGGCGATCGAGGAGGAGCGGCGGATGTTCTACGTCGGAATGACGCGCGCCCGGAAAGAGCTGACGCTCTGTTACGTGGAGGAACGGTTTGAAAAGAAAGTCGAGCCGTCCCGGTTCCTGGACGAGGTGATCCAGTAAATTTGTACTGTTGTGAAAGATGTTGAAAATAAATTTACTAATTGATAAAATTTTAACAAATAATACATTGACAAAGTTTTAACAATGAAGTATAGTAATGCATGTAAGCGGGAACAATAAGATGACCGCAAAGCGAGGAGGAAAAACATTATGAAAATTTTATTTTACGATACCCAGAACTACGACAGAGAATCTTTCGACCGAACCAAAGAGCAGTTTCCAGAAATTGAAGTGGAATATTTAAAAACCGGCCTTGCTGCAAGAACCGCTTCCCTGGCAAAGGGCTACGATGCCGTGTGCGCCTTCGTAAACTCCGATGTCGGAACAAAAACCGTAGAAGCACTGCATGAGGCAGGCGTCAAGCTGATCCTGATGCGCTGCGCAGGCTTCAACAACGTAGATTTAAAGACAGCTGCAAAATACGGCATTGATGTACGCCGTGTACCGGGTTACTCCCCGGAGGCTGTAGCTGAGCATGCGATGACACTGGCCATGACGGTCAACCGCCACATGCACAAAGCATATACGAAAGTAAGAGAAAACGACTTCAGCCTGGGCGGACTGATGGGATTTAACTTCTATCAGAAGACCGCCGGGATCGTCGGAACCGGAAAAATCGGTGCGGCTATGGCAAGAATCTGCCGCGGTTTCGGCATGAAAGTCATTGCTTACGATGTATACCAGAATGAATCCTTAAAAGATTTTGTTACGTACGTAACTCTTGATGAACTGCTGGCACAGAGTGATCTGATCTCCCTGCACTGCCCGCTGATGGACAGCACATACCACATGATCAACCGCGAGAGCATCAAAAAGATGAAAGACGGCGTGATCCTGGTCAATACGTCCCGCGGAGGTCTGGTAAAGACAGACGACCTGATCGAGGGAATCCGTGCAAGAAAATTCTTCGGCGTCGGCCTTGACGTATACGAGGAGGAAACCCCGAACGTATTCGAGGACCGTTCCGATGAGATTCTGGAGCACTCCACCACAGCACGTCTCCTGTCCTTCCCGAACGTTATGATCACTTCACATCAGGGATTCTTCACCGAGGAAGCACTGCGTGCGATTGCAGAGACCACACTGCAGAATGCACTGGATTTCGAGGCGGGAAAAGAGACCCCGAACATTGTCCGTGCATAATGGAAATCCACTAGAAAACAGTTATCTTATAAGAGAACAAGAGACAACCCATTTTCGGCGGGTTGTCTCTTTTAAATTATGAGAAAATAGTGTATGATGGTAGATAGCAGAAAAAACGGCCAGAGAAAAACACTGGCCGGATACAAAAGGAGAGCAGGATTTTATGGACTGTAAAGAAGCAGAAAAATTAATACAGCCATACGTGCAGGGAAATATGCCGGAGAAAGAGATGGAACCGTTTATTTCCCATATCCGGAAATGCCATACATGCCACGAGGAACTGGAGACATATTTTATTGTGAACCGTGCGATGGCATATTTTGAGGATGACGCGCCCGATTCCTACAATCTGACAGGACTTCTGGAACGCGATCTGGAGAAAAAAGAGGAAGAAGCGAGACACCGCCGGTACAAAGATACGTTTTTCCGGGTGCTGATGCTGATTCTCGTTCTGTTTCTGGTGCTCCTGGCTTTGCACTATTTTGAAGTGATAGAATTACCCTGGCTGAAAGGATTATTATGAGTGATAAAATCGTATTACTGGACGGACACAGTATTCTGAACCGGGCTTTTTACGGCGTACCGGATCTGTCCAATGCAGAAGGACTGCACACGAACGCCGTATATGGATTCCTGAATATTCTGTTTAAAATTCTCGATGAGGAGCAGCCGCAGTATCTTGCCGTGGCGTTTGACCTCCATGCACCGACATTCCGCCACAAAATGTATGACCAGTACAAGGGAACGAGAAAGCCGATGCCGCAGGAATTGCGCGAACAGGTCCCGGTGATCCAGGAAGTGCTCGCAGCAATGGACATTGAGATTGTCACAAAAGAGGGCTATGAGGCGGATGATATCTTAGGAACGCTCGGCCGCAAATGCGAGGCGGAAGGGATGGAAGTTACGATCGTATCCGGAGACCGCGACCTGCTGCAGCTTGCAACGGACCACATTCTGATCCGGATTCCAAAGACCGTAAAGCGTGTGACGACGATTGAAAATTACCACACGGCAGAGGTGTTGGAAAAATACAGTCTTCTCCCGAAACAGATCATCGATCTGAAAGCGCTGATGGGCGATACCGCAGACAATATCCCGGGTCTGCCGGGTGTCGGCGAGAAAACCGCGACGAAAATCCTGCTGCAGTACGAGACACTGGAAAATGCGCATGCACATTTCGAGGAGATCAAACCGAACAAGGCAAAAGAGGCGATGCGTGATCATTATGATCTGGCGGAATTAAGCAAAAAACTTGCAACGATTGATACCGATGCGCCGGTGGAGCTCGACCGTGAAAAAGCGGCACTCTCGAATTTTTATACACCAAAAGCGTATGAGATGTTCAAACGTCTGGAGTTTAAAAACCTGCTGGGCCGCTTCGAGGAGACGAATGCAGAACCAGAGGATGCCGTCTTTCTGCGCACCGTAACGGATTTTTCCGAGGCGGAAGAACTCTTTGGAACCATCGCGAAGGAGGAGAAGGCAGGAGCCGCTCTTCTGACAGAAGAAACCCCGAAGGACGGACCGATGGCAGATCGGAGCCGTTCACTTGTCGGTATGGCAGTTGCGTATGGAAGCGGAGAGCCGGATGTTGTTTACTTCCCAGCAGAAGGTTTCCTGACCGGAGATTATTTAAAAGAAAAATTGACTGAGCTGCAGAAGCAGATTCCGGTTTTCTGCGTCATGGACGGAAAAGAATTTCTGAAGGATATGCCGGACGCCGATGAAGCCCATCTGTTTGATGCCGGAATTGCCGCGTATTTATTAAATCCATTGAAATCACAGTATTCGTACGATGATATCGTAAAAGAGTACGTACACCGCTATGTGCCGGCAGTGGAAGAGATCTTCGGCGGAAGCAAGATTCCGGCCGCAGGAAAGATGACGCCGGAACAGCAGGAGTCGTATGCAGGTCATCAGGCGTATGCTGTATTTGCCGCACAGGAAAACATGGAAAAGCTGCTGAAGGAGCAGGGCATGTGGGATCTGTACCGGAATGTGGAGATTCCGCTGGTGTTTACGCTCCGTCAGATGGAAGCGGATGGAATCGCCGCAGAAAAAGAAGCACTTTCCGTTTACGGAGCTGATCTGGCGGAGCGGATCGGAGAGCTGGAGGCACAGATCTACGAGGAGGCTGGCGAGGAGTTTAACATCAATTCCCCGAAGCAGCTCGGCGTGATTCTGTTTGAAAAGCTGCAGCTTCCGGGCGGCAAAAAGACCAAGACGGGTTATTCCACCGCCGCCGATGTGCTCGAAAAGCTCGCACCGGATCACAAACTCGTTGCCGATATTCTGGAGTACCGCCAGCTTGCCAAACTGAAATCGACGTACGCCGACGGTCTGCAGGCCGTGATCGGGAAAGATGGAAGAATCCATTCGACATTTAACCAGACCATCACCGCGACCGGCCGCATCAGCAGTACCGATCCGAATCTGCAGAACATTCCGGTGCGGATGGAGCTTGGCCGTCTGATCCGGAAAGCCTTCGTGCCAAAGCCTGGCTGTGTCTTTCTGGATGCCGACTATTCCCAGATTGAGCTCCGCGTGCTGGCCCATATGTCGGGCGATGAAAACCTGATCGAGGCGTACCGCGAGGCGGAGGATATCCACCGCATGACGGCATCGAAAGTGTTCCATGTGCCGCTTGAAGAGGTAACACCGCTGCAGAGAAGAAATGCGAAGGCGGTCAACTTCGGTATCGTATACGGCATCAGTTCGTTCGGTCTGGGCCAGGATCTCGGCATCAGCCGGAAAGAGGCAGAGGCCTATATCCAGCAGTATTTCGAGACGTATCCGGGTATCCATGAGTTTTTGAACCGCTGCGTGGAGGATGCCAAAGAGAAAGGCTATTCCGTGACGATGTTCGGACGCAGACGGCCGATGCCGGAGCTGAAATCGAGCAACTTTATGCAGCGGTCATTCGGCGAGCGCGTTGCGATGAATGCGCCGATCCAGGGAACGGCGGCGGATATTATTAAAATAGCGATGATCCGCGTGGCGAAACGGCTGAAAGAGGAGCAGTTAAAGACCAGACTTCTTCTTCAGGTACACGATGAGCTGCTGCTGGAAGTGCCGGAAGACGAGCTCGAAAAGGCAGAACAGATCCTGGAAGAGGAGATGACCGGGGCAGCACATCTGGCTGTCAAACTCGAGATCGATATGCACACAGGAAACAACTGGTACGAGGCGAAATAGCGCACTCATACCAGGAGCGAAAGGATACAAAAGAATGAAAGTTTTTGGAATTACAGGCGGCGTGGGCGCCGGAAAAAGCGAAGTGCTCACGTACCTTGGACAGAATTATGATGCAACGGTGATCCAGGCGGACGAGGCAGGTTACCTTGTGATGCTGCCGGGCGGCGAATGCTATGGAGAGATTGTGAAGCTGTTCGGCAGACAGATCACCACAGAGACCGGCGAACTTGACCGGAAACGGATTGCTGAGATCGTTTTTCAGGACGAAGAAAAGTTAAAAGCCCTGAATGCGATCGTTCATCCGGCGGTAAAACGGTATATCAAAAAAGCCATTGCAGCTGCGGAAAAAGCAGGGACGGAATACGTCTTTGTGGAGGCCGCACTCTTAATCGAAGAAAAATATGATGAAATTTGTGATGAACTGTGGTATATTTATGCGGATGAAGAAGTCCGGAAGGAGCGATTGATCGAAGGACGCGGCTATTCCGAGAAGAAAGTACGCGAAATCATGGCAAATCAGCTTTCCGAGGATGAATTCAGCAGCCACTGCGATTTTGAAATCGACAACAGCGGCGATTTTGAGGAAACAAAAAAACAGTTAGACCATAGGATGAAAAAATATGAAACTTTGTAGTATTGCAAGTGGTTCGAGCGGAAACTGCATTTTCGCGGGAAGCGAGACCACAAGCCTTCTGATCGATGCGGGCATCAGCGGAAAGCGCGTGGAGGCGGGACTGGCTGTTCTCGACCGCAGCGCGAAGGAGCTGGACGGCATTCTCGTGACACATGAGCATTCCGATCATATCCAGGGCCTTGGCGTGCTGGCGCGCCGGTATGGTATTCCGATTTACGCAACGGATGGAACAATTCAGGCGATGCAGCAGACGAAGAGCCTTGGAAAGTTTCCGGAGGGGATTTTTCACACGATTCACGCGGATGACACGTTTACACTGGGAGACATCGCCGTACATCCGTTTACGATCTCCCACGATGCGGCAGAGCCGGTCGGCTACCGCATGGAATCCGGCGGGAAATCGATTGCGATTGCGACGGATCTTGGCGTTTACAGCGATTACACGGTTCAGAATCTGACCGGGCTGGATGCCGTTTTGTTAGAGGCAAATCACGACGAGAACATGCTTGCGGTCGGACCGTACCCGTATCCGTTAAAACAGCGGATCGCCGGGGCAAAAGGCCATTTATCGAACCTGGCGGCAGGCCATCTCCTCTGCGAGATTCTGCACGACAATCTGCAGGAAGTGCTGCTCGGCCATCTGAGCAAGGAAAATAATTATGAGGCACTGGCCTTTGAAACCGTGGCCTGCGAGGTCACAACGGGTGATAATCCGTATCACTCGGGTGATTTTCATCTCGCTGTCGCTAAAAGAAGTGAAGTATCACCGTTAATTGAGGTTTAAATATACATTTTTAGAGCTACATACCATGTTTTTCGCAAGGCCGCCATTACCGGTTTTTCCGGGGCTTTGACATAAAACCAGAAAAAGGAGAATGGAAACATGAAGAAGACAATTATCACTGTCGTAGGCAAGGACACCGTGGGCATTATCGCAAAGGTATGTAATTATCTGGCAGAGAACCAGGTAAACATCGAAGACATTTCTCAGACGATTGTGCAGGGATATTTCAACATGATGATGGTAACGGACGTCTCCAAGAGCGAGAAATCCAACGCAGAGCTTGCAAAAGATCTGGAGGAGCTTGGAAGTTCCATCGGCGTTGTCATCCGCTGCCAGCATGAAGATATTTTCAATATGATGCACCGTATCTAAAGCGAAGGAGAAAAACGACATGATAAATCTGTTTGAAGTAAAGGAAACGAACGAGATGATCGAAAAAGAGAATCTGGACGTTCGTACCATTACCCTTGGAATCAGTCTTATGGACTGTATCGACTCCAATCTTGACAAGCTGAACCGCAAAATCTACGACAAAATCACGACGACTGCCAGAAATCTGGTTTCCGTAGGTGAGGAGATCGAGGGCGAGTTCGGTATTCCGATTGTAAACAAGAGAATTTCCGTTACCCCGATTGCCTTAGTCGGCGCAGCAGCCTGCAGAACGCCGGAGGATTTCGTGACGATTGCACAGACTCTGGACCGTGCGGCAAAAGAAGTCGGCGTCAATTTCCTCGGCGGCTATTCCGCTCTGGTAAGCAAAGGTATGACGACAGCAGATGAGCTTCTGATCCGTTCTATCCCGAAGGCACTGGCTGTGACGGATTTTGTCTGCAGCTCCATCAACCTTGGCTCCACTAAAACCGGTATCAACATGGATGCTGTCAAACTGATGGGTGAGATCATCAAGAAGACGGCGGAGGCAAGCAAAGAGAACAACTGCCTTGGATGCGCAAAACTCGTTGTTTTCTGCAATGCACCGGACGACAACCCGTTCATGGCAGGCGCTTTCCACGGCGTAACCGAGGCGGATGCCATCATCAATGTCGGCGTTTCCGGCCCTGGTGTTGTCAAACATGCTCTGGAAAAAGTACGCGGCGAGAACTTTGAGGTACTCTGCGAGACGATCAAGAAGACGGCGTTTAAGGTAACGCGTGTCGGACAGCTCGTTGCACAGGAGGCTTCGAAACGGCTGAACATTCCGTTTGGTATCATTGACCTTTCCCTGGCACCGACTCCGGCGATCGGAGATTCCGTTGCGGATATCCTTGAGGAGATCGGCCTCGAGCACGCAGGTGCACCGGGAACGACAGCGGCGCTGGCGCTTCTGAACGATCAGGTGAAAAAGGGCGGTGTTATGGCATCTTCCTATGTCGGCGGTCTCTCCGGCGCATTCATCCCGGTTTCTGAGGATCAGGGTATGATCAACGCAGTCAACGACGGCGCACTGACCATTGAAAAACTCGAGGCAATGACCTGTGTCTGCTCCGTAGGTCTTGATATGATCGCCATCCCGGGAGACACGAAAGCATCGACCATCTCCGGAATCATCGCAGATGAGCTTGCCATCGGTATGGTCAACCAGAAAACAACGGCAGTCCGCCTGATCCCGGTCATCGGAAAAGGCGTGGGCGAGACCGTAGAATTCGGCGGCCTCCTCGGCTATGCACCGATCATGCCGGTCAACAACTTCTCCTGCGAGGCATTCGTCAACAGAACAGGAAGAATCCCGGCACCGATTCATTCGTTTAAAAACTAAAGAGAAAGCTGAAAAGCCGGCAGTGATCCTGAATGGAAAGGATCGCTGCCGGCTTTTTTACCATCTGCGCAAATAAAAATAGTAATTTTAAGGAATGTATAGTATGATATATTACATACTGATAATTTTACTTGCAACCCATAAAAAGTGTAAGAAAAAATGAATTATTACGGGGAACTTCAGCGATAGCAGCCGTTGTTCTAGCAATACCTCTGCGGATGTGCATGTGAAGGCCGCCATAGAAAACACAAAGTATTATTTGAACAAAAACGGCAAAATGCAGACTGGCTGGCAGAAGATCGGTGGAAAATGGTATTACATGGATAAGAACGGAGCGCTGCAGGAATCTAAATGGATCAGCGGAATTTATTATGTAAAAGTCGATGGGCAGTCCGTTCGTCTGATGAAAGACCGGAAAGCTTTCCTTCCTCCCGGTAAATCGCACGGATCGGGTTCATGATGAGGTACAAAACAGACTGTTTCCTCAGATCTTTCGGTATGACCTCCAGTGCCTCATGGAACTTGCGCCTGTAATGTACCCAGCACCCTGCGATCTTCAGATCTCCAAAATATGATGTTCCTCAACTTCGACTTTTCAGGCACAAAGCGGTAACATCTTGATATGGCATCTGGAAGCTGTTTTCATTCTTTTTGCCGATCTGTTTTTTCTTTTTGGCTGCTCTTATTGGACAGCACGATCTGTTCCATCATCAGCTGCATCTTATCATTGCGGGTCTGTGTCTGTTTTGTCAGTTCCTCCATCTGATCCTGAAGACAGAGAAACAGAAGAAAATATATCTGCCGAAAGTCCATTTCCGTTTTTGATACACATCACTGGAACTTCGGGCACAGTTGCTGTTCTTTTTTTGCCTTTTAACGCTAAAAGGTAATGTTTTTCTTGTGTGCAGTAAAGTGTTAGAGTATAATAAAACCAGTTTTTTTGCATAAGTTTAGGCGGAGAATCCTGCCGTAGTAGGATCCTTTCTTACGGTGTTATTTCACAGACGTAACCATAATAGTTTTACTGCAGGGGGGATAGAAAATGAAAACAAAAGAGATTCAGGAACTCTATCAAATAAAATTACATAGTATGGACACGATCCTGCATCAGATATCGCTTATGGATCAGGTGGAAAATGAGCAGGAGCTGTCAGAAATTATTCACTCTTTGTTGCAGGCGATTGGAAACTATACAGGGGCAGACCGGGTATATGTTTTTGACTGGGAAACTGATCAGAAGGACAGTCTGAGCAATGCATTTGAATGGTGTGCCGATGGAGTGGCACCAGAGATAGATAACCTTCAGGCAATCCCGGTCAGTTCGATGCCGAACTGGGTGAAACGATTTGAAAACAAGGAAGTAATCGTGATTCATGATCTGGAAGCGACAAAAAATTCTGAACCGGAAGAATATGAATTGTTAAAAACACAGGAAATATGTTCCTTGATTGCGGTGCCGATTTATGCCAATCATCAGATGAATGGATTCATCGGGGTAGATAATCCTGATTTGAGGCAGAATGAGATTTCCATTACACTGCTGTCTGATGTTGGCGGACATCTTGGATGTGTGAGGGAAAATCTGAAAAGTACGGTACTGTTGAAAAAGGCTCTTGATGAGGCGACAAAGAGGTCAGAGATTATTGCCGCAATTGCTACGTTGTATGTAACAATCGTACAAGCCAATGTTAAAGAGCGGACATATGAGCTTTTGAAAGGCCATGACCTTGTGCAAAAAATCCTTGGACAAAAGGGGAAAATTGATGATGTTATGGAAAGACTTCCAACAGCATTTGCCGCCCAGGAAGAGAGAAAAAAATACCGGGAGTTTCTTGACTTTGATACATTGACAGAGAGACTTCGTAATACGAATTTTGTTTCGATTGAATTTATGGGAGTAAACGGAGAATGGCAGCTGGCCAGATTTATTGTAAAGAGCAGAGATGCACATGGAAACGCTGTGGATGTGCTTTATGTCGTACGAGATATTACGGAAGAAAAATCACGGGAACTCATGTATCAGAAACAGCTTAAGGAAAGCATGGAAGATGCTCATCGCGCGAATCTTTCAAAAACAGCCTTTCTCCGGCGTATGAGCCACGATATCCGTACACCGCTAAACGGAATCGTGGGGATGATCCATATCGCTGAAAAATATAACAATGATGTGGTCAAGTTAAGGGAATGCAGGAAGAAGGTACTTCAGTCCGCCGATTATCTGCAAAATCTGATCAACAATGTCCTGGATATCAGCAAACTGGAATCCGGTTCCCTTGTGTTGGAACATAAATCCTTTGATCTGGCAGAACTGTTAAGGAATAATCTGACGGTTGTTGCAATGAGTGCTTATGAGAATGGTGTAAGATTTGAAGGCGGCGTGGAAGCAAGCACAATCCGCCACAGATATTTGATTGGAAGTCCGGTACATCTGAGCAGGGTTTTAATGAATCTTTCTTCCAACGCGATTAAATACAATCATTTTCATGGAACAGTGAATGTTCATTGCGAAGAATTATCGGATGATGGGAATATAGCTGTTTTTCAGTTTGTATGTTCAGATACCGGTCTTGGTATGAGTGAAGAATTTCAAAAACATGCGTTTGATGCTTTTGCGCAGGAAGGCAAACAGTCAACTACAACATTCAGTGGCTCCGGTCTGGGACTTTCGATTGTCAAAGATATTGTTGAACGGATGGGTGGAACGATAGAACTGGAAAGCGAAGAAAATGTAGGAAGCACGTTTACAGTTACGGTTCCATTTGAAATAGATTATTTGGTTGAAAATAATGATTCACAGAAGGACAGCTACTCACAGGATATGGATCTGTCAGGAAAACGGGTGCTTCTTGTTGAAGATAATGTCATTAATATGGAGATAGCCCATGCAATCCTGGAGGAGGAGCATCTGAACATTACAGAAGCGAAAAACGGAAAAGAGGCATTTGAAATATTTCAGAATTCCAGGTTGGATGAGTATGATGTCATCATCATGGATGTGATGATGCCGGTCATGGATGGGCTGGAAGCAACAAAAGCAATTCGTATGCTGGAACGTGAAGATGCCAAAAAGATTCCAATCATTGCCATGACGGCAAATGCTTTTGAGGAAGATCGGAAAGCATGTCTGGAGGCCGGGATGAATGAACATATTGGAAAGCCGATTGATATTCCGCAATTAAAAAGAGTGATCACAAAACTGCTGACAAAAAAGGGGTAGTAAACGCAAAAACATAATCATTCATTGAAATTAAGAAAAACTATAGTAATTTTATTAGGACTTTTGATATTTAGCAGTCACCCTGGCAGGGTGCAAAAACACAGATAACACGAAAGAAGAAACCGAAAAGCCTGTTATTACCCTCGGCAGCGACAGCTATCCACCATACAATTATCTGAATGAGGATGGTGTACCGACAGGAATTGATGTAGAACTGGCTACGGAAGCATTCAAAAGAATGGGATAACAGGTGAAGGTTGTCCAGATCAACTGGGAGGAGAAAAAAGAACTGGTGGAGAGCGGCGAGATTGATTGTATCATGGGCTGTTTTTTCTATGGAAGGACGTCTTGACGATTACCGCTGTCCAGTCCACAACCAAACCGGAAAGCATCTTTCTGAACCGGACGGATGAGAGGATCCCAAAGCTGGGAAATCTGATCATCCTGGGACACCGGGAGCTGATCTATACGTTTCTGGGAAAAGGATATGTAGATGCGGTTGCTGCACACGAGGAATCTATCGTTCAGTATAGGAAGGATTATGATGCAAGCTTCCGTATCCTGGAAGAGCCTCTGATGATCACCGGAATAGGCGTTGCTTTTGCAAAAGAGGATGACAGGGGAATCTGTGAGCAGATGGGCCAGACACAGGAAGAGATGCGTCTGGATGGCACATCCCTGAAAATCATTGAAAAATACCTGGATGATCCCCAGAAGTATCTGGAGGTGGAGAAAAACGGATCCAGCTGCTCGGCGGTCTGATAGGAATCTGTGTAGCTGTAGTCTCTCTGTTTTATTTCTTCCACGCAGAAAAAGCAGAAGCAGAGAAAAGAATGGTGGAGATTGTAAACTATGTGAAAGTGCAGTGTTCCACTACACCCATTATAATGAATCTTCGGAATCCAAAAGTCTCCTCCGTGCCATTGAAAGTGCCAGACAAATGAGTACAAATATTAAAATGGAAACAGAAAACGGCGGGCAGCTAAGAGAGGATTTCCTGAAAGAAAAAAGGTGCCGACGTGACAAAAACATGGGATGGTCAGGAAGCTGTTGAACTGTTCAGAAATAGTGAACCTGGTGAATTTGATGTCATTCTTATGGACATTATGATGCCGGTCATGAATGGTTATGAAGCTACAAAGATGATTAGGTCTCTGGACAGAGAGGATGCAAAGAAAATACCGATCATTGCAATGACAGCAAATGCGTTCACGGAGGACAGAATAAGGGCAAAAGAAGCAGGGATGAATGAACATGTTGCTAAGCCTGTTGATGTGGAATTACTGATGAAAGTAATTTATAGCGGGAGTGCTATGAAGCATTAATAGTACATGAGAAAACAAGGAGGAATTCAGTTGTTGGAGAAAGCGGTTCAGGCTGCAATATATGAAAAAGCTCTTAAAAATCATTATATAGAAATCCTGTACATTGATTTTGAAGATACTCATGCGTTATGCATCTGGCAATATAGATGATCTTAATCGGATAAAACAGCAGATGACGATGGAAGCAATCACACAGGGAACAGCAGAACACATCATGCATCATGTTATGATCAATTTTATACTGAATGGTGAGATGCGTTTCATGCAGTTTGACTTTACAAGAGAAAGTGCAGATACAAAAAATGTTTTCCTGTTTGTGGAGGACTATACAGTTCCACAGCAGCAGATGATGATGCTGCTGGAAAAAAGCTGGTTCTATAACAGAACCAGCTTTTTTGTGTATTCATGGACGAACTGTGTCCCTGTTTTGTGAGAACGGACAGTCTCGTAAAAAAGAGAGGCCTGTATATCGCTCTCAAAGGCGGCAAGTGCATCGCCAGTAAGAAGCCGCGGGGCGTCGGCTGCCTTGGCAATGAGCGGCAGAGAAGAACGTCTTCTAATCTCTTTTAACAATGCACCGGCACTTTTTCGGAAACCGAGAACACGGTTATAGCCGGCCGGGTACAATGTTTTCTGGTTCAGAAGCAGATGCATCAGGGCACGGCTGATGCGGGTGTAGGTCATCTCTTTTGTTTTGAGCTGCAGGGCGAACTCCGAGAATGAGGAGCATGCGTGGCGCTGGCGGAGGATGCGATTGGCAAGATCCGGCGAAAGATCAAGATAAGAGGAAAGGGATTCCTTCGTTTCTGTGAGGAGCCGCGCGGCGAGGAGCAGGCTGAAATCATCGCTGGAAAGCAGGCCGTGTGCGGTGACGGCGTCCTGGAAAGCGGGATAGACTGCTTCCGGCATGCAGGAGGCGAGCGCGGACAGTTCCGGATCCTTATGCGGATTGGAAAAAAGAAGATTCCGCATTGCTGTAGCAGAAGGGAGTGCCTGTGTGAAAAGCGCTCCTTCGTGGTAGCCGCTGCCCTCCCGGCGGATCGTTACCGGCCGAATGCGGCTTTGTGACAGCAGAAGTGCCTGGACATATTCAATGCCTAAAATATTGTTTGGTTCTTTTAAAAAGGTATCAAGTTCTTCTTTTGAAAGCGAAGAGAAGGAAGCGCTGTCAGAAAAATAAGCGGAAAGTGCCTGTGCGCGCGCCGTCGGGAAGGAAAGTCCGTTCCGAAGCAGACCGGAGAGCAGCTCACGGTATTCCTCCGGCTCGTGGAGCAGAACATCAGCGAGTTCCAGAAACGGCGCCGTGTCTCCATATTCACTGCCAAAGCAGAGAAAATCGACACAGCCAAGCGCAGTAAGAAGCGATACCGCCCCGCGTGCGAAATGCTGTGCACTGCCGAGTGCAAAGTGACACGGAAGCTGTAAGATAAGGTCCGCGCCGCCAAGAAGCGCCAGCTCCGCACGGTCGTGTTGGTCAAGAATCGCAGGTGCGCCGCGCTGGACGAAATCGCCGCTCATAATCACGACAAGATAGTCCGCCCCGGTCAGCTCCCTGGCTTTTGCCAGCTGATAAGCATGGCCGTTATGAAAAGGATTATATTCTGCAATGACTGCGGTAATGGTCATAAAACGTACCTTCTTTCGAAAAAAATAGCACGATTCCAAACAGAGAGGAACCGCGGATCACATAACCCTATCGTAACAAAAACAGAAAAGGAATGCAAGAATTCCTCCGTTTTGGATTTTTTGTCCAGTTGTTTTGAATTTTATACTTGCGAAAGGGCAAAAAGCGTACTACAATGAGAATATCGAGTAAATTTATCGAAAGGAGTCAAAAGATCATGGGATTTATTGACACAATTAAAGCAAGAGCAAAAGCAGACAAAAAAACAATTGTACTGCCAGAGTCAGAAGACAGAAGAACATATGAGGCTGCTGCACAGATCCTGAAAGAGGACCTTGCAAATCTGATCATCATCGGAAGCGAAGAGGCAGTAAAGAAAGGCAGCGAGGGACTGGATGTCTCCAAAGCTACTATTGTAGATCCAGAGAAAAACGAGAAAACACAGGCTTATGTAGATAAGCTGGTAGAGCTTCGTGCAAAGAAAGGCATGACTCCGGAGAAAGCAAGAGAGACCATCCTGAATGACTATACATATTATGGCGTTATGATGGTTAAAATGGGAGATGCAGACGGACTTGTTTCCGGTGCCTGCCATTCTACCGCAAACACCTTACGTCCATGCCTGCAGATCTTAAAGACCAAACCAGGCACAAAACTCGTATCCGCATTCTTCCTGATGGTAGTTCCGGACTGCGAGTACGGCGATGACGGTGTATTCGTATTCGGTGACTGTGGTCTGAACCAGAACCCGAATCCGGAAGAGCTGGCTGCAATCGCAGAGTCTTCCGCAGAGTCCTACCGCATGCTGACCGGAAACGAGCCAAGAGTTGCTATGCTTTCCCACTCCTCCAAAGGAAGTGCAAAACATGCTGATGTAGACAAAGTTGTTGAGGCTACCAGAATTGCAAAAGAAGCAAACCCGGATCTCGCACTCGACGGCGAGCTGCAGCTTGATGCCGCTATCGTTCCAAGCGTAGGTGCATCCAAAGCTCCGGACAGCAAAGTAGCAGGAAAAGCAAACGTTCTGATCTTCCCGGATCTGGATGCCGGAAACATCGGATACAAACTGGTACAGAGACTGGCAAAAGCAGAAGCATACGGCCCGATGACGCAGGGTATCGCAGCTCCAGTCAACGATCTGTCCCGTGGATGCTCCGCAGAGGATATCGTTGGTGTTGTAGCAATCACTGCTGTACAGTGCCAGGCACAGTAAGCACGAAACAAAACCAATTACAAGCGGTTTTCTGGCCGGCTGCGGAGAACAGGCCGGCCAGAAGTTTTAATAAGACTTTTAAAATAGGAGAATTTAGAAATGAACGTATTAGTAGTAAACTGCGGAAGTTCCTCTCTGAAATTCCAGCTGATCAATTACGATAACCGTGACGTCCTGGCAAAAGGACTCTGTGAGAGAATCGGTATCGACGGACGCCTCGTTTATGAGCCAAAGAACGGCGAAAAAGAGGTAACAGAAGCAGCAATGCCGACACACGTAGAGGCAATCCAGATGGTTCTGGACGCTCTGGTAAACGAGAAGAGCGGCGTCATCAAGAGCCTGGAAGAAGTAGATGCCATCGGACACCGCGTTCTGCACGGCGGAATGAAGATCACAAACTCTGTTATCATCGATGACGAAGTAATCAAAGTTATCGAGGAGTGCGCTGACCTTGGTCCTCTGCACAATCCGGCAAACCTGATGGGAATCAATGCCTGCATGAAACTGATGCCGGGCGTTCCGAACGTAGCAGTATTTGATACCGCATTCCATCAGACCATGCCTCCGAAAGCATATATGTACGGTATTCCGAAAGAGTACTATGAGAAATACGCAATCCGTAAATACGGCTTCCACGGAACTTCTCATAAATTCGTATCCAAGAGAACCGCAGAGTTCCTTGGCAAAGACTACAACGATCTGAAGATCATCGTATGCCATATGGGAAATGGTGCTTCCCTTTCCGCTGTAAAGAACGGCAAATGTGTAGATACCTCCATGGGCCTTACCCCGCTTGAAGGTGTGATCATGGGAACCCGTTCCGGAGATATCGATCCAGCTTTTGTTGAGTATCTGTGCAACAAAGAGAACCTGACCGTATCCGAGGTTCTGAACATTCTGAACAAGAAATCCGGTATGCTCGGCATGACCGGCATCTCCAGCGATTACCGTGATGTATCTGCAGCAGCAGAGGCAGGCAATCAGGATGCCATCAACTGTCTGGAAGCATACGCTTACCGCATTATCAAATACATCGGTTCCTACATCGCAGCTATGGGCGGCGTAGATGTGATCACCTTCACCGCAGGCCTTGGAGAGAACGCTATTCCGCTTCGTGAGACCATCTGCAAAGCATTCGAGTTCATGGGACTGGAATTCGACTCTGAGGCAAACAACTGCCGCGGCGTTGAGAAAATCATCACCAAAGAAGGCTCCAAGATTACAGCATGCGTTATTCCGACCAACGAGGAAATCGCAATCTGCGAGGAGACAGTAGAGTTAGTAAAAGGAAAATAAAAAACAATTCAAAAAACAGTTGACAATTCTTACCTTCCCGGGTATAATTGGTAAAGTGTGATTAGGAGAACAATATGAAAATCAGTCTGACCAAGTTATTTGCGCAGGACGGAAAGTCCGAAAAGTATGAAATTCCGCTTACATCCGAAACTTTTTCGATCGGCGGGCAGGACTATCGGGTAATCGAAAAGCATCCTGTTATCCTTGGCCTTACGCATGAAGGCAATCGTGTGATCACGATCACCGGCAGTGCAGACCTTACAATGGAGATTCCATGTGCAAGATGCCTGACACCGGTAGCGACTCCATTCCAGCTCAAGTTCGATCTGCAGATTGATCTGAATCTGTCAGAGGAAGAACGCGAGGAAAAAGAAGAGGACTCTTCGTTTGTGGAGGGAGACGAGCTCGATGTGGAAGAACTGGTTCGTAATGAGCTCATAGTCCAATGGCCGATTCGAGTGCTGTGTAAAGATGACTGTAAAGGAATCTGCAGCCGTTGTGGTGCGAATCTGAATATTCAGACCTGTGACTGTGATACCACAGGGCTAGACCCCCGAATGGCTGCAATCAAAGATATATTCAGCAAATTTAAGGAGGTGTAACTATGTCCATTTGTCCTAAGAATAAATCTTCCAAAGCAAGACGCGATAAGAGAAGAGCAAACTGGAAAATGTCTGCTCCGAACCTTGTAAAATGCAGCAAATGTGGTGCTCTTATGATGCCGCACAGAGTTTGCAAAGCTTGTGGTTCTTACAACAAAAAAGAAGTCGTTGCAATGGACTAATATTCATAAATCGGAATCAGTTCCGATGTGCAATGCAGCAAAAGGCTCCCGTCACCGGGGGCTTTTTTGTTGTCTCTGCGGGTTGTCTGGAAGCGTCATATAAAAGATTTGACGTGGTGTGTCGTGATGTGCTATAATGGTCTCGGTGAGAATTGAAACAATATTGCAACATTTTCGTAACAATTATAAAAAAGGAGTGCAAAGCATATGAAGAATAGACGAATCATATTTCTGGCAGCATGCATGTGCAGTGTAGTATTCCTCTCAGGATGTTCCACAGACAGTCTGATGGATAAAATGATGGGAACTGAGACGACGGTTTCGTCTTCGGCCAGTGTAGATATTTCAAAAGAGGACAGCGATGCTGTTCATGTAGATGCCAATCTGGAAAAGCCGGTTTTTTCGGTAAATCCGGTGGAGAGCCTGCAGATTCCCGTTGGAAATACATCTGGAAAGCTGACTTGTGAGGCAGGAATAACGGGAGAAGGCACAGTAACATATCAGTGGTATAAGAACAACGTAAATTCCAACGGCGGAGGAACGCCGATTGAAGGCGCAACAGAAGTGACATACCAGGTCGATACTTCGGCGGAGGGCAAAGATTACTATTACGTTGTGGCAACAAACACGGTTGGAAATACTGTTTCCATGGCGACGAGTACGGTAACAGAAGTTACGGTAATTCCGGCAGGGAAATGGGTTCAGAATGAAAACGGATGGCAGTATCAGAATAATGATGGAAGCTATGCAACCAATACCTGGCAGAATATCGACGGCTACTGGTACGTGTTTGATGAAAATTCATACATGGTGACAGGATGGTACTGGAGCGGAGAAGAATGGTATTATCTGGCGGACAACGGTCAGATGCAGACCGGCTGGTTCACGCAGGATGGTGAGGAATATTATCTGGATCCGGATACCGGTGTCATGGCACGGAATACAACCATAGACGGTCATGAGATGAATTCGAGCGGAGTCAAGGTTTCTTAAGAAAAATAAGACAAAACAGAGCGGGTGGATTTTGGAAAGATAAATCCACCCGCTTTTTTGGAATACAGGAGAAAGCGCGGATGGGCATTTGTGCTTGATTTTTGCAAAGGAGTTTAGTATAGTTAATACAGCACTTGCATAAGTGCTTTTAGAGCGTGGTTGAAAACGGTTTTTTGAAAGAAAAAGAGTTTTCAAACGCGCTTTAGAAAAGAGAAAAGAGGAAAAAACATGAGTGACTTAGTCAGAGTTGCAGTGGACGCGATGGGCGGCGATTATGCGCCTGTGGAGCCGGTAAAAGGCGCCGTTGAGGCCGTAAACGCAGATGAACGTGTCAAAGTCCAGCTGGTCGGCCAGGTGGATGTCATCGAAAAAGAACTGCAGAAATATACGTACCCGAAGGAGCGGGTTGAGATCGTTCCGGCAACCGAGATCATTGAGACGGGAGAGCCGCCGGTCAATGCGATCCGCCACAAAAAAGATTCTTCGATCGTTGTCGGCATGAAAAAAGTGCGCTGCGGAGAGGCAGACGCGTTTGTCTCCTCCGGAAGCACCGGAGCAGTCCTGGTCGGCGGACAGACGATCGTAGGACGCATCAAGGGCGTAGAGCGCCCGCCGCTGGCTCCGCTGATCCCGACGAAAGACGGTGTATCCCTTCTGATCGACTGCGGTGCGAATGTTGATGCAAGACCGTCCCATCTGGTGCAGTTTGCCATGATGGGTTCCATCTATATGGAACACGTTGTCGGCATTAAAAATCCGCGTGTGGGAATCGTGAATATCGGTGTGGAAGAAGAAAAAGGAAACGCGCTCGTCAAAGAGACGTATCCGCTTCTGAAAGAAAACCCGTATATCAACTTTGTCGGCAGTATCGAAGCAAGAGAAATTCCAAACGGAGCCGCAGACGTTGTTGTCTGTGAGGCGTTTGTCGGAAACGTTATCTTAAAGCTGTATGAGGGCGTCGGCGCGACCCTGATTTCCAAGGTAAAACAGGGCATGATGACATCTCTGCGCAGTAAAATCGGAGCCCTTCTTGTGAAACCGGCGCTGAAAGAGACACTGAAGTCTTTTGATGCCAGTGAGTACGGCGGAGCACCGCTGCTTGGCTTAAAAGGACTCGTTGTAAAAACGCACGGAAGCTCAAAAGCCAACGAATTTAAAAATTCCATTCTCCAGTGCATTTCATTCAGCGAGGAGAAGATTCCGCAGAAAGTGCAGGAGCATCTGGCAGACTATAAGAGCAGCAGGGAGGCAGCGAAAGATGGAGTTTGAAAAATTACAGGAGATCATTGCGGATGTATTAAACGTAGATCCGAATGAAGTAACCATGGAGACAACCTTTGCAGATGATCTGGGAGCGGATTCCCTGGATGTATTTCAGATTGTGATGGGAATTGAAGAAGAATTTGACATCCAGATCGAAGCAGAAGAAGCAGAGCACATCGTATCGGTTGAGGATGCGGTGGAAGCGATCAAAAAGAAACTGGCAGAATAATAGAAAATGGCGAAGGGGCTGTTTGCTACAGGACAGCCCCTTTGTTACCGTCCGCAGAACACCTGCAAACGGTAACTATGAGGAAGGACAGGCTTAAAACAGGTTATGAATAATATTGATAAACTCGTGGATTTGGAAAAGAAGATCCAGTATAAATTTCAGGATTTCGGACTGCTGGAGATGGCGATGCGCCATTCTTCCTACGCAAATGAGCACCATATGGAGCGCCTGGAGTGCAACGAGCGTCTGGAGTTCTTAGGAGATGCCGTGCTGGAAGTTGTATCCAGCGAATTTTTATACAAGACATTCCCGCGTCTCCCGGAGGGCGAGATGACGAAAAAACGCGCCAGCCTCGTCTGTGAACCGGCACTGGCATTCTGTGCCCGTGAGATTGACCTTGGCAGCTTTCTACTCCTTGGAAAGGGCGAGGAGGCAACCGGCGGCCGTCACCGCGATTCCATCGTTTCGGATGCTATGGAGGCAACGATCGGTGCGATTTTCCTGGACGGCGGCTTTGAACCGGCAAAAACGTTCGTTCTGAACTATATCTTAAACGATATCGAACACAAACAGCTTTTCTACGACAGCAAAACGATTCTGCAGGAGCTGATCCAGGGTGAGACGGATGAAGAGATTGTTTACACCATCTTAAAAGAAGAGGGACCGGATCACGACAAGAGCTTCTGGGCACAGGTCAGCGTCGGAAAGAAAGCGCTCGGTACCGGAAAGGGCAGAACGAAAAAAGCGGCAGAACAGGCAGCGGCATACGATGCAATTCTTGCCAGAAAAAAAGCGTAGGTGAATTATGTATCTCAAATCCATTGAAATGCAGGGATTTAAGTCGTTTGCCAACAAAACCATTCTGCAGTTCCACGACGGTATTACCGGCGTTGTAGGGCCGAACGGCAGTGGAAAGAGCAATGTTGGCGATGCGGTGCGCTGGGTGCTCGGCGAACAGAGCGCCAAGCAGCTCCGCGGCGGAAATATGCAGGATGTTATTTTCTCCGGAACCGAGACGAGAAAGCCGCTCGGCTACGCGTCGGTTGCAATTACACTCGACAATTCCGACCACAAGCTGAATGTCGATTTCGAGGAAGTCACGGTGACGAGACGGCTCTACCGCTCCGGTGAGAGCGAGTATCTGATGAACGGCGCATCGTGCCGGTTAAAGGACATCAACGAGCTGTTCTACGATACCGGTATCGGAAAAGAAGGCTATTCCATCATCGGACAGGGTCAGATTGATAAGATTTTAAGTGGTAAGCCGGAAGAGCGCCGGGAGCTGTTTGACGAGGCGGCAGGAATTGTCAAATTCAAGAGAAGGAAGGCCGTGACCGAAAAGAAGCTGGCGGAAGAGCAGCAGAATCTGGTGCGCGTCAACGACATTCTCTCGGAACTGACAAGGCAGTTAGAGCCGCTGGAACGCCAGTCTGAGACGGCAAAGATTTATTTAAAGAAGAAAGAGGAATTAAAGCTCCTCGATATCAATATGTTTCTGCTCGAGATGGAGCGCATCCGGAACGATCTCGCGAAAGTAGAAGACCGGTACCGGATTACAGAAGAGCAGTTAAAGAGCACGAAAGAGGCTTTTGAGCATACGAAGCAGGAGTATGAAAAGCTGGAACAGGAGCAGGAAAAACTGGACCAGACGATTCTTTCTGCGCGCGATCAGGCGGGGGAGAATGCACTGAAACGTCAGCAGCTCGAAAACCAGATCGAGGTGTTGAATGAGCAGATTCATGCATCGGAGAGGAACAGCGACACATTAAGAGAACGTCTGGAGGCGATCCGCGCGGAGAGCCGCACAAAGACGGCAGAAAAAAATACATATCAGGCAGAAAAGGACGGGCTTCATGAAGCACTTCTTGCGTCAGAGACGGAAAAGAGTGAGAAAGAGGCCGCTCTCTCGGAATGCCAGGGGCAGATCCAGGCAGTCGAGCTGCAGAGTGAACAGGATAAGAGCGAAGTCATCGGCCTTCTGAACCAGCGGGGTTCCACGAAGGGAAAAATGCAGCGCTACGATGCGATGCTCGAGCAGATCGGCATCCGAAAGGCAGAATTAAGCCAGAGGGTGCTGCATTTAAAGACGAGCGAGTCCGAACAGAACGGGCAGATGGAAGAACTGAAGAACGCGTTTGAAGCGCTCGAAGAGACGGTAAGCAGCCTGAAACAGCAGTACCAGGAGGCAGATCAGAAGATTACCGCGCTGACGGCGGATCTCTCGAACCAGACGAAAGAGATGGAAGCCGGCCAGACCAATTACCACAGAGAAGCGTCAAGGCTCGAATCCTTAAAGAACATCACCGAGCGGTACGACGGCTATGGAAACAGTATTCGGAAGGTCATGGAGCAGAAAGACCGGAATCCCGGCATCCACGGCGTTGTGGCGGATCTTCTGCAGGCGGAGAAAAAGTACGAGACGGCGATCGAGACCGCACTTGGCGGCAGCATTCAGAATATTGTCACCGACAATGAGGCGACGGCGAAATACCTGATTGAATACCTGAAACGGGGCCATTTCGGCCGTGCGACGTTCCTTCCGCTCACCAGTATGCGCGGGAAAAAAGCGCAGGTGAATGAGGATGCGGCAAGAGAAACCGGTGTGCTCGGTGTGGCAAATGCACTTGTTTCGTACGACCCGGTGTATGAGGGCCTTGTGGCACAGCTGCTTGGAAGAACGCTGGTGGTCGACACGATCGACCATGCCATTGTGATCCAGCGGAAATACCGTCAGACGCTCCGCATGGTAACCCTCGAGGGCGAGCTCTTGAGCCCGGGCGGTTCCATGACAGGAGGTTCGTTCCGGAACAACAGCAACCTGCTCGGAAGACGGCGTGAGATTGAGGAACTCGAAAAGAGCGTACAGGGTCTTGCGAAGGAACTGCGGGAAATCCAGCAGGAACTTGAAGAGAAGAAAAATAAGCGGAATGAAATCCGCGATCTCCGCACCGAGCTGAATGAAAAACTGCAGCGGCAGTACATCGAGCAGAATACGGTGCGCCTGAATCTGGAAAAAGCGCGCGAGAAAAAGACGGAAATCCGTCTGGATTTTGAAGCGCTTCAGAAGGAGAGTCTCGAGATTGAAAATCAGATCGCCGAGATTGAGCGGAACCGGAAAGTCATCGGTCAGGAAATGCAGGAATCGGTGGAGCGGGAAAGCACGCTGCAGGAGAATATCCAGAAGGCGCAGGAGGCGCTTACAGGGCTTCGCCGCCGGGAAGCAGAATATACGAAGGATCTTGAAGAAATCCGGTTAAATTACGCAAATCTGTCCCAGAAGGATGGATTCCTTGCCCAGAACATCCGCCGTCTTGAGGAAGAGACGGGAAAACTGGAAGCGGAAAGCCGCACCATGCTGGAAAAAGCGGCGGAGGAAAAAGACGATGTCAAAAAGAAACAGCAGGACATCGTGGAGATCCAGAAGACGATTGCAGCAGCAGTGCAGGCAAAAGAAGAGGAAGACCGCCGGATTGTGGAACTGCAGGAGAAAAAAGAAGCATTAAGCGCAGATCACAAAGAATTTTTCGAGAAGCGGGATCAGCTCTCCGACCAGATTTCCCTGATGGACAAAGAGTGCTTCCGTCTGAACAGCCAGAAAGAAAAGCTGGAGGAGACAAAAGAGGCACAGACCTCGTATCTCTGGGAAGAGTACGAAGTGACACCGGGCCACGCAAGAGAGTTCCAGATGGAGGAGATTCCGGAGCGCAGTGAATTAAAGCGGCGTGTGCTGGAAGTAAAAGATGCGATCCGGAAACTTGGCTCTGTCAATGTGAATGCGATTGAGGAGTACAAAGAGATTTCGGAGCGCCACGCATTTCTTGATGCACAGCACACCGATCTTGTCAAAGCGGCAGAGACACTGCAGGGCATCATCGATGAGCTGGATGCCGGTATGCGCAAGCAGTTCACGGAAAAATTCGAGGAGATCCGGAAAGAGTTTGACCGCGTGTTCCGCCAGTTGTTCGGCGGCGGAAAGGGAACGCTGGAGCTCGAGGAGGACACGGATGTACTCGAGGCAGGTATCCGCATCATTTCCCAGCCGCCGGGAAAGAAACTGCAGAATATGATGCAGCTCTCCGGAGGCGAGAAGGCACTGACCGCGATTGCGCTGCTTTTTGCAATCCAGAACTTAAAGCCGTCCCCGTTCTGTTTACTTGACGAGATCGAGGCGGCGCTCGACGATTCCAACGTAACGCGTTTTGCGCAGTATCTGCATAAGCTGACAAAAAATACCCAGTTCATCGTCATCACCCACAGGCGCGGTACGATGACGGCGGCAGACCGTCTGTACGGCATCACGATGCAGGAGAAGGGTGTTTCTACCCTTGTTTCTGTCGATTTGATCGAGGGAGAACTGGACAAATAGAAACGAATAAGATACAATACGAAAGAAGTAAGATAGAAAAGATAAAGGGAGGCGAACGGTATGGCAGAGGAGAAAGTAGGCTTTTTCAAACGTCTTGTCAACGGTCTGACGAAGACCCGAGACAGCATTGTAGCTGGAATTGATTCTATTTTCAGCGGCTATTCCAATATTGATGACGATTTTTATGAGGAGATCGAGGAGATTCTCGTCATGGGAGATATCGGCATCAATACAACGACCAAAATTATTGACCACTTAAAAGAACGGGTGGCAGAAGAGCACATTACCGATCCGGCAGAGTGCAAACAGCTTCTGATCGAGAGCATCAAAAAACAGATGGATGTAGGCGATACAGCCTATGAATTTGAAAACCGGAAATCGGTAGTGCTGGTGATCGGTGTCAATGGAGTCGGAAAAACGACCTCCGTCGGAAAGCTGGCCGGCCTTCTGAAGGATCAGGGCAAAAAGGTTGTTCTTGCGGCAGCAGATACGTTCCGTGCAGCGGCAGGCGAGCAGCTCACGGAGTGGGCGCACCGCGCCGGCGTGGATATCATCGGCGGACAGAACGGAGCAGATCCGGCGTCCATCGTGTACGATGCAGTCGCAGCGGCAAAAGCCAGAAATGCGGATGTGCTGATCTGTGATACGGCAGGAAGACTTCACAACAAGAAGAACCTGATGGAAGAACTCCACAAGATTTACCGGATTCTGGAAAAAGAGTACCCAGAGGCATACCTGGAAACGCTGGTGGTGCTGGACGGTACCACGGGCCAGAATGCGCTGCAGCAGGCAAGACAGTTTGCAGAAGTGGCAAATGTCACCGGTATCATTCTGACGAAGCTGGACGGAACTGCAAAGGGCGGTATCGCCGTTGCCATCCAGTCCGAGCTTGATATTCCGGTCAAATACATCGGCGTGGGCGAGAGCATCCACGATCTACAGAAATTTGATGCAGACCAGTTTGTAAATGCACTGTTCCATACATCCGAAGAGAATGCTTAAAAAAGACAACAAGGAGAAAAGACTATGGCAGAAGAAATGCTGACACTCCCGAAATTTGAGGAAGCGTCTGAAATCGTAAAAAAAGTAACACAGGAGACCAAACTGGTTTATAGCAAATATTTCAGCGAGCAGACGGGAAATAAAGTCTACTTAAAACCGGAAAATATGCAGCTGACCGGCGCCTATAAGCTGCGCGGTGCCTATTACAAAATCAGCACCTTAAGTGAAGAGGAGCGCGCAAAAGGACTGATCACCGCATCTGCAGGAAACCATGCACAGGGCGTTGCGTATGCGGCAAAATGCTACGGTGCAAAGGCTGTCATCGTAATGCCGACTACCACACCGCTCATCAAAGTAGAGCGTACCCAGAGCTACGGCGCTGAGGTTGTTCTGTACGGAGATGTGTACGATGAGGCATGTGCAAAAGCATACGAGCTTGCAGCAGAGCATGGCTATACCTTTATTCACCCGTTCGATGATCTGACCGTTGCAACCGGCCAGGGAACCATCGCTATGGAAGTGATTCAGGAGCTTCCGCTCGTAGATTATATCCTTGTTCCGATCGGAGGAGGCGGACTGGCTACCGGTGTTTCCACACTGGCAAAACTGCTGAAACCAAATATCAAAGTCATCGGTGTTGAGCCGTCCGGAGCAGCCTGTATGAAGGCTTCTTTTGAAAAAGGCGAGGTAACGACCGTATCTCCTGTCAGCACAATTGCAGACGGTACTGCAGTACAGACACCGGGATCCAAGATTTTCCCGTATGTAAGACAGAACCTGGACGAGATCATTACCGTGGATGATGATGAGCTGATCGTAGCATTCCTTGATATGGTAGAAAACCACAAGATGATCGTCGAGAACTCCGGTCTTCTGACTGTGGCTGCATTAAAGCATCTGGATGTCAAGGGCAAAAAGATTGTTTCGATCTTAAGCGGCGGAAATATGGACGTCATCACCATGTCTTCCGTGATCCAGAACGGACTGATCCAGAGAGACCGTATCTTTACTGTATCCGTTCTTCTGCCGGATAAACCAGGCGAGCTGGTACGCGTTTCCCAGGTGATTGCAAACGAGAACGGAAACGTCATCAAACTGGACCACAACCAGTTCTTCACAACGAACAGAAGTGCTGCAGTAGAGCTCCGCATCACAATGGAGGCATTCGGCACCGATCACAAGAACCGTATTGTCAAAGCACTGGAAGAGGCTGGCTATACACCGAAGATTGTAAGACCGAACCTGTAAAAACAGAAATTGCAGAGAAAATTCTGAAAAAAAGAAAAATAAGAAATCAGAGGGATCCGGAAAGGAATTTCCTCTGATTTTTTTTGAGCAGGAAAAAACCCTTGCATGCACAAGGGTTTTCATTCTGCGGAAGATGGGACTTGAACCCACACGATCGCAATGACCACCAGATCCTTAGTCTGGCCTGTCTGCCAATTCCAGCACTTCCGCATGTTCTTTAAGCTTTTGTCATCTCGCTGACGACAAGATGTATTATAGCACCAGAGTTGTAAGCCGTCAACACTTTTTTTGAAAAAATTTGAAAAATTTGAAAAATAAAAAAGGAAATCGGAATCGGGCACCGAATATAGGAAATAGGAGGACAATGAAAAGAACTGTTACAGGCATATTACCGGGAAAGAGGTGGTCTTCGTTTGAACTTGAGAGAATCGTTTGAAGAACGGGAATTTCAGGAGCTGAGTCCTTATGCGGCGCACAGCCGGAATTCCAGAGGAAGGGACCGATATGAACCGGAGTGTGACATCCGCACCGTCTACCAGAGAGACCGGGACCGGATTCTCCACTCCAAAGCCTTTCGCAGGATGAAAGACAAAACACAGGTGTTTCTCGCTGCGCAGGGCGATCATTACCGGACCCGCCTGACGCACACACTCGAGGTGTCCCAGATTGCCCGCACGATTGCGCGGGCGCTGAATCTGAATGAGGATCTGACCGAAGCCATTGCGCTTGGCCACGATCTCGGACACACGCCGTTTGGCCATTCCGGGGAAGCGGCGCTCAATGCGGTGCATCCCGGGGGCTTCCGCCACGCGGAACAGAGCGTCCGTGTCGTGGAGGTTCTGGAAAAGGAAGGACAGGGCCTGAACCTGACCTGGGAAGTGCGGGATGGAATTCTGAACCACCGCACGGCGGGAAAGCCGTCGACCCTGGAGGGACAGGTTGTGCGTCTCTGCGACAAGATCGCCTACATCCACCACGATATGGACGATGCCATCCGTGCCGGCATTTTAAGCGAGGATGACATCCCGATTACGATCCGCGTCGTCCTTGGCGATACATGCCGCGAGCGGCTCAATACGCTGATCCACGACATTGTGGAGCAGAGCCGCGGAACGGAGTATGTGCGCCAGTCGGCGGAGATTGCCGAGGGCATGCGCATGCTGCGGGAGTTGATGTTCGCGAACGTCTACCGCAACCCGGAGGCGAAAAAAGAGGAGGAGAAGGCAAAAAAGATGCTGATTTCCCTCTACACCTACTACCAGGAGCACCCGGAACAGATGTCCCGCGAGTACCGGAATCTGATCGGGTGCGGCGAGGACAAGACACAGGTAGTATGCGATTACATTGCCGGTATGACCGATCAGTATTCCATGCACAAATACGAGGAGCTGTTCGTGCCGAAAGCCTGGGCGGTTTATTAGATACAGGGAGGAAAAAATGCGATATTCCGATGATTTAGTGGAAGAGATTCGTATGAAAAATGACATCGTAGATGTGATATCCGGCTACGTAAAGCTGACAAGAAGAGGAAGCTCTTACTTCGGGCTCTGCCCTTTCCACAATGAGAAGTCCCCTTCCTTTTCCGTCAGCCCAGGAAAGCAGATGTATTACTGCTTCGGATGCGGAGCCGGAGGAAATGTTTTCACATTTTTGATGGAATACGAAAACTTCACGTTTGTGGAAGCCTTGAAATTTCTGGCCGACCGGGCCGGGGTGGAGCTTCCGCAGATGGAGTATTCGAAAGAAGCAAAGGAGCAGGCGGATTTAAAGAACACGCTGCTGGAAATCAACAAACAGGCGGCAAAATTCTATTATTACCAGCTCCACACCGAACGCGGAAAGCAGGGCTACGATTACTTAAAGGGGCGCGGTCTTTCGGATGATACAATCCGGAAATTCGGCCTTGGCTACTCAGATAAGTACGGAAGCCTGCTGTACCGCTTTTTAAAAGAAAAAGGGTATGACGATGAAATCCTTCGCCAGTCGGGATTGTTTCTGGCGGACGAAGTGCACGGTATGCAGGATAAGTTCTGGAATCGTGTCATCTACCCGATCATGGATGCCAACAGCCGCGTGATCGGCTTCGGAGGCCGTGTGATGGGGGATGGAAAGCCGAAATACCTGAACTCGCCGGAGACAAAGATCTTCGACAAAAGCCGCAACCTATATGGGCTGAACCTGGCGCGCTCTTCGCGGAGAAAGAATCTGATCATCTGCGAGGGCTATATGGACGTCATCTCCATGCACCAGGCGGGTTTCAACAACGCGGTGGCATCTCTTGGAACGGCGCTCACCTCGCTGCAGGCGGGGCTCATGAAGCGGTACACCGACGAGGTCCTTGTAATCTACGACAGCGATGAGGCGGGTGTCAAAGCAGCACTCCGTGCGATCCCGATGCTGAAAGGCGTCGGTCTTACCACGCGTGTCGTCAATTTAAGACCGTATAAGGACCCCGATGAGTTTATCCAGCACGAAGGCTGTGAGGCGTTCGAAAAACGGCTGGAGGAGGCGGAAAACAGCGTTCTGTACGAGATCCGCATGAAGGAGCGTGACTTTGACCTTGCCGATCCGCAGGGCAAATCCGATTTTCTTCATGAAGCGGTGCGCCGCCTTGTAGCAATTGAGGATGAGATCGAGCGGAACAGCTATCTTGAGGCTGTGGCGGGAAAGTACGGCATTGCCGTCGAGGTACTGCGCAAGCAGGTCGGCCAGATGGCACTCTCGGGAGCCGGAAGGACGGAGAGCGTAAAGCCGCGGAATACAGCCTCAAACAAAAAAGAAAAAGAGGGCGGCGTCGAAAAAGCACAGAAGCTGATGCTGACGTGGATGACCTCTTATCCGGCGCTCATTGGAAAGCTGGAAAAATATATTACGCCGGCGGATTTTACCACCCCTCTCTACCACCAGATTGCAGAGATGATTGTGCTGCAGTACCACGAGGGCGGCGTAAATCCGGCAAAGCTTTTGAATCAGTTTGTTGATTCCGAGGAGCAGAAAGAAGTTGCAGGCCTTTTTAATGCCAGAATCCCGCTGGAGACAGAGGAGGAAAAACGGCGCGCGCTGCACGATGTGATCTGCAATATGAAAGAGAACAGTATTGCATATCAGTCGGCGCATATGAATGTGACCGATATGGCGGCGCTGCAGAAGCTGATGGCGGACAAAAAGAGCCTGGAGCGGTGGAAAGCAGGGGAACTTCCAGATTTCGCTTTTTAAGGAGGCCTGGATACCAAAGAAAAACCCTGGAATCTTCTGTTCTGCGTGTTTAATTTCGCAGGGCAGGGACAGAATATATACAAGCTATGGAAGGATGGACAGTCAATGGAGTTCGATAAAGCAAAATTTATGGAAAAATTAAAAGAGCTGGTAGCATACGGCAAAAAGAAAAAGAGCGTCCTGGAATATCAGGAAATCAACGACTTTTTCCGCGATATGCCGCTGGATGCGGAGCAGATGGAGAAGGTATTTGAATACCTGGAGGCAAGCGGCATCGATGTACTGCGTCTTTCAGACATGACCGAGGATCCAAATGCGGCAGACCGTGATCTTCTCCTTCTGGACGACGATGACATCGATCTTTCTGAAGAAGAAGAGATCGATATGGAGAACATCGACCTTTCCGTTCCGGAAGGCGTCAGCATTGAGGACCCGGTCCGCATGTACTTAAAAGAGATCGGTAAAGTGCCGCTTCTTTCTGCAGAGGAAGAGATTAAGCTGGCACAGAGAATGGAAGAGGGCGATGAGGATGCGAAAAAACGTCTGGCAGAGGCCAACCTTCGTCTCGTTGTTTCCATTGCAAAACGTTATGTCGGCCGCGGCATGCTGTTTCTGGATCTGATTCAGGAAGGTAACTTAGGTCTTATTAAAGCGGTGGAAAAATTCGACTACCGCAAAGGATACAAATTCTCTACGTATGCAACGTGGTGGATCCGCCAGGCGATCACAAGAGCGATTGCAGACCAGGCGAGAACAATCCGTATTCCGGTTCATATGGTAGAAACGATCAACAAGCTGATCCGCGTTTCCCGTCAGTTACTGCAGGAGTTAGGCCGCGAACCTACGCCGGAAGAGATCGCAGAGGAGATGCACATGTCTGTGGAGCGTGTCCGCGAGATCCTGAAAATTTCCCAGGAGCCGGTTTCTCTTGAGACCCCGATCGGCGAGGAGGAGGACAGCCACCTCGGTGACTTCATCCAGGATGACAATGTGCCGGTACCGGCAGATGCGGCAGCATTCACGATGCTGAAAGAGCAGTTGGAGGATGTCTTAAGCACACTGACCGACCGTGAGCAGAAGGTTCTGCGTCTCCGTTTCGGACTCGATGACGGCCGTGCGAGAACCCTCGAAGAGGTTGGTAAAGAGTTCAACGTTACAAGAGAGCGTATCCGTCAGATTGAGGCGAAAGCGCTTCGAAAGCTCCGCCATCCGAGTCGTTCCAGAAAACTTAAAGATTATCTGGACTAAGTTTTCGGTCAGGAGAAAAGACATGCAGTTATCAAAAAGACTTTCCGCGGTAGCGGAGTTTGTCACCCCGGGCGGCTGCCTGGTCGATGTGGGAACAGATCACGGCTATGTGCCGATTGCGCTGCTGGAACAGAAGAAGATTTCCTCCGCAATCGCCATGGATGTGAACCGCGGACCGCTGGAGCGGGCCAGGGAGCATATTGCGCAGTACCAGATGGGGGACTACATAGAAACAAGACTTTCCGACGGACTCCATGCCCTGCGTGCGGGAGAGGGTGATTCTCTTCTCATCGCGGGCATGGGCGGCGGGCTTACCATAAGAATTTTAAGCGAAGGTGAGCCGCTGCTGTCCGGTTTTCGGGAGCTGATCCTGGAGCCGCAGTCGGATATCGACCGCGTGCGTGCATGGCTTCTGGAACACGGATTTTTCCTTGCACAGGAGAATTTTGTAGAGGAGGATGGAAAATATTATCCGATTCTGCGGGCAGTGCCAGGGGAAAAGGAGAATCTGAAGGCGGAGGAGCTTTTCTATGGACCGCGCCTTCTGGAAAAGGAAAATCCGGTGCTGAGGGAATACCTTCTGAAACAGCAGGAGCAGAACCAGACGCTGATCCGCCAGCTTTCGGATCACTCCAGTGAAAAGGCAGCACAGCGCCTTTGGGAATTAAAAGAAAAAGAGGCAGTACTGGAATCTGCGCTTGCGCGTTTCCATACGATGTAACGACAGCGTTTGCACAAGAGGGGCGTGTCTGAAAATTTCAGCAGTTGTAATTTTCGGGCGCGCCTTTTCTGTCACTTCTGAATTTTCAGAAAGTTTTGCAAGAAGGAGGAATTACAATTGATTCAGGTAACAATTGATGGAAAAGGATACGAATATCCGGAAAATTGCTCTTATTATGAGATTGCAAAGGATTTTGAAAAAACAATGGACGCGCCGATTGTCCTTGTGAAAGTGGACGGACGGCTGCGGGAGCTGCACAAACAGCTGAAAAAAGACTGTGAACTGGAATTTGTGACAACGGAGGATGAGATCGGACATAAAACGTATCAGAGGAGTCTTTCTCTTCTGCTGGTAAAAGCGGTGTATCATGTGGGAGGCTACGATAAGATCCGCCATGTGATGCTGCATTTTTCGGCGGGTTCGGGCTTTTTCTACACGGTGGACGGCGATATCACGCTGAATCAGGTGTTTTTGGACGAAGTAAAAGCGTATATGCATGAACAGGTGGAAAAGGCGGTGCCGATTTATAAGCGGAGTGTCGATACGCACGAGGCGAGAGAACGGTTCCGGCTGCATGGCATGACGGATAAAGACCGCTTGTTCCGTTACCGCCGTGTCTCCCGTGTGAATCTGTACAGTCTCGGGGATTTTGAAGACTATTATTATGGATTTATGACGTATGATACGAGTTATCTGAAGTATTTTGATCTCTATTTATACGATGACGGCTTTGTGCTGCAGATGCCGGAGAAAAAGGCGCCGGAGACGGTGCCGGCAGCGAATCTCTCCCCGAAGGTGTTCCAGGTGCAGCGGGAATCGGAGCGCTGGGGTGAGCAGATGGGAATTTCCACGGTTGCCGACTTAAATGAACGCATCACGAAGGGCAATATTCAGCAGATGATGCTGATTGCGGAGGCGCTGCAGGAGCAGAAGATTGCGAAGATTGCGGAGCAGATTGCGGAAAGAAAGCAGGTTAAATTTGTGCTGATTGCGGGGCCGTCTTCCTCCGGAAAGACAACGTTCTGCAACCGGCTTTCCATCCAGCTTTCAGCGCATGGTCTGACGCCGCATCCGATCAGCCTTGATAATTACTATGTGAACCGGGTAGATACGCCGCGGGATGAAAACGGCGATTATGATTTTGAATGCCTGGAAGCACTGGATATCGAGCTTTTGAACCGGGATATGACAGCACTTTTGAACGGAGAGCGTGTGGAACTGCCGTATTTTAATTTTAAGACGGGCAAGCGCGAGTACAAGGGGAATTTTATTCAGATGAAGGAGACCGATGTGCTGGTGCTGGAGGGGATTCACGGGCTGAATGAAAAACTGACGTGGTCGCTTCCTTCGGAAAGTAAATTCCGGATTTATATCAGTGCGCTGACGCAGATCAATGTGGATGAGCACAACCGGATTCCGACGACGGACGGACGTCTGATCCGGCGGATGGTGCGCGACAGCCGGACGCGGGCAACGTCGGCGAAGGAGACGATTGCGATGTGGCCGTCGGTGCGCCGCGGCGAGGATCGGAATATTTTTCCGAACCAGGAGAAGGCGGATGTGATGTTTAATTCGGCGCTGGTGTATGAGCTTTCGGTTCTGAAGCTGTATGCGGAACCGCTGCTGTTCCAGATTGAGGAGGGAGAGCCGGAGTACCAGGAGGCAAAGCGGCTGCTGAAGTTTTTGGATTATTTTGTCGGAGTGCCGATTGAGGATATTCCCAAGAATTCGATTCTGCGGGAGTTTGTGGGGGGAAGCTGCTTTGATGTGTGAAAGGCTGTTTTGTATGGCTTTGTGGGATCTGCGATTTGGGGATGGACAAGAAAGAGAGTTTGTGGTAAGATTATTAACTGTCTGATGTTCCGTTTTTGACAAAGTAAGATATGTAATCGCGGCTGGCAGGACCGAAAGGGGCCAGGTGAGGAAAGTCCGGGCTTCGCAGGGCAGGATGCCGGATAACGTCCGGCGGAGGCGACTCCAGGGATAGTGCAACAGAGAGATACCGCCAGGTTTTTCCTGGTAAGGGTGGAAAGGCAGTGTAAGAGACTACCGTTTCTCTGGTAACAGAGAAAGCCATGTAAACCCCATCCGAAGCAAGACCGAATAGAAAACGTATATGGCTGCCCGTCATGTTTTCAGGTGGGTCGCTTAAGGGGACTGGCGACAGTTCCATTGGATAGATGATTACACACGACATAACCCGGCTTATCGTTTTGCTTTGCATAAGACGGAAATTCAGGCATCTGGATAAAATAAGTACGCCGGGAACGGACACGAGTGGATTGTGTTTGTTCCCGGCGTACTTATTTTATCCGGCCATCTGGCGCAAGCCGCACATTCCCGCGGACCGCTGCATGGTGTGAAAAAAATGCATGTCATGAAAGAAAAAATAAAGGAGACAGCAGGATGAAAGTGATATTGGCTTCGGGGTCACCCAGAAGAAGAGAGTTGATGGAGATGTTGGGAATACGGTGTAAGGTTCAGGCTTCAGGGGCGGAAGAAGTTGTGACGTCTGCGGAACCGGAGAAGGTTGTGGAGGAGCTTTCACGGCTGAAATGTCTGGATGTTGCGGAGATTACCGAAGGGGATGCCGTTGTGATCGGGGCGGATACGGTTGTGGCTTTTGAAGGGGAGATCCTTGGCAAGCCGAAAGGGATAGAACATGCCAGAAGCATGATGCAGCAGTTGCAGGGAAGGGTGCATCAGGTGTATACTGGAGTTACGATTGCGGTAACAGAGGGGGACGCAAAGCGTGTGGTATCGTTCTGTGACCGTACAGATGTAGAGTTTTATGCGATGACAGAGGAGGAGATAAACGGGTATCTTGCTCTTGAGAAAGAGGGGGAGGCTCCTGTGTGGTCGGATAAGGCTGGAGGATACGGAATTCAGACGGTGTTTGGGACAAAGTTTGTGAAAGGAATCCAGGGAGACTATTATAATGTGATGGGGCTGCCGGCGTCCCGGGTTTATCATGAGTTGAAAAATCTGGGCGTTCTGGAATAGAAGGAGGTAAGAGAAGATGAAAAAGTTTTCGGAAATTGAATACGTAAGGCCGGACATGGAGGCAGAGCAGGAAAAAGTAAGAGCGTATACGAAGGCGCTCAAAGAGGCAAAATCATATGAGGAGCTGCGCGGACTTTTTATGGAAGAAAAAACGCGCGAGGATGCCTGGGCGACAATGGCGGAAGTGGCGCAGGTAAGATATACGGTGGACACCAGAGATTCGTTTTATGAAGGAGAGGTTCAGTTCTGGAATGAGACGATTCCGGCGATCCATCTGCTGATACAAAAGGCAGAGAAGGTGATTCTGGAGTCTCCGTTTATCAAAGAGTTTGCAGAGGAGTTCGGGGAATTTTTTGTGAAGAATATGGAGGTTGGCCAAAAATTAGCGGACGACTGTATCGTGGAGGATCTGATCGAAGAGGCGAATCTGACGCAGCAGTACAGTAAAATTACGGCGAATGCTTCGACGGAATTTAAGGGCGAAACGTGTAATTTTTATGGACTGCTGAAGGCGATGCAGAGTACGGACCGCCAGATGCGGAAAGAGGCGATGACGGCATGGGGAGATTTGTATGAAGAGATTTCCGGGGAGCTGGATGCGCTGTATGACAAGATGGTTCCGCTGCGCGATAAAATTGCGAAGAAGCTGGGATTTTCTTCTTACATTGAATTTATTTACCTGAGCTATGGAAGATACGATTATACGGCGGAGGATGTTGCAAAGTTCCGTGCGCAGGTGAAGGAGAAGATTGTACCGCTCTGCCTGGAGCTTCGGAAGGAGCAGGAGAAACGGCTTAGAGTGGACCGGCTGCATTATTACGATGAGGAGCTGATTTTCCCGGAAGGAAATGCGGTTCCGGAAGGAACGACGGAGGAACTGGTTGCGAAGGCGCAGAAGATGTACCATGAGCTGTCGAAAGAGACGGGTGAGTTCTTTGATTTTATGGTGGAGCATGAGCTGTTTGACCTGGAGACGAAGCCGGGAAAACAGACAGGCGGTTACTGCACATTTCTGAATACGTTCAAGGCGCCGTTCATCTTCTCCAACTTTAATGGTACGAGCGCGGACGTTGATGTTCTGACTCATGAGGCGGGCCATGCATTCGAGGCGTATACGGCGGCAAAACAGATTCCGTTTATGGATATGGTATTCCCGACAAGCGAGGTGGCGGAGATTCACTCGATGACAATGGAGCATTTCGCATACCCCTGGATGAATGCATTCTTTGGAGAGAAAGCAGATGATTACCGTTATGCGCACCTGATGAGCGCGCTGGAAGTGATTCCGTACATGGTATGTGTGGATGAGTTCCAGCATAAGGTATTTGAAAATATCGGCATGACGGCCAAGGAGCGCCGTGCGATCTGGCATCAGTTAGAGCTGACCTATATGCCATGGAGAAATTATGACGGCCACAAGTTCCTCGAGGAGGGCGGTTTCTGGATGCAGAAGCAGCATATCTTTGTGAACCCGTTCTATTATATTGATTATGCGCTGGCACAGATCTGTGCTTTCCAGTTCTTTGAGCGTTCCAAAAAAGAGCCGGAAAAGGCGTGGGACGATTATTACCGTCTCTGCCAGGCAGGCGGAAGCAAGGGATATTTTGCACTGCTGGAGCTGGCAGGACTGAAGAATCCGTTCGTGGATGGAACGGTGGAAGAAGTCGTTGCGGGACTGAAGCCCTATTTAAAACGAAAAGTAAAGTATACGATCCGTCCGGTAAAAGAGGAAGATCTGAAAAAGGTAGCCGAGGTGGAGGCGCTATGCTTCCCGGCTGCCGAGGCGGCAGGTTATGAAGACTTCATGGAGCGGTACAAAACCTGCAAAAACAGCTTTTTTGTGGCGGAAACTGAAGACGGCGAAATCGCAGGCTTCTGCAATGGCTGCTGTGCGGATACCGATTATCTGGCGGATGCACTCTACCATGACGCCACGCTGCACAACCCGGACGGCGATTATCAGATGATTTTCGGACTGGACGTCAATCCGAAGTTCCAGAAACAGGGCATTGGAGAAGCACTGATGCGTCATATGGTAAAAAGCGCAGGAGAGCGTGACAAAAAAGCCGTTGTTCTTACGTGCAAGGATCATATGATTCCATTCTACAAAAGGATCGGATACGAATATATCGAACTTTCCGACTCGACGCATGGCGGTGCAAAATGGCATAAGATGATGTACCGTTTCTAAAAAGAAATGGAAAGCAAAAAGGGCAGAACAGGGAGATACGAAATTTCTCTGTTCTGCCTTATTTTTCAAAAAAACAGGGCTCTTAACGAAGGCTTTTTCTCAGTAACGGAGTAAATTTCAGAAAAAAATACAAAAAAATAGTAAAAAAGCAGTTGACATCTAACGTACGTTAGCATATACTAACAACTGAAATAGAGATGAAACTCATTATCATACACAGGAGGTAATTGACTATGCCTTTAACGATGGCAAATCCAGGCGAATGTTACACAATCAGAAAAGTCGGCGGAAAAGAAGAGACCAGAAGATTTCTTGAAAATCTTGGCTTCGTCGTTGGCGGAAACGTGACAGTCGTATCGGAAATCGACGGCAATCTCATCGTGAATGTGAAAGATTCCAGGGTGGCCGTTGGAAAAGATATGGCAGCCAAAATCCTGATTTGATAGGAAAGAAGGAGAGAAGATGAAGACTTTAAAAGAGACTTCCGTAGGAGAAACCGTTAAAGTTGTAAAACTCAACGGCTCCGGTCCGGTCAAAAGAAGAATCATGGATATGGGAATCACCAAGGGTGTTGACGTATTCGTGCGCAAAGTTGCTCCGCTCGGCGATCCGGTCGAAGTAACCGTCAGAGGATACGAATTATCCTTAAGAAAAGCAGATGCCGAAATGATTGAAGTAGAGTAAATTTTTTTTGCCTGCTTGTTAGCGGATGCTAACAAAAGCAAGCTGTAGCCAATATTGGTAAGGCTTGTGAAGTTATTAAAATCAGTAAAAATCAAAGAAAGAGGGGCATGGAAAAAATGGCAATTAAGATTGCACTCGCAGGAAACCCGAACTGCGGTAAGACAACATTGTTCAATGCACTGACAGGCTCCAACCAGTTCGTAGGAAACTGGCCAGGTGTAACCGTCGAGAAAAAAGAAGGAAAGCTCAAAGGCCACAAAGATGTCACCATCATGGACCTTCCGGGTATCTATTCTTTATCTCCGTATACACTGGAGGAAGTGGTAGCCAGAAATTACCTGATTAATGAAAGACCAGATGCGATCCTGAACATCGTAGATGGTACCAACATTGAGCGTAACCTGTATCTGTCCACACAGATCATGGAACTTGGTATTCCGGTGATCATGGCTGTCAACATGATGGATATTGTTGAGAAGAACGGAGACAAAATACATATCGACAAACTGGCGAAAAAGCTGGGCTGTGAAGTTGTAACCATCTCTGCTCTGAAAGGAACCGGAATCAAAGAAGCTGCTGATAAAGCAGTGCAGATTGCACAGAAAAAAGGTGCTGCTGTACCGGTTCATGAGTTTGACAAGGATGCGGAGGCAGTCATCCGCACCGTTGAGAGCAAACTCGGAAGTGATATTGTAAATGAGCAGAAACGCTTCTTTGCAATCAAACTTCTGGAGAAAGATGATAAGATCACAGAGCAGATGAAATCCGTTCCGGATGTATCTGCCGAGATCAAACAGCTGGAAGACAAATTTGATGACGATACCGAGAGTATTATTACAAACGAGCGTTACGTTTATATTTCCAGCATCATCGGCGACTGTGTCACAAAGAACAAGAAAAACGCCATGACAACATCGGATAAGATCGACCGGATCGTAACCAACCGCTGGCTGGCACTTCCGATCTTTGCAGTTGTTATGTGGGTTGTATATTATGTATCTGTCACAACAGTAGGTACTTTTGTAACGGACTGGACCAACGATGTACTCTTTGGAGAGATCATTCCGCCGGCCATTGAAAATCTGCTGAACGCGATCCACTGCGCTGACTGGCTGCAGGGTCTGATCCTGGATGGTATTGTTGCCGGTGTTGGTGCCGTACTTGGATTCGTACCGCAGATGCTGGTACTGTTCCTGTTCCTGGCATTTCTGGAGTCCTGCGGTTACATGGCGCGTGTTGCATTCATCATGGACCGTATCTTCCGTAAATTTGGACTTTCCGGAAAATCCTTCATTCCGATGCTGATCGGAAGTGGTTGTGGTGTTCCTGGTATCATGGCTTCCCGTACCATCGAGAATGACCGTGACCGTAAAATGACCATCATGACAACAACGTTTGTACCTTGTGGAGCAAAACTTCCAATCATCGCCCTGATCGCAGGCGCTCTGTTTAATGGAGCTTCCTGGGTTGCACCAAGTGCTTACTTCGTTGGTATCGCAGCAATCATCTGCTCCGGTATCATCCTGAAAAAAACAAAACTGTTCGCTGGCGATCCGGCTCCGTTTGTTATGGAGCTTCCGGCTTACCACTGGCCGACGGTAAGCAACGTTCTCCGCAGCATGTGGGAGCGTGGCTGGTCTTTCATCAAAAAAGCCGGTACGATCATCCTGATGTCTACCATCGTTCTGTGGTTCCTGATGAACTTCGGATGGGTTGACGGATCCTTCGGAATGCTGGAAGCTGAGCAGTTAAATGACAGTATCCTGGCTTCCATCGGAAGCGTGATCGCTCCTCTGTTTGCACCTCTTGGATGGGGCGACTGGAAGATGGCTGTTGCAGCTGTTTCCGGATTGATCGCAAAAGAGAACGTTGTTGGTACCTTCGGTATCCTGTTCGGCTTTGGTGAAGTTGCAGAAGACGGTGCCGAGATCTGGGGACAGCTCGCAGGAAGCTTATCTACGGTAGCAGCTTATTCCTTCCTGGTATTCAACCTTCTGTGCGCACCGTGCTTCGCAGCAATGGGTGCAATCAAACGTGAGATGAACAATACCAAATGGTTTTTTACTGCAATCGGATATCAGACACTGCTTGCCTATGTTGTATCCCTGTGCATTTATCAGATCGGTAACCTGTTCATCGGCGGCGGTTTTGGAATCGGAACGGTAGTTGCTGTTCTGCTCATCATCGGATTTGTATATCTGCTGGTAAGACCTTACAAAGAGAGCGCAACTCTGAGCGTTTCCACCAACAAAATGTTCAGCAAATAATTGCTGTGACAGATAGAGAACATGTATCTGATGAAGAGTCCGTATCCGGCATCCGCTGCAGGATGCGGACTCTTTTGAAAAGAAAGGAGTTGTTTCTATGGGAACTTTTATCACACTTGTAGTCGTTGTTGGTCTGGTAGGACTTGCAGTACGCAGTATGATTAAAGATAAAAAAAGCGGCAAGGGAAGCTGTGGTGGTAACTGCGGGCAGTGCAAGGGACATTGCGACTGACAGGACAGGAATCATCATCAGGAGGTAGAACGTATGCCGCAGGAACAGACAAAGCATGAAGCCAGAAATTATCATAGAACACAGATGAAGCGAGAACTGATTATTCAGAAGCTCCGGGAACAGGGATGCAGAATAACCAGACAGAGACGGATTCTGCTCGATATTATCCTGGAAGAGGAGTGCTCCTGCTGTAAAGAAATTTACTATAAAGCTCTGCAGAAAGACAGCAGCATCGGGCCTGCTACGGTGTATCGCATGGTGAATACACTGGAGAGCATCGGTGCAATCAGCCGCAAAAATTTTTACAAGATTGCCTGTGGAGAAGAATGCTTCAAAGATCAGGGCTGTACCGTAGAACTGAGCGATCATACCATCTGCCGCTTAAGCGGAGAGATGTGGATGGACGTGATGAAATCCGGACTGAAGGCAAAGGGCTATATTCAGAATCAGGATATTGAAAATGTGATTGTTTCAGCGGTGGAAGGCTGAAAAACGGGGAAAACGGGTGAAAATTCCTTCCGTTTTCCCCGTTTTAATGAAAATAATTATCAAAAAGAACTGTACGTATTGTCTAACCGAGCAGGTGAGTGCTATACTGTGAACCACAGCGGGGGAAAATGTAAAATTCAGGAAAAATTTATTTTAATAACAGGAGGAAATGTAATATGACAATCAAAGATTTAAAACATCCAGGACTTTTCGCAGCAGGAGTATTATTCGGAACAGCAGGTATCAAAGCACTGTCCAGCAAGGATGCGAAAAAACTTTACACCAACTGCACCGCAGCTGTTCTTCGTGCAAAGAAAGTTGTTATGGATACGGTAACGACCATCCAGGAGAATGCGGAGGACATCTATGCTGACGCAAAACAGATCAACGAAGAGCGTGAAGCAGCAGAAGAGGCAGTAGAGGATGTAGCTGAAGAGACAGCAGAGGAAGCTGTTGAAGCAGAAGCAGAGGATACGGTTGAGGCATAAGCTGTACACAGCAACATCTGATTTACGTCGTATTCATACGGAAAAAACAAAACGCCTGCAGAATTCTCTGCAGGTGTTTTTCTAGGAGGCATAAGATTTGAAATTTTATATTAAACACGAAAGCAGAGGCAGAATCCGAATCCATCTGGCACAGAAGCGCATGTCCTCCGTACAGGCAGAGACACTGCTGTACTATCTGCAGAATCAGAACCAGGTATCTTTCGCGAAGGTATATGACAGAACCGGCGATGCCGTGATCTGTTACGAGGGAGAACGAGCCGCTGTGATTCGGATGATACAGCTCTTCCACTACGAGGAAGTAGAGCTGCCGACCGGACTGCTTGAGAGCTCCGGCAGAGCGTTAAACAACGAATATCAGGAAAAGCTGATCAGCAAAGTGATTTACCACTTTGGAAGAAAATGGCTTCTTCCGGCACCGATCCGTGCCATCTATACTACGGTTGTTTCCGTAAAATATATCTGGAAAGGAATCCAGACACTGGCACAGGGAAAGATCGAAGTTCCGGTTCTTGATGCAACCGCAATCGGTGTTTCGATGCTCCGCGGCGACTATGGAACCGCAGGCTCTGTCATGTTCCTGCTCGGCGTAGGAGAGCTGCTTGAGGAATGGACGCATAAAAAATCCGTCGGAGATCTGGCACGCAGCATGTCGCTGAACGTCGGAAAGGTATGGCTGAAAAAAGACGGCCAGGAAATTCTCGTTCCGTCTGAAAAAATTGTTGCGGGCGACGAGATTGTCGTACATATGGGAAATCTGATTCCATTCGACGGCGAGGTATCCAACGGCGAGGGTATGGTAAACCAGGCTTCTCTGACCGGAGAATCTGTTCCGGTACGCCGTACCTTAGGTTCCGTTGTCTATGCGGGAACGGTTCTTGAGGAGGGCGAGCTTACCATTCTTGTGAAGCAGACCGGCGGATCCAGCCGTTACGAGAAGATTACCGCGATGATCGAAGAGTCCGAGAAACTGAAATCCGGACTGGAGAGCAAGGCAGAGCATCTGGCAGACCGTCTTGTACCGTATTCCCTTGGCGGAACGGCGTTGACGTATCTTCTGACCAGAAATGCAACGAAAGCACTCTCTATTCTGATGGTAGACTTCTCCTGTGCGTTAAAACTTGCCATGCCTATTTCCGTTCTCTCTGCAATCCGCGAGGCAAACCAGCACAAGATCACCGTAAAGGGCGGTAAATTCCTGGAGGCTGTGGCGGAAGCGGATACGATCGTTTTCGATAAGACCGGAACACTGACAAAAGCGCAGCCGACCGTAGCAGAGGTGGTATCCTTCAGCGAAACAAAGAGCCCGGATGAGCTTCTGCGCATCGCAGCCTGCCTGGAAGAGCATTTTCCGCATTCCATGGCAAAAGCCGTAGTAGACGCGGCAAAAGAGAAACATCTGGATCATGAGGAGATGCACTCCAAAGTAGAATATATCGTTGCACACGGTATTTCTACAACGATCAATGGCGAAAAAGCGATTATTGGAAGTTATCACTTCGTATTTGAGGATGAGAACAGTATCATTCCGGAAGGAATGGAAGAGAAGTTCCGTCATCTGCCGGAGGAGTATTCTCATCTCTATCTTGCCTTAGAAGGTGTACTTGCAGCAGTTATCTGCATTGAGGATCCGCTTCGTCCGGAGGCGGCCGAAATTATCCGTCAGCTGAAAAAAGCAGGTCTGAAAAAGATCGTCATGATGACCGGAGACAGCGAGCGCACGGCAAAAGCGATCGCGAAGAAGGTCGGCGTGGACGAGTACTATGCTGAGGTACTGCCGGAGGATAAGGCAAACTTTGTGGAGAAAGAAAAAGCAGAGGGACGTAAAGTCATTATGATCGGTGACGGTATTAACGATTCACCGGCACTTTCTGCCGCAGACGTTGGAATCGCCATCAGCGAGGGCGCAGAGATTGCGCGTGAGATCGCGGATATCACCGTTGCCGCAGACGATCTGGCAGAAATTCTGGTGCTTCGTATGCTGAGCAACCGTCTGATGAAACGGATTCATAAGAATTACCGCTTTATCGTTACGTTCAATGCCGGACTGATTCTGCTCGGCGTGGGCGGCATTTTACAGCCAACCACTTCCGCACTGCTTCACAATACATCTACTCTTTACATTGGCTTAAAGAGTATGGGTAACCTGCTGGACGAGCCGGTATAAAAAACAGAACAGAATAGCAACGGGAAAGCCGCTGGAGTCTTCTTCTTAAGATTCCAGCGGCTTTTTAACAAAAGCAGGGAAAGTCTCTGCTTCCATTGCGAATATTCTTTCACCAGCGTGATGTGAAAAAGAAAATGATACAATTTTCTCAAGAAAAGCCGGAAAAATTTGCAGGATATCCTTGACAAAATCCGACAAAAACGGTATGATATACCCAACAGTTAGATATAGCTAACTAAAGTACAACGGATAAAACCAAAAATCATACGGGATCCCGGTAGAGGGATTCTTTCTTAAAACACAGGAGTTAGAATAAACTAATTTCAAGTAGCATAAGATAACAACAGAAAGGCAGGTAGAGAAGATGAGTGTCGTAATTATCGGTGGAAATGAAAGAATGGTGTGTCAATATACAGATATCTGTAAAGACTATGGATGTAAAGCAAAGGTGTTCCCGAAAGAGCATGGCTCCGTTAAGAAAAAAATTGGGAATCCGGATCTGATGATTCTCTTTACCAACACCGTATCCCACAAAATGGTCATCACTGCTTCCCAGGAAGCAAAGAAAAACAATATTCCGATCGCAAGAATCCATACCAGCAGTGCCACCGCACTTCGCTCGGTATTAGATGAGCACTGCGCAGCAGCAATGTAAGAAGGAGACGTAAAAGGCATGATTGAGAGATTTCTGATCGAACACTGTTCGGCAACGCTGGCTTCCATCAAAGCCGCAAATTTATGTAATATGACATTTTCATCCAAAGAAGAACTGGAAGATCAGATTTCATACTGGAGTGCCTGTCTGGAACCAAAAGGAATTCACATCTTTGTATTGCGGGAGCATGAGACGAGAGCACTGGTCTATGTGTACCGTGAAGGGCTTCTCCAGAAGGAGCTGGAAAATCCGGAGAATGCAGCGTTTTTAAAATCCTATGGATATGAAAATACAGACATTGCCTATGCACTGAATCGCCTGAAAACCCGGGTAGCAGAGTGTAAAGAAGGATTTCCGCATGAGATCGGTGTGTTTCTCAACTATCCGCTCGGTGATGTGATCGGTTTTATTGAGAACAAAGGCCACAATTATAAATGCAAGGGATGCTGGAAGGTCTATTGCAATGAGTGCGAAACACAGAAAACATTTCAGCGCTATCAGAAATGCAGAAACGTGTATCTGCGTCTCTGGAAGCAGGGAAGAAGCGTTTTACAGCTCACCGTAGCTGTTTAACATAAAATCCTGCATACCATAAAAAGGGCAGTAGGATCGGGGAAAGAAAAATCCCCCGGAATCAGAAAATAAAGAAAGAAGGATTTGAAACATGAGCAAAGTAGCAGTAGTTTATTGGAGTGGAACCGGCAACACAGAAATGATGGCACAGAAAGTAGCAGAGGGAGCAAAAGAGGCAGGCGCAGAAGTTTCTGTTCTGACTTGCGCAGATTTCTCTGCGGATGATGTAGATGCATACGATGCAATCGCTTTCGGATGCCCGGCTATGGGGGCAGAAGAGCTGGAAGATACCGAGTTCGAGCCAATGTTCTCCGCATGTGAATCCAAACTCTCCGGAAAGAAAATCGCTCTGTTCGGTTCCTATGGATGGGGAGACGGCGAGTGGATGCGCACCTGGGAAGAAAGCTGCAAAAATGATGGCGCCGAGCTGGTATGCGACAGCGTGATCTGCGCAGACGCGCCAGATGATGAAGCTGAGGCAGCATGCATTGCACTTGGAAAAGCACTCTGCTAAGCATAAATAAAAGGAAGAAAAAGCGGCAGCCCTTTTGTCTGGGACTGCCGCTTTTTTTTCGGACAATGAGAAAGACTCGCTGTCATTTGGCTGTTAAAATTCGGTATCATCCGCATCGGATGGCCGTGACGGTTTTAAAAGAATTCCGTTGATTTCCACTTCATCGGCTGCCTCGATCAGAATATACGGTGTTCCGTCGATCGTACGGGTTTCGATGAGCTGGGCCTTTTCCGGGCTGACTTTGATGATAACATCCGGGGTGCGGATCTCGTAGTTCCGTGTACTGGCCACGTTCGAGGCAACGAAGCTTGCTTTCTCATCCGCAATGGATTCGTACTTCTCGTCGAACTCGTCAAGCTGTTCATTCGGTACGCCGCTGCTGGCGAGCAGACGTTTTACCTCGTGTTTATCGAGCACCACCGGTTCCGGATCGTCTTTCCGCTCTTCAATCATGGTATTTAAGTTCTCCTGAATGGTCATAACAGTAGAAAAATCACAGGCGGAATCGAGAGTTTCTTCTATAATAGACTGAAACGTTTCTTTCTGAGATTTCGCGGAGAGTGGCGCCTGACAGCCCAGGAAGTGGTCGAGAAAGTCCGGCTGATCCATCTCTGCGTTTTTCGTGAAATACAGCAGATTGTGGATATCCGTGTTGCGGTCTGTGAAGGCCGGGAAGAGAAAACCGTTTTCCGGTGCGCCGACCACCCAGTCCTGCACGCGGTTTTCAATCGTATTGTGGGACACATTGTAGCAGAGACCCGGTTTGTCGAGTTTTACCGGGCAGATGCTGCAGAGGATAAATTCATAGACGTAATCGGAAGCATCGTCCATATCCAGATTATCAGAAGCGCGTCCCGGTACATCGTAGGCACCATGGATCAGAATAATATAGTAGTTTTCCGGATAGAGATAATCCGCCATCACCTTTTCATAAAATTCATCAATCAGCGCTTCGTCCTTCAGCTCACTGTTGCGGAGTTTTAAGAGAAACTCCTGTGTGCCGCCCTCACTTTCCTGGGAGAGCGGGAACTCCATATTCAGCAGATTCTTTCCGATGGTACCGGAGAGGGTGCTTTTAAAAATCTTAAAATACTTAAACATTTCTTCCTCTTCGAGAGAGAGAAACGCTTCTTTTAATTTTGTCTTAATATTCTTTTCCGCATCCACATAGCATCCGCAGATTCGCGTGATCGCACAGTGGGATGGGGTAAACAGTTTTTTAATTTCGGCAATTTCCTTTTTGTTCATATAGAATGCTCCTTTATCAGCAATTTCGTATCTTAGACAAGTACTTTCTATTATAGACCATAGGGAAGGGAAAAGGCAAGAAAGAAAATGGCGACTATATCTTTTTACACTTTAAATATAATTTCAAAAATCTTGACAGAGGTACCGATTCTGTTATACGATTAGGTCTAATAAAGGGGAGTAATTTAAGTTTGAAAATTTGCGTTTGCAAGTCTTCCGATTATTCAGTTGCTTAAATGGATACGCATGAAATTAAGAAAAAGAGGAGAATGATAGTGGATATAAGTAAAAAATCTGTAAAAAAAATCCGGGAACTTATTGTGTTTACAGCATTTCTTGTGGTCGCACTGTGGAAGTTTAATGTGGTACTCGATGTGTTGAAAGCAATATGGGGGATCGTATTTCCATTTGTACTTGGCGGAGCGATCGCATTTGTGACCAACGTGCCAATGAGCTTTTTGGAAAAGAAAATTTTTGGAAGGGCAAAAAAAGAAAATAAGATAGTCGAAAAACTGGCAAGACCGATAAGCCTGTTCCTTACGATCGTATTTGCGGTTGGCGTGATTGTACTGGTGATGTTTGGTGTGATTCCGCAGCTTACGCGGACAATGGGAACCCTGATGATGAGTATCACTGACTTTATTCCGCAGATGCAAAGCTGGATCCGGGAGTTTTCCCATAATAACCAGGAAATCATGAAGCTTGTAGATCAGGTACAGTTTAATCCGGATCAGGCGATCAAGTGGGGGATAAGCCTGCTTGGAAATGGTGCAGGAAATATGATGAATATCACAATGTCAGCAGTGGGTTCCATAGTTAGTGGATTGGCAGCCTTTTTTGTTGCATTTTCCTTTGCCTGCTATGTCCTTTTTCAGAAGGAAACGCTGCAGGTGCAGATTCGAAAAGTATTTTTCGCTTTTCTTCCAAAGGAAAAAGCAGATGCTTTTCTTAAAGTCTGCTCTCTGACTTATCAGACATTTGCAAATTTTCTTACAGGTCAGTGCTTGGAAGCCGTGATCCTTGGCGGTATGTTTGTTGTTATATTGAGCATTTTGAGGATGCCATATGCACTTTTGATCGGAGTTTTAATTGCGTTTACGGCATTGATCCCGATTTTCGGAGCCTTCATCGGGTGTGCGGTGGGAAGCTTTTTGATCTTTATGGTAAATCCGAAACAGGCAATTTTATTTATTATAGTATTTCTGGTGCTGCAGCAGATAGAGGGAAATCTGATCTATCCTCATGTTGTGGGTGAGTCTGTAGGGCTTCCATCGATTTGGGTTCTTGCAGCAGTTACGATCGGCGGAAACCTTATGGGAATTATAGGTATGCTTGTTTTCATTCCGTTGCTTTCCGTGTTCTATACTATTTTTCGGGAATTCGTATATCTGCATCTGAAAAAAAAGCATATCAAACAGGTGACAAAGACAGAAATAGAAGAAGATACGGCGGAAGAGATGGTAAATAGTGACATATCAGAGGTGAAATGATAGAATCCCGTCTTTGACAGCTGTATGGTGATAAAACGGTTACAAACCCAGTAAATATGGGTATTGTGGCCGTTTTTTTGTAGATAATTATTCAACCGTCAAATTTACGGGTGTTTTTATAGCAATCTCGGAAAATAATGCAAAAATTCAGCGCAGCAGAACGTGAATTACTGCGTCACAGATTTTCATGTCTTAGACAAGTACTTTCTATTATAGAGCACGGGGAAGGGAAAAGGCAGGAAAAAAATGGACAATGGATATTACAACTGTCTTGTCACATGACAAAAGTTGTGGTATACTAAGCGCTAAAGTGTTAAAAAAATATCACTATTCAGGGTTCTGAATCGTTATAGTAAAAATAGGAAGGAAACAAAACCAATGGATACCAGAAGAGAAAAGCTGGAAGCATTAAAGAAAGAAAAAAATGCTGTCATCATGGCACACTATTACGTGCCGGATGAGGTGCAGGAAATTGCCGATTACATCGGGGATTCGTATTACTTAAGCGACATGGCGACGAAAGTGGACGCCAGTGTCATCGTTCTCTGCGGCGTTCGTTTCATGGGTGAGAGCGCCAAAATCTTAAACCCGGGCAAAAAAGTACTGCTCCCGGATCTGCATGCCGACTGCCCGATGGCTCACATGGCAGAGATTGAAAAAATCAAGGAAGTCCGGCAAGAGTACCCGGATGTGGCTGTCGTATGCTATGTCAATTCCACCGCGGAATTAAAAAGTCATTCCGACGTCTGTGTCACCTCCTCCAACGCAGTAAAAATTGTAAAAGAACTGCCGAACCACGACATCTTCTTTATCCCTGATGAGCATCTTGGTACCTATGTGGCTGAGCAGGTGCCGGAGAAACATATCATCTTAAATGACGGTTTCTGCCACGTACATGCTGCCATCCGCCCGGAAGCTACAAAGGCTGCAAAGGAAGCGCGCCCGCAGGCAAAGCTTCTCGTTCACCCGGAGTGCAGAAGTGAAGTCGTTGCACTTGCCGATTATGTCGGAAGCACCGCAGGCATCATCAAATATGCCGAGGCAAGTAAAGATACCGAGTTTCTCGTTGCAACCGAGCTTGGTGTTTTCGCGGAGCTGAAAAAGCGCTGCCCGGATAAGAAGTTTTATGCAGTGGGAAATACGCAGATCTGCCCAAATATGAAAAAAGTAACATTGGACAAATTAATAGAAGCACTGGAAAACGAGGAGAATGAAGTTCTGTTAAGCGAACAGGAAATTTCAGACGCACATGCGCCGCTGTTAAGAATGCTCGAGCTTGCAAAGTAACAAAATAAGCAGAACGCAGAAGCGGAAAAGAGGAAACGAAATGAAAAAGTATTATGATGCAGTGATTGTAGGATGCGGTGTGGCAGGATGCTTTGCGGCACTTCATCTGCCCCAGGAAGCCGATATTCTGATGATAACAAAAGCAGATACCGAGGACAGCGACTCCTTCCTCGCACAGGGCGGTATCTGTGTTCTGAAAAACGAGAGCGATTACGATGCGTTCTATGAAGATACGATGCATGCCGGGCACTACGAAAATACGCCGGAATCCGTCGACATTATGATCCGTTCTTCCCGAAATGTTATCAATCAGCTCATCGCCTGGGGTGTGGATTTCCGTCGCGATGAGAACGGGGAACTCTGCTATACGAAAGAAGGCGCACACTCTACCAACCGCATCCTGTTCCACGACGATGTAACCGGAAAGGAGATTATGAGCAAGCTTCTCGCGCAGGTAAAAAAGCTGCCGAACGTGACGCTTCTTGCGCACACGGAAATGTGTGATATTCTTTCCGGCAAAAATGGCTGCGAGGGTGTTCTGATCCGGGATGAAGAAGGAAAGCTGGTTCCGGTTTATGCTAGGGATGTGATCTGGGCATGCGGCGGTATTGGCGGAATTTATGATAATTCTACGAACTTCCCGCATCTGACAGGAGATGCACTTGCAATTGCAATTCACAGGAACGTAGCGCTGAAAAATGTCAATTACGTACAGATTCACCCAACAACGCTGTATTCCAAAAAGAAAGGCCGCCGTTTCCTGATTTCCGAATCTGTCCGCGGAGAGGGCGCTGTACTGCTCGATAAAAATGGCGAGCGTTTCACCGATGAACTGCAGCCGCGTGACGTGGTATCCCGTGAGATCCACCGCCAGATGGAAAAGGACCACACGAAGCACGTATGGCTTTCCCTGAAAACGATTCCGCTCGATGTAAAAGAACGGTTCCCGAATATTTACCAGAAATGCCTGGAAGAGGGATACGATATCACGAAAGAACCGATTCCGGTTGTACCGGCACAGCATTACTTTATGGGCGGCGTCAAGGTAGACAGCAATAGCGAAACGACGATGGATCATCTGTATGCAGCAGGTGAGACGAGCTGTAATGGCGTGCACGGTGCAAACCGTCTGGCTAGCAATTCTCTGCTGGAGAGCCTGGTATTTGCAGAGCGCGCGGCAAAGAAGATTGCTGCCGAATTGGTCGCAGATGGTCTTACAGAGAACGCAGGCCGCAGAGAAACGGCGGGGGAGCCGGACGAAGACGAGTGGAAGATCCTGGAAAAACGGTACGATATTAGAAAAGAAGATTACCAGAATATGGAAGAATATGCAGAACGCTGCAAAGAGAGCATCTGGGATGCAATCAGAAAGGAAGACGAATATGAATCCAATCACAAGAACACTAAATGTGGATAATCTGCTGCTGCTTGCACTGCAGGAGGACATTTCCAGCGAGGATGTAACGACAAACGCCGTGATGCCAAAAGCATGCCAGGGAACGGTACAGCTTCTCTGCAAACAGGACGGCGTCATTGCCGGTATGGAAGTATTTGCAAGAGTATTTACTCTGCTCGATGAGAAAACCGAGATTATTCCGTATGTGAAAGACGGCGATGAAGTCAAAAAAGGCGATCTGCTCGCAACCGTAAACGGCGATATCCGTGTTCTGCTGTCCGGTGAGAGAACCGCGCTCAATTATCTGCAGCGGATGAGCGGAATTGCAACGTATACGAGAAGCGTTGCAAAGCTGCTCGAAGGTTCCAAAACGACCCTTCTCGATACCAGAAAAACGACCCCGAATATGCGTATTTTTGAAAAATATGCAGTCAAAATCGGTGGCGGCCAGAATCACCGCTACAATCTATCCGACGGCGTTCTGTTAAAGGACAACCATATTGGAGCTGCAGGCAGTGTCACAAAAGCGATCGAGATGGCACGCGATTATGCTCCGTTTGTGCGTAAGATTGAAGTCGAGTGTGAAAACCTCGATATGGTCCGCGAAGCAGCAGATGCAGGTGCCGACATTATCATGCTCGACAATATGACTCCGGCGCAGATGAAAGAGGCGGTAGCCGTCATCAACGGCAGAGCAAAAACCGAGTGCTCCGGAAATGTGACAAAAGAAAATATCGCCACGATCCTCGACACCGGCGTAGACTATGTTTCCAGCGGTGCACTGACGCATTCTGCACCGATTCTTGATGTATCATTGAAAAATCTGCATCCAATAGAATAAGTATAAAAATAGGAATCATTTCCTTATAGATATAAAAATCGCGAAATAAAAAAGCTTCTGTTCCTCCCGGAAAAAGGGAAGAACAGAAGCTTTTTTAAACAGGAAACTTCGTTGAATTTTCTTATAAAAAATTCTCCGGGTTTAGATTCCTTTTTTAAACAGGAGAAAGGAATATCCGATCGGAATCAAAACCAGCGCTGCGATCGTGAGAAATAAAATCCATTCAAGCTGCAGAAAGCTGTTTACGATCATGGCAACGCCGCCGATGATCCAAACCCAGCCGGCGAGGCGGTGAGTGCGGTTCCAGTTTTCCTGACTGTGAAGGGTCCATGGAACCTTGATGCCGGTTGTGTAGTTCTGTTTGCATTTTGGCATGTAATTGCCGATGAGAATAAAGAGAAGACCAACGATTCCATTGGCAACAAAACCGATATCAACTGTGATGCCGACTGCGTTTGCATAGATGGAGCAGCAGACTATCAGGGAGGTTACAGGTATGATCCACAGAACAAGACGGATCATCTTCGGGCCGATATTCTGCCGCTTCGGATCAGAAAAAGTGAAAACAGCGGTAAAAATCTGCAGCGCGGCAAGAAACAGAGGAATACCGATCACTGCCATCGTTTTGCTGCTCCAGCCGTTGGGAACGTTGTTTGTGCCAAAATGGGTGGCAATGGTGTCCGGCATGCGATTCCAGAGCAGAAGTCCGATCACCATCGGAAAAAGAGAAATGAATGTTGTCAGAATCAGTGTTGTTTTATATTTTTTCCACATCAGAAGTGCCTCCTTTGAGCTCTGAAATCCAGAGCATGATTTCTTCCAGGACGGAAGTGTTGAGTTCATAATAAATAAAATTTTTCTCCCGGGATTCCAGCACAAGGTCTGCTTTTTTCAGAATACCGAGATGGTAGGAGATGGTTGCACCTGTCATATCAAAGTGCGATCCGATCTCCCCGGCAGAAAGTCTTTCGTTTTTCAGAAGCTCCAGAATCCTTCGCCGGACAGGATCGGAGAGAGCTTTAAACGTTTCTGCGAATGCCATGGAACCTCCTTTCCAGTAGTATGTACTCTCGGAATCTTTCTGCACTTGCTTTTGCGGCTGATTTTCCGCCAGTTGCACCCGAATTTCATCAACGTACGCACCGCGTACGCCTCAGAAATTTGGGCACAACTGACAAAAAATCATCTCACAAAATCAAGCACAGAAAGACTCCGAGAGTACATTAGTATGAATACAATCTAATTAGAAATTCATCTAAATACTTTTTATCACATGGAAAGCGAAAAGTCAATAAGTATTTCGAAAAAATTCTAAATAGTTTTATTGTTGATTTTGAGTTGCTATTTTCTGTAGAATACGCTACGATAAGGGAAAAGTTGTAGAAAAAGGGGGACAAAAACATGAAAAAACACCTGTCCGTGCGCTACGGCACGATTCAGGGCTGCTACTGGATGGGATACGCGGCACTGATGGGGTATGCCAGCGTCTATCTTCTTGAAAAAGACTTCACAAACACACAAATCGGCCTTCTGACGGCAGTTGGCTGTATCGTGTCAGCGGTTCTGCAGCCTGCGCTGGCATCCTACGCAGATCGGCCGGAAAGCCCGTCCGTACGAACAATGCTCCTTGGAGCGAACCTGATTCAGCTTGTTTTTATCATTTCCCTTGCTGCAACGGCAGAAAGCAGTTCTATGGTGGTAAGGACACTGCTGTACGGCGCAAGCATTACGATGCTGATGCTGATGATTCCGTTCGTTAATTCTCTTGGTATGGAGACGATCCGCCAGGGAGAGGAACTTGATTACGGAATCGGGCGCGGCATGGGTTCCGTTGCATATGCGATTGCATCATGGCTGCTCGGCCGGCTGACCGCATCCTTTGGAGCAGACATGATTCCGATCTGGGCTATCGCGCTGACCATTCTTTTTCTCGCCTGTGTATTTCGTTTTCCATTTAAAAAGGACGGAAAAAAAGCAGAAGCAGAAAAAGAAGAGACAGGAGCAGCAGGTCCTGTTGATTTTCTGAAACGGTATCCGTCCTTCGCGGTAGTACTGCTTGGCTGCATTCTGATCTTTATGTCACATAGCCTGATTAACAGCTTCAATTATCAGATTGCAATGGCAAAAGGTGGTGGCAGCGGTGAGATGGGAAATGCGATGACCATCTCTGCAGTTTCCGAGCTGCCAACGATGTTTCTGTTCGGCTATCTGCTGAAAAAGAAGAGCAGTGTTTTCTGGTTCCGCCTCTCCGGCCTGTTTTTTGTCCTGAAAAGCATAGGAACCTTCCTGGCCTTTAATATTCCGACATACTACGCTGCTCAGCCGTTCCAGATGTTCGGCTGGGCGCTGATCAACGTCGCCTGCGTCTATTACGTGGACGGCATCATGGAGCCGCAGGATTCGATTAAAGGACAGGCATATATGGCGATGACCATCACCGCAGGAAATGTAATGAGCTCCCTGTTTGGCGGCTGGCTTATCGATGCAGCCGGTGTTGGCGCGATGCTGATCTGCGCATCTCTTGCGGCCTTCATCGGCTGGCTGATTGTGTGCCTGGGTTCGAAAGAAGCAAAAACTGCATAGGAAAGATAAAAGAAAGCGCCCGAAACCGAACGTGGTTCTGGGCGCTTTGCCGTACAGCTCTTATTTATTTCTGTTTCCTGTATACTTCTCATCACAGTATTTGCAACGGTAAACTTCTTTTTCCGGGTCAGCCAGGATAAAGACATGTTTTAATCCCTGCTCAATAGAGGTGATACAGCGCGGGTTTTTACATTTAATCACATCAACCACCTGTTTCGGCAGATGAAGTTCTTTTTTCTCCGTAATCTCGCCGTCTTTAATGACATTGACAGTGATATTGTGATCGATAAAGCCTAAGATGTCAAGATCCATCTTATCAACCGAACACTCAACTTTCAGAATGTCCTTTTTTCCCATTTTTTCACTTTTGGCATTTTTAATAATGGCTACGGTACAGTCCAGCTTGTCCAGTCCCAGATCATGGTAAATGGTCATAGCCTTTCCTGCTTTAATATGGTCGAGCACGAAGCCCTCTTCAATACGTCCTACGTTCAGCATAGCGAAAGATGCTCCTTTCTTAATCGACTTTGATGTTCAGCAGCGTTAGAATCAGGGCCATACGTGCATAAACACCGTACTGAACCTGTTTAAAGTAAGCAGCGCGCGGGTCATTATCCACGTCAACGGAGATCTCATTGACACGCGGCAGCGGATGCAGAACCAGCATTTCCGGAGAAGCAAGATCCATTTTGGACTGATCCAGAATATAGAAATCCTTCATACGGATGTAATCGTCCTCGTTGAAGAAACGTTCTTTCTGGACACGGGTCATATAAAGGACATCCAGCTTCGGGAGAACATCTTCCATTTTAATAACTTCCTCAAATGGAACATTGTTTGCGCGCAGCACATCATCACGGATGTAATCCGGGAGACGAAGCTCCTCCGGGGAGATTAATACAATTTTAATGCCGGTATAACGAACCAGCGCTTCAATCAGGGAGTGAACCGTTCTGCCGAATTTAAGATCGCCGCAGAAACCGATGGTAAGATTGTTCAGGCGACCCTTTAAAGAACGGATGGTAAGAAGATCGGTAAGAGTCTGCGTCGGATGCTGATGTCCGCCATCACCTGCGTTGATCACAGGAATACGGGAGTACATCGATGCAACGAGCGGAGCGCCTTCTTTCGGATGACGCATGGCACAAATATTTGCAAAGCAGGATACCACGCGGATGGTGTCGGCTACGCTTTCACCTTTGGAAGCGGAAGAAGAATTGGCAGAAGAAAAACCAAGAACAGTACCGCCAAGATTCATCATGGCAGCTTCAAAGCTGAGACGGGTGCGTGTGCTTGGTTCATAAAATAAAGTAGCAAGTCTTTTACCATCGCAGGCATGTGCATATTTCTCCGGGTTCTTCTCAATATCGTTCGCCAGATCCATTAACTGATCCAGTTCTTCGACCGAGAAATCAAGGGGACTCATTAAGTGTCGCATATATTACCTCCTATGAAGATCCTTATTTTTGTTACCGTTCACAGGTTCCCTGCGAACGGTAACATTCGCAGCCCTCATTTAAAGTTTTGCTTCGCAAAAGGAGGGCTGCTCACGCCTGAATCACTTTCTTACGCAGCGAAACAGCAGGTATTTCCCTGCTGAGTGAACAGTAACTTATTTTTTCTGTGTTCCACCTTAACACAAAAACAGGATAAATGCAAGATAAAAAATGGCAGGAAAAAGGTCGAAAAGCAGAGTAATATGAAATGTGAAAAAATAAAGTGAAATAGCAGTCAAAAAGGAAAAAGATTGTACAAAAGCCGAATTTCGGAAGATCTTTTCTTGTAAATTAAACGGAGATGGAGTAAAATATTGATATCTGCAACAAATGCAGAGTATCAGGAGGACCAGATATGCTAGACTTAGGAAAAATCCGCGACGAGATCGATGTCACCGATGACGAGATCGTCCGCCTGTTCCAGCACCGGATGGCGCTGACGGCGGAGGTTGCGCAGTACAAGATAGAGACAGGAAAAGCCGTTTTTGATGCGGAACGTGAGCGCCAGAAGCTGGAAAAGCTGACAGGCGAGGGAACAAATGCATTCAATACAAAAGGCATCCAGGAGCTGTTCCAGCAGATCATGTCGATCAGCCGGAAGCGCCAGTATCAGCTGCTGACCGAGAACGGCGGCGAGGAGATGACCGATTACACACAGGTTGACCATCTCCCGACGCACGGCAGAAGAGTTGTCTTCCAGGGTGTGGAGGGCGCCTATAGCTTCGGTGCCATGAAAGAATTTTTCGATGATACGATCACCAGTTTCCACGTAGACACCTGGAAAGAGGCGATGGAGGCGATCACAAAGGGCGAGGCTGATTACGCTGTGCTTCCGATCGAGAACTCCACCGCAGGCATCGTATCCGACATTTACGATCTTCTCGTGGAATACCCGCACTACATCGTCGGCGAGCAGGAGCTGCCGGTCGAGCATGTGCTGATGGCACTGCCGGGTGCGAAAGTTGAGGACATCCGTACCGTGATTTCCCACCCGCAGGCACTGGCCCAGTGCCGCCGCTTTCTCGATTCCAATGAAAACTGGAAAACAGAGGAACGACTGAATACGGCCGCCGCTGCAAAAGAAGTATCTGAGAGCGGTGATTTGACGATGGCAGCCGTCGGAAGCCCATATGCAGCAGAACACTTCGGACTGCAGATCTTAAAAGAAGGCATTTTTGACGCCCGGGGCAATACGACACGTTTTGTTATTATTTCCGGTCAGAAACGCTTTGTAAAGGATGCACAGAAAATCAGCGTATGCATGGAACTGCCGCATCAAAGCGGTTCTCTTTACAATGCATTGGCACATTTTATTTACAACGATCTGAACATGACAAAGATCGAATCCCGGCCGATTTCGCAGCGGAAATGGGAATACCGTTTTTTCGTGGATTTTGAAGGGAATTTAAGTGATCCGGCGGTCAAAAATGCACTGCGTGGACTTCAGGCAGAATCCGCAAAATTCCGGATTTTCGGAAATTATTAATCCAGAAGAGAGGGCCGTACCAAGCGGCCTTTTCGCATAAATAAAATGAAAAATGACAGGAAGGAAGAGACAAAAGATGATTAGAATAGAAGAATGTATCCTCTACCGCGATTTTGCAGAGGGAGAGGTACTGCGCGATATGACGATACTGGTGGAGACCTACAAAAAGCTGGTCAACGCTCAGATTTCCTTAAAAGACCGCCGGTTCCGTGAGAATATGAGCGCATATGAGCCGCAGTTTTATGAGGCACTGAACCGCCTTGTCGAGATGGCAAACCGCTACGGCTTCTCCGGAAATCTCTGGCATGATTATCTGACGTATCTGCTGGTAAACAAAGAAAATGCATTCTCTACCTCGTGCGAGATTGTCGGAAAAGTCGAGGGAAGCATCAACCAGATGGCAAAACACGACTTTGTCCGTTTCAAAGAACTGTTTGACTTTGATATCTGTGTTTTTGATGAGATTTTTGAGTCCGGCGATGCCTCTGTCATCAGTTCCTATGAGAACACGGACAGTCCGAATAAACTGTTCAACAAAGAAGTCCGGGATCGTATCTGTGAGCTGGCCATCCGTCTGGCAAAGGCTGCATCCGCAGATGAATTTATGGCTGATATGGTTCAGTTTTACAAAGATTTCGGAGTGGGAAAACTGGGACTTCACAAGGCATTTCGTATTGCGCATACAGGAGAGAACGTTGAGATTATCCCGATTACCAACATTCCGGATGTGCGCCTTTCTGATCTTGTCGGCTACGAAATTCCAAAGCAGAAGCTGATCGACAACACGAAAGCGTTTGTCGAGGGCAAGAAAGCAAACAACTGTCTGCTTTTTGGCGATGCCGGAACCGGAAAATCCTCCAGCATCAAGGGCATCCTGAATGAATATTACGATCAGGGACTTCGTATGATCGAGGTTTACAAGCATCAGTTTCAGGATTTGAATGAGCTGATTGCACAGATCAAAAACAGAAATTATAAATTCATTATTTACATGGATGACCTTTCCTTTGAAGAGTTTGAGATTGAGTACAAATACTTGAAAGCTGTCATTGAGGGAGGCCTGGAAAAACGTCCAGACAATATTCTTATTTATGCAACCTCCAATCGTCGCCATCTGATTAAAGAGGATTACAGTGATAAAGAAGGAATAAGACAGGATATGCATACTTCCGACACCGTACAGGAGAAACTATCCCTGGTATACCGTTTCGGCGTCAGCATCTATTTTGGTGCACCGGATAAGAAAGAATTCCAGAAGATTGTTTCCACACTGGCCGAACGATACGGCGTGACGCTGCGTGAGGAAGAGCTTTTAGCAGAAGCGAACAAATGGGAACTGTCCCACGGCGGTCTTTCCGGCCGTACCGCACAGCAGTTTATCGATTATCTGCTCGGAAAACAGTAAAAAGAAAAAGGTCAAAGAGTCCGCTTGGTATTGAAAGCGGGCTTTTTGGGATATCCTTTGAAAAAGAAGGAGGAGAAGCGTATATGCAGTATTCCACATTTGCTGCCATTGATATCGGCAGCTACGACGTCATTCTGGAGATTTTCGAGATCTCCAAAAAGCAGGGTATCCGAAGCGTGGATAAGATCTGCCACCGGATGGAGCTTGGAAAAGATACTTACACGCTTGGAAAAATTCGCCCGGAAATGGAAGAAGAGCTGTGCCGTGTACTCGCAGATTTTGTGCGGATTATGGAAGGCTATCGCGTGGACGATTACCGTGCAGCGGCATCCAGTGCGATCAGTGAGGCGTCGAACAGTCTCTATGTCCTTGGAAAAATTCATCAGTTGACCGGTCTTTCTGTCACGGTTCTCTCCAACTCGGAGCAGCGTTTTCTTAGCTATAAAGCGCTCGCGGCGATGGAGGACAATTTTAACAAGATCATTGAAAAGGGAACTGCGATTCTCGATCTTGACGGTGGCAGTTTTCAGATTTCCCTGTTCGACAAGGATGCACTTGTCACAACACAGAACATCCGCATGGGAAGTCTTCGCATCCGCGAGCGTCTTGCCGGAATTCAGAGTGAGACGGAACATTACGAAGAGATGGTCGAGGAGCTGATCTGGAACGAAGTATCAAGCTTTAAAAAGATGTATCTGAAAGACCGCAAAATTGAAAACATTATGCTGATCGGCGATGTTTTCACCGACAGTGTTTATCAGAACATTGAAGAAAAAACGACAAAAATCATTTCCCGCGAAAACTTTAATACCTGGTATGAGAAAATTATCCGCCAGTCACCGATGGAGCTCGCCGTAAAACTTGGTATTCCGCTGGAAAACGCTTCACTGATGTATCCGTCTGCTGTGATTTATAAATGTCTGATTGATATGATGGGTGCGGAGCATATCTGGATTCCGGGCGTGCATATGACACGTGGTATTGCATACGAGTATGCGGAGCAGATGAAACTGCTGAAAGGCGGTCATAATTTCGAAAATGATATTCTGATGGCGGCAAAAAATATCGGAAAACGGTACGCAGTGAACCGTCCGCATGTCCAGAACCTGGAGATGACAGCGCTTGCCATGTTTGATGCGACGAAAAAGATGCACGGTATGAAAGAGCGCGAACGGCTGCTTCTCCAGATGGCAGTGATGCTGCATGACGTTGGAAAATACATCAGTTTCAATAATGTGGCGGATTCTTCCTATAATATTATCATGTCAAATGAAATCATCGGATTGTCGCACATTGAGCGTGAGATGGTGGCATTGATTGCAAGATACAACACGGTTACGCTCCCGTCCTACGATGAGCTGGTGATGGAATCGTCCTTGAGTGCCGAGCAGTATCTGACAGTATCCGAACTGACCGCAATCGTCCGTCTGGCGAATGCGCTCGACCGGAGTCATTTGCAGAAGATTCAGGCGATCCGCGCCACATTAAAGGAGCGCGAGCTGCAGCTTTCGCTCACGGTCAACCGCGATTTTACCCTTGAGCAAGGTTTGTGCCAGGAAAAATTAGATTTCTTCAATGAGGTATTCAGCATACAGCCGGTCATCAAACTGAAACGGCAGATGTAAAAGGAGGCGAAGAAAGATGGATATTGCACCATATAAGAAACCGGAATATTTCCGCAACCGGGAGTTGAGCTGGGTCAGCTTCGACGAGCGTGTTTTAAACGAGGCGCGGGATAAGAGTATTCCGCTGTTTGAACGTCTGAAATTTATCAGCATTACATCCTCCAACCTGGATGAGTTTTATATGGTCCGTGTGGCTTCACTAAAAGACCAGGTGCATGCAAACTATACGAAAAAGGATCTGTCCGGCATGGATGCGAAGGAGCAGCTTGCCGGGATCAGCAAACGGACACACGAGCTGGTGCAGCTGCAGTACAATACGTACAATCGCTCGGCGGTTCCGTCTCTGGAGCACGTTGGCCTTACGATTATCAGCGAGCACGAGAAGCTGACGAAGGAGCAGGCGGAGTATGTGGATTCCTATTTTGAGGAGAACATTTACCCGGTTCTGACCCCGATGGCCATGGATTCGGCCCGCCCGTTCCCATTGATCCGGAACAAAACATTGAATATCGGTGCACTGGTGCAGAAGAAAGAGGATTCGCTTCTGAGCCGTGCGGAGGATAAGAAAGAGAAGAAAGGCAAGGAGAAGGAAAAAGAGAAAGAACTGGAATTTGCGACGGTTCAGGTTCCTTCGGTACTGCCGCGTTTTATTCTGCTTCCGCAGGATGAAAAGACGGGACAGCGGTATGTGATTCTTCTGGAGGAGATCATCGAGCGGAACATTGGAAAGCTGTTCTTAAGCTACGATGTGGTCTGTGCGCATCCGTACCGTGTTATGCGAAATGCAGATCTTTCGATCGATGAGGATGAGGCTTCGGACCTGTTAAAGGAGATCCAGAAGCAGCTTAAAAAACGTCAGTGGGGCGAAGTGATCCGTCTGGAAGTGGAAGATAAGATGGATAAGCGGCTCCTGAAGATGCTGGAAAAAGAGTTTGACATCGATGAAGACGACCTGTTCCGGATTCCGGGACCGCTCGATCTGACGTTTTTAATGAAAATGTATGGGCTCGACGGCTTTGATGAGTATAAAATTCCAAAATACATTCCAGCAGCAGTTCCGGCGCTGATGAATGAGGATGACATTTTTACAAACATCCGAAAAGGAGACATCTTACTGCATCATCCTTATATGACGTTTGATCCGGTCGTGCAATTTGTACAACAAGCAGCAAAGGATCCGGATGTACTGGCAATCAAACAGACGCTGTACCGTGTGAGCGGCAATTCTCCGATTATTGCAGCACTGGCTCAGGCGGCGGAAAATGGCAAACAGGTTTCCGTACTGGTGGAATTAAAGGCACGGTTTGACGAAGAAAACAATATTGTCTGGGCGAAGATGCTGGAAAAGGCGGGATGCCATGTAATTTATGGTCTTCTGGGACTGAAAACACACAGTAAGATCACACTGGTGGTTCGGCGCGAGGAGACAGGCATTCGCAGATATGTACATCTTGGCACGGGAAACTATAACGATTCTACGGCAAAGCTGTATACGGACTGTGGCCTGCTGACATGCAATGCAAAGATCGGTGAGGACGCAACAGCAGTATTTAACATGCTTTCGGGCTATTCGGAACCGGATCGCTGGAACAAACTGATTGTTGCACCGCTCTGGATGAAGGACCGGTTCCTGCATCTGATTGCGATGGAAGAGGAGCACGCAAAGAAGGGACAGAAAGCGCATATTATTGCGAAGATGAACTCATTATGCGACCGCGATATTATTGCGGCGCTTTACAGTGCTTCGGCAGCCGGAGTAAAGATTGACCTGATTATCCGGGGAATCTGTTGCCTGAAGGTTGGAATCCCGGGTGTCAGCGAGAATATTACCGTTCGCTCGATTGTCGGCAATTTTCTGGAACATGCGCGGATTTTCTACTTCTACAGTGGTGGAAATGAAGAGGTGTTTATGGGAAGCGCGGACTGGATGCCGCGAAATCTGGAAAAACGGGTGGAGATTGTGTTCCCGGTTGAGGATGAGCAGATCAAGAAAGAAGTAATGCATATTCTTGATATCCAGATGAAGGATAATGTGAAAGCCAGTATTTTACAGGCAGACGGAACGTATACAAAGCCGGATAAGCGTGGAAAGACGCTGGTGAATTCACAGGAGTATTTCTGCAGGGAGGCAACGGAAAGAGCGGAAAAACCGAAAGAACAGGAAAACAGCAGGGTGTTTGTGCCGGCGGAACCGGTGGAATAGGTTTGGACGGACACGGATGTGGGCGCGGGAGCGCCCACTGCGTTGACATGAAAGAAGAATATGGTATGTTATGATGAGAAAGCGCTGCAGCTTTGAGAGTTGCGGCGTTTTTTTTGTGTCAAAAATAATCTGTCTGGTATTGGGAAAAAGAATGGCTATTCAGAACTCGTTTTGAAAATTGGTTTTGCGGGTGATTTTCGGGGATTTTACAAAGAGTGATCTGGAAAAATGGCTGGAAAAGAAGGGGATGGAGACGGAGATGAGAGAAAATGTAAAAGATTTTTGTAAAGTAGCCGGTTATTTTATTAACGGGTATTTTACAAAGCGGTGGTAGTGGGCTTTACGGAAGGAAAGGTATAATGAATCTCGACAAGACGAGGAGGAAGAAAAACGAATGTCAAATATTGTGTTGAAGAATGTCTGTAAATCTTATGATAAGGAACATTATGCGGTTCGGGATTTTTCGCTTGAAATACCGGATCGGGAGTTTGTGATTTTTGTTGGACCTTCCGGCTGCGGAAAATCGACGACGCTTCGGATGATTGCCGGTCTTGAGGAGATTACGAGCGGGGAGCTCTGGATTGATGGACAGCTTTGTAATTATGTAGAAGCAAAGGATCGCGATCTTTCGATGGTATTTCAGAACTACGCGCTTTATCCGAATATGACGGTATATGAAAACATGGCGTTTTCTCTGAAAATCCGGAAACAGCCCAAGGATGAAGTTGATAAAAAGGTACATGAGGCAGCTAAAATGCTTGGAATTGAGCATTTACTTGACCGGAGACCGGCAGCCCTTTCCGGCGGTCAGAAACAAAGAGTTGCGATTGGAAGCGCAATTATGAGACGGCCGAAAGCATTTTTAATGGATGAGCCGCTTTCGAATCTGGATGCGAAGCTGCGGGCACAGATGCGGGTGGAGCTGGCAAAATTACATAAGGAACTGAAAACGACGGTGATTTATGTTACACATGACCAGACGGAGGCGATGACGCTTGGTACAAAAATTATTGTTATGAAAGACGGTGTTGTGCAGCAGGCGGATACACCGGGGCAGATTTACCGCCATCCGGCAAACAAATTTGTGGCCGGTTTTATCGGAGCTCCGAGTATGAATTTTATGGAAACGATGGTGACGGAAAGAAACGGAGCGGTTTATCTGGAGGCAGACGGAGGAGTTACCCTTCGTGCAAAAGGAGAGAACGAAATGGTGCTTCGTCGCGCTTATCTCGGAAAAATGGTGATCTTAGGTCTGAGACCGGAGGATTTACAGGACGAAACAACCGCTTCCGCACATCGGATCTGTTACGAAGAGAATCAGTTGAAGGCATTTGTTGACCTGCGGGAGATGATCGGTGCAGAAGCGTATCTGCATATGAATACCGGAAAAAATCTGATTACAGCAAGAGTGCCTTCCGAGGTGCCGGTTACTGTAAAGGAAAGCATTACATTGTATGCAGATATGGAGAAAGCACAGATCTTTGATCCGTTTACAGAAGAAAATATTTTATCTCTGCCGGTTGAAAAAGAAGAACGTGCAACAGCATAAGAAGGAGCAAGAAGTGAAAAAAGTAATCGAAAAGTGTAAAAAAGCAGAAGTTTATATGTATCTAATCCCGAGTATGGTGATCTTTAGCATCTTTCTGTTTTATCCGTTTTTTAAAACCATTTATCTGAGCCTGTATAAGACAAACAAGCTTGGAGAAGCGAAATTGTATGTGGGACTGGACAACTATAAAAGCTTATTATCGAATCCATCCTTTTACAACAGTCTCTGGGTTACACTGGAATTTGTGGCGATTGTTGTAGTCGGAAGTATGGCGCTTGGCCTTCTGGGAGCAGTTCTTTGCAGCAAGGCTTTCCCGGGAATCCGGGTATTCAGTACTTCCTATGCACTCCCAATGGCAGTAGCATCGAGCTCAGGCGCCATGATTTTCAAGATTATTTTAAATCCCACGATCGGTATCGTAAACAAATTGCTGCATGTGAGCATTAACTGGGTCAGTGATCCGAAATATGCGCTGATCTGTGTGGCTGTCCTTACGGCATGGCTGAACAGTGGCATCAATTTCCTGTATTTTTCGGCGGGACTTGGAAACATTGATGATTCGATTTATGAGCGTGCTTCTGTAGATGGAGCGAATGCAGTACAGAAATTTTTTAAGCTGACACTGCCGGGACTTTCTCCGATCATGTTCTACACACTGGTTGTTAACATTATTCAGGCATTCCAGTCATTCGGACAGGTGAAAATCCTGACACAGGGAGGACCGGGAGAATCCACGAACCTGATTGTATATTCGATATACCGTGATGCGTTTTTTAATTACCGGTTTGGAAGCGCAGCCGCACAGTCCGTTGTTTTGTTTCTGATTGTCATGGCGCTTACCCTGGTTATGTTCCGCATGGAAAAGAGAGGAGTAAAATACTGATGTCTACAATAGCAACTACGATTGCCGGACCAAAAACTTATTCTGCAGAGGAGCTGCAGGCACTGCATCTGGCAATGAATGCAAAAGCAAAAAGAAAGAAAATGCTTCAGAAAACAGCGTTGGTTACCATGAACCTGATCGTTTGTCTGTTTATGCTGTTTCCGCTGCTTTATACCATCAGTGTAGCGTTTATGCCGTCCGGCGAGCTTTACACAATGGCAATGAACATCGTGCCAAAACATCCGACGCTGGAAAATTTCGTGGAAGCATTTCATAAAATTCCGCTGGTACGCTTTGTCCTGAACTCATTTTTGGTTGCGGGCAGCATTACGCTGGGTCAGATTGTAACATGTTCTCTTGCGGCATTTGCCTTCTCTTTCCTGAATTTCAAAGGAAAAAATGTTCTGTTTATGCTGGTCATGGCGACCATGATGGTGCCGGGTGAGGCAACCATTATTTCCAATTATCTGACAGTAGGAAGTCTCGGACTGCTCGATACCTATATTGTTCTGATCCTGCCTTCTCTTACCTCTGCAATGGGAATTTTCCTGTTCCGCCAGTTCTACATGACCTTTCCGATTTCGCTTTATGAATCGGCGAAGCTGGACGGCTGCGGGAATCTGCGGTTTATCGTAAAAATCCTGATGCCGCTGACAAAGTCAGCAATGGGAGCAATGGCGGTTTACACCTTTATCAATGCATGGAATATGTACATGTGGCCGCTGCTGGTTACAGGTTCGGACAGCAAGCGTACCGTACAGATTGGTATCAGTATGCTGAACAGCGTCGACGCACAGTCGATTACCCTGATGCTGGCGGGCGTGGTAATGATTATCATTCCATCCATTTCCATCTTTATCGTAGGCCAGAAGGCCTTAATCAAAGGAATGTTTTCAGGAGCAGTCAAGGGCTGATTCCTGTGACAGAAAAAAGAATAGAAAACTGTATGAAAAACGAGGAGAAAAAAATGAAGAAAAAAGTGATTGCATCGATTCTTGCGGCTTCTATGGCAGCTATGGCGCTTACTGGATGTGGAGGTGGAAAAACAACGAGTGAGGCACAGGGTGCAACAACGGATGAAACCACAGCCAGCACAGAGGCAGGAAGTACGGCAGATGGCGCAGAAGCACCGGATTTAAACCAGGATACGAAGGGAACCACGATTACCTTCTGGCATTCCATGGGCGGTGTCAATGGCGAGGCAATGGATTATCTTGTCAATAAATTCAATGAAGAGAATACCGATGGCATTACCGTTGAGGCGGTTTATCAGGGAGAATATGATGATACGATTAACAAACTGAAAAGTGCACAGATCGGAAATATGGGAGCAGACCTGGTACAGATTTATGATATCGGAACACGCTTTATGATTGATTCCGGCTGGGTCATTCCGATGCAGGAGCTGATTAATGCAGATGGCTATGACATTTCCCGGATCGAGCCGAATATCGCTGCTTATTATACGGTAAACAATGAGCTGTACTCGATGCCATTCAATTCGTCCACACCGATTCTGTATTACAACAAAGATATGTTTGAAAAAGCAGGGATCACTGAGGTTCCGACAAGCCTGGAAGGAATTCTTGCTATCGGTGATGATCTGAAAACAAAGGGCGGAGCCGGTGAACCGCTGGCACTCTCCATCTATGGATGGTATTTCGAACAGTGGCTCTGTAAACAGGGACTTCCCTATGCGGATAATGGAAATGGCCGTGATGCCGCTGCTACTGCAGTTGAATTTGATTCCAACGGCGGAGCGCTCAACATCTTAAATGAGTGGAAAGCCCTGAACGATGCCGACGTTGCACCAAACGTAGGCCGTGCCGGAAGTGATACCGCAACGACAGACTTTACTTCCGGAAAAGCAGCGATCACCCTTGGCTCTACCGCATCTCTGAAGCAGATTTTACAGGATGTCAATGGAAGCTTCGAAGTTGGAACCGCATATTTCCCGACAATCAAGGACGGCGATGAGGGCGGTGTTTCCATCGGAGGAGCATCTCTCTGGGCATTGAACAACAACGATGATGCAAAAGCAGCCGCCACCTGGAAATTTATCAAATTCCTGATTTCCCCGGAGTCTCAGGCATACTGGAATGCCGAGACGGGTTACTTCCCGGTTACAATAGCCGCTGATGAGGAGCAGACCTTCAAAGATAATGTGGCACAGTATCCACAGTTCCAGACCGCGATTGATCAGCTGCACGATTCCAAGCCGCAGTACGCCGGCGCACTTCTCTCTGTATTCCCGGAGGCAAGACAGATTGTGGAAACAGAAATCGAGAATATGATCAACGGAAACGAGACTCCGGAGAAAGCAGTAGAATCGATGGCTTCTCAGATCAACAGCTCCATCGAGGACTATAATCTGGTAAATGAATAAGAGACAGGCTTTACAAAAATAAGATTTCGTCCTATAGTGAAGAAAAACGAGTTCCCAAAGCGTGTTTGAACGGTTTCTATGAAGGGGAAGATCCGAGTTACGGAAATGATTTTTCAGATATGACTGGAAATGCGTCGGAGACAAAAATCCGGCGTGTTTCCGGATTTATAGTAAGCCTCCAAATAATGCAAAAGAGTCAGTACCGCTTTTTTTAACCGAATCAAGTAAGTCCCCTGCTTCCATTGCGTGAAGCAATAAGCAGTGGGTGGGGACTTGCTTGTATCAGGAGGAGTGCAAGCTCCTTCTGATAAACTGCGAAGCAGTTATTCGGTTATGAGCAAGTAGCGAATGCGGATTGCGAATATCCGCTTGACTGGAAATATATTCGAAATAATTGCAATCGAAAATGAACAAATATATAATGGATGAAAAAGCGCAGAAATGGAGAAAACAGGCATAGATGTATAAAGAAGTACTTGATTATATCCGTGATCTTGGGAAAGAGAGAGCTTTGCCAGAGAAGGACAGACAAAAAGAAAGACAGGAAGAAGTCTGCAAATGTATGAATATGATCGCAGATGAAATATGCAGGATATATGGAAGCTATGGATTTACCTGGAACAGAGATGGTGATAAAAAACTTTTTGGTGCTGACTATCAATATGTTGCGAGATATTTAACTGCGGATATGAATGCAGCATCACCTGATCCCGAGATAAGTATTGGAATTTACGGGGAAAGAAGTCCTGAGAAGAAAGCTCGTTATTGTATCAGCATAGGCATAACGGATGGTATTTTACACGATTCGCTGACAAAGGATAATGAAAATACATTAAAGGACAAGAAAAAAAGAAGAGAAAAATATTACAGTTTTCTAAATGTTAAATGGAAAAAAGATTTAGATCTTTGTTACCTGTATAAAAATTTATATGGTGGAAAAGTAATGTCAGATCCGGAAACCATATTTGTTCATAATGATAAGGATGAAGAACTTAAAAATGATGAACAAAAGAATATAAGTAGAATTGCAAATAAAAGAGTAGAGTCTGCAAAAAATGATGGAAAAGATATAGAACTCGGAATTCATAACAATCCGCTCATGAACACTGATTATGCACAGATTGGACAACAGATTTTGGAATCCTATATTGAGAATCTGAGTTCAAAGGATCGAAAAGTCATGCTGCACAACTGGTATATAGAAGACCATTTATCTCAAAGAAGCGGCAGATACGCACTCGCACACGGAATTGTCACGGGACATTCTCGTTTACCGGATTCCATTT